>R19__coassemble_113_pt1 | contig 45362 bp, 44 predicted proteins | sample R19__metabat2_low_PE_032 | metagenome-assembled genome bin R19 | reverse complement strand
TGCCCTTAATGTGGCCTGATCAAACTTTTGTCCAAACTTTGGGACTCAGTTCAATCCACAACATTGGATAAGCTTTTTTATACACTTCAGATTAACGGAAGTAATCAACAGCACCGCGGAAGATTGCTTCCTGTGTCTTAAGATCAGGGATATTGCTGTAGAGGCTTGCACCGGAACGCTCACTGTGACCCATCTTGCCGAGAATTCTTCCATCAGGTGACGTAATACCTTCAATTGCAAGATAAGAGTTATTCGGGTTAAAGCGAACATTAGATGTAGGCTTTCCTTCCAGATCAACATACTGGAAAGCAACCTGTCCGTTCTTTACGAGTTCATCAAGAACTTCAGGCTCAGCAACGAAACGTCCTTCACCGTGGGAAATTGCGACATCAGTAATTTCACCAACATTGATATATTTCAGCCAGGGACTCTTGTTTGAAGCGAGTCTTGTCTTGACGATCATAGACTGATGTCTGCCGATTGTATTGAATGTCAATGTCGGGCAGTGTTCATCTGTATCTATAATCTTTCCGTAAGGAACAAGACCGAGCTTGATCAATGCCTGGAAGCCGTTGCAGATACCGAGCATCAGTCCTTCTCTGTTATCAAGCAGATCTGTAACTGCAGCTTTCACCTTCGGATTGCGGAAGAATGCAGTAATGAATTTAGCAGAACCTTCCGGTTCATCACCACCTGAGAAGCCGCCGGGAATTGCAACAATCTGTGAGCGGGTAATTGCCTCTGCAAACAAGTCAGCAGATCTTTCAACATCTTCAGATGTCAGATTGCGTACAACGAAGATTTCCGCTTCAGCTCCTTCACGTTCAAATGCATGTGCTGTATCCCACTCGCAGTTTGTACCGGGGAATACAGGAATCAGAACATGCGGCTTTTCACAAGTATAGGACGCATGTGCAGGTGTTCCTTCTGTATATGAAACAGCAGGAATATCTGTTTCCGGCTGTACATCCGTATACGGGAATACAGGCTGCAGCTTGTTTTCATATGTCTTCTGCAGATCAGCATAAGATACTTCATTTCCGGCATACTTCAGAGTAAATGCCTCTGTTGTTGTACCGATCTTTTCAGCGCCTTCGATTTCTTCCTCTGTTTCAAGCAGGAATGCACCATAGCACTTTGCAAACAGTTCGTTTTCAGAAACTGTATCATCGATTTCACATCCGATACCATTGCCGATTGCGCACTTCAGAAGACCTTCTGCGAGACCGCCGTTTTCAAATGTATACGCGGAGAGCACTTTACCTTCTGCAATCAGTTCTTCAACCTGATCAAATACGTTTCTTACAGAAGCGAAGTCAGGCATGCCGTCTGCGTCTTTAGAAGGCTTGATAACATAGAGATTATGACCTGCACCCTTCCATTCATCAGATACGATATGGTCAGCTTTGGCAACAGATACTGCAAAAGATACCAGTGTCGGAGGAACATCAATATCTTCAAATGTACCGGACATGGAGTCTTTTCCGCCAATTGAAGCAATTTCCAGTTCCATCTGTGCTTTCAATGCACCAAGGAGTGCTGCAAAAGGCAGGCCCCATCTTTCGGGATCTTTATTTGTATGTCCGAAATATTCCTGGAATGTAAGCCATGCATGATGTGCTGAACCGCCTGCTGCGACAATCTTCGCAACGGATTCAATCACTGCAGACATTGCACCTTCATACGGATTTGCAGAGGACAGATACGGATCAAATCCCCAGCCCATCAGAGAAGCTGTATTTGTTTCCTTGCCAAGAACAGGAATCTTCGCTGCCATTGCCTGTGCAGGAGTCAGCTGACGTGCACCGCCGAACGGCATAAGTACTGTGCCGGCACCGATTGTGGAGTCAAACTCTTCTGCAAGACCCTTCTGAGAAGCAATATTCAGATCACCTGCAAGTGCCTGCATACGGCTCTCAAAGTTTTCGGCATCAGATGTACATGTATCTTCTTTAACAGCAGGAATACGTACATCTGTAAATCTCTTGGCACCATTGGAATTCAAGAACTCTCTGGACAGATTTACAATTTCTGTACCGTTCAGATTCATAACCATACGAGGTTCTTCTCTGACTTCAGCGACAATCGTGGATTCCAGATTTTCTGCATCAGCGAGAGCTCTGAATTTTTCTGCGTCTTCTTTTCTGACAACAACTGCCATACGTTCCTGAGATTCAGAAATTGCAAGTTCAGTACCATCCAGACCTTCATACTTCTTTGTTACTTTGTTCAGATCAATATAAAGACCGTCAGCCAGTTCACCGATAGCAACGGATACACCGCCGGCACCAAAGTCATTGCATCTTCTGATCAGTTTAGTAGCTTCAGGGTTTCTGAACAGTCTCTGCAGTTTTCTTTCTTCAGGAGCATTACCTTTCTGAACTTCTGCACCGCAGCTTTCCAGTGATTCAACGCTGTGGGACTTGGAAGAACCTGTAGCACCGCCGCATCCGTCACGGCCTGTACGGCCGCCGAGCAGAATAACAAGATCACCTGCTTCCGGGCGTTCACGAACAACGTTTTCAGCAGGAGCAGCAGCCATAACGGCACCGATTTCCATACGTTTCGCAACATATCCGGGATGATAGAGTTCATGAACCAGACCTGTAGCCAGACCGATCTGGTTACCGTAGGAACTGTAGCCGTGTGCAGCTGTCTTGACAATCTTTCTCTGAGGAAGCTTGCCCTTCATAGTCTTTTCTACAGGAAGCAGCGGATCAGCAGCACCTGTGATACGCATTGCCTGATAAACATAAGATCTTCCGGACAGCGGGTCACGGATTGCTCCGCCAAGACATGTTGCAGCACCACCGAAAGGTTCAATTTCTGTCGGATGGTTATGAGTCTCATTTTTGAACATCAGCAGCCAGTTCTGATCTTCTCCATCTACGTCAACTGTAATGCAGACAGAACATGCATTGATTTCTTCAGACTCATCAAGATCTTTCAGTTTGCCTGCCTTTTTCAGAGCCTTGGCACCGATTGTGCCAAGATCCATAAGTGTTACAGGCTTGGGTGTACGTCCTGCATAAACAACATCTCTGAGAGCAAGATAATCGTTATACGCATTTTTTACATATTCAGGTTCAATATCAACATTCTCAACAATTGTATTGAATGTTGTATGACGGCAGTGGTCAGACCAGTATGTATCGATTACTTTAACTTCAGTAATGCGAGGGTCTCTCTTTTCTTCATCACGGAAGTAGGCCTGCAGGAACTTGATATCTGCGAGGTCCATAGCCAGACCGTTTGCATTCATGAATTCCTTCAGACCTTCTTCATCAAGTGAAATAAAGCCATCGAGTACTGCAGGAAGTTCAGGTTCACTGTAGTTCTGATGAATTGTCTCAGGCTTTTCCAGAGCAGCTTCTCTTGCTTCTACAGGGTTGATCAGAGTTTCCTTGATCTTTGCTTTTTCTTCATCGGTCAATGTTCCCTTGATGTAATAAAGGCGGGCTGTACGTACTTCGGGCTTCTGCTTCATTGTGGAAAGCTGAATGCACTGTGCGCAGGAATCAGCGCGCTGATCAAACTGGCCGGGAAGGTATTCTACAGCAAGAACCCATTCATCTTCTGCAGGAGCAGGTGCTGTTTCTTCGTAAAGATCATCTACCTGCGGTTCGGAAAGGATTGTTCTCTGTGCGGACTTATAATCCTCTTCTTCAATGTTTTCAATATCATATCGATTCAGAACACGTACGCTCTTGACAGCATCTGAAAGAAGAACAATCTTCAGATTGCTCAATACACCAGCAGCTTCAACAGCGAACGGAGTCTTCTTTTCGACAAAGCAGCGATAAACAGTCATTCATTTCTCCTTATTTCTTACCGATGTCTGTACGGTAATGCATATTTTCGAATGTAATTTCTTTTACAGCAGCGTATGACTTTGCAAGAGCTTCAGAAAGATCTGCACCTGTTGCAGTAATACCGAGGACACGGCCACCATTTGTAAGATATCTGCCATCTTCAAGCTTTGTGCCTGCATGGTAGACAATAACACCTTCATGCTGACCTTTTTCATCAAGACCTGAAATTTCATATCCCTTCTTGTAGGACTTCGGATAGCCTCCGCTTGCTTCGATTACGCACGCAGCTGCACCTTCGGACCATTCAACTTCAGTTTCATCAAGAGTACCGTCATGGCATGCCTTCATAATTGTGAAAAGATCACTCTTCAGCAGCGGCAGAACAACCTGTGTTTCCGGATCGCCGAAACGGCAGTTGTATTCCACAACTTTCGGACCGTCTGCTGTGATCATCAGACCGAAATAGAGACATCCTTTGAATGTACGACCTTCTGCATTCAGAGCATTGATTGTAGGAAGGAAAATTTCATTCATGCATCTTTCTGCAACTTCTGCTGTGTAATACGGAGAAGGAGCGATTGTTCCCATACCGCCTGTATTCAGACCTTCATCATTGTCATTTGCACGCTTATGGTCCATTGAGGAAACCATCGGCTTTACAGTCTTTCCGTCCGTGAATGCAAGAACAGACACTTCCTTTCCGGTCATGAACTCTTCAACAACTATACGGCTTCCGCTGTTGCCGAAAATCTGGTCAACCATCAGTTCCTGCAGAGCTGCTTTTGCTTCAGAAAGATCAGATGTGATCAGAACTCCCTTTCCAAGGGCAAGACCGTCAGCTTTGATTACGCAGGGCCAGCTGTTCTGTTCTTCTATATATGCAGCTGCCTTTTCAGGATCATCAAAAACTTCATATGCAGCTGTGGGAATACCGTATTTCTTCATCAGATTCTTGGAGAATACTTTTGAAGCTTCGATAATTGCCGCATTTGCATGAGGACCGAAGCAGGGGATACCCTTTGCTTCGATAGCATCAACCATGCCCAGTGCCAGCGGATCATCCGGTGTAACAACAACAAAGTCCGCACCGTTCTCCACAGCAAAAGCTGTCATTCCTTCGACATCAGTTGCCTTGATATTTACGCATTCTGCAGAAGCGGAGATACCGCCGTTTCCGGGAGCGCACCAGATTTTTTCAATTTCCTTATTTTCTTCAAGCTTACGGATCACCGCATGTTCACGGCCGCCGGAGCCTACTACGAGTACTTTCATGATCAGAACCTCTTATTAATGATGGAACAGGCGAACACCGTTGAACGCCATTGTAATGTTGTATCTGTCACATGTTTCAATAACATTATCATCACGGATAGAACCGCCGGGTTCAGCGATATATTCTACACCGCTCTTGTGTGCGCGCTCGATGTTATCACCGAAGGGGAAGAATGCATCGGAGCCAAGGGATACACCTGTATTCTTGTCGAGCCATGCTCTTCTTTCTTCTTTTGTAAATACTTCAGGCTTTTCTGTGAAGAACTGCTCCCATGTACCATCTCTGAGTACATCGTCATAATCATCGGAAATATAAACATCAATTGTATTATCACGGTCAGCTCTGCGGATACCGGGCTTGAACGGAAGATCCAGTACTTTCGGACACTGTCTCAGCCACCAGTTATCAGCCTTGGAACCTGCAAGACGAACACAGTGAACTCTTGACTGCTGGCCTGCACCGACTCCGATGACCTGACCGCCTTTTGCATAAGCAACAGAATTAGACTGTGTATATTTCAGAGTGATCATAGCAATCTTCAGATCAAGAACTGCACTTTCAGGCATGTTCTTATTCTTTGTTACGATATTTGTAAAGAGAGAATCATCGATCTTGATGTTGTTTCTGCCCTGTTCAAAAGTAATGCCGAATACTTCCTTATGTTCAAGTTCTTCCGGAACATAATCAGGATCGATCTGTACGACGTTGTACTTTCCGCCCTTCTTGGACTTCAGAATTTCCAGAGCTTCTTCTGTATAACCAGGTGCGATAACACCATCGGATACTTCTTTCTTGATCAAGCTTGCTGTATCAGCGTCACAGATGTCGGAAAGAGCAGCCCAGTCACCATATGAACTCATACGGTCAGCACCGCGGGCACGAGCATATGCACATGCAAGCAGAGAAAGTTCCTGATCGCCTGTGAAATAGATTTTTCTGTCTGTTTCTGTAAGCGGCAGACCAACTGCAGCACCTGCAGGAGATACATGCTTGAAGCTTGCTGCTGAAGGCAGACCTGTTGCTTCTTTGAGTTCCTTTACCAGCTGCCAGCTGTTCAGTGCATCCAGAAAATTAATATATCCGGGTCTTCCGTTGAGTACTGTTACAGGAAGTTCACCCTCATTATTCATATAAATGCGGGAAGGCTTCTGGTTGGGATTGCATCCATACTTCAGTTCGATTTCTTTAGCCATGATTTTCTCCTTATATTACTTTATGTTCTTGTTATAAATTCTTGTTTCTGTTTCACCTGTCTCAATATTAATAGAACGTGTGAACAGAGAAACTTTGTTATCGGAATTCAGTGCTTCCCACAGATGATCACTCCATGCATCAAACGGTTCCTTTACCATCTGCCAGAGAACAGGTTCTCCTTCGAAAGAAGGAATCGGATTTCCGTTTTCACGGTATGTATGAATTGCATGTCCGTAACCTGGCAGAGCATCTGTATAATCGAAGAACTGACGATGAACAGCTTCAGGATTTCCTTCAGCACTCTTCAGAATGGACATTGAATAGCCGGCTCCTTTGACTACTGCAGAAATACGGGGAGTATAGTTAGGACCATCCGGTTCAAATGTACGCGTACGAAGTGCATCTTCAAAGCTCTTTCCTTCAGCCAGATAATCATAAACTGTATCTGTCTGATCACCGTTTGTAACGATTGTTGTATCACCGATGACTCTTACAGGAGCGTAAATAATCAGGGAAGGATCAACCATCTTGGACGGATCGAATGCTTCTGTGCGGATTCCCTGGCCTTCTTCAATAAATACACGGTTGCGGGAGTTTTCACTTCTGCCCATGATGAAGTAACCAATACGGATTTTTCTTCCGCAAGGTGTACGGCCGATCACAATACCTCTTCCGGGATATTCGTTAGCGCGAAGATAATCAAATAAATCTACTGTTTTCATCTGTTATTCTCCTTTATCCAGCTTTTCTGCAAGCATTTCTGCTGCTTTCGGCAGAAGAATCCATTCTGCCTGTTCCATAACTCTTCTCTGAAGCACCTCAGGTGTATCTCCATCTTCGATATATACAGCTTTCTGCAGAAGAATTCTGCCGCCATCCGGGATTTCATTCACCAGATGTACTGTTGCACCTGTAACCTTTACACCTCTTGCAAGAGCTGCTTCATGTACTTTCAATCCATAGAAACCCTTTCCGCAGAATGACGGAATGAGTGAAGGATGGATATTCAGAATTTTATCCTCATATGCCTTGATCACTGCCGGTCCAAGAATAGAAAGATATCCTGCAAGAATTACCATATCAATATTGTTTGCGTGCAATGTATCTACAATTGCCTGATCAAACGTTTCCTGATCAGCGTAATCTTTGCGTTTTACTACAGCAGAAGCGATTCCTGCATCTGCTGCACGCTGCAGCGCATATGCTTTGTCATTTGATGCAATGACAAGCGTGATTTTTCCATGAGGAATATTTCCTGCTTTTTCGTTATCAATCAGTGCCTGAAGATTTGTACCGCCTCCGGACACCATTACTGCAATATTTGTCATTTCCGGCTCCTCAGTCAATGATGACGCTGTGATCGCCGGCTGTCATTTCACCGATTCTGGAAGCCTTGAGGCCGGATGCTGTAAGAGAAGCAATTGCTTTCTCTTCATCTTCAGCCGCAACGATGACTGCCATGCCTACACCCATATTGAATGTATTGTACATATCATGTTCGGAGATTCCGCCCTTTTCCTGAATCAGCTTGAAAATCGGCAGAACTTCCCAGGTTCCCTTATGAACATGCATATCCAGATCTTCTCCATAGGCACGCGGGAGATTCTCATAGAAACCGCCGCCTGTTACATGAGCAATGGATTTTACATCAACATCTTCAAGCAGCTTGAGAATAGGTTTTACATACAGCTGTGTAGGTGTAAGAAGTACTTCACCAAGAGGCTTTCCGAGTTCTTCTGTATAAAGATCCAGAACACCGGGTTTTTCTACATCAAATACTTTACGTACAAGAGAGAAACCGTTGGAGTGAACGCCGGAAGACGCAAGACCGATTACAACATCACCTGCTTTGACATTGCTCTTGTCCAGGATCTTCTTTTCATCAACGATACCAACAGTGAAGCCGGCAAGATCATAATCATCAACAGCCATCATGCCGGGATGTTCAGCTGTTTCGCCGCCTACCAGAGCACATCCTGATTCTACGCATCCATCAGCTACACCTTTGACAATCGTTGCGATCTTCTCGGGAATGTTCTTTCCGCATGCGATATAGTCAAGGAAGAACAGCGGTTTTGCACCGGCACAGATAACATCATTTACACACATAGCAACACAGTCGATGCCGATTGTGTCATGTTTGTCCATCAGCATTGCAAGCTTCAGTTTTGTTCCGACACCATCTGTTCCGGAAATAAGCACAGGCTTTTCCATTCCGGCCATATCCGGAGCGAACAGTCCGCCGAAACCGCCGATTCCGCCGAGAACACCGGGAATGGTTGTACGGGCTACATCTTTCTTCATCAATTCAACTGACTCATAACCTGCAGTTACATCAACACCTGCAGCTTTGTAAGAATCACTATAACTCTTTGCCATGGTCTGACCTCCTATTACCTTTACGGCTTTTTCAATCATGATCTGTGCAGATCCTTCCACTTATATATACTCGCGGAAACAGGAATCTCCACAAAAGTTTTTTAAAGTTCTTTCAGTTTTTCCTGAAGAGCAGCATCCTTTTTCAGAACACCTTCATACTGTGCAGCACGGTCTGCAGCAACCTTTTCTGCAAGTTCATCATCTGTAAGAGCAATAATTTCTGCAGCGAGATATGCAGCATTCTTTGCACCGTCGATTGCAACTGTAGCTACAGGAATACCGGAAGGCATCATAACTGTAGCGAGAAGTGCATCTGTTCCCTCAAGTACTGCTGACTTCAGCGGTACACCGATTACAGGAAGTGTTGTATGTGCAGCGAGAACTCCTGCAAGCGCTGCAGCCATACCTGCACCTGCAATAATGCAGCCAAAGCCGGCTGCCTTTGCATTAGATGCAAATTCTGCTGCTTCCTTAGGTGTACGATGTGCTGAATAAACATGTGCTTCATAAGGAATACCATAATCATTCAGTACTTTTACTGCCTTGGACATAACAGGGAAATCACTGTCTGAGCCCATGATAATTGCGACTTTTTTCATTTACCATTTCCTCCGGTTCCTTCAAATAAAATACAGCCTGTGGCAGTATTCCATAGGCTGTAATGATTCTTTTACTTTCCTCTTTCGCGGTTTTTCTCGAAAACATAACCCAAAAACAGAATACGGCTATCTGTTCCTGCGTAATGCTGAGTTGTACGATGCAGTGTACAGTATGCCATCTCTTCATCCTCTCTGTGTTTCGGGAAAACGAAAACCAACCGACTCGAAAGTCACCAATATGATAGTGGGAAACGATGGAAAAGTAAAGTTTGTTAATCTTATATCTAGTGTTGTTTTATTCTGCCTTTTTCAGCATTTTCTTATATGTAAGATCAATTGCAAAAGCCCCGAGAGGAGCAGTAATTAAAATTGAAAGAACTGCCGCCGTAAGAACAGTCTGCCCGCATGCCAGTCCGTATGACAGCGGAAGTGCTCCGATTGCCGCCTGAACGGTAGCCTTCGGACAGTAAGCAATCATGCAGAAAATTCTTTCCTTCTTATTTAAAGTACTGCCCGCAGTGGACATATAGACACCGGCCATTCGAAAGACAAGGACACCTGCAAGTACTGCAATAACTGCCGGTCCCGCTTTCATTGCATAGCGCACATCTGCAGCGGCGCCAACAAGTGTAAACAGCGAAATTTCCGCAGCTACCCAAAGACGGTCAAGCTTTGCCGCAACACGCTGTGCAACCGGTCTTCTGCAGATCCGCACCGCAGCACCGGAAGCCATAATTGCAAGAAGACCAGAGAAACCGAAATATCCTGTCATCTTTCTTTCAATAACAACCAGCAGCATTGCCACTGCCATAATAATGACAACCTTTCTGCTGTCACGCATATGAATCATTTCAAACATTTTTGACATAAGCACGCCAATAAGTGCACCGGCTGCGACTCCGGAAACAATCGATGTAGGAATGCGCAGAAAATTCATTGCGTCAAAGTTTCCGCTGACCGCAAGCCCGGTAAAACATGTAAACAGCACAATGACATAAATATCATCAATCGATGCACCGGCCATAATCAGCTGCGGCACACCCTGCTGAGTTCCGTATCCTTCATCAATCAGATTCAGCATGTGCGGAACAACAACAGCCGGAGAAACTGCTGCTATTACAGTTCCTAAAATCAGTGACTCAAGTGAACTCAGGCCCAGCAAGGGACGTGCAATCAAATACATGCCAAGTATTTCCATAGATGCCGGCACAAAACACATCAGAACGGCAGGTCTTCCGACTTTCTTCAACGCTTCGATATCAAGATTCAGTCCTGCTCTCAGCAGAATAATAATCAATGCAATCTGTCTGAGATCCGTAGAAATCGAAAGAATCGATTCGTCAATCATGTTCAGTACATACGGGCCGAGAACAATTCCTGTAATCAGATAGCCAAGGAGCTGAGGAAGATTCAGCTTTTTGCAGATGCCTCCCAGACAGCTGCCTGCGAGAAAGATCAATGCGATGCTTAATAACATAAATACCCCTTTCTTCTGCGAAAGAATAAAAGCTGATGTCTTCCGCAGCAAAAAAACTGCAGAAGTCATCAGCTTGTTTCAAGCGGTTCGGATTACTCCGGGGAGACCTCATTCCCCGCCACTATTTTAGCATGGCAGGACTGATCAGTAAAGTTTCCAGAGACGCATTGCTCTGGTATCTTCGGTTGTTTTCACATGCAGATGATGATAGCGGTGAGGATGCAGGAACACAGCATCCCATGGTTTCATAACCAGAATTCGTCCATTATCTGTTTCAAGTTCAATTCTGCCCTCCAGACATATGAACATCACAACACCCTTGCGAACCTGATGATCAAATTCCGTACCTGCCGGGAAACCGTAAACATTTCCGAATAATGCCCATCCGTCCAGTATAGTACGATATGCATCCTTTCCCGTAAGCGCAACCCATTCATCAAGTTTCATGATTTCACGGAAATAGATTTCTTCTACAAAGCTTACACTGTCACGAAAACTTTGTTCAAGAAAAATACAGTCCTGCTGTGCACGGAAGCCGATCAGCACTCCGGCATGACGTATGAATACTTCTCCTTCGTGGAGAACAACCGTTCTGAAAGGCTGTCTGTCATGGATTTCAATATCAACTTCACCTGAAATAACAATATACAAAGACGGTCTTTTCTGTCTTTCCGCAGGTGTGCTTGTTCTTTCTCCCATAGAGAAAAAAGTAAGTCCGTATCCCTGGCTGGCAAGCATAGGGTTTTCTACAACACATCCGGGCCGCGGTGCATTATCTTTGATCAGTGAAAACAATCTGCGCGGTACTTCAGGCATACGAGCCTCCTTTCTATATGATTTCATCATGGTATTTTCAAGCAAGAATAATAATAAAGCAAAACTGCAATGAAAGCGATTACATTTTTACTTATAAAGTCATGATTTGTATAAGCAAATGAAAATACCGCTTACTTTTTTACAGAATATCAATGTAAGGTGAACCTCAGCGGAAGATGTTCATAAAAACGTACATAGCTATCTTCGATGATTCAGATAATATCCCATAACCGCACCGACTGCACCGCCGGCAATATGTGCGAAATTGGAAATATTATCCTGCACCATAATCCCGTCCGCTACCTGTTGTCCGATATAAATAACTGTAATCAGAATAAATGTCAGCGGTATTTCATGATCGGAATATCCGGTAAGTGATGAAAGAAGAATAAATGCGAATACAATACCTGAAGCGCCGCAAAGTCCGGTTGAAGGAAAAAGAAGGTTGTTCAAAAGGCCTGTAATAACAGCAGTCACAAGAATAACAAGCAGAAGATTTTTTGATCCGTGTTTTTCTTCAAGAAGCGGGCCCAGAAGCAAGAGATATGCAGCATTTCCGGCGAAATGTTCCCAGCCGATATGACCGAACACATAGGTTACAAGGCGTACATATGTCATCGGATTCAGATAAGATCCGTTATATGTCATAAAAAAGGATTCGGTGATTGAATAATCGGAAACAATTCCCAGTATTGTTGCGATCAGACAGATGAATACAAAGCTGAGGGTTACCGGTGCGTTGAATGTAATTCTGTATTTTTTCATAAAGCCTCCGTATTACTTGTTTCTATATTATATGCAATCAATCGCAATCCTTTCCTGAAGCTTCTGCATTCCGGATAACAATTTTTCCGATCTGTACATACGTTTACGTTAATACAATTACGTCTGATGCCGTGCATGCTACAATGGAGGAGCACTTTTCAAAAGGAGACAGTTTATGAGAAAAGCACTTGGTTATCTCAAGCCTTTCTGGCTGTCCGTCATTGCAATTGTGGCACTTGTATTTGCACAGGTTCAATGTGAACTTGCGCTTCCCGATTACATGTCAGCGATTGTAACATACGGCATCCAGTACGGCGGCATTACAGATCCTGTTCCTGAAGCAATGAGCGCTGACACATACAAACATCTGCAGTATTTCATGACGGATGAAGAAGCAGAAGTTCTGGAAAACAGCTATAAAGAAATTGCCCGGGGAGATTCTTCCTATATCGAGCAGTATCCTGCTCTTGCGGACAGCAGTATCTACATCTTGAATACAGATGATACAGATACAGTCCAGGAAGCAGTTTCAACTCCGTTCCTGATTGTATCCATGCTCGGCAGCGAGGATATGCTTTCGGCAATGGGAATTGAAGATGCATCTCAGATCTATACAGCAATTGAAATGAATCCTGCAGCAGCGGAACAGATTGTCAACGGAATCAATGAGCAGTTGTCCGAATATACCGAAGATAATCTCACATCAGTTCAGCTGATGATGCTGAAAAATGAATATACAGCTCTTGGCATGGATACAGAAAGCATCCAGAACAACTATATTTTCCATCAGGGTTTCCTGATGCTCGGCATTGCACTGCTGGCTTCACTTGCTGCAATTGCTTCATCATTTCTGGCCGCAAGAACCGCTACCGGAGCGTGCCGTACAATGCGTGAGGATATCTTCCGCAAAGTGGAATCTTTTTCCAACGAAGAGTTCTCTCATTTCTCAACTGCTTCCCTGATCACGCGTACAACCAATGATGTACAGCAGGTACAGCAGCTGCTCACAATGCTGTTAAGAATTGTCCTGTTCGCTCCCTGCATGGGTTTGACGTCACTGTTCAAGATCCTGCGTTACAAATCTATGGCAGCGATTCTCGGATGGGCGGTTCTGGCTATGATTGCACTGATGGTCATTGTATTCATCTTTACAATGCCGAAATTCAAACGCGCCCAGAAACTTGTTGACCAGCTGAATCTCGTTACTCGCGAACAGCTTTCCGGCATGCTTGTTATCCGTGCATTCAATAATGAAAAGTATGAAGAAGAGCGTTTTGATGAAGTCAATACTGATATCACAAAGCTGAATACCTTCCTCAACAGAGCGATGGCGGTTATGTCGCCGGTCATGAGTTTCCTTATGAGTGCAGTAACCGTTGCCATCGTCTGGTATGGGGCAAAAGCAATCAATCTCGGTACCATGCAGATCGGTGATATGATGGCTTTCCTGCAGTATGCATCCCATGTCCTCATTTCATTCATGATCGTTGCCATGATCTTCATCATGATTCCGAGATCTTCTGTTTCCGCGCAGCGTATCTTTGAAGTACTGGAAACAGAGCCGGTGATCAATGATGCTGAAGTAGTAAAACATCTTCCCGAAGAAAACAGCAGAATTGTATTTGATCATGTTGCTTTCAAATACCCGAATGCAGAACAGAATGTTCTTGAAGATATCACGTTTACAGCAGATCCCGGTGAAACAGTTGCTTTTATCGGCTCCACGGGTTCCGGAAAATCCACACTGATCAATCTGCTTCCCCGTTTCTTTGATGTCAGTGAAGGAAAGGTAACGATCGGTGATGTTGATATTCGTGATGTTCCTCAGCATGAGCTTCGCGACCGCATCGGCTATATTCCGCAGAAGGGAATTCTGTTCAGCGGTACGGTAGAATCAAACCTCAGATACGCAGACGAAAATGCGAGCGATGAAGCAGTTCTCAATGCTCTCGAAGTTTCACAGGCAAAAGAATTTGTTGACCGTCTTCCGGACGGCATCAGTTCTCCTATATCACAAGGCGGCACAAATGTATCAGGCGGACAGAAGCAGCGTCTTTCGATAGCCCGCGCATTAACGAAAAAGGCTCAGGTTTTCATTTTCGACGATACATTCAGTGCACTTGACTATGCAACAGATGCACGTTTAAGAGAAGCTCTTAAAAAGATGACGGATGCTACAAAGTCTACTGTATTCATCGTTGCACAGCGTATCAGTACAATCATGAATGCCGATAAGATCATTGTTCTTGATCAGGGACGGATTGCCGGCATCGGAAAACACGATGAACTGATGCAGAACTGTGCGGTATATCAGGAGATTGCACATTCTCAGCTGAGTGAGGAGGAACTGTCCAAATGAGTGAAAAAAGAAAAAACAGCGGACGTGGTCCGGGCAGCGGTCCGAAAGGAATGGCTGCAGAAGAGAAAGCAAAGAACTTCTCCGGTACAATCCATAAGCTGATCACTTACATGAAGCCTTTCTATCTCACAATTCTTATCATCATAGTCTTCGCTGTCGGTGCTACAATTTTCTCCATTGTTGCGCCTAAAGTTCTCGGCAATGCTACAACTCTTCTTTCCGAAGGAATCATTGCAAAATACCAGGGAACAGGAGATATCGACTTCACCGGTCTTCAGAAGATTGTACTGACACTGCTGGGCATTTACGGATGTTCCGCTTTGTGCAATTACCTGCAGGGCTGGCTCATGGCAGGTGTCACCCAGAAAATCACTTATAATCTCCGTCAGGAAATCTCTGTAAAGATCAACAAGCTTCCGCTGAAATACTTTGACAAGCTGACGCATGGCGAAGTACTTTCCAGAGTGACAAATGATGTAGATACAATGTCACAGTCACTGAACCAGAGTGTTCAGCAGGTATTTACTTCACTGGTCACAATTATCGGTATTCTTTACATGATGCTCAGAATCAGCTGGATTCTGACTCTGATGGCACTGATTGTTGTTCCCCTTTCCGGCATCGCCGCAGGATTCATCGTCAAGAGAAGCCAGAAATACTTCAAGGCACAGCAGACAACTCTTGGTAATGTTAACGGGCATATTGAAGAAATGTATGGCGGGCATATCGTCATGAAAGCCTTCAACGGTGAAGAAAGATCCATTCGTGAATTCAAGGAACTGAATGACAAGCTTTATGATTCCGCATGGAAAGCACAGTTCATTTCCGGTGCAATGCAGCCGATCACCAGTTTCCTCGGCAACGTCGGCTATGTCGGATGCTGTGTTGTCGGCGGATATCTCGCAGTCCACCAGGGCCTTACCATCGGAAACATTCAGGCATTCATTACCTATGTAAGAAACTTCAATCAGCCGATCACGCAGACTGCACAGATCATGAATGTTCTGCAGCAGACTGCAGCTGCTGCAGAACGTGTCTTCGAATTCCTTGAAGAAGATGAAGAAATCCCCGATACCTCAGCTCCTGTAAATATCCGCAATGACAAGGGTGAGCTGACAATCAAAGGAAATGTCATTTTCGAGAATGTTCATTTCGGCTACGATCCCGAAAAGATCGTCATTCATGACTTCAATGCGTATATTCCCGCAGGAAGCCAGGTTGCGATTGTCGGCCCTACAGGTGCCGGTAAAACAACGATCGTCAAACTGCTGATGCGTTTCTATGAACTGAACAGCGGTCATATTTACATTGGTCATAACAAGACAACTGATCTTACAAGAAGTGATCTTCGCGACTGCTTCGGCATGGTGCTTCAGGACGCCTGGCTGCATACAGGAACAATCATGGACAATATCCGGTACGGTCGTATGGATGCAACTGACGAAGAAGTTATCAAAGCTGCGAAAGATGCATACGTCGATCATTTCATCAGAACTCTCGAGGACGGGTATCAGACAGAGATCAATGAAGAAACCACTAATATTTCCCAGGGCCAGAAGCAGCTGCTTACTATTGCCCGTGCATTCCTTTCCGATCCGAAGATTCTGATTCTGGATGAAGCTACTTCTTCTGTAGATACACGTACAGAGATTCTCATTCAGAAAGGTATGGAAAACCTGATGAAAGGAAGAACATCATTTGTCATTGCGCATCGTTTATCAACAATCAGAAACGCTGATATGATCATTGTTATGGATCATGGTGATGTGGTAGAACTCGGCAAACATGAAGAACTTCTTGCTCGCGACGGATTCTACGCAAAACTGTACAATGCTCAGTTTGAAGGTGCTGAATAACCAATATCTGAACGTCTGCCATTTAAGACAGACGTTCTTTTGTTTTATAACCTCCTTTCACCAGTAATATTCCCGGAAGTTCCTGATTCTCCCCTTATCTTTTCGCAAAAAAAGAGGATGAGATCCTCAATGACTTTCGTCAGAGAGTTTCATCATCCTCCTGATCAAGTAATCAGATTACTTAGCAGCGTTCTTGCCGGCTACACGGCCATGTGTGCCTGCAAAACCGATGGAGTTACCTGCGCAAGGTGTGGAATAACCTGTTCCGTAACGTCCGCCAAGAGCATTACCTGCCACCCACAGACCGGGGATCGGGTTGTTCTCAGCATCTACAACCTGGAGGTTGTCATCTGTCAGCATACCGGACATTGTAACCATTGAAGGAGTTGTGGAACCGGGGCCGAAGGAACCTGTCATACCATAGTAAGGAGCTTCATCAACAGCAATCATAGCAGAAGCCTTCTTGCCGTAGTCGCTGTCCTTGCCGGATGCACAGAGTTCATTGTAATGACTGATTGCTTCAAGTGCATTTGCACGAGATTCTTCATCCTGGTAAACACCCAGCATATCGAAAAGTTCTTCCAGTGTATTTGCACATGCAATTTCTGCATAGCCGCGTTCTGCGATTGTGCAGTTTTCAACCTGTCCTGTTGTGCCGGGCTCAATAGCGTTCATATCTTCGATCATATCGACGTAGTACTGAGGACGTCCGCAGTTAGGTCCGCCATGTTCAATACCGGATGCGCAGACACTCTGCAGCCACTTCTTATCAGTTACAAGGATACCTGTTCCGGAAGGCTGTCTGTATGCTGCAGACTGAGCAGCTGTGATATTGCCTTCATTGCAGAATCTCTTACCCTTGACGTTCAGCCAGAGCATAGCATTGCAGCCCCAAGGTCCGCTCGGGCCGCCGCCCAGGGACATATCGCCACGAGGAGATGTTTCAATGAAACCGCCTGCCCAGCAGCACATCTTGATTGCAGAACCGTCACGGCCGCCCATGAATGACCAGAAGTCACTCTTTGCAAGACCTGCACGTTCAGCTTTTTCCATCTTTTCATTCAGTGTTGACCAGCACATATCAGCGTTGCCTGCATAGTCACCGCCGCATACTACAACACCCTTAGTTGTATTGATCTTCCAGAATTCATCTGTAGCCAGATCCTTTACATAAGCACCTGTAACAGCCTTGTTTTCATCCTGAATCAGAACGATACCTTCACATCCGTAGTAGTAATCAGCACCGAAGTCCTTCTGTGCTTTGTCAAGCAGAGCCTGGTTGATCAGAGGCAGTACAGAGTTAGCAGCTACACCATTGATCGGTTCATCATTATAAACACCCATGAACTGGTGGGAAGCTGCCCATGTCTTTGTGCCGGGCTGCAGAGGATAGTTCTTCTGCAGAGACTGATAAGGATCGCCAGTCTCCAGATACTTGTTGTAATCCATATTAGCCTGAATAATCAGCCATCCATCAGGTGTGTTGTCATATGTATAAGCACGAGAATCAACACCCATTTCCTTAGCAACAGCGAGCATGTTGTTCATTGTTTCACCGGAATTAGCTACATACTGACGAACGATTTCAGGATTGGAACGGCCGCCGCCTCTTGTAATGAATTCATCAATAACTTCACCAAGATCATAAGGACCAAAGCCCTGTTCGATTGCCAGATCAGAGTTCCATGCACCGAAGTCTTCACCATACCATGCAAATGTATCAGATGTCTGCTTATCGATACCGATAACCTTTGCACCAGCTTCAGCAGCTGCATAAGCTGCCTGAACACCGGCATGACCAAGACCGATTACGAGAACGTCGCAATCCAGTTCCTTTGTTGTTGCGGATACTGTAGGAGCATCGCCCAGCCAGTCACCGGGACCTGCATAACCCCATACACGGCCGTCAGCTTTAGCTGCTGCCTTAGCTGCTTCAACATCGAGAGAAGAACCGCCGCCGGGACCACCGGGGCCTCCTCCTTCGCCGCCGCCTTCGCCGCCTTCAGCGACAGCATTAACGGAAGCCTGGGACAAGCAGTCTGCGACACCGTTTGTCAGAGCATTGCTGCAGAGAGTAGCACCGGAAACAACGTCAACTGTTGTTGTCTGGCCTTCCAGCATCTTCTGAACCATTGCATCGAGGTCTTCTTTGTAGTTCGGGAAGTAACTTGTTGCACTTGTTTCAATTTCTTCCCATGTAATGTTAGTGATCTTAGTCTCATCTACATCTACTGTTACACGTACAGTAGCGAAACCTGTGGACTGTTCACTTGTGTATGTTCCGGCATTGTAGATTGCTTCGCCGGCTGCGCTGCTCGCTGCTGAAGATGAACCTGAAGTACATCCGAGCAGGGACATTGCACCAACGCCTACAACACTGGCTGTTGCGCCTTTCAAGAAGGCTCTGCGTGAGATCTTTTTCATGATCTTTCCCCCTGACTGTGCTTTGCACAGTATTACCTTATCTGTCATTATACTATTCTTCTTTTCAAACAGGTGAATATCAGCTGAAAAAGTGATATATTTTTCTTATCTTTTTTAATTACGAGGGAATATTTGATATGACAGACAACAAGCATTATGACCGGACACTCCGGGATATGATCCGTGTGCTGCAGTCCGATTATGCAGGTACTGCTTTAACAGCCCGCCCTGTTGATGACCAGTATTACGTTCAGGCTGCAGGACAGGCATGGCATGACGGAAAACTGGACGGCCTTCTGTTTATGCGTTTGACAAGCCAGATGACTGCCACGACAAAAGACAGAACTTTAAGAGTCGGACTGAACAGTCCTTCTTATGTTCCGTGGCATGCAGGTTTTGACTGCAGAAGATATGGAGACAGCCTTTATGTTACAGCTGTGCATGGCGACAAACGTCTGACTCCCGGTGATGAAATCAAGCTTCTGAATATCAATACACCAAAAGAACATATGTATCATTTCCAGCGCAACTTCCTTTACGCTGATGAGGCTGAACGTGAAATGTGGAATAATGTGCTGAAGATGACCGCTCACATGACTGTACGCCATGCAAACGGGAAAGAAGAAGATATTCCGGTGATGAAATTCAGCAGTGCACGTACAGCCGTCAAACCCTCCGTCAAAGCAGTCAAAGGAGGTGTCATTGTACTGAATGCCGGCACGAATCCGGATCAGGAAGAAATGGAAAAGATGGTAGAGACTCACCGCACACAGCTGGATTATGCTGAGCATCTGGTCATTGATCTGCGCAAAGCATGCGGAACAGATATCGATGCATATATTCCTCTGATGCCTTATGTCATGAAAGAAGAGCAGTCTCTGGATGAAGCTTTCGGTGAACAGGTATGGTATACACTTTATACAGACGGAAACTGCAGCCGCATGGTATCAGCACTGCAGGAGTATGCCGGAAATCCGGAAGCTGATGCTTTGATCAGTGAATACAAAGAAAACTCCGGTACAGGATGGAAAGAAAACAGAATCCGTCTTTTTGCAGATCTGACGGAAAAGATTGTACCGCGCGGAAATAAAGTAACATTACTGACAGACACATGGACAGAAAACGCCGCTGAAATTTTCGCTTTGTTTGCAAAACAGCAGGGCCGTGCGAAAACGGCAGGACGTCCGACAATGGGTACACTGGATTTCGGTGATCTTGTCACTGTTGCGCTGACGGATGAAATCACACTTACATATCCTGTAAGTATTACTGCAGAAGCGAAGGAAGGCAGAGGTTACTGCAATAAAGGTATTCCTGCAGACCTGTATATCCCCTTCACTCCGGAAGAATGTACAGAAGATCTGATTCTGAAAGCTGTTCTGAATCAGAAATAAATCTAACAGAAAAGGACTTCCTGCGAAGTCCTTTGTTTCTTTTATCTTGTTTCTCTCTGCTTTTGTCCAAGATATGCAGCAGCTGAGATTGCGGCTACATTTCCCTGACCGGCAGACTTGATATACTGATAAGGCTGTCCCGTAAGATCACCGGCTGCGTAAAGACCGGGAATGTTCGTTCTCATCTGCAGATCCACCTTGACAGCACTTCCGTCAGTCTCAAGACCGGGCACAAGCTGTCCCGGGAACTGTGCTGTTCTCAGAATAAAAGTACAGTCTACAGAATAAGTATTCTGATCAGTTGTCAGCGCTGCGGCTTTCATCATGCCCGTAATTTCCTTCGGACGTTCCCGTACTACTTCGATATTATCATGTGTGAAATGAGGCTCTGCTGCATAAAGAGGGAAATAATACACTTTGGAGCATACTTCACCAAGGAAGTCTGCCTCATTTTCTTCTTCACTGCTGCCGCCGATCACCGCTACCGTTCTTCCTTTATATAAAGGAGCGTCACAGGTAGCACAGTAGCTGACTCCTCTTCCGAGGAACTGTTCCTCACCTGGATAAGGTTTTCCAGCCACAACACCGGTTGCCAGAATAACAGTGGAAGCTTCTTCCATTGTGTTATCGTTCAGCTGCAAAGCAAAGAAATCACCCATTGCATAGACAGCCGTTACTCTCTTTTCCGTAATTTCGATTTCAGCTTCTTTCAGCTGACGGGTAAATGCCTCTGCCATTTCCTTTCCGGTAACGGAAGGAAGGCCGAGATAGTTGGTAATCGGATGATCTACAACCTGCATTTTATTGCTCAGGTTTGCACTTCCGTATAATGCAATGCTTCTGTTTCTGTTCTTTGCAGTCAACGCTGCTTCCAGTCCTGCCGGTCCTGTACCGATGATTGCAATATCAACTCTTGTCATATTGTCTCCTGTTTTCCTTTATTTCTGCGTGATGTAAGAATCACTGTTGTCCACACTATAATAACACCGATGACCGTAACTGCTTCCACAAACAGGAACATGCCGTTCAGACCGAAAGCACTGTCCTGAATAAAGCCGCCGAGATAATTGCCGATCATGCAGCCGGCACCGGTCGTAATAATATTAATCAAAGTCTGTCCCATCATCTCATCCTGATGCTCAAGACGCATCGGAATATAGTAAGTAATCACAGAGAAGAAAAGACCATAACTCATACCCTGCATCAATGCACCGATTACCAGAACTACAAGATTCGGTGCCATTGCCTGCAGGAAGTTTCTTAATATATAGAAGAAGGCTGCTGTACACAGCAGTTTTTCCGGAGATATCTTTTTCAGCAGCTTATGCGTTACAGCCATAACCGGCATTTCGCTGGCCGCCTGTACAAATACAACAACTCCGTAAAAGGATGTCGTTCCGCCAAGATGCGTAACAATATTGATCAGATATGTTCCCAATGCTGTCGTAGCCATAAACTCAAACGCAAAACCGATCAGGATCAGCAGGAAAGGCTTGTATTTGAAAGCCACTTTGAATACTGAAGTCTTCTCAACTGTCTGTTCGGATGAAGCAGTATCTTCGGTCTCACTGTCAGGCATGCTGAGAAGGAATAAAAGCTGAATCAGGCTGACTGAAACAAAGAAGATATCCAGACAGTCTGTATTGAAGATTTCAACAAGCCTGCCGAGAATCACAGCAGATACAGCATAAGATACAGATGACAGTCCTCTGGACAAACCGAAGTTAATCTCATATCCTTTGCGCATATAATTCATGCACATCATTGAAAAATACGGTCCCATCGCTACAAGGTCAATATACAGAACAATAAACAGCAATTGCAGAAGAATACCGGGAAGAGGAAGGAAAGTAACAGCAGTGAACAGTACACATGCAAGTATATAAGCAATTACCATCGTCTTCTTCAGTGTCAGTCCTTTGATCTTTCCGGGAATGGAAGAAATCAAAGGAGACAGCACAATCGTCCCCAGCGAGCTGATACCGGCAACATTGCCGATTTCACTGTTGGACAGTCCTCTGCTCAAAAGAAATACAGCAAGATATGAAAAAACAGCACAGCTGGCAAAGTTGGTCAGCACAAATAAGATCGAATACTTTGTCTGCAGTTTCTTTGAATCCATAAGCATACCTCCGAACATCACATACTATATTAAGAAATTCAAAACAGTTCAATGCATGTGCCTGAAAGAAAAAGACGGAATCCTCCGTCTTTCTGCTCAGCGTCTGCGTTTCCTTGACTTGTAATCAGTTTCTATTCTTTCTTTCCATGAACCGGCCATCTGCGGTGCTTCACAGGAGCGTGCGCATGCGACTGCATCGGAAAGCACTTTATAGTTCAGCTGAACTCCACGTGAATCATTTTCAAAGCGTACCGCATGGTCTTCGTGAATACCGAATCTGGCTGCTGCTGCAATTGCGTCCATATTCGCCCCGAGGAACAGAAACTCCCACTTTTTCTTTTCCTGTGCTTCGGTAATCATTGCTTTAATCTGCTCATACGAATAGCTGCGGCTGGAATTCTCCTGTCCATCCGTCATAATTATGAAGATTGTTTTTTCAGGACAGTCTTCCTCTCGGATATGCTTCTGAATCAGGGAAATGTTTTTCACTGTATCACCGATTGCATCAAGCAGTGCAGTACAGCCGGAAGGACAGTAATCTTTTTCTGTCAAAGGTCTGATTTCTGTTAAAGAAACACGGTCAGCGAGTATTTCACTGCTGTCTGAGAACAGCACAATAGAAATAAGCGCTTCTCCTTCCTCCTTCTTCTGCTTTTCGATAAACGAATTGCATCCTCCGATGGTGTCTTTTTCAAGACCGTACATGGATCCGCTCTTGTCGAGAATAAATACAATTTCGGTAAGATTCTTTTTCATATGCTTCAAGTCTCCTTTTCTTTGCACTTAAAGCATATGTTTTTTCCAAGGCCGGATGGTCGCCGGCAAAGCGACATCGTCAAAGACAGGTTTCCCCGAAGTCCACCAGAATTTCATTCACCTTATACAGATCATACTGACCATGTTCAATACAATAACAAAGAATCAGATCCTTCCTTCTGGATGGTGAGAAAGCATACTCTGCCCTTCTCATGAGATCCTTGGTACGGTCGATATCAAGCTCCAGAGCAATACACAGCGCAATCACGGTTTCCTTCTTCGGGTGATAATCCGGATTTGAGCGGATCTTAGAAAAAAGCTTTCTGTCTATATTTGCGCGTTTATATACTTCCGGATCCGTCATGCCGCTTTCGTCAATCAGCCGGAAGAGCATCTCCTGAAAGTTTTCGTAAGAACGTTCTATATACTTCTGCAGATCATTTTCATAAAGGAAATCATTCTCCGGCAAAGCATACTTTTCTTCAGACCGAATACTTCCGGAAAGTTTTTCATCGCTTTTCTCGAGTACAGTTAAAGCATCACAGGAGATTTCTTTCTTCTGTCTCTTCTTTCTGCCTTTCTTCATCAATGAAGAAAGAGGTTCAAGCACGGGAGGCTTCGGTGCAGCACTGTTCATTTTCGGAGCATACGCCTTTTCTCCGGAAACATGCAGCACATCGGAATGAACAGAAAGATAACCGGAGATATCTTTCAGAAGGTCTTCATCACTAAGATGGCCTTCATACTCTGAAATACATAATGTAACACTGATATCTTCATCCAAACCGCTGAAAGCCTGTTCAGCGGCAGAAAGAACTTGTCTTGAAGTACACTCAACCGCAATCCTGCTTCTTTTCTCAATACATGAAAAGAATGCATAAAGTTCTTCCGGTGTTTTCCCGGACAGTTCCTCTGCATAAATTGTCTTTTCTGCCCGAACAGCAGAAATCCTTCTTTTTACTAAATTCAATGTCATATCATTTACACCCTTTCCATCTCCGGGCATATAATGCTTTATATGCTGAAAGTTATTGATATCACTCTGTCTTCTCCGTTATGTGACGCTGTGGAGAAGATCTATACCCCATCATTTCCTGATGATGAACGAATTCCTTTTGAGCGTCTGATCCGTTCTCTTTCCGATACCAGAACCATGACGGCTGTCCTGGACGGAGATCTGCTTGCAGGCATGTTTGTAGTCTTTCTGAAGGATGACCTTGTGTATCTTGCATATCTTGCAGTAAATCCGGATATCCGCAGTCAAGGATACGGCACAGCCATTCTGGAAATCATCCGGAAGAAGTATGAAGGGAAACGGATTGTCATCGACATCGAGCAGCAGGACAGTTCTGCAGATAACAGCGTTGAAAGAAAACGGAGAAAAGAGTTCTACCTGCGTGCAGGCTATAAAGATACCGGCGTACGTTACTTCTTCTATAACGTTCACTACGATCTGCTCTCTGCCGGAGGAAATGTAAAAGCGTCCGACTTCCGTTCCCTCATTCTTACTCACTGGGGACCGATTGCCAAAGGAGCAGTATTCTCCAAAGTTACTTTGTAAAGAATGCCGTAAGCTGTCTCTCTATTTCAGGCGTCCACCACTTCAGGTAGCCTGCTTTTGTCGGATGAATCGGATCTGCCATATACAATTTATATTCTTCTTCACTGACTTCCTTCATAGGCGGAGTATGCCAGAGGTCAATCACTTCAATATTGTGTTTCCTCTGAATCTTCATCAAAAGTTCCACCATCTGTGCATATTCAGTACTGTCATATTTTGTACCGGTATAGAAGAAGACAGGACAGTTCCATGTTTCTTTTGCGTACGCAATAATATATTCTATTGCTCCGGCAATGGTTGTGATGTCATATGATCCTTCAGAAAGAACCCCTGCAGGCTTTTTCTTTGTCGCATCATTTGTAGAAAGCTGGCAGATAAAAGCATCTGCTTTCCATGAAGGATCAATTGTCTTCATACGTTCAATATAGGAAGAGCCATCATTCCTGTCATTCACCAGCGTAGTACCGGAAACAGCTTCCTTGTACGGAATCACACCGCACTTCTTTGCAAGAATCTCCACAAAAGACTGTTCCAGTGAAGCGGCACCAAATGTCACAGAACTGCCAAGGAAGATCATTCTCTTCCCGTTTAATACAGAACTGCTGTCATGACTGACATGCCTGATATCATATTCATCTTTATTTCCCGCAAGACTGCGGATCATTTCTTCAAACTCTTCTCTTGTCATAGTATCAGCCCTTCTTTTATTTGATTTTAAATGAAAACGGTGTGTTTTTTCTACAAAGCACACCGTTTCTGTATTTATTTACGTGACAGAACAATCGCACCGTCATCCGGATTTGTCTCGCTGATGATCGTCAGTGTATCACCATCCAGCTTGTACTCATAAGCAGAGGAACTGCCGTAAACAGGAAGTGTAATCACAAGTTCTGTTCCGTCAGCTGTCCAGGTAATATTCTGTTCCAGACCAAGGGAAGGATTATCAATCAGCCCTGTACCATCCTTTTCAAGCTCAATCGTAAGAAGCTGTCCGTCTACAGCCTGCCATTTACCTGCAAGTGTATTATTTCCGCTCCTTCCGTTTGCGAAAAACCATCCGCCGATCCCGCATAGGAATGCAGCAAAAACAGCAGCCACGACAAACTTCAGCCATCCCTTCTTCGGCTTTTCTTCCGGTTCCTTCTTTTCTTCATGAACAGGCACCTCCTGCACAGGGACTGCTTTTTCGCTTTCTTCCACTGCTCCCGCAGGTTCTTCAAACTCGATCTTCTTTCCGCATTCCGTGCAGTACAGCCCGTCCGGCCAGAGAGGAGCACCGCAGTATTTACAATATTTCATACACTCACCTCAGAAACTATTCTAAACACCTTCACATGTCTTTTCAGTGACGGGTTACTGAACTTTTCAGTACCTATAACGGCTTCTTCAGTTTTCTGATCTGTCTGTATAAAGCATACAGAAGACACACCCCGCCTGTCGCAAGAAGACATGATGTACTGAGAATCGCTGCCGCAAGACTCACAATGCCATCCACCATGGAAGATGCATACATCGCTGCATAAATACACCAGATCAGTGTTCCGGCTGCCAGAAGTGCAGACAGAATCAGAGGAAGATATCTCAGCAGTTTCTTCTTTGCAAACTTCAGAACAATAATCTGAATGACTGCAAACACAGAAGCAGTAACAGCAACGAACTGGATCCAGCTCATACCTTAAGCCTCACGCATCTTTTTCTTTGTTTCTTTAATATATTTATTCGTATAGAAAGCATACAGAAGCTGTGCTGTCATTGCGCACCAGATCAGAGGTTCACACCATATAACAGCATTATATGCAAACATCGGAATAAAGATCCTGGCAAAGAGAATCTTTCCAGCGAATTCAATGACACTGGAAATCAAAGGAACAATCTTTGCACCGATTCCCTGAAGAGACATACGTGTAACCATCAGAATGCCGAGCACAGCGTAGAAAGGTCCTACAACCCTCAGGAAACGGGATCCGTTACTGAGAATAACAGTATTATCCGATCCGGAAATCAGGTGAATCAATGAAGGAGCAGCCACCCAGAGGAAAGCAGTCATCAAAGCTGCAGCGACTACATTGTAGATATAAGCAATACGGATTGCTTTGACAATTCTGTCTCCCTGATCTGCACCTTTGTTCTGACCGATAAAAGTAGAGCATGCAACACCCATACTGATAAAAGGAAGGTTGCAGATCGCATATACTTTACGGGCAGCCACATGACCGGCGATGATTTCTGTTCCGAGAGAATTAATACCTGACTGCAGAATAATAGAACCGCAGGATACGATCGAACCCATCAGTGCCATGGAATAACCCTGGCCGGCAAGATCAGCGTAGAGTGTCTTGTCAAAAGCAAAGTGCTTCCCGGAAGGTACAAGTTCCGGACACTTCTTCAGAATATAGTAAATACAGAGAACAGCAGATACACCCTGGGCAATAACAGTTGCTTCAGCAGCTCCGGCTACACCTCTGTGCAGTACAGTGATAAAGAAAATATCCAGTCCGATATTCAGCAGTGAAGAGAAGATCAGGAATACCAGAGGCATAACAGAATTGCCTGTTGCTCTTAACATTGCCGAAGAGAAGTTATATGCAAACATCACAACAATCCACAGGCAGATGACTCTGATATATGCATAGGATTCACCGATAATACTTTCCGGTGTATTAATCAGTCTCAGCAAAGGCATCATAATCACAGAAGAAAGAAGCGTAAGAACAATTGTCGTCACAACACCGATCACAATGGAACCGGCAGCCGAGCGCTTCATCTGCTCCCCGTCACCCGAACCAAAGGCACGTGCCGCAACAATCGACAAACCGCTGGCCAGACTGTTGGAGAAGCCGATCAGAAGTTCAAATACAGATGAACACGCACCGATCGCTGCCAGTGAATTCTCACCAAGATAGTTGCCTACAATCGCAGTATCCACTGCATTGTAAAGCTGCTGGAACGCACTTGAAATCACCAGCGGGATCATAAAGATCAGCAATGATTTCAGAATCGGTCCGTGAAGAAGATCAACCTGATTTTTCTTGTTACCCATACCTTTCCCCTCTCACTGAATATCCGCAAGCATCTGTTCAGCATTATCTGCCGCTTTCACTTTGCCGTAAGCTTTTATAATAACCCCTGTTTCATCGATCAGATACGTACTTCTGACCACACCCATGGTTTTCTTTCCGTACATGTTCTTTTCTTTCCAGACATCATAAAGCTGAATCACTTCTTTTTCAGGATCCGAAAGAAGTGTAAAAGGAAGTTCATACTTTGTTTCAAAGTTCTTATGACTCTTTACGCTGTCCTTCGATACGCCAAGAATTACCGCTCCTTTTTCGGTAAACTGCGGCATACGGTCACGGAAAGAGCATGCCTGGGCAGTGCATCCTGCCGTATTGTCTTTAGGATAAAAATAAAGAATTACTTTCTTTCCTCTGTAATCCTTTAAAGAATGAATCTCGCCATTCTGATCCGGAAGTGAAAACTCCGGTGCAATTGTTCCGGTTTCAAGCATATACAGTACCTCTCATCCGCACTATTATACCATTCACTTTCTATATTGTACCGATGCTTCAAAGCACCGGTCCGGAAATTAAAAACAGTGTGATAACTTTCTCAGTCATCACACCGGTTTATCAATATAACAGGTATCTTTCCGTAATCAGTGTTCTCGCCTCAGCCATGTCTTTTACAACAGCATCCGCCATTTCTCTTTCCGTTTCCGACGGCTGATTGACGGAAGGAATCATAATCACCGTACATCCGGCATTGTATGCCGCCTGAACACCGAAACCCGTATCTTCCAGAACAAGCGTTTCCTCCGGAGTTATTCCGGTCATTTCACAAATCTTGAGATAGATTTCCGGATCCGGCTTTCTCTTCGTCACTTCATTGCCGCAGATCATTTCGTCAAAACAATCATAGAGTCCTGTCTTCTTCAGTCTTTCTTCAGTCAGTCCTCTGTCAGTCGTAGTAGCAACACAAAGTTTTACATCCTGTGTCTTCAGATAACCGAGCATTTCATTCACATAAGGCATTGTCTCAACATGTTCTCGCAGATAATCCATGCCGGTCTGACGTGCCTCTTTCACCATTGCTTCAATCTTTTCATGACTGAGTGTATCAAGATGCTCATACAGTACCTTCAGCAGATCACTGCCGCTGATACCAACTACGAGATCATGACAAAATTCAGGACAGTCATTGTTTCTGCCGACTATTGCCCAGACATCATGCCACAAAAACTCCGTATTCAGCAGCGTACCGTCTACATCCGATACAACCATTCTGATTCTTTTCATAAATATTTCTCCTTAAGTGCAGCTGCTTCATTCATGATATGAAAATGATGCATACAGAACATATACAGTCCAAGTCTGATCCATTGATCAATATTAAATACCCACCATACAAATGAAATATCTGCCTTCAGTACCTTTCCGCAGATTACAATCAGCGGAACACGCACACACCATAAACCGATAATGTTGATAATCATTGAGATATTCGTATAACCGGAAGCACGAAGATAACCGCCGGTAACCTGCCGCATCTGAGATGGATACTGTGAAAAAATCATCAGGAAGAGATAAGATCCGGCAATCGTAATCAGTTCCGGTTTGTCTGTCATCATAGACAGAACAAGCTTTGAACCAAACATAAGATACAGTGTGGTAATCATTGAAAACAGCAGACAGAACTGATGAAGTCTTCTGAAGCATGTCCTGTATGCTTTCTGATCTGCTGCACCAATTGCATTTGCGGCTATCGACATCGCTGCAGTCATAAAGCCTGACACCATCATGTCGCAGAAACCTTCTGCTTCCAGCCCGAGCTGAAAACCGGCATAGTACTGCTGCCCGTACGACAGGATCACACTGCTGATCAAGATCGTAGCCATTTGCCAAAGCGAGTCTTCAAAAGAAGCAGGCAGGCCGACAGAGATTACTTCTCTCATTTCCTTCAAAGAAGGCAGAATGAGACTCTTTTCTTTATCACCTGTATATAATCCATGTCGTCCGTAAAGAAGATAAATTCCGAACAAAGCCATGAAGAGAAAAGCAATATTCTGACTGACCGCTGCCCCGGTAATACCAAATCCGCCGAACTTTCCTGCGCCGAAAATCAGAAAGTATCCAAGAGATATCGTTACCAGATTTCCCGTTGCCGCTATGATCAGCGGTGTTCTGGTGTTTCCGGTCGCCTGAAAAGCCGCCGCATTGACATGAACAGCCGCAATCAGCGGATAACACGGTGCTGTCATACGAAGAAGCTTTACACCTTCAGAAAGAAGTTCCGCATCATTTGTCATCAAGGAAAGCAAAGGTTCAGCGAATATGTATATCAGCACAGCCGTGAGACATGAAAGCGGAAGAATAACGGTATAGCTGCTCATCTGAATTCGCGCACATTCCTTCCGTTCACCTTTGCCGAAGCATCTTGCCGCAGCGATCATTGTACCGACAGCCATTCCTTTGAATACAGCGTAGTAGAGGCTGTAGATTCTGCGGCTGATCCCGTAGGCACTGATTGCCGTAACTGTCATACGGCCGATAAATCCGCTCAGTACCATTGTTGAGAGTGTAAGCAGAGCATTTTCCATGATCACAGGAATCAGGATCCTCAGAATTCTTCGATCTGTTTCTCTATATTTCTTCATGATTTACCTCCCTGTATAAAAGAAACAGACAGCCTGCAAAAGGGGTAAATCAGGCTGTCTGTATCTGTCTGTATTCAACTGTTTCTTAATAGTTGAACTTCCACATATATTTACGCCAGGAGAGCGGATGCTGACGACGGTCTGCAAGCAGGTGGTTGTAAACACCGAGCAGTTCACTGTAGAAACTGTGATCGAAGTATTCAGATACTTCACCAAGTTCCTTCATACCGTAATCATAACCGTCAATAATTGTTGTATGCGCGTTGAACTTGTTCAGGAATGTGATTGCTCTTTCGTCAACTGCTCTTGTTCTGCCTGTGCTCTTCAGAAGCAGATATGCTGTATTCTTTTCTGTGATTTCGAACGGTCCGTTGAAGAATTCATCACAGTGAATAACGGAAGAATTGATCCACTGCATTTCCATGAAGATGCAAATTGTCTGCTGCTGAGCTGCAGCCCATGCTGTACCTGTACCCATTGTGTAGATGATGTCATCTTCGTTGTAATCAACAGAGAACTTAACAGCTTCCGGAATAACATCGACACATGCCTGAGGAACAATTTCATTCATCTTCTTCATAGCATTGACCATATTCTCATATGTCTGATCATTGCCTTCAACCTGATGAACAATTTCATAAGCGATCGCAAGTGCATAAGCACTCTTGCTTTCTTCATACAGAGCACCATTTGCGCCTGTATCCTTGAACTGAATTGTATAGTCTGCTGTTGCTTCCAGAGGTGTTCCTTCTTCCAGCTGCAGTGCAATAACTGTTGCACCGAGTTCCTTAGCTTTCTTAGCTGCTTCAACAGTCTGCTTTGTATCACCACGGCGAGATGCGCACACAACGATGGAATGCTCATTTACATTCTTTGGTGTGTCATGGCTGAATTCATTTGCGTTGCCGTAGTTGGCAGACAGCTTTTCAGACTCACGTGTAATGTAGTAATAAGGAGCGTAGAAGCAGGCAAGAGAGCCGCCGCAGCCTGTGAAGCTGACATTTGTAATTTCCTTTGCAGAGAGAATTTCACTGATTGTTTTCTTTACGTCGTACATGTTTTTTTCATCCTTTCTTATTTTTTGACACGATGCAGATATTACGCTGCAAGAATTCCGAAGAAGTTCAGAATGATACCTGCAGCGAAGCAGCCGATAATAACAACCATGGGCTTTACTTTTCCTGACTTGATGATGTAGTACATCAGCCATGTCATGCAAAGCGGGATTGCCATAGGCAGAATGCCGTCAAGAACATCCTGGAGAACTAATGATTCTCCGAAAACCAGCGGTGTAGTCAGATTTGATAATGAAGCGCTCATTCCGCCGATAACGAACAGACCGGCAATAGAGCATATGAACATTACTTTTTCCATCAGATTGGAAGCACTCATCTGCTTTACAAATTCCTGACCTTTTGTATAGCCGATTTTTGCGAGATACCATGTGATCGGAACACTTGTGCAAATTGAGATCAGTGCTGCAAGAACCGGTCCGAGAATGCTTCCCTGCTGTGCCAGAGAGATACCGATTGACATAGCGATAATACGGATCGTTCCCTGGAACAGTGAATCACCGATACCGGAGAGAGGTCCCATCAGTGCAACCTTTACTGAATTGATTACACTCGGATCAAAGTTTTCAGGATCTGCAGCGTATTCTTCTTCCATAGCAGTGGAGATACCGAGAGTCAGTGCTGCACACTGAGGTGTAATATTGAAGAATTCCAGGTGTCTGCGATATGCTTCCTTCTTCTTTTCAATTTCATCTTCTCCCGGATACAGACGGTCAATTGTATGAGACATTGCATACATATAAGCTGTATTCATCTGGCGTTCATAGTTCCAGTTTGTCTGCATGCACCATGCGCCCCAGAAGATTTCTTTCAGTTTCTTATTCAGAGGTGTATTTTTCTGTGCTTCTAAGCCTTTAGCTGACATGTTCTATTTCTTCCTTTCTCAATTATCAAGATCTTCAAGTTCATCAAGAGCGTTAGCCGGAGCTGCTGCTGTTTTTGTTCCGCTGTACTTAACCATGAACAGGATGACAGCCAGAACGATACCGATCAGGGAGATTGCTGTAAGTCCCAGTCCTGAATAAGCAGCTAACAGGAAGCCTGCAAAGAAGTAAACAACTGTATTTCTGTTGACCATTGTGCTTAACAGCATTGCAAAACCATAGTAAGCGATGATATTCGCACCAAGGGAAATACCTGATGTAATCCATGAAGGTACTGAAGAAGCGATGGACTGTACAACACCGGCACCGAAGTATACGGACAGGAATACCGGAATGATTGTGAAGAGTACATACAGAGAAGGACCATAGACGATATCAACTCTCTTTGCCTTTGCAAAGTCACCTGCATCTACCGCTTCGTCGCACATATGTGTGAATCGGATTCTCACAACGGATGCAACTGTATCAAGCAGTGTATTGAGCAGTGTCATAGGTACAGCTACTGTCAGTGCTGTTTCAATATCAGCACCTGTCATAATGCAGATTGCACAGCCGACCAGTGAACCCATGTTCATATCAATACCGGAAGCACCGATGGACATCATGCCCAGTGTTGCAAGTTCCATAGTCGCGCCGACTGCAAGACCTGTCTGCAGATTGCCAAGCAGTAATCCGCACAATGTACATGTAAGCAGAGGGCGTTCGAAGTTAAGACGTCCGAACATTCTCGAGTCAAGTTTCATAATGACTGAGATCAGGACAACGATCAGTGTCTGTAATAAGCGCATTTTTTATCCTCCAATCCTTATTTCAGCAGATCCAGATTTGTTTTTCTGGTACTCGGCAGCTGCTGCATGTACAATTTGCAGCCGGTCTGCTGTACCTTGCGAAGGTCATCTTCTTCCTCAGGGGTCAGATATATAACATCATCGTATTGTTTTGAATTGTCTTTTTTTGTAATGCCGCCAAGGTTCAGTTCCTTAAAAACGGGGTGGCCGGTGATGAATCTCGAGGCATCCTTTGTGCCGCCGAAGATCATGAATACCGTATCGGACAGTGAATCGATCTTCTCAGCTCTTTCCAGTGCTTTCTCAACCGAGAATACATTCAGCTTCACGCCCGCCGGTTTGGCCATGTTCAGAGCCATTTTCTGAAACTCATCACCTGCTGCTTTGTCGTCAATCACGATTATTCTTGTAGCAGCGAGGAAGTGAGTCCATGTAAAGGCAACCTGTCCATGGACGAGTCTGTGGTCTATACGAAGTGCTTTGATCATTGGTTTTTCCTCCTTTCCTTACAGATCATCTTCATCAAGAACCATTGATTCTTTTAAATCGTTGCAGTACACCGCCGCAAACTCTCCTGATAAGAGCTTTGCACGAAGTTCATGTTCATCCGGATTCATAAGGCTGTAATCCATCAACAGGCCGAGACTTGTATTGGTGATCAGGTGGAAGTCATGATCACCCAGTCTTTTGAAGAAACCGTTATTCACAGATCCGCCCAGAAGATCTGTGAAAACAAAGAGTTCCTTTCCTTCCGCTTCCTGAAGAATGCGTTCAACCGTCCGGTCAAGATCGAATTCCGGTGTCGTGTAACAATTGACAGCCTGCAGATTCTCATTTTCTCCAACAATGATTTTCAGAGCACTGAGGAACCCTTCCGCCAGGGTGCCGTGAGTAGCGATAATCGTTTTTCGTTCAGTCATGTTTTTTCTCCGATATATATTCGCTTTTTCTTTTCGCACTTTTAATATATATCTTTGAAAGCGCTTCGTCAACTATAAATATATACTTTCTATATATATTTTTGAAATTCCTTCAACATTTGCGCATTAGATATATATTAAAAATTAGCCGATTTATGATAAGATAACTACAGAAGGTATATATTTATGGCAAGTGAGCCGAAATACAAAGAGATCTACAATTACTATCGCAGCAAGATCCGCAGCGGAGAAATCAAAACAGATGATCCTCTCCCTCCGGAAACCGAAATCATTGCGCAGTTTGGTGCTTCGCATATGACTATAAATAAGGCAATGACACAGCTTTCACAGCACGGATATATAAGACGTGTGCCGGGAAGCGGTACATTTGCATGCAGTGACTACAATAAAGCCATCAAGTCTTCACATCTGCAGTTCGACAGTATCAGTACGCTGATACAGAAAAACGGCATGACCCCACATACAAAACTGATCTCATACAGCATAAAAAAAGGAAGAGATCTTCCTGAGATCTCTTCCATTCTGAAAATAGATGATGAAAGTTTTATTCATGAAATTGTACGTTTGAAATACGGAAATGACAGACTGATCTGTGCAACAACAGCTTACCTTTCGCAGAAATTCATACCGTTTCTTGACATCACTCGTCTGGAAGGATCGCTGGACGACTATATCAATGAAACAGGCATCCGGAAAACCGATGGCTACAGCAGTGTACAGGCATGTCTCCCCTCAGATAATCTGATCGATTATTTCGGAACAGAACAGATGGCACTGATGCACCAGAGGATCGTATGGAATGTGAATGGTGTCCCGCTGGAACTTACGGACAATTATTTCGACGGTGAACTGATTACAATTACCAATCCGAGAAAAATGGAAATCACCGGCATTACAGTTGAAACAGCTGACTAATAACAGAAAAGAGATGACCTTCGGGTCATTTTCTTTTTCATTGCTTCGTTTATGTCTGCGAATTGCGGTATCATCAGCTGCCGGAAGTCTTCCATTACATAACAGGAAACATATTATAATGTCTGATGTTTTTGATATCTTCTTTTGAGATCTTTATTTTTTCGAGAAGTTCTTCGTCCTCCTTAAGGGGTTCTCTGCTCAATAAGATTTTCGCTGCGACAGGCATGAGCGGACGCGTTGACAATCCTGTCCAGAGTCCCATCTTCATATCGTAATCCAGTGATGAAGCGAGCAGCTGGATCGCAGCCTTTTCCATAGGAAGGTGCTGATTGACCAGAAACATAGCAGTCAATGTATCCCAATGTTCAACAGTACCGTAATATATATTTTCACAAATCTGATAATGTTCAAAATCTTTGTAATTCATATACATCATTACTTTATATGAACCTTCATCTTCCTGACTGAGAATATCAAATACACATTTCAGAACTGAGTCATTACGTCCGTCATATATATACCCGTACAGCTTTGTGATTCCGCGGAAAAATAAAGGCAGAGTTTTATTAGCACTGGCTGAAAAATCCGGTTCGGGGTTGTACCAAAGAAGCTGTTCAATATGCAGTGACAGAACTTCCGCAATATCATAAAGAGTCTGAATATCAACAGATATTTCACCCTTTTCATATTTGGAAACAGTTGCCTTGCTTTTGTAGATTTTTGCCCCCAGCTCATCTTGCGTCATACCGCGGTGCTTTCTGCAGATTCTGATCCGTTTTCCGATCTCTTTGTTAATATCTGCCATATCATTCTCCTTGCATCTTTTACCATTGTTTCGTCAAAATTGATTTTTTCTTCAAATTTCGAAATCACATGAAGATTTTTTATAATATGCCAGTTTTCACTCTGAAATTCAACTTAAGTGAAACTTCTATCTGTGAAAGTTGAGTGTCGCGAAAATTGCCGCAATTTTTCAAAGATCTTTCCAGTCGCTAAGATAGTAATGGCAAAAGCCGGAAAGAGAGGCAGCGAAGATGTATAACTTTGATGAAATTGTTGATCGAAGAAATACAAATTGTCTGAACACTGATGGTTTCAGAGGTTACATTTTCCATGCAGGTCCCGAAAAAGTTTTCCCCTATAAGGATGAGGAATTTGTACGTATGTGGGTCGCCGACATGGAATTTGCATGTGCTCCCGAAATCATCAAAGCCATGCATGCAAGACTTGACCGGAGAATTTTCGGATATACACAAGTCTATGACAATGGTTACTACAACTCGTTCAGCAGATGGTGTCTGAATCATTATGACTGGACATTCCCGCAGGAAGAACTTTGTTTCAGTCCGGGTATTATTCCCGCACTCTATCAACTTACCGAGTCACTTTGTTCTGAAAATGAAAAAGTACTGATCAATACTCCTGCATATAGTTATTTCCAGCACGCAGCTGAATATAACGGCTGCGGTGTTCTTCTTTCACCGCTTAAGAAAGACGAACACGGAATATATTCTGTTGACTATGAAGACTTTGAAAAGAAGTGTGCTGATCCTTCATGCAAAATTGTTTACTGGTGCAATCCGCAGAATCCGACCGGCAGAATGTGGACAGCGGAAGAACTGACGCATGTTGCTGAAATTGTGGAGAAATACAATCTCTGGATCATTTCTGATGAAATTCACTGTGATCTGATTCGCAGGAACAGAACACATATTCCGATGGCAAAGATCATGACAAACTACCAGAAACTGATCACCTGTATGGCTCCTACAAAAACATTTAATATCGCCGGTCTTGCATTTTCCAATATTATCATCCGTGATCCCGGTCTGCGTGCCGTTTTCAAGGACAGAGACAAACTGTTCGGCATGGTCAATGTGATGTCATTGACTGCCGCAAAAGCTGCATATGACTGCGGAGAACCGTGGCTGGATGAACTTAAAACATACCTTGACGGAAATTTTGAATTTGTTCACTCGTTTCTGCAGGAATATCTTCCCGATGCAGTTATGAATATTTCCGAAGCTACCTATCTGAGCTGGGTAAACCTGAGTGCATATCTTCAGGATGTCGAAAGTCTTCCGGAATTTTTCGCAAATCATGCAGGCGTGCTGCTTGAAGGCGGAAGCAGTATGTTTGTCGGCAGCGCCGATGGTTATATCAGGCTTAATCTGGCAATGCCAAGATCTGTCATACAAACAGGGCTCGAAAGAATCAGAGATTCTATATATGAGCACAACAAAAACAAGGAGGAATTTATATGAAAATCAAAATGATCGGCAGTCACCTCTGCCAGGACACACTTTTTGCATTAATGAAGCTGAAGGAAGCCGGTGTTGAAATAGAGTTTGAAGATATCTCTTCAAGTTTCGCTGCTTTGAAAGACTTCCTTTCAGTCAGAGACACGGATCCGCTTTATACTTCTGTCAAAGCTGCAGGAGGAATCGGCATACCGTACTTATTACTCGAAGACGGAACTTCAACTTTTGATTACAAAGAAGTACTCAGAAGATTGTAAACAAGGACATTGACAGACATCAGCCGCCTGCATACGGGATTACATTACTGTAATCCCTTCTTTTTTCTTCAATTCCCCTTGCGGGTGCAGGAAAGCAATCTTTGATACTGTGAAAAGAACTGCATTCAATGGTATAGTTTAACCATGGCACATTTTCGCAGAACAAATAACTTCCGTGACCTGGGCGGATACCGCGCAATGGACGGGAGATACGTAAAAAAGAATCTGATTTACCGTTCAGCAGCTCCTGCTTTGATGAACGAGGAGGAACTGCAGCTGCTGGAAGACATGCAGTTTGCGATTATCCTCGATCTCAGGACATCTGCCGAAGCACAGAGGAGACCTGATCCTCTCATCAAAGGAACAAAGCAGCTTCGTTTCAGCGCTCTTCCCAGAACGATGCATGGAGGCATGTATCCGGAGCGTACAGCAGAACTGATCCGTGCAGGTGCCGTACTGACCCAGGATCCCGCTGAAGGATACAAAGACATGTACCGCAAGCTTCCTTTTTCCAACAAAGCATATGCAGAACTTTTCCGTATGCTTTATGACGGAGCTGTGCCTGTACTCTTTCACTGTTCCGAAGGAAAAGACCGTACCGGGATTGCGTCCATTCTGATTCTTCTGGCACTGGGGGTTTCGGAAGAGCAGGCTCTTGATGACTATATGCTTACCAATGAATACATGGCAGCTAATATCAGAAATTATATGCAGGAATACGCGGATGTGCTGGAAGCTGTACCGGAGCTGGAGGACTACTTTATCCAGTACCCCGGTGTATGTGTTGACAATGCGATTCTCTCTCTTCGGGCAATCATCCAGCGATACGGTTCTTACGAACGGTATTTCCTGGAAGAATACGGTATTGACGCAAGAGTGCTGTATCGTTTGAAAAGCATGTATCTTGAAGAACGCTGACAGCGTTCTTTTAATTAGAAAGAAAGGGAAAAGAAATGATGATCAGAGAATTCAAAGAAGAAGATATAACTGCAATGGTCAGAATCTGGAATGAAGTCGTTGAAGACGGAACTGCCTTTCCTCAGGAAGAACTGCTGGATGAGGATACCGGGAAAGCCTTCTTCTCTTCACAGACTTATACTGCTGTCGCTGATCATGACGGGGAGATCCTCGGACTGTATATTCTTCATCCTAACAATGTCGGACGCTGCGGACACATCTGCAACGCTTCCTATGCTGTACGTAAAGACATAAGAGGTCAGCATATCGGTGAAGCACTGGTAAAAGACTGCCTGAAGCAGGGAAAGGAACATGGCTTCACTGTACTTCAGTTCAACGCTGTCGTTCGCACCAATACCCATGCACGTCATTTATACGAACGTCTCGGCTTTATTCAGCTTGGTACAATTCCGAAAGGATTCCGCATGAAAGACGGACATTATGAAGATATCTGTCCTTATTACCACGAGCTCTGAGAAATAAAAAAACAGAATCCGTAAAGAATTCTGCTTCCATGCATATATTCAGATCAGTCCGAAATACGCTGCTGCAAAGTAAAGAACTGCACACAATGCACCGAACTTAACCAGTTTCCATGCTTTCTTTACTGTTCCGTAGATAATCTGGATTGCGATAATCGCAAGAATGGCGATCTTTGCTTCAGAAGGAAGTGTCACCCAGACTGAATTTGCATTCTGATAAACGAGCCATGCAAAGCTCCATACGTTGTCAGGTACCATAATTGTTTCTCCAGTTCTCAAGTATTGTAAGACATCCGTCTTCATTTGAAAACAAAAAGGATCTGTGCTCTCTGCAGAGTTTTCAGATCCTTTTGCTTTTTAAAAGAATGTATCGTTTTATCTGTCCTGGTTTACAGAAGCTTTCAGAACACCGGAAGCTTTGAATGTAGGAAGCTTCGTTGTTTCGATTGCGATTCTCTCACCGTTGGAAGGATTTACCCCGATTCTGCCGGAGTGATCCTTGACTTCAAACTTGCCGAAGTCTTTGATATTCACTTCCTTGCCCTGGGCAATCTGTGTTCCGATTTCATTAAAGATATCTTTTACAATTTCAAGAGACTCTGCTTTTGTAAATCCCTTCTCCGAAGCGATTACTCTGGCGATATCTGTTCTGTTCATGATAAACATTGGTTTTGTCATGCAGTTTCTCCTTCCTTTTTTTACAAGCGTTGATATTGTACAATATTTTGTTCATTGATCAATCAGAAAATCACGAAATTCGGTTATTTTTCACTTTTCCCAAGTGAAGTTCTCAAATTGAAAAGCAGTCTTTTCTCCATTTCTCTCCAAAGATCCTTTTCTCCGTCCGCAAAACCGTCAAAAATACTGCTGTACAGATCATTCAAGGCAAGATCCAGATCAGCCGCAAGTTCATCCGCACCTGCAGTCAGTCTCGCATCCATGCCGTTTTCAAATGACCAGTAAACAAAGCCTCTGTGCCACAGTTTCTGCAATGACGCCATAATAACAACACTGCTGAGATCTGTATAATCAGCCAGCTGTTTCAGACTCATGGGACCATCTGCTTCATGCAAAGCAGCTGCCAGTTTCATATCCTTCAGGTCAAGATTATATTTCAGAGCAGCTGAATTCAGATACTTGTCATACAGCTTTTCTACATAGTAAGAAGCAGTCACCAGATTTTCATGACCGGAAATATAATCAGCCGTTACTACTTCACTGCCTACCTTCTTCGTTCCCGGAAGCAGCGGAATAACGGGATCATCCGTAGCTGCGCCGATCAGAAAACGGGCAATGGAAAGTCTTTGCTTTCCGTACTGTTCTTCATCCAGTACATTCTTATAGAAATCATTGTAGTATTTGAAGATATTCATCTTCATCTGTACAATGTTCGGGATTTTCAGCGACTGTGCAACAAGAGAACCTTCTGTTTTTACATAGTAGTATACAGGAGCCTGCAGAACTGCAATTCTCTTCACATGAAGAAGATACTCAAGGTTAAACACAAAATCCTCGCACCATCTCAGAGAGTCATCCATGCACATGCTGTATTCTTTGATTATCTCTGTTTTATAAAGCTTGTTCCAGAGAACACCATAATAGTAATCTGCAGGTGTTTCCATCATAAACTCAGCATATTCCTTCACGGAAAGAACATCATTAGTATGAATAGATCCCTTTACAGCAAAATGATCACCAGCCACCCTGTAGAAATCCGCCACAACAAGATCAGCGTCTTTATCTTCAGCAGTTCTCACAAGATTCCTGGTCGAATCATACGGAAGATAATCATCAGCGTCCAGAAACTGCACATATCTGCCTTTCATACATTTGAAAGCAGCGTTTCTTGCAGAGGAAACACCACCGTTTTCTTTATGAATCACATGAACACGTTCATCCTTCCTTGCATATTCATCAAGAACATCATGAACATTGTTCTTTGTTGAACCGTCATTTACAGCAATCAGTTCAAAATCTTTATATTCCTGCTTCAGAACACTCTCAATACATTTTCTGAGTGTATTCTCAGGTGTGTTATATACAGGAATCACAATACTTACTTCAGTCATGATCAAACCTCTTAAAAGAATACCTGTTCTGATACTTTCTGCAGAATATACTTATATCTTTCCGCAGGAAGCGGCATATCCGACATTTTTTCATCAAACACCCGGCACACTGCAGCTTCTCTGATTCTTCCCTTCGCATCTACAGCCACTACATCACCATGCTTGATCTCGTAATCATCGCAAAGATAATCATATACCTGATCTTCTTCACCAAAGCGTACAGCCGCAAAATGAAGCTTCTTCTCATCCTTGAAGCCTTCCGGGCGGTCATCCTTGAAGATATATACTTCAGGTGTAATGGCACCCTTCTTTTCACCATGGTACCAGAATGAAGTTTCACCGGTCACATTGTTATAGCCGACACGGTCAAAAGTTACCGCAGTATCAAAAGGAAGATCAATATTGTCTGCAGAAGGAATCTCAAGAACAGCTTCTTCTTTCAAAGCAGAGTACTGCATCTGTTCCACCGTGAGGATCATCAGTCCGTGATCCCCTCTTCTGAATCTGGCAAGATAACCATCTTCTTTCTTTTCCAGAATTACGCAGAGATCTGTACCTGTACTGAGCAGTCTGTCAGGAATAAACGGATCCTGTCTCCTGTCTTCCGATGCCGTAAACAGATTTCCGTACCCGGACATCAGTTCCTGCATACGCAGATCCAGTTCTTCCTGAAGCTCTTCTCCGAACTCTTTAATCGCATAATGTCTGCGGTATTTCAAAGCATTGCCTGCATCCAGCAGATAACTTGCAGCAAGCACGGGATCTGCTTCACAGCCGGTGCCATCCAGATAAAAAGTACCCAGACGCAGTGCTGCTTCCGCAAAAGCAGTATCACATACACCATCCGCAAATAGTTTCTTTGTATAAGAATAAACTTCACGTACAAGCACAAATGCAGTAAACGCATTTGCAGGAACTCCCTGCCCTTTTACAAGCATACGTGCACACTTCAGCATTGCTTCGCTGACCTTGGCAAGAGCCGCAACAGAATAATACTTCCATGCTTTCTCATAATCCGGCTCACCGCCGCACTTTCCATCATAGTAAATATCACCAAGATGCAGTGCTGCTTCAAGATCCTCCTGTTCCGTACAGAGAACCTCATATACATCACGGGCAAATGCCCAGTCACAATCATAAAGCATATTGCCGCCGGCACAGCAGTCCGCCTGAATACGCAATGCAGCATATACACCCTGCTCGCACATTTCATCCAGACATCTTCCGAACAGTTCTCTTCTGGTATCGCTTATATAATCAACCAGTTCGTGATCATGGATATACATCAGAAAATGCATCTTCTGAATCGTTGTCAGCTTCCATTCCTGCTCCGGAAGATGTTCATTATCAAGAGTATTCTCCATCATCTCAATCCATTCATCCACGTCGAGCAGTGTATCTTCTCCCGGCAGCAGTGCATCTCCCTGATGATACAGATATGCAATAATCGAGAACAGCGTACTTTCCCTCTCAAAAGGAACCCTTTCCAGAGCTTCCGCCCAGTTGATCTCGCTGATCTTCTTTCCGTCATAGCCGATGGCATCAGGCAGATGCACCTGATCCGCAATCTGCATCAGCGGTGTAATATACTCACTGTCGCAGGCAACAGCAGTGATCTTCTTTTCCTTCATCCGGTAAAGAGCATTGAGTACATCGTAAAACTCTATTCTGCACTCTCCTTCCACTTCCGGCTGATCATCCGGTGAAATCCCTGTTTCACTCCAGGGAATTTCGAAACCGAGAAACTTTTTAACCTGTTTTGCGTCTATCTTGAATATTGTCATTTTTTTCTCCGCAACCATCATACCACAAATCACATCACACTCTTATAACAGCAGTATTATAGATTCCGGCACATTCATAAAAAAATGTTTTTCATTTGTCCCCATCAATTAAAAATCCATTTAATCATCGATATTTTTAGAAATTTACGTTTGTTTTTTAAAGGTTACAGTTCTAAGATAAAGATATACAAAAAGCTTCTTTTACATTAAGAAAGGACAATATAATGCCGAAAATCATACCTGGTCTGCGAAGCAGAATTCTTGCTTCAGCAAGACTGCAGATGAAGGAAACCGGATTCTCCGGACTATCCTTGAGAAATGTAGCAAAGCAGTGCAACATCGCAGTAGGTACCACATACAATTACTTCAACAGCAAAGCTGATCTGGCAATGAATGTCATGCAGGAAGACTGGAATACAGCTATGAAAGAAGCCGGTGCAGATACGAAAAGCTGTCAGAGTCCCGAAGAAGCTGTAACAGCAGTATACAAAGCAATCAGTTCATTTACTTCCGACTACTCCTTCCTGATGCATCAGAAAGAAGCACAGAACGAATACTCGGAACTGATTGCAAGAAATCATACAAGGCTTGTCAATGACATCAGTGATGTACTCGAACAGATCTTCACACGATTCGGATACAGAAGAAAAGAATCGAGAATTCGCCTGATGGCAGTCATGATTCTGGCTGCAGCAACCTCCGAAGACAGAAATGACGAAGACTTTGCCTGGATGGCAGAAAAAGTTTTCTGCAAATATCCTCCGCTTGCATAACAAGCACAAAGAACAGCATATGCTGTTCTTTTTAATTGAAAACAGAACACTTCTCAGTGTTCTGTATACATTTCTCTTAAAGCATTCAGTCCTTCTTCATTAAGACCGTACTGCTCTTCAAAATACTTTTCAAATGTTCCGTAACGCTCCAGTACCTTTTCAAATGTATAATCAGCGTTTTCGCGTCTTACACCTTCAAAGGACATCATTCTCTCTTCCGTTTCCGGATATTCCTCCAGAATATGTGCAGCTCTTTTACGAAGTGCTTCAATCTGTTCCGTGCGGTATTCATTCGTCTTCAGATAATCACTCATCGCTGTTTCATAATCAACACCCAGAGCCAGCAGAATCAGAATTCCGGCAATACCTGTACGGTCTTTTCCTGCACTGCAGTGAAAGAGAACAGGAACATTTCCTTTTTTCAGATCCTCAAACATCTCCTGATAAGCATCCGAGAACCCGAGATTTCCGTAGAATGTTTCCTTGAAGAATGCATCCGCACCCGGTTCAAGGAGAAGATTCACCATTCTTTCCTGCATCGCTGCAGGAGACATATCTCCATCGTCCTTTGAACGGCTTTCACCTTTCATCGCCGGAAGATTGCGGTAAACCGTTCCTTCGGGTACAGGATCCGGATAACTCTCCGCTTCCCCATAGCCTCTGAAATCATAAATCGTATGAATACCAAGGTTCTCAAGAATCTGCATTTCTTCTTCATTCAGATCACCAAGTGCACCGCATCTGAAGAATAATCCGTGTTTTACCTTTCTTCCGTCAGACGTACGATACCCGCCCAGTTCACGGAAGTTCATTCTTTTTCTGATCTTTTCAATTTCCATAAGAACCTCACTCATATACCCCTGCAGAGATCAGGTCTACTTCACCATCCCATGTATCAATCATAATGAAACCGGTATCACTGTAGATTGAAATATAATCACTGTTCTCATAGCTGCTGACTTCATATGAGTCAGTATTCTCATCAAGAATCTCATACATTTCATCTGTACTCATGCCGACGGATATCCCGATGGAAAGCCCGGAGCCTTCCGTATCACTTGTCAGATAAATATTCTGGATGGACAGCTGGTCCACACTGATATCATGCTGCAGACTGTAAGTATCGGATGATGCGTCCACAACACAGTCACCCCTGTACAGATAGATATCATAGAACATGTCCGGTTCTGCAATATCAGTCACCGTCTCGTTCTCATCACTGTCTATGACCTCAACAGTCCATCCGTCTGCTTTCAGGTCAGCGACCTTCAGCGGCAATGTATATGTGGTACCATCCAGTATAAAGGACGGTGCAGGATTCGTATCCGCAAAGCCGGTCACTGTATATTCCGTCACTTCGTATGTACCACTCCTGTATGCACGGGTATCCGGCATCAGAATATTATGCAGTCCCAGTGCAAGAAAAGCAGTAATTGCATATGTCACGATATAGTAGGAAGGCTCCTTTGATGCAATCGAAGACTTATTTCCGGTATATGAACTTCTTCTTTTTTCTTCAGCCTGTTCATATTCCTCTGCACTTCTGTATGTATAGTCATCATATTCATCCAGTTCTGCGAAAGGATCTTTTCTGTTTTCACTCTGCGTCTGCGTTCTCATGCCTGTATTTTATCAAAAACACATATATACAGCATTAAAAATGAAACAAGTTTAAGAAAAAAGAAAGAGGCTGTAACGCAAAAAGAAACAGTCAAAAAGAAATAAAAGGTACCAACCG
>R19__coassemble_94_pt1 | contig 49384 bp, 41 predicted proteins | sample R19__metabat2_low_PE_032 | metagenome-assembled genome bin R19 | reverse complement strand
TCAGCAGTTTTATAATCATTTCCGATGTTCTGCTCATAGTTACCTCTTAACAAAATTAGAATTTGTCGAACAAACTAACGCGCTGATCAGCTGATTATTGGTATGTTTTTAAAAATCACCAACATCATTTTCTTCAGCGTAGAAACCCATTAAATGGTTAGCTATAACTAACATAACTATCTCACAAATCATTCAATTTATAAAGAAAAAAGATGATTTTTTCACTCATGAAAGGTGATGAACCAGTACTGATGGTTCGGCTTGTTTCATTACATTTCAGTTTTCAGAAAATTTTTACATTGTGAATTAGAGGCTAAAGGCCTCTTTTAGTATGAGAAGTGAGTTTGTGCAGAATTGTAATCAAGCGAATCAGTGGTTTGCCAAAAATGATTATCTTAAAAAATATTAGAAAATATAAAAAATAAACGAAATATCTAAGCAAACGCTTACAATTGCTTAACTTAATTGTTACAATAAAGTAAACAAGAACGGAGACGATAATATGGATGTTTGCTACAACAAGCTTTTCAAGCTTCTTATAGATAAAGGACTGAAAAGATCTGAATTTGCAAGACAGGCGGGAATCAGTGCACCTACACTTGCCAAGCCAAATATGATCTTCGTGAATGGGATCCCGATCATACAAAGATGGGAAAGGGAGTTACATTAACTGAAGCAGAACTAAGAGAACTGGCAAAAGTTTTAGCAGAAGAAGTTAAATTTCTTGATGAGGAATAGCAAAAAACAGAACTCACACTAGAAGGAGTAGAAAAATGGCTAATATTAGCAGAATGACTGGCACACCATGGCATGTGGAAACCCTAAAAATGAAAGAAGGGGATACAGCCAGACATTGTCACAGATGTATATATTATTCAAAAAACAATCGATTCTGTTCTGCCATAATGGGCAGCTGTTTTGGTAGTGCTCATTGTGAATATTATTCAAAAACAAGAATAATGCCATCAATAATTTCAGATGGATATGCATTAAAAAATATTCCTGCTGATATTAATAACAATAAAAAGCCTACGATTAGAACACTGTGCAGGAATATAACCTCAATGTATAAAGTGTCGAACCAGTACTGATGGTTAGGCTTGTTTCATTACATTTCAGTTTTCAGAAAAAATTACAAACAAAAAACACAGGCTTATGATGGCCTGCGCCTGATCGTTAAACTGGGATTTATCCAACAAACAATCTGATACAGCCTGCGACAGCTGCCGCTATCACCGCAAATCCGAATGTTCCGGCAATCCATTTTTTCTTTTTATCTGCAGAAGAGATATAAGGGCGTAGATCTTCGGTTCCGGGGATCACCCATTGTCCGGAATGTCCGACCCAGTATTCATCGATTATTAACCGGTCTATGAGATTAGCTATTTCCAGAATGCCGAAGATCTGACAGAATTCAGTGGCAAACCCTTTGGCGCCGTTAATAATGCAGACGCAGATCAGGATATAGGCCAGATACGTGAGTGCACTTGCGGCCTTCAGAGCTTTTTCTCGTTTTTTTATCTCGTTCTCTGTCGTCATTCCAAGCATAACGACCCGCTCCCGGACTTCCTTGCTGTACAAATGCACCAGCCCAACCGCACCCTTTCGGATTCCAAGTACACAGTAAAGACATATAATCAGCCCCAGCCCTATGCCTTCGGCGATCACCTTGATAGTAAGCATTTTTACCTCCTGTTTTTAGTCAAGCTCCACCTGAAGAAATGTAATCATCCTTTCCATACTATCCAACATAGCTTGTTTGCACTCCGCCGGATACAGCTTCCAGGCTTTAAATATCTTCTTTGCCTCTTGTCCATCCCTGCTGTTCATATCAAAATCGCAGCCGAGGATGTGCAACCCTTTTTCATAGATATGCGTTTCCAGACGATGGGAAAAACACGCTTTTTCAGCTTTTCCCGCGCCATTCGGCTGAATTGCCTGTGTAATTAAATCCCAGCATAGCTGATTTCCGTTCCTCTCTAAGTTCCTATTGTGAAGCGCAGAGAAATTCAACTTAGTATTTGTCGAACAAACTATCTCACAAAACGTGAAATTAATAAAGAAAAAGATGTTTTTTTCATATCCGAAAAGTACTGAACCGGTACTGATGGTTCGGCTTGTTTCATTACATTTCAGTTTTTAGAAAAATTTTACATTAGGAATTAGAGGTTAAAGGCCTCTTTTTGGTATGGACTATCTTACGTTAAGAGGGCAGCATACGTAATTTTTCATAATTGCGATAAAGCAATGGAACGGATTAAAAATAGGAATGTGTATTCTGATGAAAAGGGATTTTCTTCATAAAATGTTTTCCTGCAGCGGGGACAGATAAAACGGCGTGCGTAGTAAATAATACTGGATTTCCTGTCAATATAGACTGCATGGTCTATTTTGTGCAGTTTGTATTCTTTTACGCATTTAGTAAACGTACCGCATTGAGGACAGCGTCCGCCATGATTAACCAGACGTATGCAGAGGAATTGTTCGTTACTTTTGATGACTTCTCTGAATTCTTCAATGTCATTGTCGTTGAGTCCGAAATCAATGTTAAAATCAAACATAGGCAAAGCCTCCTTTCATTAGTGTGATTTAGACACTCACATACTAATGAAGGAGCTTTTTATGTATATTGATTCACCCTGTGTTCATTCACATTACCCGTTATTGGTCAAAAGAAATAGTGAAATCTTTCGCAAACGGCATTGACTCGGAAGTTCCTTCCGACTTTAGAATAAAATCACAAACAGGAGGAAAAATCATGAAGAAGTTTTTAGCAATGGTGCTGAGCTTCGCTATGCTTGCTGCAACAGGATGTACTTCATCAACATCTTCTGCTGCCGGCAAGTACACAGCCGGAACATATTCTGCTACAGCGCAGGGTTTCGGCGGCGATGTTACAGTCACAATCACAGTAGACGCGAATGCTATTACTGACGTACAGATCGTCGGTGACAGCGAAACACCTTCCGTAGGTGGTGCGGCTCTTGAAGAACTCACAGAACAGGTTAAGGCAAACGGTGCTGAAATCGATGGCGTTTCCGGTGCAACATTTACATCTGATGCAGTCAAGGCTGCAGCTGCAGATGCTCTTGCACAGGCAGAAGGCACAGAAACAGCAGCAGCTGAACTGAACATGGCTGATGGTACATATACAGCAACAGCTGAATCTTATGATGAACAGTATGGTCTGTATACACCCGGCGAAATGACAATGACAGTTGAAATCGCTGACAACAAGATTACATCCATCACAGTTGATCCTTATACAGATACAGACATCATCGGCGGTATGGCATTCCCTATCCTCGCTGATGAAGTTGTAGAAGCACAGTCTCTGGCTGTTGACTCTGTATCCGGTGCTACTGTATCTTCCGGCGCATTCTTCACAGCTCTGAAGGACTGCGTTGCACAGGCTGGCGGAGAAGATTCCGTTGCTGCACTGCAGGCTGTTGAAGTCGCTGCTGCAGAACCTGTAACAGAAGAATATACAACAGATGTTCTGGTTATCGGCGCAGGTATGGCAGGACTTTCTGCAGCTCTGTCCGCAGCTCAGGAAGGCGCAAATGTTATCCTCGTTGAAAAGAACCTTGTTTACTCTTCATCCACAACAAGATCCGTTGGTTATATCATTGCCGGCGGCACAGATTTCCAGGAATCCCAGGGTATTGAAGATACACCTGAACAGTTCGCAGAAGATCTCTACAACCTGTATAAGGAAGAAGAAACACTTGATGCAGATCTGCTGAAGTCCATGGCTTTAGGTTCCAAGGAAGTTCTTGAATGGGTTGAACATGACGGCGGTGTTACATTTGACAGCGTCATCCGCAAGTCTGCCAAGGGCGAACGTGCTACACCTCGTATTCATACAACAGAATCCGGCGGCTATGTAACATCCTGCATGGTTAACGCTGCTGTAAATGCCGGTGTAACAATGATGATGGGTACACCTGCTGTTTCCCTGATTCAGGCTGAAGATGGTACTGTAACAGGCGCAAAGTGCACAAACGCAAATGGCGATGACATTACAATCAACGCAAACGGTACAATCGTATGTGCAGGTTCTTATACAAACAATGAAGAACTGTTCAACGAACTGAACCCTCGCATTAACAATATTGGTTATGCATGCGGTTCCGGTGAAGGTGATGCATACAACATGTTTGTTGAAGTTGGTGCAGATATCGTCAATGTTGAATATACACAGTTCATGTACTATGCATATGGTTCCACATTTACAGCTATGCCGGAAGTTATTCCGAACTCTCCCGATACTCCTGAATACAGTGTACTGCTCGTTGCAGGAAACGCTGAACGTGTAACAGCTGAAGATAACTTCTGCTTTGAATTCACAAAGGAAAACTGGGATCTTGGATACAATGAAGGTTACTGCATTGTTGACCAGGAATTCATGGATACATATCCGGTTCTCTGTGAACAGGTTATGACAGCATGCATCCCCGGCACAGATACACTCTACGGTTATTCCGGAGAAACAGCTGCTGAACTGGCTGAAGCTGTAGGTCTTGACGCTGATACTCTGACTGCTACTGTTGAACGTTACAATGAACTCTGCGACAAGGGTGTTGATGAAGACTTCGGCAAAGAGCCTGAATACATGAACAAGCTCGAAGGTACACTGTACATTATCCGTATGCCTCAGATCACAACAGACGGTTATACAGGTGCACGTATCAACGAAAATGCTCAGGTTGTAGATACAGAAGGAAATGTAATCCCCGGTCTCTACGCTGCAGGTTCCTGCGCTGACGGACAGGTTACATCTGTTAACTACTATGGATGCGGTACATCTCTGCTGACATGTGCTACATTCGGCAAGCGCGCAGGTGCTCACGCTGCTCACCTCGCTGACTGATCAGTAAATTGAGTTCACACAAAAGGAATGTCCTTAATCCAGGGATGTTCCTTTTTTAGTACAAGTTGAATTAAGTCTGCATGCGTCTTTGAAAGATACGGGTTATAATACGAAGTGGAGAAAAAGATGAAAGATAATTCGTATATTTATTCTACAAAGGATATTTCCAGGTATTATGATCTCAGTGCTAAAGGACTGGCGTATTACGAAGAACAGAAACTGATTGCACCTCTGCGTTCCGGAACTGCCGGGTATCGTGTATATACACTGGATGACTGCTACAGTCTGTATCACAGCAAACTGTATACAAATGCCGGTTTTTCGTTGAAAAAGACCGCAGCGATACTGGGCAGTGATGATGAAGAAGATATTCTTGAACAGATCGGCAGTCAGATTGAGCAGGAGGAGAATAAACTTGCCCGTCAGAAATTCATTCTTGAGAGAATTTCTCTTATGAAGGAAATTGTTTCACAGTACAGATGTGAGGGACAGACTTTCAAATATGAAATGAGTCCGGACCTCTGCCGGCTGTATGTCCGTAATTATGAGGAAGAGCATCTGTCTACTGTACAGCAGTCAAAAGAATTCGCTGAATGGAACAGTGTCATTCCTGCAGATACAGCTTCTTTGAAATATGAGCAGAATATTCTTCTTTCCGGATGTCAGAAACTCGATGTGAATATCGGTAATGTGATGCGCAAAGAAGCGTTTGAAATGTTCGGCTTTGAAATGTCGGAAAGAGTGGAGTTTATTCCGGGGAGAATGTGCATACAGACGATTCTTTGCGGAAGCAGTGAGGATATCAACAACCGGAAATGGCTTGAATCATCTTTCGAATATATGGAAAAGAACGGTTACCGGCTGTGCGGCGATATCATAACTTCGCTGCTGCTGGTAACGGGAAAGAAAAACAGCAGAGTCCGATATGATTATGCATGGATCCCTGCTGAAAAAATCTGAGCTGAAAAAGGACTGAGTTCAAAATGATCAGTCCTTTCTTTACGAATCATTATTTGCTTAAAGAGAATACAGCAGTGACATCGCCATCGCCGAGAATTTCTTTTAATTCACTTTGCGTCAGTCCCTGCACTTTGCCGAGTCTGGTCAGATCCCATGTATTGACATCATAGTAAATCGTAATGGTTTTACCCAGATAAAGAATCAGATCGCCTGCTGAAGTAGTGATATATTCATCATTTCTCGGTAATGTGACACCCAGAGAACCGCCTTTTTCAAAATTACCGTAATCCTCCATTTCGACAGTTACATCACCTTTCTGCAGAAGTTCGATAAAAGCATCTGCAGATGAATTCTCTGCCGGTTTGATTTCAAGTACATTTGTTCCGATATGAGCATAGATCATGATATTTTCTTCCTCCGTTTGATTATTTTCACTTTGCATTTCAGAATCTTCTTCTGATATCTCTGATGATACTGAATCAGATGTTTCTTTGCTTTCCGAAGAAACCGGTGATTCCGCAGCACATGCACACAAACCAAGCATTGCCGCAATCGTCATAATGTGTATGAATGATACTCTCATTACAGCCACATTTCCGTCCATGGATATAATGTGCTGCCGGTATCAAGTGCATCAATTTCTTTCATTTCCTCTGCAGTGAGTTCAAAATCATCAAGATCAAGATTCTGCTTCATACGAACAGGACTGGAAGACTTGGGAATAATGGTGATACCGTTCTGCAGAAGGTATTTCAGTGCTGTCTGCGCTGCCGTTTTATTATGTGCTTCTCCGATTCTGACTAACACAGGATTAGTGAAAATGTTATTCTGACCATTTGCGAGAGGAGCCCATGCCTGAACAACTGTACCATGTTCCATCATGTAATTCTTCAGCTCCAGCTGAGGATAGAATACATGTGACTCAATCTGATTAACCTGAGGAACAAAATCATATTTCTGCAGAAGATGATCATAATTTCTGTAAAAGAAGTTGGAAATACCAACTGCACGTATTTTTCCTTCTTTATATGCTTCTACAACAGCTTCATACATTCCTTCCCATCCCGGATAAGGCTCGTGAACCATGATCATGTCGATGTATTCAAGTTCCATCACTGCAAGACAATTATCTATAGCATTTTTTGCTTTGATGTATGAAGCACAGCTGTTGTCGAGCTTTGTAGTAATAAATAATTCTTTGCGGTCAATGCCGGATTTTCGGACAGCTTCTCCGACTTCTTTTTCGTTGCCGTACATAATAGCTGTGTCGATCAGTCTGTATCCGGCTTCGATAGCTTGCAGTACTGCGTTTACACACTCTTCTTTGTGCATGCGGCAGCTGCCGAAACCGATGACAGGCATTTCAACTCCATTGTTAAGTTTGACAGTTCTCATTTAAAATCTCCTTGTAAAAGTAATGACAGACATGATGTTTGCAAGACTGTTTCATTCTGCAATGATATAATACTTTTAACAAAAGAAAGAGGTAAATAATATGCTTAGAATTGCAATCTGCTGCGGCGGCGGATTTTCTTCCAGTGCACTTGCATCACATCTGGAACAAGGTCTTGAAGAACTGAATGCTAAGGACAAATATTCCTTTGTCTTCATTCCGATCGGTCATCTGCTTGACCGTATGGAGGAAGTGGATATCGCCATGGTATGCCCGCACAGTGAATGGGTAGTCAGAAAGAATGCTGCAAAATATACAATTCCCGTAACCATCATTCCTCCGCGTCTGTACGGGCTGATGCCTACAAGAGATTTTATTGAAGACGCTGAAGATCTTTATGAACTTTGGCAGAACGGCGGCACGAATATGATGACATTCCCTGATGAGCCGAAGCCTCTGCAGGTGAAAAGAGGAATCTCACACAGAAGGATGCTTGCCAAAAAACAAGGCTGATAAAAGAAAACGTCCGTTGTAAACCGACGGCGTTTTTTTGCAGAAAATGAAGACAGAATAATCGAAACGATATTGTTCCCGCAGGATGAATGGTATAATGAAAATAACTAATGGAGGAAAAAACAATGGGATTTAAAAAAGGTTTCTTCTGGGGCGGTGCTACAGCTGCAAACCAGTATGAAGGCGGTTATCTTTCCGGTGGAAAGGGACTCGCTATTCAGGATGTCATCACAGGCGGTGACGGCCGCAATAACATTCCGCGCCGTATCGCATTAAAGCTCGCTGACGGTACAACAACATTTATTGACCGCCGCGGTACAGAAGTTCCTGCAGGAGCAGTGCCTTATGTTGATGAGAATACATATTATCCTTCTCATGTAGCTACAGACTTCTATCATCATTACAAAGAAGACATCGCACTGTTTGCAGAAATGGGCTTCACAGCATTCCGTATGTCCATTAACTGGACTCGTATTTTCCCGAATGGTGACGAAGCTGAACCGAATGAAGAAGGTCTGCAGTTCTATGATGATGTATTTGATGAAATGCACAAGTACGGCATCGAACCTCAGGTAACAATTATTCACTTCGATCTGCCTCTGCACCTGGCAACTGAATACGAAGGATGGCTTGACCGCCGTACAATCGGTTTCTATATGAACTATGTAGAAACAATCTTCCAGAGATACAAGAACAAGGTTAAGTACTGGAAGACATTCAACGAAATCAACTTCTGCCGTGACTATACAAACCTCGGTATTACTGAAGCAAATTCTCATCCGGAAAAGGTTGAACAGGCTGTATTCCATATGCTGCTGGCTGCTGCAAAGACAGTTATCCGCGGACATGAAATCAACCCTGAATTCATGATCGGCCAGATGATCAACGAATCTGAATATTACGCTGAAGACTGCAACCCTGAGGCAGCGTGGAAGAGAATTCAGGACAAGAGAAGCCGTGTATTCTATACAGACGTACAGAACAAAGGTTTCTATCCTGAATGGAAGCTTGCTGAACTGAAGGCAAAGGGCATTGAAATCAAGATGGAAGAGGGCGACCTTGAAACTCTGGCAAAGGGTACAGTAGATTACATTGGTTTCTCCTACTATTCAACATCTGTATCTTCTGTAAGAAAGGATGCAAAGAGAACTTCTTCCAACCTCGAATCTGCTGTTAAGAATCCTTATCTGAAGGCAAATGACTGGGGATGGCAGATTGACCCTATGGGACTTCGCATTATCCTGAATGAACTCTGGGAAAGATATCATAAGCCTCTGTGGATCGTTGAAAACGGCATTGGTGCAATTGATACTGTTGAAGAAGACGGTTCTATCCATGATCCTTACAGAATTGACTACATCAGAGAACATATCAAGGCTATGAAGCAGGCTGTTGATGAAGACGGTGTTGATCTGATGGGTTATATGCCCTGGGGATGCATCGACGTTGTATCCGCAGGCACAGGTGAGATGAGAAAGCGTTACGGCTTTATCTATGTAGACATGGATGATGAAGGAAAGGGCGATCTGCATCGTTCCAGAAAAGACTCCTTCTACTGGTATCAGAAGGTCTGCAAGTCAAACGGCGAAGATCTCGACTGATGAACTGCATAAGCTGAATGATTTATAAAATGATGTAAAAGAAAACAGAGCAGAAGCGTAATCAACGCACTGTTCTGTTTTTTTAATTTATCTTATGAAGAGCATTTTTTTCAATTTCAATGAGCAGAATAAAGAAAAATGAACTGAGAGGCCTGAGCCATCATAAAGTGTGTCTTGTCGCTGCAGTTGATGAAAATGATCATATGCTTTTCAAAATCGCCGGAACAGGAGTGGAAAGCAAAGAACTTCTCGATCCCTTATCATGTTATTTCAAGAAAGGGTCACGGAATGACAGCAGACATTATACCCGGTAATGGTTTCAAAAGTCCGAAATGTAATACTATCGGAGAAATTAATCAGCTGCACCAGAAGCTTTCAGAAATAATGATAAAGAAGCATGGAGTATCAATAAGGCATGTGCGAAGATATCCGGAGCGGCTTGTTTTCACAAGAAAACTGAAGTAAAGATATGAAGGCAAAAGAAGAAAGGCAGAGTCATATGCTTTTGTAATGACGAAACCCATTTCTTTTATTGCGAGAGTGATATACACTCTTCCGTTACCTGTTGATTTATTCAAGGCCTGCGGAAATGATCAGGATAATCAACTATTTGCTTGAACATAGCGCTAGAGAAAAAGATATCCGAATAGCAAAATATGCGATAAATTACGCTAGTAATGCAAATTGTGATATTGTTTTCAAAATTGCAGTTGACTATAATAATGATAAGAAATACAGGCTTTAAGAAATATAATTCAGGGAGGATCTTTTATGAACAAGAGATTCCATGTGCATCAAGTGGCTGCAGGAATGTTTTTACTGCTATCTGCAGGGATGATTACTGTAAAAGCGGCAACATATGAATCTGCTTCTTTTTACTCCGGGACATATATGTACGGTACTTTGAATACTTCTCAATCTTATCAGATTTCTGGAACCACTTACCTGCATGGAGATCCCGGTTCTGTATATGTATATGTCAAAGGTGTTCCATATGCCGGTGAAAGTTTTCTGGTAACAAAAAGCAGCTGGGGAACAGCGTCTGCTACAGCAACAATAGCTTCTGATTATTCATTGAAAGCTTATTACGGAACACATACTGCCTATGTCGGCAATATATCGAAATCTGTGGGAACATGGTATTCTAAATAATAAGAGGTGCTGTGTTATGAAAAGAAGGAAAATATTGCTGCTTCTTCTGATTTCGTGCACGCTGGCGGGGTGTATGCCGTCTTCTTCCGATTCATTTGTTTCTGCCTCCGGTTCTTCGGAACAGCCGGAAATAATTACAATTCGCACGAATAATGTCCCTTTTGATTTTGAAGAAATAAATAAAATACTCGAAGAAAAAGATTATCCGTACCGGCTTGAACACGTTGTCGTCCGAGACACTGAAGATATATTTAATCAGTCCCGTGATGAGATCTATGAAGAAGACAAAGAATTAATGAAGGAATATGATATTTTTGTTTATGATTTTTTTCCTTCATATTTTGAAAGTTTATGTCTGGATGGAAATGCGAGTGAACTTGATGATCGTCTGCTTTCACTGCTTCCGGAGGACATGTATCTGAAGTTTGATGGAAAATCGTATATTTTCCCGTCAAATTTCAGTTATACTTCCTATTTTTCTTTAAATCCTGATCTTTATTATGCAGTTGTTAAAGATGAATTGATCGAAGAATACAAGATTGGCACTCTTGAAGAACTGGAAGCTTATATGCTGGAACATGATGATTATACAGTTGCAAATTCCACACAGCAGTATTTCGGTTTGGATGGATGTGATGATTTTGAAGGAACGAGCTGGTATCTGGGAATTCACTGGGATGATGAAAATGAAATATTTTATAATCCGTATACAGAAGAAACAGAACATCTGGAACTGTCCATGCATCTGTTCAGTGATATTCAGGAAACATCTGAAAATGATGCAGATATTATATTCCATTCTGCTGAAAAAGAGGGATATACAGGAATTGGATATCAGTCTGATATTATGAATACTTTCTGCAATCTTGGTATTATGTTCGGTATTAATTCAAGTTCTTTTGCACAGCAGTTTGTATATGATCTGTATACGGATCCTGATCTCAGCAATGCTGCACCTTTGGATTTTACGGATGAAGGCATTTATTTCGGAAATCTTGAACTTATGAAACAGGAGATTCTTCAGGAATACTATGGTTTTAATGAATTCAGCTATGAGAATTTTGTGCTGGAACTGCAGAGTACGAAATCAAAACTGTTTGATAAAGGAATTACAATTCTGGACGCATGCACCATTGATCAGTATCTTGAAATGATGGAGCATGGTAAAACTATGTCGCTTGGAAGTGCAATTGGTGATCCCGGATATATTGATCAGATCATTTCATCACAGTCAGATGACCTGGATGAAATTATTGAACGTCTGAATCAGTTGTATCAGCTGAATAAGGAGTGAGCATGTATGCTGAAAAAAACAGGCAGGGCTCTGATGACAGTACTTTTTCTGGCATCATGCAGTTCATCTGAAACAACTGTAATAAAGGATGAATATCTTTATTGTTCAACAGAATGTTTTTCAGATAATGGTTTGTTCTACATTGGAATGGACGGTCAGGGAGGACTTCATTTTACAGATCCGGGAAACTTCAGAAATTATGATCTTTCATATCACCAAATGAAAGATGATGAAACTATGAATCCTGTATATATCGGATTTGTCTGCTTTTATGACGGCAGAGTTGTTTATTCGAAACTTGAAGATAATTCAACATCTTTGGTCATTTACGAATGCAGTCCGGACGGTACCGAAGAAAGCCGCATCACTGTGTATTCCGCAAACGGGAAAGGCCAGTATGAAGCAGTACGGGAAGCTTTTCTGTACCATGATTCTCTTTATTTCAGCAGAGTTTTTGTGAATTTCGGTAATTCTGCAATGGAAGAGGTATTGTGCAGTCTGAACTTGAAAACAGGAAAAACAGAAGAACTGACTGCACAGGTCAAGTCAAACGGCTCTTCTTTAATACCTGCATTTATTTATGATGACTGTCTTTATTTCAACTCGGAAGTGAATCTTGAAACAAACGAATTCAGTGATGCATTTATTTTGTACCGGTACTGTTTTGGAACAGGCAGAACAGAAGAAATGAATGATCAGCTTGTATATCCTCTGCATCTGAAAGACATGCCTGAGAGTGAATATGTTTATTTCGGAACAGGTAATGCTGTATCAGAAGATGATCAGCTTCTTTTTATGCAGTATGACCTGAAGACAAATGAGATCACAGAGCAGATCTTTGAATATGATCTTGACGAAGGAGACGTCATGTATTCAGGCACTTCGTTCTCAGATTTCATTCAGATCAGAATTATGAAGAAAGACAGTGAATATCCTGATACAGTTTTCTATTACCCGCAGACAGGAATAGCAGAATATTTTGAGGCAGACGATGCATTTATACCTTCTCTGATGAATTCTTCTTATATCCTTGGATATGAAAAAACAGATGCAGAAGGATATATGTTTTCTATGATCGGAAAGGATGACTTTGAAGAAAGAAATTTCAGCAAAGCAGTACGTATTTCAAAATGATCACGGTAAAAAACATTACAAAATATTATCCGGGAGTAAAAGCACTGGATTCATTCAGCTGCTGTTTTGATTGTGGAATTACAGCTGTTCTCGGTCCGAACGGAGCCGGTAAAAGTACACTGATGTCCATTCTTTCCGCAGAAACTGCACCATCTTCAGGTGAAGTGCTCTGGAACGGCAGAAATATCATTGATGTAAAGAAAGAATATCTCTCTGTTCTCTGATGAATTCTTCTTATATCCTTGGATATGAAAAAACAGATGCAGAAGGATATATGTTTTCTATGATCGGAAAGGATGACTTTGAAGAAAGAAATTTCAGCAAAGCAGTACGTATTTCAAAATGATCACGGTAAAAAACATTACAAAATATTATCCGGGAGTAAAAGCACTGGATTCATTCAGCTGCTGTTTTGATTGTGGAATTACAGCTGTTCTCGGTCCGAACGGAGCCGGTAAAAGTACACTGATGTCCATTCTTTCCGCAGAAACTGCACCATCTTCAGGTGAAGTGCTCTGGAACGGCAGAAATATCATTGATGTAAAGAAAGAATATCTCTCTGTTCTTTCTTATATGCCGCAGATGCAGAACCTGATTGCAGAGTTTACAGGGTACGACTTTCTTTACTATATCGGATATTTGAAGGAAATACCGGAAAAGCAGATTTTAAAAGTGATTCTGAAGTATAAAGATATGCTTGAACTGGGTGAATGTCTGGACAGGCTCATCCGGACTTATTCAGGAGGAATGCGCCAGAGAGTATTGTTTCTTTCATGTCTTCTTTCTTCTCCGAAAATTCTTCTGCTGGATGAACCGACTGCAGGTATGGATCCAATGCAAAGAAATATATTCAAGAATATCATTGCAGAAATTTCAGCAGATTCAGCAGTGATTCTTTCGACGCATATAGTACAGGATGTGGAAAACATCGCAGATCATATTCTGATTATGAATCACGGAAAAGTGATCTGTGATATTCATAAGAATCAGATCCCGGCAGCTTTCAAAAAGCATCTGTACTGCGGATATATTCAAAGGGAATCGGTTGAACAGTTCTCGAAGAAATATCATATTACGATGCTCCGGAACATAGGAAAAAAATATTATGTTAAATTTATTTCGGATCACGTGATTGAAGGCCTTAAGGAATGCAGAGTAACACTGGAAGATTATTATCTTTCTGAAACAGAGTGAACATATATGAAGTATGAACTGAAAAAGATCTTTTACAGTACATTATGCAGAACAGCTTTTTTTGCTGTAACTGTTCTTTTTTCAATTGCGCTCTTTACGGAAATCGGAACAGTACGTGAAGCGTCTGTTCATACATCTGACGAACTAATGCTGTACAAGGAAACAGTAAAGGAGGAAACAGATTCATTGTCATCTTCTTTCCTGTTTCAGGCGGATGACACAAAATCGCTGATCGCAGAAAAGAAATACGAATATTACGCTAAGATTGATGAACCGCAGTACTTGTCAAAAACATACGATCTCTGTTTTTCAAACAGGAATGAACTTCTGCTGTCATCCATGCTTGTTCTGGTAATGTTCTGTCAATGTATCGTTCGTGAAAAAGAAGAGAGATATTCTGCTTATATGGATATCCTGTATGAAAACAGAAAGGGATACAAGGTAAAGAGATTCTTTCTGATTGTTTTTACTGCTTATATTTTTTTCTGCCTGATGATGCTGGTAAAAATGATTTCCGGAATCCTTTTGTTCGGCAGTCAGCCGCTGACGATGTCTTTGCAGAGTGTAAATTCCCTGATTTACAGTCCGTACAGCATGCAGATTTCTTCTGCAATTGTGATGATGCTTATCAGTTCTATGATCACCTTGACCATGACCTCTTTTGTGCTCTATGTGCTAAGCAGAAAAGTACCGGACACGAGGACATTGACAGTGCTTGCAAGTGCTGTACTTCTTTTAATGTACTTTATTTCGAAAATTCCGTATCAGTCGGTTTTCGTAATCCTGAAGCTGCTGACATGGAATGACTTTCTTTCACATGTGCAGAATTTTTCTGCTGTCGTAATCGGAAAACATGCAGTGATGTCGTGGGCGATTACTGCAGGATGGTATGTAATACTGGCTGCCTCTGCAGCCGTAATTCAGCAGGTGAAACAGCCTGTACATATTAAGAATCACAGAGATATAAAAAGACACAGAAAAAGTCTTTTCATACTTGAAATGAAAAAGATGACAAAGGCAGCGTCAATTTCTGTCTGCCTTCTTCTTCTGGCTGTGACCGGACTGCTGCTGAAACAGCAGATTCATGGCGGCGCTGAGTTTTATTATACAAGTTATTTTCTGAACGAACTTGAAGGCGTGAAGAGCCCTGAAAAAGAAAACTGGATCATTGAAAATGAGGAAAGGTTTCGGATTCTCGGAGAAGAATATGCAGAACTGCAGTCACAAACCTATAATGTGAGCAATAATGCAAGGATCAATGAACTGGAAACGGAAATGATCAAGGAAGCAGGCTTTCTCCAGGCAGCTGAAATCTACCGGAACAGCAATGTTTTTGCTGTAAATACATATTCTGTCAGAAAAGCACTGAGCCAGCCGGAGATAATGCTGCTTATCACTGTACAGCTTTTTCTGATGATTCTGCTTGTATATCAGTTTGTCACCTTTGATCACAGAAATAAAACGGATACTCTTCTTGATTCTATCCCTGATTATCATGAACGGATCACAAATATACATCATAAGATTCTTATGACTTTGATGGCTGCTGTTACAGCAGCAGATGCAATTCACTTGCTGCGGATTTCCTGTATATTTGTGAACAGTCCGTACGTCATCATAAAACTTTTAACAGTCTCTTTCATCATCCTTGCGCTCTTTGCGGCAGAGAGCATATTTTTAAAACTTGCGCTGAGGCATGAATGATCGTTTTGCCGGACCGGTTCCGGAAAGCACAGGTATGGGGAATACTGCATTTGCCAGTTTCATGTATTAAAATGATTTACGGAAAGCGAGGAACATATGAACGAAAAGATTTATGTGACCGGACACAGGCATCCGGATACAGATTCGGTGGCAGGTGCGATTGCTTATGCGTATTTGCGTGAACGTATGGGAGATACGTGTGTTCCGTGCTGCCTTGGCAGTCTGAATGAAGAAACAAAGTATCTTCTTAAACGTTTTGACTTTCCTTTACCGTATGTACTGAAAGATGCAAGACTGGCACTGAATGATATTGCTCTGGATGATCCGGTATCTGTTTCTCCTGATACATCTATCCAGGTTGCTCTGGAGATGATGAAAGAAGCTTCACTAAGCTATATGGGTGTAGTGGATGAAGATAATCATCTGCTGGGTATCGTAACAGTATCGGATATTTCAAGAATAGCCATGGGAGATACTTCTGTGGGTATCGATCTGCTCAAGGATACGTCCATCATGAAGATCTGTGACGCTGTCGGCGGCAAGCTGATTTATGCAGATACAGAAAGAAAACTGAACGGAAAAGTATCTATTATTGCAATCAGTGCCGATGGTGTTGATCATTACGAAATCAAAGACCGTGTTGTTATTCTGGGAGATGATCCGGAAGCACAGAAAACATTGATCAGAAAAGGTGCAGGTGCTCTGATCGTAGTCTGGACACAGGGAATCAAAGAAGATGTGATTGCACTGGCGGAGGAATATCATTGTTCACTGATTATATCCGGTCACGGCAGTATGAATACCTCCAGATATATTTACTTTGCACCGCCGGTTGAGATGATCCTGCGCAAGGATGTAGTGAAGTTTTCGAGCGATGAACTGCTGGAAGATGTATCACGGAAAATGGCGGCGACACGTCACCGTACATACCCTGTACTTGATGAGAACCAGAGACTCCTCGGGTATGTATCCAGATATCATATGATGTCTGCTCCTAAGAGAAAGATTGTACTTGTAGACCATAATGAATTTTCTCAGTCTGTAAAATCGATTGAAAAAGCAGAAATTATTGAAGTGGTTGATCATCACAGAATCAGTGATTTCTCTACACCTCTTCCGATCAATTTCAGAAATGAAACCGTCGGCAGTACTGCAACCATCCTTACCGGTATGTTTCAGGAGAGACAGATCTGGATTCCGAAGAATCTTGCGGCACTGCTGCTCGGGGCAATTCTTTCCGATACACTGAATTTCAGTTCTCCCACAACAACGCAGAGAGATATCTTCATGGCGAATGTTCTTTCGCAGATTTCCGGACTTGATATACCGTCATTCTCCAGGGAACTGTTCGGAATCTACAGGAATGCACTGGAACGCTCCATGAAAGATGTCATTACTACAGATATGAAAGTATATGATTTCAACGGACATACAACATATGTATCTCAGGTTCTTGTCTATGATTTCAGCGGTCTGAAAGACCGTGAGGAGGAAATACGCACTGCCTCAGCTGACATCATTGCTTCACTTGAAGGAGCCACCATCGTTGTTGCCTTTACAAGCATCATTGACAAAGCTACTTATTTTACTGCAGAAGGGCGTATGAAAAAGATCATTGAAAATCATTTTTCACCGGATCGGGAACATAAAGGTATCGTATCGAGAAAACTTCAGATCATTCCGGTTCTGCAGGAAATTATGACAATTTAGAGTCCATGAGAACATGATATAAAGAATGAGATGATAAAAAGATGCTGCGTGTTCTTCGAGGAACATGCAGTATTTTTATTATTCTGTATCATAAACTGTTATTGATATAAACAAGTGGTTATCAAATCTATAAATGCTATAAATACTTATGAAAGATTTATGAAACAAAACGAAAATCGATACATAAAAGTTGCAAATAGGAGTTATAACCTGCTTTTATTCTATAAACAGAATGCTATTATTGAACGCGGCACAGTTATGAACGCTTATAGTGATCATAAAGCCTGTTAAATGTATTAAGAAGGAGACTTATTATGAGCAACTACACAGAACGTGTTATTGAAGCTACACGTGCAAAGAATCCCAACGAACCTGAATTCCTGCAGACAGTTACAGAAGTACTGACTACACTGGCTCCGGTTATCGAAGCACATCCTGAATACGAAGAAGCAGCTCTGCTCGAACGTATTGTTGAACCTGAAAGAACAGTAGAATTCCGTGTTGTCTGGACAGACGATGAAGGAAAGAACCATGTAAACAGAGGCTACCGTGTTGAATTCAACGGTGCAATCGGACCCTACAAGGGAGGCCTTCGTTTCCATCCTTCCGTTAACCTCGGCATTCTGAAGTTCCTCGGCTTTGAACAGATTTTCAAGAACTCTCTGACAACACTGCCGATCGGCGGCGGCAAGGGCGGCTCCGACTTCGATCCTCACGGAAAGAGCGATGCTGAAATCATGCGTTTCTGCCAGGCATTCATGACAGAACTGCAGAGACATATCGGACCTAATACAGACGTACCTGCAGGTGACATCGGTGTAGGCGGAAGAGAAATCGGCTACATGTTCGGTCAGTACAGAAGAATCCGCAATTCCTGGGATAACGGCGTTCTGACAGGCAAGGGTCTCACATACGGCGGATCCCTGATCCGTCCTGAAGCTACAGGTTATGGTGTTCTGTACTATGCACAGCGTGTATTTGAACATGAAAACTATGATATCAAGGGCAAGACATTCGTTATTTCCGGTTACGGCAATGTAGCATGGGGTGTATGCAAGAAGGTTGCTGAACTCGGCGGCAAGGTTGTTACACTTTCCGGACACAACGGATATGTATATGATCCCGAAGGAATCACAACAGAAGAAAAGATCAACTACCTGCTTGAAATGCGTGCTTCCAGACATGCAAATGTAAAGATGTATGCTGAAAAGTTCGGCCTTGAATTCCATGAGAATGAAAAGCCCTGGGGTGTACCTTGCGATGTTGCAATTCCCTGTGCTACACAGAATGAAGTTGGCATGAAGGAAGCTGAAGAAATCGTCAAGGGCGGTGCAAAGTTCTACTTCGAAGGTGCTAATATGCCTGCTACAAACGAAGCTCTTGCATATATGCAGGCTAACGGTGTAGTAGTAGGACCTGCAAAGGCAGCGAATGCCGGCGGTGTTGCTGTATCCGCACTCGAAATGTCCCAGAACTCCGAAAGAATTTCCTGGACAGCCGAAGAAGTTGATGCAAAGCTGAAGCAGATCATGACTTCCATCGTTGACTCTTCCTACGCAGCTGCTGAAAAGTACGGCATGGGCAACAACCTGATCGCCGGTGCAAATATTGCCGGTTTCGAAAAGGTCGCTACTGCAATGCTCGCACAGGGTCTGTTCTAAGATTCAGTTCATGTATTACCGGACGGAAACGTCCGGTTTTCTTTTTGACGGATGTACAAGGAAATGGACATCATTTCCGGATAAAGGTATGATTAATCAGAAAATCATAGTAAAAACAGGAGAATAGCATGGAAATGAAAGAAAAACTGCAGCGCTATGCACAGGTGCTGCTGCAGATCGGATGTGATCTCAAAGAAGGCGATACTGTTGCAGTGGAAATTCCGGTGGAACATATGGAATTCGCAGAAATCATCAGAACGGAAGCGATGTGTGCCGGTGCAGAAGGATGTACGGTATTTCCGTTCCGTACCGACGGTATGCCGTGGGATGAAGAGACGCATGCGGCACATTTGCGGGAAGCAGAGGAAACAGCAAAGAAGAAGCCGTGTGTGATTAATCTCTGCATGGCGGAGTTTGCGGAAGCTCATGAAGATGTGGAGGCTTTTGACGAATGTCAGAAACAGAAACGTGAAATCCGCAAGGTGCTGAATCAGTACGGAAGAAACGCCGGAACGATTGCCTGTGTTCCTTCACAGTACTGGGCTGACCGCTTTTATCCGGAGCTTCCGGAAGAGGAAAGATTCGATGCACTGTGGGATGCCTTCTTTACATGTGTTCACTGCATGGCCGAAGACCCGGTTGGTTTCTGGAAGAGTTATATTCATAACACCGGAATCCGCAAGAAGAAGCTGGATGAATACAACTTTGTAAAGTATCACTATATCGGAGAAAAGAGTGATTTTACATTCTCTTCAAGCAGAGGCGGTTTCTGGATGGGCGGATGTGTGGAAACACCGGAACGTACTTTTATTCCGAATCTTCCTACACAGGAGATTTTCCTCGGCCCTTTGAAGACAAGCGTAAACGGTCATATCGAAGCAAGACTCCCTTTGAACTATCAGGGACATATTATTGAAGGTATTTCTCTTGATGTAAAAGACGGAAAAATCATATGTTACAATGCCGCAAGAGGCTATGATACTTTGCAGGAGATCATTGAAACGGAAGAAGGAACACACTACCTTGGTGAAGTAGCTGCAGTAGAAGCAGATTCTTCCATTGCTTCCTTCAACAAGCTGTTCTATACAACACTCTATGATGAGAATGCTTCCTGCCATGTGGCCATCGGCAATGGTCTTGGGCCCGGAGATGAAGACAGCTCAGGCTTGAACAGAGCATCTCTGCATGTCGATTTCATGATCGGATCAAAGAGTATGAATATCTTCGGACAGAAGGAAGACGGTACATGGATACATGTCTTCAGTGACGGAAAGTGGATCATTGACTGAACTAAAAGAACCGGTTCATCGAACCGGTTTTCATATTCTCTGATTCAGAATGTCAGACGCATCTGATACCACAAAGCACCGCCGTGACCGGAAGATGAGACACCTTCATTCACAAAACCGAAACCGGCATACCAGTGAATCTTTTCTTCTTTGCAGGTCAGTACCAGTCCCTTCTTCCCGCGCTGACGGCTGTCTTCAATGACAGTTCTCATCAATGCGGAAGCGTATCCTTTTCTCCGGTATGAGGGGATGGTATTCACACCGAAGATCATCTGCCATGCACCATCCGGCTGATGCATGGAAGCGTCCGCATACATCTCATCACAAAGATCCTTTTCATCCGTTGAAAAACCGTCGATGAAGGAGATCAGCCTGTCATCTTCAAACAGCAGCCAGAAACATTCAGAATAGCAGGCAAGACGTTCTTCAAACTGTTCACGCGGAGCAGCTTCCGCAGCCGGAAAACATTCCTTTTCAACTTCTGCAATACGTTCAAGATCATCAATAGAAGCATTACGTATCATCATAACGGATTCCCTCTTTCTCTTCATGAAAGTATAACAGCATATGACGTTTATGCGAAATAAATCACATTCTTGATTGCATTGACACATAGTATTAAAATGCATGCATTAGTGAAAATCTTCAGCCGGATGAATTCGTTTTGTCCGGCTGTTGTTAAGAAAGGGGTTTTATATGGCATCAGGAACTTTTACTGAAGGCAAGATCCTTCAGCCGCTCCTTAAGTTTGCAATTCCGGTTATTATGGCACTGTTCCTGCAGTCCTTATACGGCGCAGTAGACCTTCTGATTGTCGGACATTATGCAACAAGTGCAGATGTATCCGCTGTTTCCACCGGAGCTCAGATTCTCAGTACCGTTACAAATGTAATTGCCGGTCTTTCCATGGGCACAACCATTCTGCTCGGCCAGCTTCTCGGCGAAGGAAAGCCGCGTGAAGCCGGTAAAGCAGTCGGAGCAAGCATTGTTTTCTTCATTCTCGTCGCTGCTGCTTTGAGTGTTCTCATGTTACTGAATATTGAAAGAGTAGCTTCCATTATGAATGCACCCGCTGAAGCTTTTGAAGGCACATGTTCTTATCTGACCATCTGCTCTGCCGGTCTGTTCTTTATTACTGCATACAACCTGCTTGGTTCTTTGTTCAGAGGACTTGGCAATTCACGCATTCCGCTGCTTTCCGTAGCTGTCGCTGCTGTGATTAATATTTTCGGCGATATCTTTGCAGTAAAGTATCTCGGACTTGGTTCCGCAGGCGCTGCCTACGCAACCGTTATTTCACAGGGATTCAGTGTAATCTTCTCGCTGATTATCATCACAAAGATCAAGCTTCCCTTTGAGTTCAAAAAGAGTGATATCCGCTTCAAGGGAAGTATTATCAGAAGAGTTGTAAACTTCGGTTTCCCTCTGGCTCTTTCCGATCTTCTCGTCGGACTCAGCTTCCTTGTTATTCTTGCAATTGTGAATTCGCTCGGTGTAACTGTCAGTGCCGGTGTCGGTGTTGCCGGAAAAGTAACGGGCTTTATTATGCTGATTCCTGCAGCGTTCGGCCAGTCCATGGCTTCCTTCGTTTCACAGAATTACGGTGCCGGAAAGATGGACCGCGCAAACAAATGTCTTGCATACGGAATCGGTGTTTCTCTGGCATGCGGCTTGTTCATGGCATGGCTTTCTTTCTTCAACGGCGGCGTTCTCTGCGAGATCTTCTCCTCTGATTCCGAAGTTGTATATATGGGCTGGGAATATATGAAGGCATATTCTTTCGACTGTATCCTGACCTCTTTCTTCTTCTGTCTGACCGGGTATTTCAACGGCTGCGGATATACGAAGTTTGTTATGGCCCAGGGTATGATCGGTGCATTCCTTGTTCGTATTCCTGTATCATGGATCATGTCCAGACAGGTTCCTGTTTCTCTCTTCAAGATCGGTCTTGCGACACCATGCTCTTCTCTTGTACAGACGATTCTCTGTGTTTCCTATTACTTCATCGTAAGAAAGAAGCTGATGGCAGAATCAGCGAATGCAGTTACGAAAGCATAAGAGACTTACAAAAACAGACGATTCGTTATAGAATGTACTTGCTCGGAGGCGAGTCATTCAAGGAAATGATCAGCCGGATAAGGCACGGATTGAGATGTCCGTTGTTTTATCCGGCTTTCTTTTATGGGGAGGAAAAACGATGGAATCAGGAAACTTTACAGAAGGAAAAATTCTCGGACCGCTGATTAAATTCACTGTCCCTGTGATTCTTGCATTGCTTCTGCAGTCCTTGTACGGCGCGGTGGATCTTCTGATTGCCGGTCATTACGCAGCCAGTGCGGATGTGTCTGCAGTATCTACAGGAGCACAGATCATGCAGACAATTACAGGTGTGATTGCCGGACTTTCCATGGGTACGACCATTCTGCTCGGTCAGCTGATCGGTGAAGGAAAAACAAAAGAAGCAGGTAAAGCAATCGGTGCAAGTATTATCTTCTTTATCTTTGCGGCACTTGTATTCAGTGTACTGATGCTGTGCAATACAAGCAGTATTGCATCATTGATGAATGCACCGGAAGAAGCATTTGCAGGAACATGCAGCTATATCAGAATCTGTTCTGCCGGTCTGATCTTTATTACAGCATACAATGTCCTCGGATCTCTGTTCAGAGGAATCGGAAACTCACGTCTTCCTCTTGTATCTGTGGCAATTGCGGCAGTGTTCAACATCTTCGGGGATATCCTGATGGTGAAGTATATGCATCTTGGCGCTGCCGGTGCTGCATATGCAACTGTCGCTGCCCAGGCATTCAGTGTGCTGATCTCACTGCTGATTATCAGAAAGATTGAACTTCCCTTTGCTTTCGGCAGAAAAGATATCGGCCTGCATATGTCTTATATTAAAAGAATTGTGGGTTTCGGAGCACCTCTTGCATTTTCTGATCTTCTGGTAGGACTCAGCTTTCTTGTTATTCTTTCCATTGTCAATTCACTGGGCCTTCTGGCCAGTGCAGGTGTCGGTGTAGCGGAGAAAGTATGTGCATTTATCATGCTGATTCCTTCGGCGTTCTCACAGTCCATGGCAACCTTCGTTGCCCAGAACTTCGGAGCCGGCAAGATGAAACGAGCAGTACAGGGGCTGAAGTATGGCATGGCTGTGTCCTTTGCGATCGGCTGCGTCATGGCATATCTGTCATTCTTCCACGGCAGTCTTCTGTGCGATATCTTTACAACGGATAAAGAAGTTGCGTATGCAGGATGGCAGTATCTGAAGGCATATGCCATTGATACTTTGCTGACATCTTTTGTCTTCTGCCTGACGGGTTTCTTTAACGGATGCGGTTTTACAAGATTTGTTATGGCACAGAGCCTTGCGTGTGCCTTCCTTGCCCGTATTCCTTATGCATGGCTGATGTCGAAAGTTACAAGCAATCTGTTTGTAATCGGTCTTGCTTCACCGGTTGCTTCTGTGCTCGGCATTCTGCTGCTGGCAGGATATCTTATTTACTGTATTCGTTCCGGCAGACTGAAAATGAACGCATGATTACAGATGCATTCAGATAAAACCGTCAATAAAAAGACGGTTTTTTTCTTTTATGCCAATGTGAACAAAAATATAATATTAGGTGTTTGAAAGAGAGAGTCTGTATGTCATATATCACATTCGAAGATGTTGTAAAAGAATATAAAACAGGGGAACTGAGTATTATGGCTTTGAATCATGCCGGTTTTACTGTTGAACGCGGTGAACTGGCGGTGATCCTGGGAAGTTCCGGGGCAGGCAAGACAACTGCATTGAATATTCTTGGCGGCATGGATCGTGCAACATCAGGCAAAGTAATTGTCGACGGAACAGATGTGACATCATTGAACAGAAAACAGCTGATTGCATACAGACGTTCTGATATAGGCTTTGTTTTTCAGTTTTATAATCTTGTGCCGAACCTGACAGCGCTTGAGAATGTAGAACTGGCAGTGCAGGTATGCAAAGATTCTCTTGATCCTGTGGAAACATTGAAGAAAGTAGGTCTTTCCGAACGTATGCAGAATTTCCCTGCACAGCTTTCAGGCGGTGAACAGCAGCGTGTGTCGATTGCCCGCGCTCTGGCAAAAAACCCGAAACTGCTTCTTTGTGATGAACCGACAGGTGCACTTGATTACGCAACCGGCAAGCAGGTGCTGAAGCTTCTGCAGGATACATGCCGCAAAGAAGGTATGACAGTTCTGATTATTACGCATAACGGCGCACTTGCACCTATGGCGGACAGAGTGATCCGTTTCCGCAGCGGGCAGGTGATTGATACAGCTTTGAATGAACATCCGGTACCGGTAGAGGAGATCGAATGGTAAAGAAGATCAGTGCTCAGAATCAGGATATCCGCCGTACGATTCAGAAAGAGAAGAAGCGTTTTATCGCCATCATGATCATTACGGTACTTGGAGTCATGATGTTTTCGGGACTGAAGGCGGGGTGTGTTGACCTGCGGAAGTCTGCAGACCGTTTCTTTGATGAACAGAATCTGCATGATCTGTATATACAGTCTACATTAGGACTTACAGATGATGATGTGGCTGCTCTGCAGAGCATACAGGATATTGAATCTGTTGAAGGCATCTACAGTGAAGAAGTACAGATGAACAAGGATGACCAGACTGTGCGTATTACTCTGGAAACTTTGACGACAACAGATATTGATCTTCCTTACATTACTGAAGGACGTATGCCTCATGAAGACAATGAAGTTCTCGCGACTGACAAGTTTCTTTATGATACAGGCCTGAAAGTAGGAGATACTTTTACAATTGAAGAGGATCTCGAGGAAGATGAGGAACCGACTTTTGCAATTACGGAATATGTGATTACAGGCAGTGCGACAGATGTACGTGATATCAACAATCCTTTCGGCTCTGTCTCATTTCGCAATACACCGGGAACGGATGTTGTTTTTATAACAAGAGATGCAGTGAACTCTGATATTTATACAGGTGTCTCTTTGACAATTTCCGGTACGAGTGAACTGTTCTGCTTCAGTGATGAGTATGACGAGATTGTTTCCGAACTGGAGACCATCATTGATGAAGAAGTAAAGACACAGCGTGAAGAGGCACGTACAAAGGAAGTTTATGATCAGGCGGAAGAAGCAATCGCAGATGCGGAAGCGGAAGTCAATGATCAGCTGAATGATGCACTTCACCAGCTTGAGGATGCACAGAAACAGCTTGAGGATGCTCTGCAGCAGCTTTCATCCGGACAGTCTGAACTGGACGCAAACAAAGCTTCTGCTTTACAGCAGCTGGATGATGCGCAGAAAACAATTGATGCAAACAGGAAACAGCTGCAGGACGCAAAGGTACAGCTGGATGAGGCAAAAAAGCAGATTGATGACGGTTATGCACAGCTTGAGGCAGGACAAGCGGAACTGGACGCGAACAAAGCTTCTGCACTTGCGCAGATTGAAGAAGGACGTTCTTTGCTGAATACAAAACTTTCTGAGGCACAGTCCGGTATTTCAACAATCAACAGTGCCGCAACACAGTTAAAAGAAGCGCTGGAACAGATGATGATTGCCTGGCCGGAGAAAGAATGGAATGCATACGTAAGTGTTTATGAAAGTGCTTATGAAGCAGCTCTTCGTGAAGATCTGACACAGGAGCCTGCGATTGATTCTTCAGCTTTTGCGGCAGAAAGATCAGCGCTTGAGAATAAAGTTTCAACGATTCAGACAGAGATTGATCTTCTGAAGAAGGTACTGAAGATTGTTTCCTATGGTGATACAAGTATTCTTTCAAGTCTGTTCAGTAATATCGACAATGGCGAAGAAATCGCAGCAATGCTTGAGGACAGTGATGCGACACAGGCACAGCTGGACCAGTTATCTGATGCCGTCGGCAACATTCCGCTGATGGCAGAAGGCTATGCGCAGGCTTCCGCAGGTATTACTGTAATGAATGAACAGCTTGCTCTGCTGAATGAACAGGAAGCAGAAGCGAATGCTCAGCTTGATGCAGCGCAGAAGACGATCGATGAGAATCGTAAAAAGCTGGATGACGGTCTTAGCGAATATGAGAACGGTTATGCACAGTATGTTTCCGGTCTTGCCCAGCTGGAGGCAGGACAGAAGGAACTGGATGAACAAAGATCCTCTGCACTTGCTCAGCTTGAAGAAGCACAGCAGGAAATTAATGACGGTCTTAAAGAAGTGGAAGACGGTCAGACAGAACTGAACGACGGATGGTCGGAATACGAAGAAGGCAAAGCGGAAGCGGAAGAGCGGTTTGCGGATGCACGTGAAAAGCTGAAGGAACTGGATACTGCTTCCTGGTATGTACAGACACGCATGTCATTGAGCGGCTACTCCAATGTTGCGAGTGATGCGGATTCTATTGAAGCAATCGGCGATGTGTTTCCGGCAGTTTTCCTGATTGTTGCCATTCTGATGTCACTTACAACAATTACCAGAATGGTGGAAGAAGAAAGAGGACTGATCGGTACTTATAAATCACTTGGATATACAGATGCTGAGATTTTAAAGAAATATCTGGTCTATGCAGGATTTGCATGTGCAGGCGGATCAGTGATCGGTACAGTGATGGCATTTGTTGTTCTGCCGATGTTCTTGTTCTGGGTATTCGGAGTAATGTATGTTATTCCTGAATTCTATGTTTCATTTATCTGGTCATATGGACTTCTTGGCCCGGTCATCTTTCTCGGTGCGATTCTTCTGGCCGTCTGGCTGGCATGCCGCAGTGCATTGAAGCAGACACCTGCTATATTGATGCGCCCGAAATCTCCGAAAGAGGGATCAAGGGTTCTTCTGGAATACATAACGCCTTTATGGAAACGTATGTCATTCCTGAATAAAGTTACGGCAAGAAATCTGTTCCGCTATAAAAAGAGAATGTTCATGACAATCTTCGGTATAGCCGGATGTATGGCTCTGCTGCTGTTCGGTTTCTCTATCAGAGATTCTGTGACAGATCTGATGCCGAGGCAGTATGAACAGACATTCAGTTATGACTTCCTTGCGGCAGGACAGTCCGGACAGTATGACACTTTATATGAAAAAGTACACGGAGATCAGAGGGTATCGGAAGAAACAGGTATTATGATCACACAGGTGAATCTTCTTTACGGAGAAGAGCAGACACTGCAGCTGATGGTCATTCCTGATGATACAGATATTCGCACATATCTGAATCTTGTCAGTATTCATACAGAGGAGAACGTTGAACTGAAAACCGGAAGTGTATATGTGACACGAAATGCGGCAGATGTTCTCGGGTTTGAAAAAGGAGATACTGTACAGGTAAGACTTCTGGATCTTCAGTCTGCGGATCTTGTTGTTACGGATATTGTTGAGAATTATCTCAGCAACTACATTTATATGAGTCAGAGTACATATGAGATGTATTATGAGGACTTCGCATTGAATGCATTGATGATCAGAGCATCGGAAAAATGTACAGATCACAGTGCTCTGGCAAAAGAACTGAAGAATATGAAAGGAATTACATCCGTACTTTGTATACAGGAACTGAAAGATCAGTTCTCGGAAGCTTTCCAGCTGATCAACTATGTTGTATATATTGTCATTGTGATGTCGGCACTGCTTGCTTTTGTTGTATTGTTTACACTTGCAACAACCAATGTATCGGAACGAGAAAGAGAGATTGCAACAATCAAGGTACTTGGCTTCTTTGATCCGGAAGTACATGCATACATCAATAAAGAAACAATTATTCTGACGTTGATCGGACTTGTTTCGGGTATTCCTCTGGGATATCTGTTTGCCCAGACATTAACCTGGGTACTGACGCTTCCTTCTATTTATCTTGCTGTATCGCTTCATCCCGCAAGCTATGCAGTCTCAGCGGGACTTGTAGCAGTATTTGCACTGCTTGTTCAGATCTTTACAAATCATACACTGGATGTGGTGGATCCGGTTACAGCACTGAAGAGTGTGGAATAGTAAAAAGGAGATTTGATTCTCCTTTTTATTGTGGCAGGAATTTTCTCTGAAGGTCGACAAGGACAAAAACAAGTAATCTGTATTACTTTAAATTTGCACTTTACATTTATTCGGAAGTAAATGCAGTTTCGGAGGCCGTAGAACAATCGCTGAGTTCTGCGGCTTTTGTTGTCGTCGCGTATGCAGAGTAAAGTCTGAGATTGCGTCATCTCGTGTTGTTAAATGATTTTGTTCGGTGTAAGAAAGCAGGCCTTCCCAATGATCAGAGAAAATAACGAAAATGGAAGGCTGATCGGGATCATGATGATATTCAAAGGCACGAGTCGCATATTTTGTAATCGGCTCGGCTAAAGCATATTCGATCATACAAATGTTTTTCTAAAAAACACGTAAAAAAATCCTGCTTCCCTGTTCTGTAGAAACTAATCATAAGGCAAAAGAAATTTGCGGAAAGGGAAACAGAAAAGAATATGACAAACGTTAACAGAAAAGCAATTGCAGCATGCATTCAGAATCATCTCGACAATCATCACTGGCACTATGAATACGATGAAGATAACAGTGCTTTCTTCTTCTCTGTCGCACTTGGCGGCAAGGTCAGAAACCTTCGTTATGTGATCCGGGTTGATGAGACTGAATTTACCGTATACGGACTTTCACCGCTTGATGCCGACAGTAATAATCCGGAAGAAATGGGACAGATCGCACTGTTCCTTCATGAGGCGAATTATGCTGTAACGAACGGATGCTTTGAACTGGATCCGCGAGATGGTGAAATCCGCAGCAGATGTTATGTGGACTGTGAAGGAGGGCTTCCTTCCGATGAGGTCATCAGAAACAGTATTTTCCGTCCTGCTTTGTTTTTCGGATACTTCTTTGAAGGCATTGTTAAGATCTTATGGAATGGTGCTTCCTGGAGAGAGGCATTCGAGTCTAGTCTGGACCATCTGGATGTATTCAAGGACATGATAGAAGCAATGATTGATGCTTCAGACTTCGGAACAAATGAAAACAGCGGTTCTTCGGAGAATGATGATACAGAGCAGTCTTTATACAAAGCGGTGAATCCGTTTGCCCAAGAAATGAACTGATCATATAAAAACGAAGAAAAAAATACATCTTCGGGATTTTTCATAATGGACCCAGAAGGAAGGTACAGATACCATGAAAAAAACTTATTACGAACCTCTCAAAGCAAATGAAACAATCAGAACTATGGAAGATGAATGCATCGAAATGATCAGAAACATGGAAGGTGATCCTGTCAGTGATACGTTGATCGAGTTCTTCTGGGACTTCGATATCAACACTGCAGTATTCCGCCATATCAACAGAAGTTACGCATTCTGAACACATCCCGGGGCAGAAATGCTCCGGGACTTCTTTCATGTTCAGACATGTTCACTCAGCATATAACCGGTTCCGTGGATGGTATGAATCAGTTTCGGTTCAAAGTTCACATCAATCTTTTTACGCAGGTATCTGATATAGACACTGACAATATTTGAATCTGTATTTCCGTGCGCATCCCATATGCACTGTTCCAGCTGATCACGAGTAAGAACAGTATCGGAATGATACATCATGTATTCCAAAAGCTTGAATTCCGTTTTGCTGAGAGAAATCGGCACCCCTCCGCGGGTAACGGAATGCTTTTCAATATCTGCACAAAGATCGGCTACCTGAAGTTTGTTTATCATCGTGCAGCTGGGACTGCGCAGGGAAGCCCGGATTCTTGCCTGCAGCTCGTCAAACGCAAAAGGTTTGATCAGATAGTCATTCGCTCCTGCATCCAGACCGGAAACGATATCCTTGACGGTATTTCTGGAAGTGAGCAGTATGACAGGGGTACGGTTTCCTTCGGAACGTATTTGTTTCAGTACTGTAATGCCGTCAATTTTCGGCAGAAGAATGTCCAGCAGAATCAGATCATACTGCACATTTCTGATTTTCCGGAGTGCCTCGGCCCCGTCGGATGCAGATTCAGCAGTATATAATCTGCTGAGTCTTTGATTGAGAATCGTTTGTAAAGAAAGCTCATCTTCAACGATTAAGATACGCATACAATGTCCTCCTATGTAGAAACCATGTCCGAAATACGGTTATATCAGTAAATGTGACTGCTTGCATTATAACAGACGAATGATTAAAAAAAGCGTTAAATACGCTAAAATAATTCATTCAAAAACAGAATGGAAAATAACCTTCAATATTCTTTAAAGATTCTTTTAAAAACATTACTGACATACTCTGATCACAGTTATCACAGGACAGTTTGGGTGTTATGATTACTGAAAAGCGAATTAAGGAGGAGTAACTATGAAGTTTGCTCATCTCGGAGATCTTCATCTCGGTAAAAACTTCAGTTCATATTCACTGATTGAAGATCAGAAATATATTTTAAATGAGATTGTAAATATTCTGAAGGAGGAACAGGCGGATGCTGTTCTGATTGCGGGTGATGTTTATGACCGTTCTGTCCCGTCTGCTGAAGCTGTCCTTCTGCTGGACGATTTTCTTTCTGTTCTTGAACATGAAGGAATTGAAGTATATATGATTGCCGGCAACCATGACAGCGGAGACCGTCTTTCCTACGGAGCAGGGCTGCTTGAACGTATGCATATTCATATTACAGGAAATTACACCGGCAGTGCTGCGAAGTATGTTTATACAGATGACTATGGTGAAGTGAATATCTATGCTGTGCCGTTTATCCGTCCTTCTTATGTCAACCGGTATATAACGGATGAAAAGGAGAAGGTATCAGATTATACCGAAGCGATGCGTTATATCGCTGAACATGCAGGAATCGATCCCGAAAAGAGAAACATTATCATGTCACATCAGTTTGTAACAGGTGCTTCAGCAGATATATCGGGGTCTGAAGAACTGATTGTCGGAGGTCTGGATCAGATCAGTGCATCTGTTTATGATATTTTCGATTACACTGCACTGGGGCATATTCACCGTCCTCAGAAGATCGGCGGAAAGGAAAACATTCGTTACAGCGGTACTCCATTGAAATACTCCTTCGCTGAAAAAGATCAGATCAAAAGCATTCCTGTGATTGAGTTGAAGGAGAAAGGCAGTGTATCTGTTTCTCTCCATCCTTTGAAACCTCTTCATGAAGTAAGAGAGATCAGAGGAATGTTTGAGGAAATACGCCATTCAGCTCCGGATCCGTTTGCTAAGTATGATTATGTTCACTTTGTTCTTGAGGATGAGGAAATGATTCCCAATGCCATGAGAGACCTTCAGGCAGTATATCCGATGGCAGTCTCTCTTGAGTATGCATCTGTTCATGCAGCTCTTCCTGATGAGATCAGCGGTGTCAGTGAAGATCTTATGCGTACTCCGCTGGAAGTATTCAGTGAGTTCTATAAACTTCGTACAGACGGGAAAGAAATGTCGGAAGAACAAAGGAACTACATTGCCGAACTGATCGGGAAGATCTGGAATGAGGAGGAGCAGGCATGAAACCGTTAAAACTGACTATGAGTGCATTCGGCCCTTATTCCGGATGTACGGAACTGGATTTTACAGCACTTCCTTCAGGAGGCCTTTATCTGATTACAGGAGATACAGGGGCAGGAAAGACAACGATCTTTGATGCAATTACTTATGCACTCTACGGGGAAGCATCCGGGGACACGCGCGAGAAATCCGATCTTCGATCCAAATATGCGGATGGTCATGAAAAAACATTCGTAAAGCTGACATTTGAGCTTCGCGGCAAAGAATATACAGTGGAAAGAACGCCGGAACATACGGTCCTCGTGAAGTTGAAAAAAGGCACGGAAAAAGAAAGTAAAGTGGATCAGAATGCGAAACTTCTGTTTCCTGATGGAAAAGAAATCAGCGGTCATAAGAAAGTAAATGATGAAATGATCAAGCTGATGAAACTGGACAGAAACCAGTTCAGACAGACAGCGATGATTGCACAAGGGGATTTCCGCAAAATTCTGACTGCTGATTCCACAACCAGAAAAGCGCTTTTCAGCGAACTTTTTAAAACCGGAGGATACAAGACTCTCAGTGAGCAGCTGAAGAAAGATGCTAAAGAACTTGGCAATGAAGCAGATCAGTCAAAAAGCAGAATCGCTGAATTTGTAAAGACAGCCGAAGCAGATGATGAAGAAACAAAGATACTTCTCAATGCATTCGGAACTGCAGGCATTTCCGTAATTCCGGAAGATGCTGAAAAAGCAATTCGTGAAATTCTGGAAAGAGATCGGGAAGCAGACCGGCAGGCTGATCAGAAAGAACAGGAATGCGTAAATACGATCAATGCACTGAGCAAGGAAATCGGTGCAGATGAAACGATCGAAAACAATCTCATTAAGATTGAAAAGTATGACACGAATATTCCGGATGCTGAAACAAAAGCTGGCAAGGCGAAGAAGGCTTTTGAAGAAATGAATACGGAATCATATAAAAAGGAAACGGATAACCTTCGTATCAGGCAGTCAGAAATAAAGAAGCTGCTTCCGAAATATCAGGAACTTACGGAAATAACAAAGAAACTGAAGACTCTGAACAAAAACAAAGAAGAACTGGATCGCCGGAAAAAGGACAATCGTGATGCGTTTGAGCAGATAGACAGTCAGATCAAAGCTTCGGAAAAAAGAGTGGAAGAATTAAAAGAAATTGATCAGCAGAATTTTGATTTCAAAAACATTCAGAACTCACTGAAGGATCATCTGGATAAAGCTGTCAAAGCGGAAAAACTTTATAAAGAAAAGAACGATGCTGAAAAGAAATATTCCGAAGCATGTGCGGTTGTTGAAGCGAAAGATAAAGAGAATCAAGCTGCACAGGACCGATTCAATGAACTGAACAGGAAATTTCTTCTTGATCAGGCCGGAATTCTTGCGGATACGCTGAAAGATGGTGAAGCATGTCCGGTATGCGGTTCTGTTCATCATCCGCATCCTGCTGAACATTGTGAAAATGCACCGGATCAGAAAACAGTAGAAGACGCAAAGAAGAAAGCTGAAAAAGCCGGTCTTGCATTTACAAGTGCTTCTGTTGAAGCTGGTAAAAGAAAAACTGATGCAGAAGGAAGAAGGCAATCTGCACAGGAGGCTTTTAAGGAAGCAGAGATTGCGGTATTTACACTGGATGCCTTATCCAGCTGCATCGATGATATTCAGAAAAAGCTGAAGGAAAACGATGAACTTTTAAAAGATACAGAGAGGAAACTTCGGGAGAAGAAGGAACTGGAAAAAAAGCTGCCTGTTCAAAAGACGGAACTGGAAGAACTCCGGAATGCAGGAGTGCAAATCGGAAATGATATTGTTCAGACAGCAGGGAATATTGAGCATGTCTCTGCTGAACTGGATCATCTCAGAAATGAACTGAAGGATTTTGCGGATGAACAGACTGCGAGAGACTGCATCAGAAACCTTGGAAGTCAGATCAGCCAAAGAGATGCTGCTCTGGAAAAGGCACGTGAGATATCGGAAAAGGCAAACAGAGAGCTGTCCGGACTGAAGGCCGCAAGAGAAGAACTAGTTAAGACCCTGCCTGAGAACTTCCGTCCGGAGGAATTTAAAACTGCATTGACCGGCAGGCAGGAACGAATGAAAGAACTGACCGGCAGTCAGAAGACAATCGGAGAACAGAGAAGAAAGCTCGCTGCCCGCATGAAGGTGAATAAGAAAGCTGCTGACGGAATTCATGATGAAATGAAGGAGTGCGAAAAGATCATAGAGAAGCACAGGATGGTTTATGCACTGGCTGAAGCTGCCTCAGGAAGTCAGAAAGGGCAGGATAAGCTGGATCTTGAAGAGTATGTACAGATTTCCTACTTTGACAGGATTATTGCATATGCAAATGTCCGCTATCGCGAGATGTCTCACGGGCAGTATGAACTGATCAGAAGAAATGAAGCAAATGATGCAAGGTCTCATTTTGCTCTGGAACTGGATGTCTTTGATCATTTCAACGGTACCGTAAGACATGCAGGTACATTATCCGGCGGTGAACAGTTCCTGGCTTCTTTGTCTCTGGCTCTGGGAATGTCAGATGAAATCAGATCACGAGCAGGCAATATCAGAATTGATTCTCTGTTTATTGATGAAGGTTTCGGATCACTGGATCAGGATATGCTGAATACTGCTGTAAGAACACTGGAAACTCTTTCCGGTACAGACAGGCAGATCGGTATTATTTCTCATGTGGAAGAACTGCGTGAACGGATTCATTCTCGTATTGAAGTAACAAAGGATTTGAAAAACAGTTCCGGCAGCGAGGCTGTGATCATCAGCGAGCTGTGATAGAATATTGCAGATACAAGGAGACTTATTTATGAATCTGAATGAAATGAAACACAAGTATGCATATATGCTTGCTCGTGTTGGTTTAAATGTACAGAAGGGACAGACTGTTCTGGTGGAAGCTGCAGTAGAAGGTGCTTCCTTTACACCGATCTTCGCTGAAGAATGCTATAAGCTTGGAGCGGGAAATGTTGTTATTCATTATCTGGATATTGCAAATCTTGCTGTTGCGTCCGGATATCGTTCTGAAGAAGATGTACGCCGTGTTGAAAACTGGGAAGTTGAGCAGAATGAGAAGTATCTTAAGGAAGGCGCATGTTTTGTACGTCTGGAAGGTGTCAATCCTGCTTTGATGGAGAATGTGCCGGAAGAAAAGGCAAATGCTGTTTTTGATCATATTGATACAGTCAGAAATGTGATGCGCAAGTACAGCAGGGAACTGCATGTACAGTGGCTGATCGCTATGATTCCTACACAGGAATGGGCGGATTACATTCTTAAAGATATTCCGGAAACGGAACGTCTGGAGGCTCTGTGGTACAAGCTTTTTGATCTGTGCTATCTGACGGAAGACAATGATCCTGTGGAAACATGGAAACATAATACAGAAATGAAGAATATCCGCGGCAGAAAGATGGATGATCATAACTTCCGCAAGCTTCATTACACAGCATCAAACGGTACGGATCTTACGGTTACATTGACACCGTGGTCAAAGTTCTGCTTTGACAGAGGGACACGTCCGGAAAACTATATTGAACATATTCCCAATCTTCCTACAGAAGAAATCTGCACGACGCCTGAAAAGTATGGAACAGATGGCGTTGTTTATGCATCGCGACCGCTGATCCTCGGAGGAAAGGCGATTTCAAACTTCGGTTTCCGCTTTGAACACGGAAAGGTTGTTGAAGTTCTTGCAAATGAAGGAAAAGCAATGCTGGAAGCACTTGTTCATACAGATGACGGCTCTGCATATCTTGGTGAATGCGCTCTTGTAGAATATCATTCACCGATTTCCATGAGCGGTCTTGTTTATTACACAACGCTGATTGATGAGAATGCATCCTGCCATCTTGCACTCGGCAACGGTTTCCTGCCTGAACTTCCGACTGAAAGCGGCTGGACATCCAACCATTCCAAGATTCATATTGACTTCATGGTAGGTACGCCGGATATGCATATTACGGGTATTACGGAAGATGGTGAAGAGTTTACCGTCTTTGATCAGGGAGATTTTGCCCTGTGAGTGAAAATGAATTCACAGAAGAAACAATGCATCCTGTAATCACAGTTCTGCTGCTGTGGCTGAGAAGTACACTGGCTCTTGTCAGAATCTATGGCTTTGCTGTTGTGATCTCAGCATTATGTTACGGGATCATCGGAGGATACGCAGGGCTGTTCGGCGCCATGACAATCAGCGGTGCAGTGCTTGCAGGTTATCTTGTGCAGCGAGCTCTGGTTCATAATGACAATGAACTTGAGATCCGTATGTATGTTCCGGCAGTTATTACGATCTGTGCTGCATTTGTTCTTTCGGAAAAGTCATCTGGGCTTCTTGTTTCTGCGTATGCTGCAGTGATCTACGGGCTCAGGATTTTCCTGGATTTCAGGGAAAAAGATATTGTTTTTCTGAACCCTTTCGGAGCGTGGGGCGGTATCGCGATATGCATGTTTGCGGCTGTTTACAGTACGGCAGTAAAGGCAGATATTTCCTCCGGAATCCTGATGCTTGCCGGAGGAATGAAGCTTTTTGAACCGCTGCTTGAAACAAAGAACTGCACAATGCTGAAAGGCAGAGTGTTTGCATTGCTCAGATGTATTCGCATTCCTTTGACTGCATGCAGTGCATTTGCCTGTGCAGTATTTATGAAAAGTGCTCTGGATGATACTTTGCTGTTTCATTTTACAATGACAGCCGCATGGCTTGCGGTGAACGCATTTGTACTGGCTGTAACGGAACTTTTCGAAACTGAAGAAACGAATACTTATTACAGAGAAACTGCTGCTCTGGCCGGCTCTTTGACGGCAGCAGCATTGATCTGCACAAGGGATGCAGGTGCGGGAATTGCGGCAGCTGCAGGTTATATGGCATGCCATGGTGCACTGGTTCTTTTTCATCACCTTAAAGGCGGAAGCGGAGAAAAAGCGAAAGCTCTGCAGATGCTGCTTGCCGGGCTGATGGATATGACTGTGCTGTTTGTCTGTCTTCTGCGGTACAATGGAATCAGCTGTAATCTCAAGGATGTCATTATCATTATGTGTATCATGCTTTCAGTAACAGAGATCACTTCTCTTGATCTTCTGCCGGATATTGAAATTGAAGAGAAAGAAGATGAACATGAGTGATACAGAAGCTGTGCTGAAAGCATTGAAAATATGTTTTCTTGTTTATCTCGCTGTGATTAACATTGCGGCTTTCGTGATGTACGGCATTGATAAAAGAAAAGCAGAGAAACATCAGTGGAGAATACCTGAAGCAAGGCTGATCATGATGGCTGTCTGCGGAGGCGGAGCGGGAGCGGCTCTGGGCATGAAAGTATTCCGGCACAAAACAAAACATCTGAAGTTTACAATTCTGGTACCGCTTTTTACGGTTCTCTGGATTGCCGGCATTGCATATATCATCATTACTTGCTGAGGAGGAAGAACAATGGCAATTAAAGCAATTCTGCTCGATATCGACGGAACATTGACAAATAAAGATAAAATCATCACACCGGAAACAAAGAATGCGCTGATGACAGCGCAGAGACACGGGATCAAACTGGTTATTGCCAGCGGAAGACCTCCGGGAGGATTGTTCAAGTACGGCAATCAGCTTGATATGCAGTATAACAATGGTCTGTTTGTCTGCTTCAACGGTGCCTGTGTCGTTGACTGTACGACCGGTGAGACAATTGTAGATACTGCAATGCCGAAAGAACTGGCAAAAGAAGTGCTTGAACATCTTCGCAAGTTTGATGTCCGCCCTATGGTTACACATGGTTCTCATATGGCAGTAGAAGATGTATATAACTGCATGATTACTGACGGAGACAGAACATTCAATGTTATTGAATATGAGTCAAGATCAAACGGATACCGCCTGATGGAAGTTTTAAAGCTTGAGGATTATCTGGATTATCCTGTCAACAAGATTCTTACAGCAGGTGATTCTGAATATCTGAAAGAACATTATCAGGAGATGGCTGCCCCGTTTGAGGGAAGACTCTCCATGATGTTTACAGCAAACTTCTACTATGAGTTCATGCCTCTTGGCATTGACAAGGGAAAAGCACTGGATGAAGCAATGACAAAGCTTGGCATCAAAGCAGAAGAATGCATTGCGTTCGGTGATGCTGAAAATGATATTTCCATGCTGAAATATGCCGGTACCGGTGTCGCAATGGGGAATGCGACGGATGCAGTAAAAGCGATCGCGGATGAAATCACGGATGACAACAACCATGACGGCATTGCCAGATCTCTGTATCATCATATTCCGGAACTTCATACATTTGACTGAACATAAGAAAATCCCGCCTGTGATTCACAGACGGGACTGTTTTTTAAAGATTCTTACATTCGGAAATCTTTCGTTTAACACCATTCAGAACAACATATCCGTCCTCAGCTTCCTGATGAACGATGTATCTTGAAGAACTGTCTGTATGGTGATTATGGCCGTATTCTTTTTCACAGGTCAGATCCTGTGAAGGATCCACCAGATGACCGTCGGAAGATACTGTGTAATGTGAAGACTTTGCGACAGCCTTTATATTACCGGCCAGAATTTTGATGACGAGATAGAATACAACCAGGAAGATCACCAGCAGAGGCATGTTAAACAGTAATCCAAAGAGAAATTCCATATGGTGTTTCCTCAGTCTTTAATGGCTTCAGTTACACCTTTGGCAAGACCTGCAAGTCCCTGGATTTCAGAAGGGATGATGATCTTTGTTGCTGTACCGTTAGCAGCAGCCTGGAATGCTTCAAGACTCTTCAGCTTGATGACAGCTTCATCAGCACCCGCATCCTTAATGGCTTTCAGACCATCAGCAGTAGCGTTGTGGACAACACGGATTGCTTCAGCACGACCTTCAGCTTCACGGATTTCTTTTTCCTTTTCAGCTTCGGCAGCGAGGATTGTAGCCTGTTTGTCAGCTTCAGCTTTGAGGACTGCGGATTCTTTCTTACCTTCAGCAGTAAGAATCATAGCCTGCTTTTCACCTTCGGCAGTCAGGATAGCAGCACGCTTTTCACGTTCAGCTTTCATCTGCTTTTCCATTGCTTCACGGATGGCAACCGGCGGCTGGATGTTCTTCAGTTCGACACGAGTTACCTTGATGCCCCAGGGATCAGTAGCGAGATCGATTGTCTGCAGCATCTTTCCGTTGATTGCTTCACGGGAAGTCAGTGTCTGGTCAAGTTCCATGTCACCGATAATGTTTCTCAATGTAGTAGCAGTCAGGTTTTCCATAGCCATGATCGGATTTTCTACACCGTAAGCATAATCATGCGGATTCATGATTCTGAAGTAGACAACAGAGTCAATCTGCATTGTTACGTTGTCTTTTGTGATTACAGGCTGCGGAGCGAAGTCAGCAACCTGTTCCTTGAGAAGAACTTTTCTGGAGATTCTTTCGATGAAAGGAATCTTGAAGTGAATACCTGCATCCCATGTTGTTTTATAACGGCCGAGTGTTTCGATAACAAATGCACTCTGCTGAGGAACAATGTTAACACAGCTGATGACAGCGATCAGAACAATCACGAGTATTGTTGCGATCAGAATAAGTTTGATAATACCCCAAATAGTCATATAGGTACCTCCTGAAAATATTATACAACAGCGAAAATACAACTGTCTTAAGATTAGGTGTTGAGGTTGTGAAAGTGCAATGTGTTTTATATGCGCATTTATTTATGCGTGATAAAATAGTGAAAAAGCATGGAGGTATGATTGATCATGGCACATGAATGGCTTGATAAAGCTGTATTCTACGAGATTTATCCGCAGACTTTTAATGATACAAACGCCGACGGAATCGGAGATCTTCAAGGCATTATTGAAAAACTTGATTATGTAAAAGAACTTGGATGCAATGCTTTATGGCTGAATCCTGTTTACGATTCGGCATTTGTTGATGCAGGTTACGATGTAAGAGATTATTACAAGATTGCTCCGAGATACGGAACAAATGAAGATATGAGAAGACTTGCGGAAGAAGTACATGACAGAGGCATGCATATTATTCTGGATCTTGTACCGGGACATTCTTCGGTTGAATGTGAATGGTTCAAAGAATCCTGCAAGCCGGAAAAGAACAAGTATTCCGACCGTTATATCTGGACACGTTCGATCTGGGAATGTCCTGCAAATGTCGGACATATTTCCGGATGGCTGAGAGGCGGCTATGACAGGCAGGGGTGTGCTGCTTTGAATTTCTTTACTGCCCAGGTTGCGCTGAATTACGGTTTTGCGAAGAAAGATCCCGGCTGTGAGTGGGAACAGGACATCAATGATGAAGGTCCTCTTTCTACCAGAAAAGAAATTGCAAATATTATGAAGTTCTGGCTCGGCATGGGTATAGACGGATTCCGTGTAGATATGGCAGGTTCTCTGGTAAAGAATGATGAGGACGGTGCAGGCACAATTGCTGTATGGCAGGATATTCTCGGCAAAGTCAAAGGGGAATATCCGGAAGCTGTATTTGTTTCCGAATGGGGTGAACCGGACAAGGCACTGAAAGCAGGTTTTGATATGGACTTTTTGCTTCACTTCGGTCCGTCCCATTATCCTGATCTGTTCAGAACAGAACATCCTTACTTTTCAAGCAAGGGAGAAGGAAACCTTGATATCTTCTGGAAGAACTATCTTGAAAACCGCCGCAAGACACTGGCTGACGGAGGCATGATCTGCCTGATTTCCGGCAATCACGACATGGACAGAATCAGAAGCGTACTGACCGAAGAAGAAGTACGAGTCGGCTTTGCTTTCCTGCTTTCCATGCCCGGTGTTCCGTTTATCTACAACGGTGATGAAATCGGTATCCGCCAGCAGTATTTCCCTTATTCAAAAGAAGGAAGTTTCTGGAGAACAGGTGCGAGAACACCGATGCAGTGGGATGCAACACTGAATGCAGGTTTCTCATCTGCAAGACCGGAAGATCTTTATCTCAGCATTGATGAAGAAGGTTATCGTACGATTAATGCAGAATATGAAATGGCGGATGAGAACTCTCTCTATCATGAAGTACAGGATCTGATTTCCATCAGACAGTCACATAGTGCTCTCTCCAACCGTGCAGATCTGAAGATGATCAGCTATGAGGGCTATCCGCTTGTATATGAACGTGAATCCGCTGATGAAAAGATTCTTGTTGTCATTAATGCAAAAGCAGAAGATGCACTCATTACGGCAGACTGCACAGGTGAAGTGATTTATTCATATAACGGCAATACACTGGATGTAAAAGAAGAAGGTACAGTGATTCCCGGGTGCAGTGCTTTCTTTATCAGAAAATAATAGATAGAACGATATCGTTTAACGGAGAAAAGAAAAATGAAATCAATGATCAGACTTGCAGCAGCACTTATGCTTGCAGGCACAATGGCAGGATGCACAGTTACAACTACAGTAACAGAGACATCTACATCAACAACTACAGACACCGACGGCAAGACTACAACAACAACCACTACAACGGTAACGGAAAACGGCAAGACTACAACAACAACCACTACAACGGTAACGGAAAACGGCAAGACTACAACAACAACTGAAACCATCACCAGCGGTGTGGAAGATGAAGAAGATGTAATCAAAGCTACATTAACAATTGATAATGAGACAGGTATGGAGTTTACCGGCATGTACTTTGTTCCGAGTGACAGAGAAGACTGGGGAGATAATCTGCTTGATGAAGGTGAAGTGTTCGCAGATGATACTTATATCTCCTTCATTAATGGTCTGAGCTATAATGATACAGCTCTGATGTGGGATCTTCGTGTTGAACTGGATGGCGGATTGTTTGCTGAGTTCGAAGGAATTGATCTGAGTGCTTCCGGTGATCCTGAAAATATTGAAATTCTTCTGACTGCTTAAGGAGAAGACGGAAACCTGACAGCAAGCATTATCGATGTTGACTGAGCTGAAAAACTGAATACTGAAAAGAGTCCGGGGAAACTGTTCCGGGCTCTTTTTTACACATAAAGAAAACACCCTGAATCAGGGTGCTTGATGAATGCTCAGAGAGCGTGGATCTGTTTCTTTGCTTTCTTGCGGTAGTATTCCGGCCTGACATTCTGAGAAGAGATGTAGGAAGCAATACGGTAGACAGCAAATCCTACCAGAATTCCGGTGGATGCATCAATGACACTGTGCTGTTTTAACAGCAGAGTGGACAAGATGATGGAAACAGAAAGAAGATGAATCAGCCAGCGGCATACAGGATGCTCTTCAATTGTTTCACTGCAGGACCAGCAGCGGTCAATGCCGACTGTGATCAGAACATGGATGGAAGGACATACGTTTGTAGGTGTGTCCATAGACCAGATCAGACGAACTGCTTTTGCAAAGATATCATTTCCTTCTACATAAGAAGGACGGATATCAAGACCTGTCTTTACTAAAATATAGAAGACTGCAGTACCGATCATACCAAGGAACAGTGTGATTGTTACTCTCCAGAACTCTTCTTTCTTTCCTTTAAAGAGAAACCAGACAATTGAGAAACCGATAAAGGCGAACCAGAGCACATACGGAATGAAAGCATACTTGCAGAAGGGAATGTACTGATCCAGAGAAGAATGGATGATATGTACATCAGAACCTGTACAATGCTTTTCAACATAAGCGAAGATCAGCATATACAAGGCATAATAGGCGGCGGTAAAGCGCACCGGGTGTCTTAAACACTTGCCAGTAATATATTTTTTCATACGAGTAAAGTATAAAACCTCTTTTCCATCGCATTTATTAATAAATATGAAATCTCTGTCAATTACAGTTTCAGGGAAACATCACCTGCAGTGATTTCCGAAGCAGCAGCGTCATCCTCTGCAGTTCTGCGGATCTCCAGAGGCTCCAGAGTTGTAAAGCCGTGTTTCTTCAGCAGACTGAACATCGGCCTGCATCCGTAAGGAACTCTGACATGCAGCTCTGTTCCTGCTTCTTTTGCTTTCTTTTCCGCTTCAGCGAACAGCAGGTTTGCGACACCCCTGCGGCGCTGGTCAGGCTGTACAAACAGTTCGACAAGAGACATGCAGCTGTTATTGTCCTGCATAACTGCATAACCAATGAAACGGCCGTGGTCTCCTGCTGCGAAAATGACATCACCGTAATCAAGACGGTCTTCCAGGTTATACTGGGCATCCTGCTCATTCTGACGATCCTTCAGACCTCTGTATTTCATCATCTGCTTGTGGAAATCAGCAGCCATGAAGATTACATTCATGTAGTTGTCATCTGTAACAGGAATAACACGGACGGAAGGAACAGTAATATTGCGCATTTCAGACACAGCTGTTTTCTTTTCAAAACGAAGTGTGTCATCATGATACTCAATCCCGTGTTCTTCACACCATTCCATTGCCAGAACTTTGTGCTGAAGCTCAAGAAAGTCATACCATTCATCTTCAATCGTAAAACGATCAAGGACAGCACGGAATCTGCGGAAAGCACCTTTGCCTTTCAGACTGTTGGCAAGCCATTCCGCAACTTCTTCATCTTCATACTGTTCAGCGAACTTTTCCATGTTTTCATAATCGTTGATTTCGTGGCGGTCAGGCAGAACAATGAAATCCTGCTCTTCTGCTTTCTCATCGAAATCATCAGGAAGATCCTCCCCGCGGAAGTGATTGTTTTCATAAACAAGAACTTCTTCATAGGGAATGTAATACATGTATTGCACTCTGTCATCAGCGTTGTCGATTGCATCAATGACATCAGTCAGTTCAACTCTCATAGTTTTTCTCCCGGTCTGCAGACCTGCAGTGAATATTATGGTTCCGAAACAAAAAAACCTCAAGTGATTTTCATAGACACTTTGATCAAAGCGTTTCTTTGTATTCACTGTTGTCAAGAGATGACAGTTGATTTTAAGAATGCCGGCGGGAATTCTCGGTTACTTGTATCCGAGATGAAAGCACGTTGTTCTTTACCATAAAATCACCACTATCTGTATCAATGATAAAAGCTTGTATTTATGGATTAACTTGGTAAACTATGTTATACGATCTGTATGGAAAATAAATACACTCATGCAAGAACCTGCGTATATAACATCAATTATCATATTGTCTGGTGTGTCAAGTACCGCAGAAAGGTACTCACACCTGAAATCAGTAACAGGTTATATGAATTGGTACAATCTATTGCTGATGAAAAAGGCTTTACTGTTGTCGAATGTAAAGTTGGTGAAAGCGACCATGTACACTGCTTTGTGTCAGCACCGCCTAAAATTTCAGTTACACAGATAGTAAAGTACCTGAAAGGCATCAGCGGTAACACGCTGTTGAAGGAATTTCCCGAAATCAGGAAATCTCTTTGGAAAGGCCAGCTCTGGAACGGCTCCTATTTCTGCAAGACTATAGGTTCAACATCCGGAGGAAACATTCTCAGATACATAGAAAGGCAGAAGAACTGTCAGTTATGAATAAAGCGATAAAATACAGGCTTTACCCGACCGAAGAACAGAAAGTAATGTTTGCGAAGACATTCGGGTGCTGCCGGAAAGTATACAATCTGATGCTTAACGATAAGATTGAAAGCTATAAGACGACCGGAAAGTTTGTTCCTGTGACACCTGCTATGTACAAAAAGGATTATCCGTTTCTGAAAGAAGTTGACAGTCTTGCCCTGGCGAATGTGCAGCTGAATCTGCAGAGCGCGTTCAGAAACTGCTTTGACAAGTCCCGCAAAAAGATGAACGGATTTCCGAAATTCAAGTCAGCCAAACACAGCAGAAAAGCATATACCACCAACAATCAGAATGGTACAGTTGCGATTATCGGAAATGCCATTAAATTACCTAAAATCGGCAAAGTAAAAGCTGTAATTCATAGACAGCCTGAAGACGATTGGATTATTAAATCTGCTGCTATATCTCAAGACAGTGATGGGAAGTATTATGCATCCGTTCTTTTTGAGTTTGAACAAAATATTATTGTTGTTCCTGTTTCCGATAATATTATTGGTTTAGACTACGCCTCTGACGGTCTTTATGTAGATGATAAAGGTAATGCTGGCACTAATCACAAATACTATAGAGAAAGTCATAATAAACTTGCCAAAGAACAGCGTAAACTTTCTCGTATGCAAGGCGCTAATAAGGGCGAGGCTAAATCCAATAATTACATAAAGCAGCTTCGCAAAGTAAACAAAATCCATAGACATATAGCAAACCAGAGACTTGATCATCTGCACAAAATTTCTACTGAGATAGCCAATCAGTATGATGTTGTTTGCGTTGAAAGTCTGAATATGAGGTCTATGGCAAACAGAGGCTTCGGAAACGGGAAAGCCACACTCGATAACGGATACGGCATGTTCCTCAATATGCTTGAATACAAGCTCGCTGACAGGGGTAAATATCTTGTCAGGGTAGACAAATGGTTTCCGTCAAGTCAGATATGTCACTCATGTGGTACGCTCCATTCTGAAATGAAGGACTTGCGTATCAGAACAATGAAATGTGAATGTGGTCTAACAATAAGCCGTGACCAAAACGCTGCAATAAATATAAAGCGAGAGGGTTTACGACTGCTCAAATCAAGAGTCTTTGCAGCATAAATAATATACATGGCAGGCTAGGAACTAGCCAAACCCAACGCTTGTGGACACTGTGTAAGACTTAGCAATACTGTATGGTATTAGCCAAGCAGTAGTGGTTGAAGCAAGAAGCTCGGTAACTTGCTGCCGAGTAGTTCACAGTGCTATGATATAGTGCGCAACAAGGAGGACATGATATGAACGAAGATATTATCAAGTCAATTGCGGCTGAACTGAAAGTCAGCACAGCACAGGTGCAGAATACTCTTTCCATGCTGGAAGAGGGAAATACAGTTCCTTTTATTGCACGTTATCGCAAGGAACAGACGAAAGGACTGGATGAAGAACAGATTCTTTTTATCCAGAAACAGTATGATTACCAGCTGAAGCTTGCGGAAAGAAAAGAGAATGTGATCAAGCTGATCTCCGAACAGGGCAAGCTTACGGATGAAATTCGCAGATCTGTAATGGAATGTACAAAGCTTTCTCAGGTTGAGGATATCTACAGACCTTATGCACAGAAGAAAAAGACAAGGGCAGCTGCGGCAATCAATGCCGGACTGCAGCCTTTCGCAGACTGGATGCTTTCGCTTCCCGAAGACGGAAATCTTGCGGCTGAAGCAATGAAGTACGTAAATGAGAATGTAAAGAATGTACAAGAGGCAGTACAGGGAGCGAAGGATATTATCGCTGAAACTGTTTCTGATAATGCAAAGCAGAGATGGGCATTCAAGGATACAATCATGAATGCCGGTGTTCTGAAGACTGCTCTCAAGAAAGATGCCAAAGATGAAAACAAGGTATATGAAATGTACTATGACCGGTCTGAGAAGATTTCACAGCTTGCGGATCATCGTATTATGGCCATTGACAGAGCTGAAAAAGAAAAAGTGATTTCTGTTTCTTTTGTCTTTGATGAAGAAGGATTGAAGGAACAGGCATTAAAGAATCTTACACATGGTCGGAAATGCTGCGTTGAAGATCTTCTGAAGGATGCTGCGGAAGATGGATGTACACGTCTGCTGTTCCCTTCTGTTGAAAGAGAAATCCGTTCTGAGCTCAGTGAGCGTGCACAGACAAAGTCGATTGAGATTTTCTCCATGAACCTTGAAAAACTGCTGCTGCAGGCACCGCTGAAGGGAAGAACTGTTCTTGGTTTTGACCCTGGTTTTGCCAATGGATGCAAGCTTGCGGTAATTGATTCCACAGGAAAGATGCTTACAGTAGACAAGATTTATCCGTTCAGAGGAAAAAAGGTGTCTGATGAACAGATGAATCAGTATAAGAAAAAGCTTCTTTCCATGATCAGCAGATACGGTGTGCAGATTGTTGCTATCGGCAATGGTACAGCATCACGTGAAAGTGAGAAACTGATTGCTGAACTGATCAAGGAAAACAATCTTTCTCTTGAATATGCGATTGTATCAGAAGCAGGTGCTTCCGTATGGTCTGCTCAGGAAGATGCCCGCAAAGAATTCCCTGATATGGCAGTTGAAGAACGTTCAGCAGTTTCTATTGCAAGAAGACTGCTGGATCCTCTTGCTGAACTGATCAAGATTGATCCGAAGTCCATCGGTGTCGGACAGTACCAGCACGATCTTCCTCAGAAGGCTTTGAATGAGCGTCTTGATGAAGCTGTTATGAAGTGCGTCAACCGTACAGGTGCAGATCTGAATACTGCATCGGAAGCACTGCTGACACACATCTCCGGTCTGAACGCCGGTATTGCCAGAGAGATTGTTGCATACAGAAATGAAAACGGAAGATTTACTGACCGCAGACAGCTGCTGAAGGTAAAGAAACTCGGCCCGAAGGCTTATACACAGTGTGCAGGCTTCCTGCGCATTACGGACGGCGATGAGCCTCTGGATATGACTTCCATTCATCCGGAAAGCTATGAAACAGCGAGATCTTTGATGAATGCCTGCGGTATTACAAAGCTTGGTGAACCGGACGCAAAGTTCCCGGAAGAAAAATTGAAAGGCCTGGCTGTTGATGCATATACACTGAGGGACATTGAAGATGCCATCAGGCAGCCTTTACGTGACTATCGTGACCAGTTTGACGGTGCTCTGCTGAAGAGCGATGTTCTTGAAATCTCCGATCTGCATAAAGGAGATGAATTATCCGGTACTGTCAGAAATGTTGTAGACTTCGGTGCATTTGTAGACATTGGTCTGCATGAAGACGGTCTGGCGCATGTATCACGTATGTCCATGAAGAAAGTATCTCATCCTTCTGAAGTTGTCTCTGTCGGAGATATTATCAAGGTATGGGTATATGACATTGATGAAGCAAGAGGAAGAGTACAGCTTTCTCTGCTGCCTCTGGATCAGCTGGAACAGCGTGATGCGGCGTACAAGTATCACAAGAGTTCCAAAAACAATAATAAGAATCATAAGAATATCAGCAGAAAACCGGAAAAGAAAGAAATCACCATGGATGATGCCATGGCGAGACTGATGAACAGGTTTTCCAAATAAGCAAAAGACAGGGAACATGTTAAGTGATAACATGTTCCTTGTTTTGTATGAGGTGTGATATGTGTTTTAAACTGGTTTTGTTTCTTTTTGCTCTGATGCCTTTTGTATATCAGGGGATTACATTGAGTATCATTGACCGTAAAAGAAAGGAACCTCTGCCTGCAGAGGTGGCGGATGTCTATACACCGGAAAGATGGCAGACATTCATCGATGAAAAGCATGAAATGAGAAAGCCTGTACTGGCCGGTACTGCATTGTCGCTGCTGCTGAGCGTCTTTCTGATTTTTTCACCGTTCTTTAAAATGATGGAGGCAGTCAGCTCCAATGTATATGTACTGACAATTGTGACATCAATTGTTCTTTCGATCACAGAAACAGTCATCAGTCTTCCTGTCAGATATGTTCAGGAGATGGTAATTCTGACAAAGTACGGACTGAACAAGAAAGACAACAAGGAATTCTTCAAGGATGAAGCAATCAGTTTCCTGTTCGGTATGGCAGCGAATACACTGATGTATCTGTTTGCTGTATATGTTCTCGATAACATTGAGTCATGGACAAACGGATTCAGTCTGCCGCTGTATGAATGTTTTGCAATCATGACCGGAATTGCCGTATCGGCGTATGCTATGATTCTTGCCATCTCATGGATCTCCTGGCTGGTAATGAGAAAGCAGTATACATTTACGGAACTGGAAGAAGGAGAACTGCGCGATCAGATTATTGCACTGACCGAAGGGGCAAAGAAAAAGATCAGAAAGATTGAAGTTTATAATGAATCAAAGAAGAGCACGACGAAGAATGCCTTCATGCTTAAGATCCTGAATTACCGTCAGTTCGGAATCGCAGATAATTTTCTGAATGAAAACTCAGAAAGACAGCTGCTTGGAGTACTTGCACATGAAGCAGGACATCTGAAACATAAAAAGAATATTCTGGATTATGTTTATTATGCTTCAGGTGTTGTTCTGATTATTGCTTCAGGTCTGATGATTCCGCACGGCAGTGAAATTGCGTCCGTGGTTACAGGAATCATGAACTCTGCTTTCGGATTATCAAGGATTCATTATGTACTTGTATTTGAAATGATCGGATGGTTCGGGCAGCCTTTGTTTGCACTGTTTGCTCTATTCCTGAATTACAAGAGCAGATGGGAAGAATATGAAGCTGACCGCAATTCCGTAAAAGAAGGCTACGGAGATGACCTGATTCAGCTTTTTAAAGAGTTGTCAAAGGATGAACTGGTGGACGTCAATCCTGCGGATATCATCGAATTTCTGGAGTATGATCATCCCGGCATGTACCACCGTATTCTGGCCATACAGAAAGCATCCGAACAGTTCAAAGCATAGAAAAAGGATTCTGCAATCAATGCGGAATCCTTGTTTTCGTTATTCAGTTTTGAATGAGTTCTTTACTCTTTTT
>R19__coassemble_85_pt1 | contig 52028 bp, 48 predicted proteins | sample R19__metabat2_low_PE_032 | metagenome-assembled genome bin R19 | reverse complement strand
AGTACAGATGCAAGATCACTCTGGCAGACGGTACATCCTTCTATACATATTCTGCACAGCTGACAGTTGAATAATCTTCTTCGCAAGATCATTCTCTGACTGTATGTGAATGAAAAAGGAGATTTCTGCAGATGCAGAAACTCCTTTTATTTTTTCCGTAGTCGAGTTTGGGTATATAGTGAATATTCTTTTATGAGCGGCAGGATCGTAATTGCCGGATACTTGAGTTATCTCTTTAAACATTGTTTCGGTCATGATGAAAAACTCTGTTTATGACAGAAGCTTGAAAACTGTTTTACTGAACGAAGAAAATGAATTTCAGGAACGTGCGCCGAATAGAATCCGGAGAATTGCATTATTGATGCGGGAAAAGTAAAATAAATGCTGTTTGGAGGAAGGATTATGTTTCTCATCTATTTTCTTGCAAAGCCTGTATTCTGGCTCATCCCCTGGATTATTACGGCTTTCGTTTATTCACGTATTCTGAAGAAACTCGGATACAGAAGTTTCTGGGCTGCAGTTCCGCTGATTGCTGAAAGACTGATTTCCAAAAAGCTGTATCAGAAAAAAAGAACGTTCTACAGGCCTGTCATCATCATTCTCATTGTTTTCGGATTCGGCTTCTATCTGAATCCGCATAAAGGCATGGGAAAGCTGTTTATGTATGCATCCATGCTGCTGTATACTTTCTATATTTTAAAATTGTATAAGAACCTGGCTGCTGCTTTCGGTAAAAAACGGAAGAGACTGTATGCTCTTCTGTATGCAGTAATGCCTCTGTTCATGCTTGGACTTGTAAAAGAAGAATTTATACAGCCTGCATTCAAGCTTTTAAAGCAGTACAAGCTGCCTGTACGCATTCTGAGACATATCGGCTTTGCAGCATTTTCTGCGGCTGAGGTCGGTGCAGTGCTTGCACTTGGCGGATGGGTGACACTGCAGAATCATCTGCCTCGTTTCTTTGTGAATGCTATGCTTGAAACGACATACAATGCAACCAAGGATGTCACAGGCGGTGACAGTTATGTGAATCGTGAGACAACGATGGGTGAGTATTATGTTTCTCTTGATGAAATGGGAACTTCAAGGGATTATTACTTCCCTGATCACAGCAATGATACGAGCGTTGTTGTCATGACTTATATTACCGGTTCGAATCTTGAGGATAATGCGGGTATGGCTTCCGCAAATATCATGCAGATGGTTGACGCAACCAAAAAAGGATCCGGGCTGAAGTTTATTCTGCAGACCGGAGGCTGTGAACGCTGGTTTACAAAAGAGATCAAGAGTTCTTCTTACGGAAGATATGAAATCGCAGACGGCAGGATCACTTTTATTGAAGATCTGCCATCGGATACCAGCATGGTTGATCCTGATACGTTAAGCAGCTTTATCAGCTGGACAAGTGAAAACTATGAAGCAGACCGTTATATGCTTGTTCTCTGGGACCATGGCGGTGGTCTGTACAGCGGCTTCGGTTCAGATGATCTGAACGGCAATGATGAACATCTTTCTGTTTCAAAGCTTGTGACAGCACTTGATCAGGCTGATATGAAATTTGACGTGATTGGTTTTGATGCCTGCCTGATGCAGGATATTGAAATCGGCAAAGCGCTGGAGCCTTACGCAGATTATTATCTTGCTTCGGAAGAAACAGAAGGCGGATCAGGCTGGTTCTATACTTCAGGCTTCGGAAAACTGGCGGAAGATCCGTCCATCAGTTCCGAAGATTTCGGAAAAGAAATGATCAGCTGCTATGATCCGTATAACATTGCACAGACAGATGATGGTTCAGTGAATGCTGCGATGACACTTTCATTTGTGGATTTGACAAGACTTTCTTATGCATATGACAAGCTGGAGGATTTCTTTGAACAAGCTGCAGAAGTCATTCTCGACAGTCCTGCATCTTTTGCGGATATTTCAATAGCTGCATCTAACACCTATACATTCTCAGACAGTCTGCAGATTGATCTGATTGATTTCCTTGAAATTCTAGATGAAGAAGACTTTGATGAAAAGATCTGTTCACATGAGGAATTCTCAGAGCTTATGAATGCACTGAAGGCCAGTGTTGTTTACCGGAACAAAGAATCTGCTGAAGGCATCAATGGTGTTGCGATTGCATTCCCTTATAAACAGACATATCTGTATACAGGGACACAGGAACAGTACAGTGCGCTTTCACTGAACAGTGAAAAGAAAATGTTTGATGAAGTCTTCAGTATTATGGTTGCTCAAAGATCGGAAACAGATCAGATTTCTGATGCTCTTGTCCAGTTTATTCTGAATCCTGTTTCAATTCTTGATTCCGAAGATTTTACGAAAGAAAGCTGGTATATCGAAGGATTTGAGGATTACGACAGTACGGAAGTACTTTACAATATACCGCTGGAATTCAAAGAGACCGGTTATCAGATCGAAGTTCCTGATCGTACCTGGGATATTATTACGGATGTACAGACAATGGTTTATCAGCAGACGGATGAAGTGGAAGGCGCTGTGACCAGATATATCGGAAATGACTATACCGGCGATGATGACGAAAACGGTCATGCAATGATCGGTACGGATGATCACTGGGTACATGTCGGAAATCAGCTTGTTTGCTATGAAGCTGATCGTGTACTGATCACTGATGAAGGAGAGATCTACAGAGGAAAGATCAAAGCCAGACTTAATGGCAGTGAAGATATTTATCTGTATATTGAATGGGATCCTGAAGTTGAAGGGGTCGATATGACAGCTAAAGTGCTTGGATACATGAATGCTGATGAAGCAGGTGATATGACAGATAAAGGTCTTTCTGAACTTCAGGCTGGTGATTCTCTGCAGTTCCTTTTCGATTATTATGACGCAGAAGGAAATTTTGTAGCTGAAGAGGTTTCGGGAGGTACAGTCAGAGTATCACAGCAGAGCCGTCTTAAGGTTGCTGATCAGCCTCTGGGTTCCTGCACGCTGGAATACGGCGGTATTCTTACGGATGTCTACCAGCGTATTATGACAACAGAAATGATTGAAATGCAGATTGACTGATGATCAGAGAATAACAAAGGCGTGAGTATTCACGCCTTTTTCTGATGATCACTTTGTTTGTATTCAAGTACTGCAATATTCAGTGCATCTCCGGCAAAGAAGATCATCATGCAGAACCTGAGCCAGAGAAGCACCAGAAACAATGCCGCCAGTGATCCGTATAATGCCGAAGAATGGTAGAAACGCGGAATAAACCAGGAGAAGGCTGAAGTGAAGATGCCCAGCAGTACAGTCGCTGCAAGTGCTCCGTAGAACTGATCACGCAGTCTCCGTTTACAGCCGGGAAGGTATGTGTAAACAAGAAGGATCAGCAGAAAGGATACTGCAGCCAGAATGATTCCGCTTCGCTGTATAAAGTGATGCACGGTGTAAACAGGACCGTCAATATGAAGATACTGTGTGACTGTTTTTACCAGCTCTATGATGGAAGAACCGAAAACCTGCAGGACCAGTACAGCCGGGATCAGAATAATGATCAGAAAGGTATAGAGAATTGCACAGAGTTTGTCTCTGACTGTATTTCCTTTGGTATTGTTAAGTTTCTTCAGACCGTTCTGCAATGCGGTAACACCGTTGCTTGCAGTCCACAGAGCAGTCAGTGCTGATATACCAGCCATTGCACTGCTTGACTGGTTTTTCAGGCTGGAAACCGTTGATCTGACGAAGCTGTGAAATGTACTCAGATCAGGAAGAAGCTGTGAAATGAAGGAGGAAAGTCCGTCGGGATCATATCCCGGTAGCATGTTGAATACTGCGATGATGAGCATGAGCAGCGGGAACATCGCTGTAATGATAAAGAGTGTTGCATTTCCGGCATATACGCCCATACCGGTATCAATGTACAGTTTCAAAGTGTTTTTCAGTATATTTATATATTTATTGTCATTCATAGATTACCTCGCAGCGGGCGTCAAACAAATTATCATATTCATGCTTGTTTGTAAAACGAAAATACATGAGATGCGATATAATGATGCGCGGAAGAAAGATGAACCTGGTGCATTATGAATGAAAGAAAATTTTTAAAATGGCTTCTGCTTCGCGGCTTGATCATTTCTGTTATATTCGCTGCTGCATCATTGCTTAGTATGGTTCTGAATCATTTTGAACTATATGAACCTGTAAGCAGTGTCCACGCAGTCTGCACAGACGGTACTGTTTATGAGATCAGTCCAGATGAGATTTCTTTTGTATGTGAACCGGAAGGATGCATCCGGATCAGTGATGCAGAAATCAAGGATGAGCAGCTGTATGTTTGTTTCACTCCGCTGATCAGGAGCAGTCAGTCTGTTGCTGTAAGTATTGTCAGGAATGAAACAGGACAGGATATTGATACAGTATTCCTTCAGCTGCATAAAAGCGGACTTGTCACTGATGATGAAACAGCGAACTTTTCTCAGTACAGAAAGATACAGCTGTTCTGGACAATTGCGATACTGGCATATGCTTTCCTGCTGGCAGCAGGGTATTTGAAGTCTGAGAAAGAACTTGGATATTCTTATCACTCCATTTTCTGCTCGGGACTCGGCCTCTGGGTGCTTGCGGCAGGAATTGTGTCCGGTGTTTATTATCTTCTGAAAGCCACGATGTTTGAGATGTATCATGCGATGGCGGATGCACCGATGATCTTTGCTTTGTTCAATATGCCTGCGGTTATTTTCTTCGGTGTTCTTCTTTGTATCAGCAATTTCATTCTGATCAGAAAAGAAGGGTTTCGCTTTACAAATATACTCGGTATTCTTCTATCCTTTCTTATGATCACAGGATTTCTCATGATTACTGCTTCAGAGGGAATATATACTTCTGGATATGAATTCACAATGAAACTGGCTGAGTCCTTTACCGGGCTTCTGTATTCTGTCTATACCATTCTGGAATGTTTCCTGATCGGTGCGATTATCTGCGGCATACATGCAGTTCGTTATCAGCCTGCTTATGATAAGGACTATATTGTTATTCTCGGCTGTATGATCAGAAAAGACGGTACATTGTATCCTTTGCTGAAAGGAAGAGCAGACAGAGCGCTCAGATTTTATCGTGAACAGTTCGAGAAAACAGGAAAGAAAGCAGTGTTCATTCCTTCCGGCGGTCAGGGAAGTGATGAACCAATGGCTGAAGCTGCTGCGATCAGAAACTACTTATTACAGTGCGGGATTGAAGAAGATCAGATTGTCATCGAAGATCAATCTGTGAATACAAAAGAGAACATGCGTTTTTCAAAGCAGATTGCAGGCGAAGGAAAGACTGTCTTCGCCACCAGCGGTTTCCATGTATTCAGAAGCGGCATTATAGCTCGTGAAGCAGGTTTTCCGGCAGAAGGAATCGGTGCTGCTTCAAAATGGTATTTCTGGCCGAATGCTTATATCAGGGAAGTCATCGGTATGCTTTCATATAAGTGGAGATCTCTTATGAATATCCTGATTATGACCGGTTTGTTTTTAACATTCGTAAGAATGTATTTCTGAAATATAAAAAAGGAGAATTGTAATTATGTATTTTAAATCTGTCACTATTTTGCTCGCTGCTGCAGTTGCGGCAGCTATGGCAGGATGCAGCGCATCATCTTCATCGTCGGTGCAGTCCGGCGAAACTTCTGCAGCGGAAGAGACTTCCGGTCTTGTACAGACGGTAGTTACGGACTCTGTTGAAATGGACTACGTTGTATTCGGAAGCGGTGAAAAAAACTTCGTTATTATTCCCGGTCTTTCCGTACACAGTGTCATGGGTTCTGCGGAGGCTATTGCAGATGCGTACAGTTCATTTACGGAAGAATATACCGTTTATGTATTCGACCGTGCTAAGAATATCAGTGAAGGGTACTCTGTAAGAGATATGGCTGCAGATACTGCAGCAGCGATGAAAGAACTTGGAATCGATGAGGCTGATGTATTCGGTGCTTCACAGGGCGGTATGATTACGATGTATCTTGCGATTGATTATCCGGAACTTGTAAACAAAGCTGTGCTTGGATCTACACTTTCCAGACCGAATGAAACTTTTAATGAAGTAGTTCAGGAGTGGATCAGTCTTGCACAGGCAGAAGATGAAACCGGACTGATCGGAAGTTTCCTGGACCGTGTTTATTCAAAGAATACACTGGATGCCTATCGGGATTATCTGATGGAGACAAATGCAGGCATTACGGATGAAGAATACGAACGCTTCCTGATTCTCGCAAATGCTCTTACAACATTTGATTGTTACGATGAACTTTCAAAGATCAGCTGTCCTGTTCTGGTACTGGGCTGTGAAGGTGATCATGTTGTTACAGCGGAAGGTTCAAAAGAAATCGCCGGTGTGCTGAATTGTGAGCTGTACCTGTATGACGATACATATGGTCATGGTGTTTATGATGAAGCAGCGGATTACAAAGAAAGGTGTTATACATTCCTGACGGAAGATTAACAAGGAGGCTTCTTTATGAGACTGAAACATCCTGTTATTTTTCAGGTGCTGCTGTTCTTCGGTGCGGTTATCGCAGCCGGAGCTGCCTCAGCAGTTCTTGCAATGTTCGGCTTTGATCCGGATACTTCCGGCGGTATCGCACGAATCCTGACAGGTGTTCTGCTGCTGCTCACTTTTCATAAACTCTTTGTAAAAGGACGTGCGTGCAAAGGAATGATTTATGCATGTCCTGTATTCGCATTTGCGGTGTTTAATATCCTGAATCATTTTCTTTCGGGAGCTTCTTCGCTCGGGGAAATCAGTATCCGTACTTTGATACTTGCAATCGCTCCTGCTGTTTTTGAGGAAGTGCTGTTCAGAGGAATTTTTACTGCACATCTTGGCAGAAAGTACAGTGATCCTATGAAAGTTCTGCTCTTATCAGCTGCAGTATTCTCTCTGGTACATCTGACCAATCTTCTCGGTATGGATCTGATGAGCAATCTTGTACAGCTTGCAGTTTCTCTTGCTGTCGGTCTTTCTCTTGGCGCTGCATATCTTGTAAGCAAAGATCTTGTATCAGTGATTCTTGTACATGCAGCGATTGACTTCACTTCGACGGTATTCCCCGGTTCCGGCAGTACACCTGCAGCCGTCTTTGTGATATGGGTGCTGTTAACAGCAGCCGAATGCATCTACGGAGTGATACTTGTTAAGAAGCACAGGAATGAAATCATAATCTGATATGAATCTTTACGAAGCGGAATCTTTCTACAAGCAGTATCTCGGAAATACGTTCCGGATGGCACATGAAGATGAAAGTACATACAGAATATTCAAAGAACTGTGTAGAGACGATGATATTCTCAAGCAGTGGGACGCTGGTCTGATTGAGGAATCTCTGGAGAACATGAATCCTTCCTGTGAAAATTCATGGAAGCATCTTGAATGCATATTTCACATCATCAGCCGCGGAAAGTGCAGTATTCAGACATATGCTGAAAGGATTCTCGGAAAGCTTGCGGAAATGGCGGAGTGTGATGGAGAGGTTCTCGTGAAAATCATTGAAATCATGACTGGAAGAGACTGCATGCTTGAAGAAGGAGGTATTCGTCTTTTTCTGAAAGATACAGATCTGCAGGACGAAATGATGGAAGTTATGGACCTTTTGGTCGAGTCGGCTGAAGAAAAATGCGGGAATGATGATGTCACACTGCAGCGGAGTGAAGAACATTATCTGACTGCTTTGCGCTTATACAGGAAGAAATACAGAAAGTAAAAGAATCATATGTTCTTGTCTTCCGGGACGGGAACATATGATTTTATTTTCTCAGTGCTTAAAGAGCGGCTTTATGGTTTCTTTCAGCGGACGATCATCTGCACACAGCCAGGCACCTGCGAGCATCAGAATCAGAGCTGCATAGTATCCGGCAGTTGGAATTTCGTGGAAGATGATGAGTGAAAGGATGACACCGATAAACGGTGCTGCAGCGTAATAAGCAGAGGTTCGTGAAGCTCCAAGTTCCCTTTGTGCATAAACATAGCAGTAAATACTGAGCCCGTAAGCACATAAACCAAGCAGAAGTACAAATGGTACCGCTATGAAAACCGTGATGCGTTCTCCTGTCAGGAAGCCGATCAGCAATGATCCGCTTCCCGAAAAGATTCCCTTCAGAAGGACAATTTCAAGCGGATCTTTTGCGGAAAGCTTTCGTGTACAGTTGTTCTCAAGACCCCAGAACACGGCAGCGAGAAGTACGAACAAACTGCCTTTTGAAAAGGTAAAGGCACTGAGATCCTCTAATGAAAGAAGGCAGCAGGAAAAGGTTACAAACAGTATGCCGGCAGCCAGTCTTCCTGAAATTTTCTCACCGAATAAAGCAAAGGCAATCAGAGCAGTCGCTGTAATTTCAAAGTTGTTCAGCAGTGATGCGTTGGCTGCTGTTGTTCTTGCTAATCCGTACATCAGGCTGACAGGTGCAGCGATATCCAGAAGAATCATACCCGCTGTGTAAGGAAATTCGGCGGCGGTAAGATGAAGTTCTTTCGTATCTCCTTTATGTTTCCTGTAAAGCTGAATGAGTACCATTCCTGCACCGGCTCCGAGGTACAGAAGTCCGGCCATGATCGTTGAGGGAACATAAGCAAGAAGAAGTTTTGAAAACGGTGCATTCAGTGCATACAGGACCGCTGCCAGCAATGCCAGCCGGATACCGTGCGTGTTTTTGTTGTTCATATGATTCTCCGTACAAAATATTTGCTTGCGAACAAATTGTCTGTTTGAATGTTATTAAAAAGAAATATTTTGAAAAAGAATCAGTTTTCAGATTTCGTTAGTTAGCGAACAGATCGGGAAAAATGTTCTGAGGATCGGATATGGACAGAAGACAGAAAAAATCAAGACAGGCGATCATTGAAGCATTTACAAGACTGCTTGAAAAAGAAAATTTCAGCAGTATTACAGTACAGCAGATCATAGATGAAGCTGATGTAGGGCGTACTACTTTTTATGCTCATTTTGAGACGAAAGATATTCTGCTGAAGGAGATGTGTACGGAAATCATCGAGCATATCTTTTCACATGAACTGCACCCGGAGTATTCGCATGATTTCTCGGCAGGAAAGCATGACCTTCAGGAACGTCTCACCCATCTTCTGTATCATCTGAAAGAGAATAAAGGGAATATCACTGCATTGTTTTCCGGCAGCACCAGTGAACTTTTCCTGCGCTATTTCAAAGAACTGCTTCAGAAGGTTTTTGAAGAATATCCGGAAGTTCTGCAGCCTGATGTACCGCATGCTTTTGCAATCAGTCACGCAACCGGCAGTTTTACCGAGGCAGTACGTTACTGGATCCATTCAGGCATGGCGGAAAGTCCCGAAGACATTGCATCATACTTTATCAAATGTCTGAACATCTGAAGTCATAAGTGTTCATCAACGAACAGGTGAGGAATACAAATAATCAGAAAAATCGAAGAAAGAGATGCGGGCAGTATCGCCCGGATCAGCGGAGAATCGTCAGTATACAAAGATGCAGATGAACAGCTTCTTCTGAAAAGAATACAGGAATTGAAGGATCATCCGCAGTATTACATTTATGTGTATTGCGATGATGATTGTCATGATGATGCACTCGGCGATATACAGGCTGAGAAGTATGAACTGGTTTACTGAGAATCCGGTAGGAATGTCATTGCACTTGCTGTATTAAAACAGAACACGGCAGAGGTATCGGAAAAGCACTTCTTACTGCTTTTGAAGTATGGAAAGAGAAAAAGCACATGGTTTTTATCTGCATCTCGGGTATGAACATAACAAAACACAGAAGCATTTCATCAAGCACCTGAAGCTTCCGGACGAAGACCAATGATAATAAAAAAACGAAGGCAGATGTCTTCGTTTTTGCGTAATATCAGATCAGGCTGTTCGACCATGTACGGTTCCTTTTAAATTCCAGCTGCCAAGGACTGCATGATCTGTTACATCAACACAATCATCTTTGAAGCAGAATTCCAGTTCTGCTGCATATACCTGCTCCACCCATCGGAATTCAACGCAGAATGTATTTTCATCCTTGAAATAACCTCTGTTCAGACATTCCGATATATACATTTCATCAATGATATTCTTCGCATATGTACCGTCTGCCGGAATTGTCAGTTCGTAGTTTTTCCCATTGATCAGAGCGTTCATGACAACGATGTGATGATCTTTCTTCGTGAATGAGAATGCATGCAGTCCGTCATATTTCTCAGAAAGCGGATTCTGTTTTACGGGATCGTAGAAAAGATTGCCGGGCTGAGCATTTTCTTCAAGTACATACGTCTCTCCTTCATGAATGAAACTGTATTTGTCACATACAGTTCCGGCACGTACAGACAGACGTTTCAGTCTGTTCTGCAGTTTCTTTGCGGATGATGTATCTTCCGGAAGAGATTCAGACTGAATGGAATCGATGAATTCCCAGATATAATCAAGGGTTGTCTGAGATACCGGACTTTCCTGACTGGACTGGGTAATGGCAATGATCAGATCTTTTTCGGGATCCACAAAGCCGAACTGTCCGAACGCTCCTTCAGCACGGTATGTATTCTTTTTTCTGCCGATCCACATCATATATCCGTAGCCGTAAAGATTATCCGAAATACGGTCCTGTACAACCACATCTTTCATGATTTCACGTGTACCGACAACAGGATGTGTTGCTGTTTCCACAAAATCTTTATCCAGAATACGTTCACCGTCCCATACTCCGCCATCCAGATACAGCTTCATCAACCGCAGCAGATCTTCCGTTGTACAGTGAAGACCGCCGGGCGCAAAAGCTGTTCCGTCTGCCAGAGAAAACCATGTTGTATTGCTGTAATCAATACCGATCTTGTCAAAAAGTCTTGTTTTCAGGTAGTCACGTATATGAAGACCGGTTTTCTTACGGAGAATTGCCGCGAGTAAAGTAGCCGGTGCATTGTTATACAGAAAGGCACTGTCTGTACCGGGTTCATTTACAAAAGGTGCATTCAGATAATCCTGAATCCATGAGTCAGTCATCCAGGTTTCATATGCAACACCGGAAGACATGGAAAGAAGATGATGGATTGTAACCTTTTTCAGATTTTCACTGACATATTCAGGGAGATATTCCGGGAAAAGATCAATGATTTTTTCATCAAAAGAAAGAATGCCTTCATGTTTTGCAATACCGAAAGCGGTACCTGTAAAGGTTTTGCTGGCGGACATCATGGAGTGCCGCTGATTGGAAGAGTATGGTGACCACCATCCTTCCGCAATCACTTTGCCGTGACGCATGATCATAATCCCGTGGCATTCTGTGAAATCTTCTTCCATATGATCGATGAGTTTTAATATAGCTTCTGATGAAACACCTTCTTTTTCGGGTGTACTGCGTTCTAATTCTTTATGCATCTTTGATCCTCCGTTTCTTATGTATTCATTTTATTATAGAGAACAGAAGTGAATACATTCCGATGTGTCATCATTTATTACAAACAGTAATGAAACAAATAATTAATATGTGGTAAAAAAAGGAAACGGAGGTTATTGACATGACAGATATGAATATTGAAAACTTCTCAATAATGCCTTTTACATCAGCGGAACAGTATGATAATGAAACAATCAGAGTATGGAAACATGATACGCTGGAACCTGATACAAATACGTATGCAGCACTGAAAGGAAGCATGTTTCATAACGGAACGATTGATGTGGATGTATGCGGCGGGAAAATGCCTGATGCTCCATCGGACGCAAGAGGGTTTATCGGCATTGTCTTCAGGGCGAAAGAAGACGGGAGTGAATTCGAAGGATTTTATATCCGGCCGACGAACGGCAGAGAATGTACGGATCCGGTAAGAAAAGCCCATGGATGCCAGTATTTCTCGTTCCCCGGATATACATTTGCGTACTTCAGAAAATTCGGGATTGCCGGTTATGAACATGAAGTTAATACAATTGCATTGAACCGGTGGAGTCATATCAAGGCAGTGATTGAAGATGAGCATGCTGAATTCTATGTCGACGGAATCAAGGTGCTTGAAGTACAAGGTATGAAGCATGGTACAGGTACACACGGATGTGCAGGTCTCTATGTCGACAACGGAACATCCGGTCTATTCCGAAATCTTGAAATTGTCTGTGATGACTGATGCAAAGCGGCGATTGCAATCGTCGCTTTTTTGTTTGATCTCCTGTAGAATTGATGTAATGAAAGTAATTTTGGTAAGGGATTATGGAAAACTTTGAGGAAATGTACCGGAATGGTCTGAAGTATGAAACCGAAGAAAATTATGAGCAGGCTTTTGCATGTTTTAAGAAAGCAGCTGAAAACGATGATCATGATGCTGAATATAAACTCGGACTGTATTATCTGAACGGTATTTATGTTTCAAGAAATATTGATGATGCTCTTGCTTTTCTGAAATCATCGTCTGACGGCGGTGTTACTGAGGCAGGCCGTGAACTGTTCAAGCTGTACTTTGAAGGTACAGAGGTACAGGAGGATATTGAAAAAGCCACAGTTTTTTATGACCGCATCGCTGATGCAGATCCGCCGGAGAAATGCCTCGAAACAGCTGATGTTATGCTGAAAAAATCGGACAGCGGTAAAGTTAAAGCATATGCAGCACGATGGATGATGAAAGCATTGACCGAAATGGCGGAAAACGGCGACAGCAGAGGAGATTATCTGCTTGCCAGGGAATATATGAGCGGACGCTGTTTCAATCGTTCTGAAAAAATTGCGGTCAAATACCTGAAAAAGGCAGCAAATCAAGGAAATACAGATGCGATGCTGGAACTGGGGGATATCGGTCTTTCCGGTAATGAGAACTTCAGTAACGAAGATGGAATTGCGATGATTCGCAAAGCAGCGGAAGCGGGTGATCCCGAGGGCCAGTATAAACTGGGATATCTTTACCTGGATGGTGTGCTGAAGGAAAAGGATGAAGAAAGTCATTCCGAAGGCATCAAATGGGTTCTTGCTTCCGCAAATCAGAATTACGCTTCAGCACAGGCTCTTACCGGTCTTCTTTATGAGAATTCAGGTGAAGAAGGATATGTTCAGGCAGAAGAGTGGTACAGGAAAGCTGCTGAACAGAACCTGCCGGACGGGCAGTATATGCTGGCATGCTTCCTTTTGAACCATGCTGCAAACCGCTGTACTGAGGCATTTGATCTGCTGATCGAAGCAGCTGCCGGAGGTTATACGGATGCACAGGATAAACTGCTGGAGCTCAGAAATTCCGAAGATTTTCGTAAATACTGTGCTGAATCCGACTGTAATGAACTTCTGAAAGCAGCTGAGGCGTGCATAGAAAACGATGATACCAGCGGCTATTTGAGGAATCTAGTGATCGCATCACTGAAAGGACATTCGGAAGCGCAGTTTAAACTCGGCTCGTTTTATGAAGATGCTGGTGATGAAGATACTTCCATGAAATGGTATTCATTGTCAGCGGATAATGGTCATAGCCGGGCAAAGACAATGCTGGGGCTTAAATATCTGAGTGGTGACGGTGTTGAACAAGATCAGAAAAAGGGCTTCCGTCTTCTTGAAAATGCCGCAAAAGAAGGTATTGCGCAAGCACAGTATATGACCGGTCGTTGTTACCTGAATGGCGATGGCGTGGGGAAAGATATCGGAAAAGCGATCAGCTGGCTGAAAAAGGCTGACGGGCAGAATTTTTATCAAGCTGCATATATGCTTGGCGTCATGTATCTGAATAACGGCAATGACATTGACGGGAAATTTTACTTAGAAAAAGCTGCCGGCCACGGTCACGCGGAAGCACAATACAGGCTTGCAGTGAGCTATTACAGTGATTTTGATACAGCCAGGACATTGGAACTTCTGGAAAAAAGTGCGGCGCAGGGCAATAAAGATGCCGCATTGAAACTTAAGGAAATCAAAGAGAATGAAGATAGAAAACGTCTTGAGGAAGAAAGAAGGCAGAGACAGCGTCTTGAGCAGGAAAATGATACCGGTTTTTATGATGTGCCGGATGATGAGATTTCCGGTGAAGGAAAACGAACTGAAATTCTCCGTAAACTCCTGAAGATCGCCATCGCTCTACTGTTAGCAGCGGCAGTCATCTTTGCCGCTAAGAGGCTGCTTTCCGGCAATAGAAGCGAAAAAACAGCAGGACACGCAGCATCGGATACAGCAGAGGTATCTATCGAAGCAATCAGAGCAGCTCAAACCGGTGACATTGTGACCTTCGGCAGCTATGAACAGGATAAAAATTATGATAACGGAGAAGAAGAGATCGAGTGGATCGTTCTTGAAAAGGAAGATGACAGCGTACTTCTGATCAGCCGTTATGTGCTGGATGTACAGCCGTACCATGGTGCTGACCGGGATGTCACGTGGGAAACATGCAGTCTGAGAGACTGGCTGAACAGTACATTCAAAGAGAATGCGTTCTCTGAAAACGAAGCGGAACTGATTATGGTATCTGATCTGGATAATGGCGGGTATGGTGAAAATACGGAAGATCAGCTCTTTCTGCTGAGTGCCGATGAAGCAGCTGAATATTTCACAGATGATGATGCAAGAAAAGCAGAAAAGACTGCATATACGAATATCAGCACTGATTATGTCATGGACGGATGCTGTATCTGGTGGCTGAGAACCAGAGGAAGTGCTGATGATACGGCGAAAGTAGTCATTGCCACAGGTACGATTGTTCCCGGCGGAAGTGAAGTGGATTTCACGACCATCGGTGTGCGTCCGGCAATGCGGGTATCTGTAAAGTAATGACTGTAATTTATTTGATGAATCAGATGAATTTCACCGGATTATTGCATATAATTTTTGCAGTTATGCGCAGGGAGGAAAATTATGCTTCTTGAATTTGGTTACGGTAAAACGGTACAGACTGTAGAGTGCCCCGATGAAAACCTGATGGATGTTCTTGTTTCCAATGAAATGGTACATGAACGTCATGGTGCGGAGGCAGTTGTGTATGCTCTCGAACATCCTTCCGGTTCTCCTCGTTTGAAAGATCTTGATGTAAAGAACAAGAAGATTGTTATTGTAACAAGTGATATTTCAAGACCTCTTCCGAGTTATGATGTGATTTCGGCAGTTCTTGATGAACTGTATGAAGGCGGAGCGGAAGCGAAGAATATTACTGTAGTGTTCGCACTTGGTTCCCACAGAGGTCATACGGAAGAAGAAAAGAAGAAGCTTGTCGGTGAACGTGTTTATCAGGAAGTCAGATGTATTGATTCGGATCCTCTGGACTGTGTGCATCTCGGTACAACGTCTGCCGGTACACCTGTTGATATTACAAGAAGTGTTGCTGAAGCAGATATGAGGATCTGTCTTGGCAATATCGAATTTCATTATTTTGCCGGATATTCCGGCGGATACAAGGCAATCATGCCGGGATGTTCTACTCCCGAAGCGATCCAGATGAACCACCGCATGATGGTTTCGGATGACGCCTGTGCAGGAAAACTGGAAGGTAACCCGATTCGCAGTGATATTGAAGAAGCCGGCGAGATGTGCGGCGTGGATTTTATCGTAAATGCTGTTCTTGACGAACATAAACATATTGTGTATGCCTGTGCAGGTGATGTAACGAAAGCGCATCGTGAAGGCTGTGCTTATCTTGACAGAATGTACAGAAAATCAATTCCTGAAAGAGCTGATATTGTTCTTGTATCTCAGGGAGGAGCACCAAAGGATGCGAATCTCTATCAGACCCAGAAAGCTCTGGATAATGCGAAACACGCAGTGAAAAAGGGCGGGACTATTATTGTGATCGGTGCCTGCAATGAAGGACTGGGGAGTGCAAAATTCGAAGACTGGCTGGTGAATATGCCGACAGCACATTCCATGGTGGAACGCATCGGCAGAGATTTTCAGCTTGGCGGTCATAAAGCAGCAGCCATCGGCATGGTGCTGGAGAATGCACGTATTGATCTTGTATCGGAAATGGATGATGACTTTGTCAGAAAGATTTTCCTGAATCCGCAGCCCTCTGCCCAGAAAGCATTTGATGATGCAATGGAACGTTACGGAAAAAATGCAACGGTCATTGCGATGCCTTTCGGGGGTGCTACGCTGCCGATTCCGGAAAAATAAGAACAGGATTATAAAAGGCGGAAGAATCCGCCTTTTTATATATTCTTTTTCGATCCGTCAGCCAGCATCAGCCGGGCACCGGTACTGCCGATCCTTTCTCTTTCATTTTGCGGAAGAGCATTGTCGGTGATGATTGTGATCCGTTCACTCAGGGAACAGATTCGGAACAGATAGGTCTTTGAAAACTTGGTATGATCAAACAGAAAATAGATTTCTTTTGCATGTGTAATGATTCTCTGTTTCATCGCTGCTTCGATTTCCAGTGTACTGGAGATACCGCTGTCAGCGTCAACGGAGCCTGCTCCGAGGAATACCTGATCAAATACAAAACGGTCGGTATATTCTACGGTGGAATAGTCCATCGGACCATCGTTCAGCACACTGTATCTTCCGGGACAAAGATACAGCGTAATATCCTGATAACGGGATAGTACAGAAGCAATTGCAATAGACGGAGTTACTACCGTAAGCTTCAGCTGGGGAAGAAAGCGGATCATCTGCAGCACAGTCGTGCTTGTATCAAGAAATATAACACTGTTCTGTCTGAGCGATTCACATGCTTTTCTGGCAATCATGATCTTTTCTTCTTCCATCAGTACATTGCGTGACGTAAAAGTATGTTCCTGTTCCTGTTTCATGCGCAATGAGGCACCGCCGTGGAAGACTGCTGCGATTCCTTCTTTCTCAAGAACTTTCAGATCTCTTCTGATTGTCATATCGGAAACCTGAAAAAGCTCAGCAGTCTGTTTTACATAGATTGTTTTTTCATTGTTCAGAAGTTCTTTGATTTTCTGACGTCTTTCATATCCTTTGCTTTCTTCATTCATATCATCACCTCTATGTTTGAATAAACATTTATAAAACATTATAAGCAAATAAATAAACAGAAAACAACATAATGTTTCGTATGTAATTGTTGTATCCTAAACATGGTCAAAGGAGAAGCATTATGGAAACAGTTTTCGGCGAAAAGGACTACAGAGAATGGCTGAGAAACAGAACATCTGAAGAGTATGTGATTTCGGAAGATGAAGAATCGGTTGTCTTTACTGCAGGGGATTATACGGCTTCGGCTGTGTTTCATGAAGAAGCGATTGTAGAACTCATGATTACGGATGCGCAGCAGGAGAACAGGTTCTATCTTCATTTTCGTCTGAATACAAAAGAACATGCGGAAGAACTTGCACTGGAAATGCTCAGCACGCTTGTCAAGCTGAAAAACCGGAAAAGTGTGAATGTACTTCTGACCTGCACGAGTGCATTGACGACCAGCTATTTTGCATCGCTGCTGAACGATGCTGCAGAACTCCTGAAACTGGATTATCACTTTGATGCTGTCCCGTTTTCGAAACTGTACAGTAGTGCAGAATCCTATGCTGCAGTTCTTCTGGCACCTCAGGTTTCATTCCAGTATGATAAGGTGAAAAATATCCTTACAGATCAAATTGTCATGAAGGTACCGGGAAGCGTATTCGGAACATACAATACAGGTGAACTGCTGGATCTTCTGAAAGAGAATCTTGCACATAAAAACAGCAATACAGAAACTGATGACAATTTCATTCTGAAAGCGGATGAAGCCAACAGATACAGGATTCTTGTACTGGCATTTATTACGGATCATGACGGCAGCCGGTGTGCATACCGGATCTATGACCACGGCAGAAAAACGCTGGATAAAGAAGTTATCAAGTCTTCCATTTCCATGCATGATATCGATGACCTGATGGATTATATCTCTGTGAGGCACAAGAACATAGACATGATCGGGATTGCAATTCCGGGGATTGCCTACAAAGGAAATCTGACACATAAACCTTTCGGCTTTGATCATACCAATCTCGCCGGACATATCATCAGTCAGTATCACATTGAAACAGATGTTCTCAACGATGTGAATGCGATGACACTCGGATATGCTTCAATACATGATGATTGTGAAAATATGACTTTTGTATTCCAGCCGCGAGGAAACGGATGTGCCGGGGCCGGCATGATGATCGGCGGACATCTTCATCTCGGATACCGTCACAGTGCGGGTGAAGTCGGAACGATGCAGGAGCGTCTTTATCCGCATCATGCGGATTTCGGGGATGATCCGGTAAATGCAATGCATATGGTTTCTTCTGCACTTCACAGCTGTATCTGCACATACGCACCGGAAAAGATTGTTCTCTGCAGTGAACTGACACCGGATGTGGATGAAGTGCGCAGAGAACTGGAAAAATATATTAATCCTGTCTATATACCGCCGCTGGTTCATGTGAACAAAGTGAAGGAATATATGATGACAGGAATGCTGATCAGGTGCCTGCAGATCAGAAAACAGTATTCACAGCATGGCATTATGACTGACAGTGAACATCAGTTTGAATCAATGAATTTCGAAATCGTAAGTTGAAAAGGCATACTGTTCATACATTCGCCCTGTATGAATACAGATGATACAGAGGCAGTATTTCCTTGTCAGCTTGCTGTCTTCTGTCATTCATAAAAGTGCAGATCACTAAGGGATCTGCACTTTTGTTTTTATCTTATGTATTCAGGTAATATAATGGATGCAGGAAGGTAAAAGCTTATGAAAAAGATCATTTCGGCAGTATGCGCGGCAGTACTTCTGCTGTGCGGATGTACAGCAGAGCAGAGCGAATCGAAGGTTCAGGCAGAAAGTACTGTATTTGAAGATACCAAGTACGGTGCTGCTTATGTATCCCTCTCGCAGGAGGAATTCGAAGAATGCGGATTTACGCTCGGAGACAGCGTAGATATTACATTTGCGGAAGGAGAAAGTATTACTGATGTTCCTTACTACAATGGATATTATGTTAAGAACGGATCACCTGTACTGGTGGCATATCCCGGTTTTGACAATATCAGTATTACCTATAACAATCTCGGTATCTGGGAAAGTGCAGGTTTAAGTGAAGGAGATACTGTTACAATTACACTGAATACCAAAGGAAAGTATTCAGCGATTCAGGAAAGTCTCGGACAGGTATATTCCTTTGACCGCAATCAATATACCAGTGATGTGCAGTTCTGCAATTTCCGTGCATTGAGCGGCGGCAGTCTCAAGGAGAATTTCCTGTACCGTGGTGCATCACCGGTGGATAACAGCAGAGGAAGAGCTTCTTATACTGACGGACTTCTTGAAGAAAACGGCATTGCTTTTGTACTGGATCTTGCGGATACAGAAGAAGATATGCAGTCATATCTTTCAGGAGATTTTCATTCACCGTATACAAAGTCACTTTATGAAGCAGGAAATGCTGCACTGCTTGGCATGGGATCTTCCTATACGAGTGATATATATAAGCAGAAACTGGCTGCAGGACTGAAGCAGATGATCAATTCTGACGGTCCGGTATATATCCATTGCATGGAAGGGAAGGACAGAACAGGATTTGTATGCATGCTGCTGGAAGCACTTGCCGGTGCTGATTATGAAGAAATGCGTGCTGACTACATGATCACATACAAGAACTACTATTCTGTTGATCCGGAAGAAACACCGGAAAAATATGAGGCAATTACAGAACTGTATTTCGATGCTTTCCTGACATGTCTTAACGGTACGGAAGATCAAGAGGAACTGAAGAATGCATCATATACAGAAGATGCAGCGGCGTATCTGATACAGGGCGGCATGAGTGAAGACGAGATCGAACAGCTGAAAGCAATGATTACAAAGTGAGGCAATCATTCGGCAAAGAGACAGAAATGTCTCTTTTTCTTTTGGCATCGGAAATGTGTTTTCTGCATGAAAACCATCTGATTTGTATCAGAATGATTTATCAGACTGCCGTCACTTTTTATACGCAAAGCTTTCAGATCATCACCACATAGCTTCACTAGAATACATCTGTTTAAGAAAGGAGATATTTTTGTGATCGAAGTAAAAAATCTTACAAAGATCTACGGGGATCATGTGGCTGTTGATGATCTGTCATTTACGATTGAAGACGGTAAAATCTACGGCCTGCTTGGACCGAACGGCGCGGGCAAATCCACCACAATGAATGTAATGACAGGATGTCTTTCCGCTACATACGGCAGTGCTTCCGTTGACGGTCTGGACATCTTCGAAGATGCAGATGAGGCAAAGAAGAAGATCGGATACCTTCCGGAAATTCCGCCTCTCTACAATGAATGCACACCTTACGAATACCTGAATTTTGTAGCCGAAGCGAAAGGAATTGTGAAAGCTCAGAGGAAAGAGGCAGTCGCAAAGGTTATGGAGCAGACCGGTATTACACAGATGCAGCATCGTCTGATCCGGAACCTGTCAAAAGGTTATAAACAGCGTACCGGTATTGCCCAGGCGATTCTTGGTGATCCGGAAATTATTATTCTGGATGAACCGACTGTCGGACTGGATCCTAAACAGATTATTGAAATCAGAGATCTGATTCATTCACTTGCAAAGACACATACAGTTATTCTGTCCAGCCATATTCTTTCCGAAATCAGGGCTGTGTGCGATGTCATCATGATTATCTCGGAAGGAAAACTGGTGGCGTGTGATACCCCGGAAAATCTGGAAATGAAGTATGCAGACGGACTGACACTGAAGATTGTCACAAAGGCGGAAGACGCAGTGCTGGAAGAGATCATGAAAGGCATACCTGAAGTACTTGCTTATGAAACGGAAGAGAGTTCCGGAAAGAGGACTGTTACCGTACATCTCAGCAAAGAAAGCAGCGATGATCCGGAAGAAAAACTGTTCACTGCATTTGCAGCACATCAGCAGGCAATCTATCAGATGAGTACAGAAACAGCTTCTCTGGAGGACGTATTCCTGGAACTGACCGGTGAAAAGAAAGAAAAGGAGGAAGAAGCAGATGACAGCAGTATACAAGCATGAGCTTTCCATGCATTTCAAGAGCATGTCCGCATATCTCTTCAGTGCATTTATTCTTCTTTTCGCAGGTATTTACGTCATGATGTACAACCTGAATATCGGTGTAGCAAACTTTGAATATGCAATCGCCGATACAAAACTTGTTTATGTCATTGTTGTCCCGTTGATGACAATGAGAACGATTGTGCAGGAAAAGAACAATAAAACAGACCAGCTTCTTTATTCACTTCCTTTGAAAATGAGGGATGTGGTTCTCGGCAAGTATCTTGCACTGGTAACAGTTCTGGCACTTCCTATGGCTGTTCTCTGTGTATATCCGCTTGTACTGAAGATGTACGGTTCCGTTTATCTTCCTCAGGCATACAGTGCCATCGCAGGACTGTTCCTGCTTGGCTGCGCACTGATTGCGATCGGCATGTTTATTTCATCCATTACGGAAAGCCAGATTGCGGCTGCCGGAATCAGTTTTGCGGTGATGCTGCTGCTTTATATGCTGGACAGTCTTGCAGAGTATATTCCTGTTACCGCTAATGCGTCTTATTATGCTGCGACTGCAGCTGTTGTAATCTGTGTCATTATCCTTGACAGAATGGTAAAGGATGACAAGATCGTGATTACTTCTTTCCTGCTGGCTCAGGCTCTGGTTTCATTGACATTCTGGTTCCATTCGGAATGGTTTGAAGGACTTCTGGGAAATGTTGTTGACCAGATTTCATTATTTGAACGTTTTGAAGTTTTTACAAACGGTCTTTTTGATCTGACCGGTGTTGTTTATCTTCTTTCCGTTGCATCAGTGTTTGTATTCCTGACGGTACAGTCGATGGAGAAAAGGAGATGGAGCTGATGAAAAATATACTGGAAAAACTGAAAAAGTTCTTCGAAGAAGAACCGCAGCCTGCTGAGAATAAAAGTCTGAAGAACGGCGGATACAGCGTTACGATGACATTGATTGTCATTGCGATTGCTGTTGCAGTGAATATTCTTGCTGTATCTCTTCCTTCATCCTGGATGAAGAAGGATGTTACGAGCAATCAGCTGTATTCGGTTTCTTATCAGACAAAGAAGATTCTGAAAAATCTTGATGAAGATGTAACGATTTACTGGATTGTTCAGGAAAAGGAAAAGAACGAAACTCTAGAACTGCTTCTGGACAAATATGATTCACTGACTTCCCGGATTTCTGTAGAACAGAAGGATCCTGATATCTATCCTAATTTCGCTTCCCAGTACGGCGGAACGAGTGATGAAAACAATTCCCTTGTTGTCGTTTCCGGTGAGAGTTACAGATACATTGCCTACGATGATATCTTTGTGAGTTCGTCATCTTATTCTTCAGCAACGTCTTTTGCCGGAGAAAGTGTGATCACAAGTGCTGTCAGCTATGTAACTGCTGATGTACTTCCTAAGATCTATCTGCTGGAAGGACATGGTGAAATGGAGCTTTCCGATGAACTTTCGGAAGCAATGGAAAAGGAGAATGTTGAAACGGAAACACTGACACTGCTGACAAGCACGGAAGTTCCTGACGATGCTTCTGCAGTGATGATTTATTCACCTTCCAGTGATATTTCGGAATTAGAGAAAGAAGCTCTGGAAGCATACTGTGAAGCCGGAGGAGATCTGATTGTGATTACTGATCTTCTGGAAGAGGGAAATACTCTTGTAAATCTGTATGCATTGATGGAATCTTACGGCATGACATTGAATGAAGGTATTGTTCTTGAAACAGATACTTCGCATTATGCATGGGGTACTCCTTATTATCTGCTGGCGGATGCAGTCAGTCATGAAATTACTGATCCTTTGATTGAAGACAGATATTACATTATGTCTGCAGCTGCACAGGGTCTGACACTGAGTGAAAGTACATCTGTACTGACGGTAACGAGTCTTCTGAATACTTCAGATACTGCATACTCGAAGGTTGACGGATACAATATCACAACTTATGAGAAAGAAGAAGATGATATTGACGGACCTTTCTCTCTTGCTGCAATTGCTGAAAAGGAAACAGGTGCGGAAACAACAAGCAAGATTCTCTGGATTACATCCAGTTCCATGCTTGATGACACAATCAACTCCTATGTATCGGGTGGAGACAGAAACTTCTTCCTGAATGCAATGGATTACATAACAGAAAGGTCTGACTCCATCAGTATCCGTGTTAAAACAACGACTTATGATTATCTGACGATGAACGATACAACTTCCTCTGCTTACAGCATCGGAATCATCGCTGTTATTCCGCTTATGCTGATCATTGCAGGTGCAGTGATTGTGATCAGGAGAAGACGCAGATGAAAAGAAAAAGAACGATGATTGTATCTCTGGGTATTCTTGCCGTACTGGGATGTGCTGTATTTGCCGTAAAGCATATGGATCTCGAAAACGGTCTGGATACAAACGGAGATGAAATTGAGAGCGGTGACGCAGTATTCGGAATCAGCGCAGATGATGTAGATGCACTCTCATGGACTTATAAAGGGAATACGGTATCCCTTGTCAGAGAAGATGGGGAATGGATAAACGCAGATGATGCTGTGTTCCCGGTAGATCAGGATAAAGCAGATGACTTTGCTTCCTTTGTCGGTTCAGCAAAGTCTGATCTGATCATTGAGAATATCGAAAATATGAAGCAGTACGGTCTTGAGAGTCCGTCTGCTGAAATTACGATGAAAACAGGCAATGATGAATATGTCATTGAAGTAGGAAATGAGAACTCCATCGGCGGTTCGTATTATATTTCCTTCAGTGAAAATACAGCATATCTTGTTGATGATGAACTGATTGATTATCTTAATACAACGATCGAGGATTATCTGAAGAAAGAAGATACTTATGATACTTCCGATCTTAAAGATGTACGGATTGAAAGAAATGAAAGTGAACTTTCTTTTGAATATAAAGAGGAAGGTACAGATCCTTACAGTTCCGAGTATCACTATTTCAGCGGTGAAACAACGCTGGATAATGAACTGACGGAGGATTTCGCAGATGAGATCGGCAATATCACTCTTGGTGACTGTGTTGATTATGATGCTGCGGATCATCTGAAGGAGTACGGTCTGGATACACCGGATGCTGCCGTTACTGTAAATTATGTAAAACATACGGAAGAAGAGACGGATGACGGAACTCAGGAAAAGACAGAGGATGCTGTTTTTTCTTATGAGATCGGTCATGTAAAGAGTTCTTATTATCTGCGTCTGTCCGGAAGCAGTATTGTATACAGCATGACAGAATCTCTTTATAACACGATTATGGATACGGCTGCGGAAGACCTGCTTCCGGATACTGTCTGCTATATTAATTTCAATCATGCTTCTGAAGTAGAACTGACGTTGAATGATGAAACGTTTACGCTTACAAGTAAGATCAAAGGAAGCGGAGATGATGCAGAAGCTGAATGGAAACTGAATAACAAAGAGATTGATCCTGAAGACATCTTCGCAGATCTCAACAGTCTTGCTGTTACAAGCAGAGAGGCAGATGAGGATACTGTACGTACTGAAATGCTTCGTGTGAAGATCAGCCAGGAAGGACTGGAAGATATCAATATTGTGATTTACAAATACACTTCCGGCAGCTGTGCGGCTGATGTAAACGGTGATACGAGTATACTGGTATCGAGAAGTGCTGTCACTTCACTGCTGGATGCGATTGATACAGCAGTGCTTCCTGATGATGAAGATTAAAATTTTCTGAAACTTCATCTGAATGTCATTGTTTTGTGATTGTTCCTTCGTAAAATAATATGCGTAAATGATTTACGGAGGAACAGATCATGACGGAAATACTGAAAACAGAAGATGGTGTGATTGAAGCAGTGATGCCTGAAGGTTTTCGCTTGATGAGTGATACGGAAGCAGCGGATGCTGGTCAGTCTGAATTGAATATGATCATGATTAAAAATGATCGGAAGCATTTTATGATGAGTTTTTCATGCAGAAAGCTGAACTTTCTTGCCAAGGCATTGTCATTGAAGACAGCTCTCAATGATCATGAAAAGAAAATTGAATCAGCGTCTGCTAAACAGAAGCTGAATTACAGGAAACTCGCCAGTTCGGCATGTACGGTTGATTCCGAAGAAGCCGCAAGTCTTCGCTATGAATATACGGTACAGAATACAGTACAGGTTTCCGAATACGTTCTTGTGAAGCATAATGGTTACTACTGCGGATTCAGCTGCGCAGCCAGAAAAGAAAACTTTGAAGAAAATTATCATTTGTTTGAGGAACTGCTGAGTAAAGTGAAGCTTCATTAAACAAAAAACTCCTTTTCGAAGGAGTTTTTTCATACTTGCTGAATTCTGCGGATTTACTTGCGGCGGTTCGGATTCGCCGGGAACCAGCCTTTCCTGACTCGTTCTTTCTGCTCAAACAGTTCAAGAATACTCCACAGGCAGGAAAAACCTGTTACTGCAAGAGCACATGACAGAATGATGTTATCGAAATTGAGAGATATGATGAGAAAAATGATTCCTGCTAAAAGGAAGAACGGCCAGCATCTGTAACTGAAATAATATTCAGCTTTGATGACGATCGGATGAAAGATGCCGATCGAAAGAAAGGAAATAAGACCGATAAGAATTCCGGAAAAGTTCATGTTCGCTCCTTTGCACGATTGTGCTGTTTCAGATTATATCATGCCGTGCATCTGCTGTATCAGCTGAGACATAAAATTAAGTAAAGAAAGGATGAAATGCCTATATAATAAAATAATCAGGAGGTAACGAATGAAAAAGAAAAAGATCATTGTTCTTCTTTCTGCACTTCTTGCCGGATGCACGGAACAAGCAGCGGATTCTTATATTACCGGAGGAACGACTGACAATACAGATTACAATGCAGCGAAGGTTATTGAATCAAAAGAAATCAGAAGTTTTAAGATTTCCTATTATCACTGTGATTCTTATGACGAAGAAAGAAGCGGAATGTATGAGTACAGCTTTTCACAGAACGGGGATGTATTTGCTCTGCATGCTTTATGTGCAAGATATGAGATTGATGTTGATATTACAGCAGATGATACAGCAAAGGTTCAGGAAATCATCGATGAATATGAACTTGTTAAGAATAATGGTAAGGACAAGGTTACTGCAGGGCTAAGTCCGGAGTACGGACCATATGTTCTGGAAGCAGAATATGTTTCCGGGGAAAAGCTCTTTTTCCGTATGACGGATGATCCGTATCAGAAATGGATGGATGCGATGACAGAATGTTTTGAAAATATTCTTGCCTCATACGGATATTCTGACGTTCTGCCGCCTGCGGAATCGCTGCATATTATTTCTTTTAACTTCCGTTTCAGTGATGAAGATGACATTTATCTGATCACTTCTGAGGGTGATGACGAAAAAATGCTGCTGATGGAAAGGTATATCGCTGCACAGGATGAAACCGTGAAAGAGTATGCTGAAATCACAGAGGAATTCCTGAATGAACTGAGTGCTTTTGCAGAGGAGTACGAATTTGATGAGTATACTTCAGAAGAAGGATATCCTGATGAAGTGCTTGAAGGATATATCGACCTTGAAATTGTGTATGAGAGCGGCAGAGAACTGAATGTAGATTTCAACGATGATATTCCTGTATCCTGGCAGTCAAAGAAAGAAGCTATGATTGCTTTCTTTGAAGATTATATCAGGGAACACAGGATTGAAATGGAATGATACGGACTTTACGGTATGTGCAGGTTCCTGAATAGTTCTTATCATTTTTTCGAATCATTCATTTTTTAAGTTTATATCTGGCAGACAGTTTCTGCGATATAATAAAAGAAGTTGATCAGCCGGAGGTTATTATATGGGCGTATTATTATGGGGATTTCTTATTGCTGTCGCTGCCGCATTTGTGGTAATGCAGATTCTGGGAAAGAGAAAGTATAAGGATCATGATATGAGTGTTGATCCTGAATGGCTTTCTAAAAGCAAAGCAAAGTATGCTGAGGACAATACTGTCAAGCAGTATTATATGCATATTGACAAGAACTATACACATCAGGGTCATGTTGTTGAAGACCGCAGTCATAATGTGGTTTTTGAAGAAAAGGTTCTTTACGCAACTGCAAATGAGCCGTTTGAAGTTGATTTTGTCAATCATATCAACAGCTTTACAAGCCATCATCAGATCGGTCATCCTGTTTCCTGGAATATCGGTACGGAAGAACGCGGATACATTGGTATTTCCAGTTACTTCAAGTTTGATGGTGTGAATGTATGGAAATATATCAAAAACAACGGATATGGTTTCAGACCGGGTCTTAAGAATCTCGGATATACAGTAGAGGTTACAAAGGGGAATACTGTCATCGGAAAGATTTATTCTTCCGGCAGCGGCAAGACATTCTTCAACGGGGATACAGATATCAAGGCTACTCTCGGCGTGCCCGGCAACTATGTGCTGGAATGTCCTGACAATGAGTTTGATATGGTATTCCTGATTGCGCTTGCTTTCGCAAGAACAGAAACCGGTTTTGAAAAATTCTGCGGATAATCCTGAAAAAGTTATTTGCCTGAAAGAGGTGAATAACTTTTTTTATTGTTGTATGATCTGTTTATGAACAGATGCAGCTGGTGCAATAACAATAATTCTTTATATGTTATATATCATGATGAAGAATGGGGGAGATTCAGAACAGATGATGCATATCTTCTGGAAATGCTGATTCTGGAATCCTTTCAGGCAGGGCTCAGCTGGGAGTGTATGCTGAATAAAAGGGAAAATTTCAGGAGGGCTTATGATTTCTTTGATCTTGAAAAGATCTGTGCCTATGACGAAAAGAAAATCGAAGAACTGATGAATAACAAAGGGATTGTCAGGAACAGACTGAAGATCAGAGCAAGTATACAGAATGCGAAAATCTTCAGAAATATTGTAAATGAATACGGCAGTTTTTATGATTATCTGAAACAGTATACAGGCGAAAAGATTATATACGAACATGATAAGATAACCAGTGACATATCAGATGCTGTATCACTGGATCTGAGAAGAAGAGGCATGAAATTTACGGGAAGTACAATTATTTATTCTTTTCTGCAGGCTTGCGGCATGATCAATTCTCATGAACCATGCTGTGACTTGTATTTGCAGAAAACGAACGACTGAGTTTACGGAAGAATCGGAGGTGCAGGAATGAAATTCAAAGATGATTTTATCTTCGGCGCTGCTACAGCTGCGTATCAGTGCGAAGGAAGTACACAGGCTTACGGCAAAGGAAAAACAGCATGGGATGATTTTCTTGCGGCACAGGGAAGATTTACAGGAGATCCTGCAAGTGATTTCTATCACCAGTATCCTGTTGATCTGAAGCTTTGCAGGCAGTTCGGTATTAACGGACTTCGTATTTCGATTGCATGGTCCAGAATTTTTCCTGAAGGGAAAGGAAGAATCAACCGGGAAGGAGTGGATTTTTATCATCGTGTATTCCGCGAGTGCAGAAAGAACAATGTAGAACCTTTTGTTACCCTGCATCACTTTGATACTCCTGCTGCTCTGCACAGCAAAGGTGATTTTCTCAGCAGGGATACAATTGATGCCTTTCTTGCATATGCACAGTTCTGCTTTGAAGAATACAAGGATGAAGTAAAATACTGGTTTACATTCAATGAAGTGTGGCCGGTTGCGACCAGCCAGTATATTGAAGGAACATTTCCTCCCGGTATTACATATGATATTACGAAGGCTGTTCAGTCTATGCACGGCATGATGGTGGCGCACGCACTGGCTGTCAATGCCTACAAAGAAAAAGGGTATACAGGAAAGATCGGTATTATCCAGTCTCTGGAAACGAAGTATCCTGACAACCCGGATGATCCTGATGATGTGAAGGCTGCGAAGGTTGAAGATATACTGGCATCACAGTTTGTTCTGGATGCGACGTTCCTTGGATACTACAGCGATGAAACAATGGAGATCATTAAGGAGATTGTTGAAAAGAATCCCGGTGTTATCGATATTGATCCTGCTGATCTTGAGATTATGAAAAAAGCAGCAGCGCAGAATGATTATCTTGGCATGAATCAGTACCAGAGCCATTTTGTGAAAGCGTATAACGGAGAAAATGATATTCATCACAATGGTACCGGTGAAAAGGGTACACGCAAGTTCAAACTCAAGGGGATCGGCGAACATGTATTCCGTCCGGAAATTCCGAAGACTGACTGGGACTGGAATATCTATCCTCAGGGTATGTATGACATGCTTATGAGGATTGCTGAACAGTATCCCGGTTATAAAGAGATCTTCATTACGGAAAACGGGCTAGGTTATAAAGATGTCTTTGAAGATGGTCTGATCTTTGATGAACCTCGTATTGAATACATCCGTGATCATCTGAATGCTGTGCAAAGAGCAGTACAGGATGGTGTTCACGTTTCAGGTTATTTTGTATGGTCTTTGATGGACGTATTCTCATGGTCCAACGGTTATAACAAGAGATACGGTCTTTTCTACACTGACTATGAAACACAGAAGAGGTATCCGAAAGCTTCTGCATACTGGTACAAGAGAGTCAGCGAGACAAAAGAACTTTAACGTAAAGCAGTGCATTTGCACTGCTTTTGTAATCAGAAAATTTTGAAGAAGTAATGAAAGGAAGCAAGGTGTAATGGAAAAAAGAGATTTGTATACAAAAGACAGAAAACATACAGGAAGAACAGTCTGCAAAGGTGAAACTGTTCCGGAAGGATGTTTTATTCAGGTTGTTGTAATCTTTATGGAAAACACTGAAGGAAAGTACCTGATTCAGAAAAGAGTACCGGAAAAGAACGGCTGTTATGCATTTACAAGCGGACATCCGAAGGCCGGAGAATCCAGCTTTCAGGGTATTCTCACAGAAGTCAGGGAAGAACTGGGAATTGAACTAGAGCCCGGCAGAGTGGAACATCTGCTTGCAGGCAGAGATGATCAGAAACACTGTTTCTGGGATCTTTATTATACACATATCGATATTGATGATCTTTCAATGCTGAAACTGCAGAAAGAGGAAGTTGAATCCGTAAAGTGGTGCAATGAGACAGAGATCGATGAAATGATGCATGCAGGTACTTTTTTCCCGGTACATTACAAGGAATTCCGAATGATGAAAGAATTACGGAAAGACAAGGTAAAATGAATACGAAGATCATGATCCTTCCTGCGGAAGCTGTATCGCTTCAGTGATATCGGAACTGCTGGTTTTGGGGGTATACACGCTGATGAAAGGAAACAAGTAAAACAGTTATTCCATAACGGACTGACAGAACTTTGTTCTGCTGCTGTATGATAAAGGCAGTTTGAAGGAGTGAAAATTATGAGAAAATTTCCGGTTGTATTCATGCGCGGCGGAACATCAAAAGGCCTGATGTTTCTGAAGGAACAGCTTCCGTCCAGGGAAGAGTGGGATGATATCTTTGTGCAGGCGATGGGAAGTCCGGATCCCAAGCAGATTGACGGCATGGGCGGATGTGTATCCAGCAATAACAAGATTGTTGTTGTAAACAAGAGCGATCGTCCGGGTGTCGACATCGATTATATCGTCGGACAGTCAATTGTCGGTCAGGCGAAGATTGACTATAAATCCAACTGCGGCAATATGACAGCTGCAGCTGCTCCGTTTGCTGTTGAAGAAGGACTGATCGATCATCTTGAAGAACCTGCAACGATTGTTCATATGTTCAATCTGAATACAAATAAATATATTGATGTAGAGGTACCGGTTAAAGACGGACAGTTTAATAATGAAGGAACTTGTTCGATTGCCGGTGTTGACGGTACTGCCGGTGAACTTAAAGTAAATTTCCTGGATCCTGCCGGTGCGAAGACAGGCAAGCTGTTTCCTACAGGAAAGGTGAAGGAGATTCTTGATCTTGGAGACGGCAGTACAATTGAAGCTACAATTCTTGATGTATCCAATCCGATGGTACTGGTAAGAGCTGAAGATATCGGTCTGAAAGGTACAGAGCTTCCTGCAGAAATTGACGCTGACAAGAAAGCATCTGCGCTTCTGGAAAGAATCCGTGGTGCAGCGTGTGTTGAAATGGGCTTTGCAAAGGATCTCAAGGATGCGACTGATAACAGTCCGGCAGTTCCGAAAGTCGGTTTTGTAACTGCACCGCAGTCATATACAGATATCAGCGGAAAGCAGGTGGCCAGTGAAGAAACAGATGTAACTGCAAGAGTAATCAGTGTCTTCAAATGTCACAAAGCGTGTCCTCTTACCAGTGCTTCTTCCATTGCTGTCGCAGCTTTCGTACCGGGGACTATCGTCAGTGAATGTGCACGAAGAACGGAAGGACAGAGTACAGTACGGATCGGACATCCTTCCGGTGTCATGACAATGTATCCGTATATTGTAAATCCGGAAGCAAAACCTGAAGAAATCAAGGTTACCGGCGTTGCTGTCCAGCGTACTGCAAGAAGAATCATGGACGGTACATTATACATTTCAAAGTAACTGAAGGATAAAACAGCAGATCTCAGGATCATGCTGTTTTTCGTTCGGACAGGATAGGAATTTCTCTAATACAATGCATTGCTTCTCATTCATAACTGTTTTCCGGAGTGATGTATCGAATCATTTATAAAAGGTGTTATATGGAAAGAGACAGAATTGGTTCGCAGATGATGATTACCGGTATTCTTCTTACATTTACCGGCGGTTTCCTGGATGCATATACATACAGCAGCAGAGGCGGTGTTTTCGCTAATGCGCAGACCGGCAATATTGTAAAGCTTGGATTAAGACTTGCGGAGGGCAGATATACCGATGCCCTGCTGTTTCTCATTCCGATCTTTGCATTTACTGCCGGCACTTATATTTGCCTTGTCATGGAGAAAACACTGGCAGACAGGCATTTCTTCAAAAGAAGTATTCTGCTGACTGAAATCGCTGTATTTGCGGCAGTCAGCTGTATTCCTGATACATCGTCCGGCAATATCATGTCAAATGCACTGATTTCGCTGATCGCGGCTATGCAGATGGAGGGATTCCGCAGTTTTGAAGGGATTGCTTTTACCACAACCGTATCAACGGGGAACCTCAGAAAAGCAGTCGAGTGTTTCGCAGCGTACAGATTGCACGGAAAAACTGAAAAGATTAACGAAATGAAAACATATCTTGTTATTATCTTTCTCTTTATCTTCGGTGCTTTTTCGGGAATGCTGATGACTGAGGAATTCGGAAGAAAAACGATTCTTGTTCTGATCCTGCCGGTGTCTTTCTGCTTTGCACTGATTACTGTTTACAAGATCAGACGTGTCGGGATCAGTGCGGGAAAGAAGCGTCAGTGAAATGTCGAAAAAAGAGATTATTTCCAGTGAAGGATGGTAATCTCTTTAGCTGTGTATACAAGATCTTTGTTTTCAGATGAGACTGTAACGGAACCGTCATCATTGATCGTTTTTACATGTCCTCGCTTTTCAATGCCGTTATGGAGATATGTGATTTCTCTGCCTGAGAGAAGTGAATACGACCGGTAAGCATCAGTGATGTGTTTCAGATCCGGAGAGTGCATAAGAGTATTCAGATGTTTGTATAATTCTCCGGCCAGCCGGTTGCGTGAAAGGGCAGGATCCGATAAGGATCCTGCTTTCTCTTTCAGATCATCCGGAAAGCTTTCGGTTCTGCAGTTGATTCCGATTCCTGTAATAATCTTGTCAGGACTCATTGTTTCGAGATCAAAAGTCGCTTCGGTAAGGATTCCCCCGATTTTACCGGATTCGCTGTAGAGATCGTTGAACCATTTGATGCGTACATGATCTTTTGAACAAGCCTCAACAGCTTCAGCGGCCGCAACTGCTGCAGCCATTGTCACATACTGGATATTATGCAGGTTTTCACAGCAGCTGAATATGTATGAAACATACAGACCGGTACCGGAAGGAGAATAGAAACTTTTCCCGTTTCTTCCTCTGCCGGATGTCTGCCTGTCGGCAATGATCATCGTGCCTTCGGTGCACCCGTCGATCACAAGCTTTTTTGCATAGTTGTTTGTAGAATCTACACTATCCAGAAGAATCAGCGGGAAATCCGAACCGGCTGACTGCTTGATCAGACTTTCGTTAAGAGGTTCATTAATATTGCTGTAACAATACCCTTTGCCGGGAACTGAATCTATGACAATATTTTCTTTCTTTAAAGAACTGACTGCCTTCCATACGGCTGCTCTGGTAACGTCAAACAGACCGGCTAGTTCTTCACCGGAATGGATTTCACCTTGATGGTCAGTAAAATAGGCAAGCAGTTTCTGTTTTAATGTCATAGTTTTCTCCTGAATAAGATCTTTACCTGATTATTATAACCTTGCGGCATGAAAGAAAAAATTGATTTTCGCCGATTGCCATTTTGTGATGATTGTCTGATATTTCAGATGATCGTGTTGACGGACTGATTTATTTTGTTTGATAATTAGGTGCTTCTATGACAGGAGGAGATTATGAATCTTTTTATTAAACTTCTGGTATGTTTTATTGCCGGTGCCGGTGCCGGGATCGGCACTGGTTTTGCGGGAATGAGTGCTGCTGCAATCATCGGACCGATGCTGTCTGTATTCTGCGGCATGACTGCATATCAGGCACTGGGAATCGGTCTGATCAGTGACGTTCTGGCGAGCGGAATCAGTGCGTGGATTTATCATAAGAACGGAAACCTGGATATAAAAAATGCATTGCCGCTGATGATATCTGTGCTGTGCATGACGGTTGTCGGCAGTCTGATCGGCAGTTACGTACCGAATACATCCATGGGAGGTATGCAGCAGATCGGGCTGATATTTGTAGGTTTTAAATTCCTGCTGTTCCCGGGCCGTTCAACAAAGGAGACAATGTCCGCAGACAGTGCGTCGTCCAGAGTAATGAAAGCAGTCATCGGGGGTATCATCGTCGGATTTATCTGCGGTTTCATCGGAGCAGGCGGAGGCATGATGCTGCTGTTTGTGCTCACTACATTCCTGGGGTATGAGATGCATCTTGCTGTCGGTACAAGTGTATTCATCATGATGTTTACTGCTTTTACAGGCGGTGTCAGTCATATGATTATCGGGGGTATTCCTGATCTTGTATGTGTTGTCAGCTGTATTGTCTTTACACTTCTCTGGGCCCGTATTTCCGCTCGTATTGCCAACAAGGTGGACGCTGTCACACTGAGCCGTGCAGCCGGAGCCATCATGGTAGGCTTCAGTGCAGTGATCATGGTTGTAAAGTATGTTCTGTAAAGAAAAGGCTTTGGATATGATGGATCCGAAGCCTTTTTGTTTGCGTGCTGCTGTATAATTCAGTACGTATGCAGAAAGGAAATCTTATGAAAAAACAGAAAGCGTATTTCCATCTTCCCGGATTGTTTGAATTTTATGAGCTTTACCGCAGATTTCTGCCTTTGTTCTATGAACATCGTGAGTATTTTTATGAATGGTGTGAGATCGGCTCTGTCTATGGTGCCCCGGCTGGATGTATCTGGGCCGGAGGGCGTACAGGTCTTGGTACAGCCGACGGCAGTGAAGTAATTGCTCTGATGAAAAAGTACGGAATATCCGCAAGACTTACGCTTTCAAATTCACAGCTGAAGGAGCAGCACCTCAGCGATCCTGAATGCCATGCTTTATGTGCAATGTTTCATGATAAAAGAAACGGCATTATTGTTCATTCCGATCTTCTGCTCAGCTGTTTGCAAAAGAAGTATCCGGACTATTATTACATTTCATCCACAACAAAAGTGATTACTGATTTTACGGAATTCCGTAATGAGCTGCAGCGTCCCGAATTCCGTTATGTCGTACCTGATTTCAGGCTGAACAGAAGATTTGAAGAACTGAACGAACTTTCACAGGGAGAAAAGGAGAAAGTCGAGTTTCTTGTCAATGAGTGCTGCTGGACGGGATGCAGTTACCGGAAAAGATGCTATGAAAATGTGAGCCTTCTGAATCTTGGCAAAGAAGAAAAAGAACATATCTGCAGAGCACCGGATGCCCGGGAAGGATATCGTTTTTCGAAAGCGATGCGTAATCCTTCTTTTATCAGTGCTGATGATATCAGAAACGTTTATCTGCCTGCAGGCTTCAGTCAGTTCAAAATTGAAGGGAGAACACTCGGCAGTGCACTGATTCTTGAGTTTCTTTTGTATTATATGACAAAGCCGGAATATCAGATCTGCGTCAGAGAAGAACTGTATCTTGATAATATGCTGGATCTGTTCTGAAGGGAGTACTGCTGAATCCATGAATTTAAAGGAAAGAGCGAAAAAGCTGAAAAAAGATATACCTGCAGTGTATCTTTCACTGAGAGATAAAGATACACCTGCTGCTGCGAAAGCAATGGCAGCGCTGACGGCGGCTTATGCATTGTCGCCTGTTGATCTGATTCCGGACTGGATCCCTGTACTCGGATATCTGGATGATGTACTGCTGCTTCCGGGAATGATTGCACTGACGATCAGACTGATTCCGGCAGAAGTATGGAAAAGAAATCAGGAAAATGCAGAAGGAATGTGGGAAGGCGGAAAACCGAAGAAATGGTATTATGCTTTTCCTGTGATTCTGGTCTGGATGATTGTCTTGATCGCTGTCCTGAAAAGCTTTGTGAAGTAAAATACTGCCGGAGTGATTACTCCGGCAGTTTGAAGTTTCCGCTGCTGATCTGCTCTTTTACAAAAGCAATAAACGGAAGAACAGGATTATCAGATTTACTTTCATAAAAGAATCCGTAGTCCATCTGTATATTCCATGTTAACCTGACGGTATGCAAGGCAGGGTGGATATGTGCGGAACAAGAAAGAAACAGCAGAATTTTTTTATCTACGATACACTGCGCAGTGACCGGCGATGAATAGTTTCTGACATACTCGAGATGAGCACCATATGATTCAAGAATTCCCGCTGCCTGCTGTATTTGTCCGGAGAATCCCGTTTCACTGATCACAACAGTTTCTCCGGCAAGAGACTTTGGCGTTATAACGCTCAGTCTGGACAGAGGACTGGTATCTGGAATACCTGCGACAACAGGGTACTCTCCTAATTTCAGAAATTTTTTTTCTTTCTGCCATGTATCACCTGTGTCAGGAAATTCAACAATATCCGCATTACTGTACGTTTTGAAAATTTCTTTCGAATCAGCTGATGATGACTGTATAAACTGAATTTTTACTTCCGGATGGAGTGATGAGTAAAGAGTCCAGAGTTCATAAAAAGCTGTGCTTCTGTGCAGAATCGGCATGGCGACATGTATTGCAGCATTTTGTGATGAAAGTTCCAGAAGTCTGCTCTTGAGCGTAGAATCCCAGCTGATGATATGTTCTGCTTCGTGGTAAAGATATTCGCCTGCGGCAGTCAGATGCAAGCCTTTGTTTGTGCGGCTGAACAGTTTTACATTAAGATTGTTCTCAAGGGTATTAATCTGCTGAATAACTGCGCTCGGTGTGACGTACAGTTGTTTTGCGGCTTGAGAAAAGCTTGCAGTGTCAGCGCATTTTAAAAAAGTATCGAGCTGATGATTGTACATGAAGAAACTCCTTTTACTATTAGACTGGCCTAATAGTAACATAAGTTAATTCTGTTTTGATATTAAAGATTGTGAATGAGATAATTTTGACATATAACAGGGGGTTATTTATGGCAACAATTTCTCGTCGTACTTTCCTTAAGGGTGTCGCTGCTACTGCAGTAGGCGCTGCTATGGGAGGTCTGGCTGCCTGCACATCAGGCAGTACTGAAACAGCCGGCAGTGCAGCAGGTGCTGAAGCAAAATATACAGCCGGCACTTATACAGGTACAGCTAAAGGTATTGCAAGTGACGTTACAGTCACAATGACATTCTCTGAAACAGAGATTACGGATGTTCAGATTGACGTATCCGGTGAAACACCGAGCATCGGAGGAAAGATCGGTGAGGATATGGCGAAAGCCATCCTTGAAGGTCAGACAGCTGATGTAGATGCTGTCTCCGGTGCTACTGTAACAAGTGACGCGATCAGAGCAGCAGCAGCTGACTGTATCAGTCAGGCTACAGGTGCAGAAGTTACTCTGACTGAAAAGGAAGATGACGGTTCCGACTGGCTTGGTGAAGCACCTGAAATCGCTGAATCCGACATTACTGAAACAGTTGATACTGAAGTACTGGTTGTCGGCTGCGGTACAGGCGGATGGATTACTGCTATGACAGCTGCTGAAGAAGGCGCTAAGGTTCTGGTAGTAGAAAAGAATGAAAGTCCGACAGGTATCCGTGAGGACATCGGTTCCATCGACTCCAGCATTCAGCTTGCTGAAATCGAAACTAATCCTGATATCAAGATTGACAAGATGGAAGCTCTGCAGGAAATTGTACGTTATGGTGCAGGTTATGTAGACAGCAACCTGGTTAAAGTATGGATCAACGAATCCGGTGAGCTTGTTGACTGGCTGACAGGTGTTTATGAAAACTGCGGCGGCGGTGAATGGATCATGAGCCTTGAAGACGGTTTAGGAAATCTTGATGATCCCGGTCGTGACAAGGCATATGCTACAGGTCACAGCCCTCACAATACTGTAACTGATACAGATGCAAGAAAGTTCCCTAACAGTTCTTCTGTATTCCAGGCTCACTGCGATGAACTCGGTGTTGAATGGAAGCTGCAGACTACAATGGTTAAGCTGGAACAGGACGAAACAGGCAAGGTAACAGGTATCATTGCTCAGGATGGAACAGATGAACATTACATCAGAATCAACGCTTCCAAGGGTGTTATCGTTTGTGCCGGCGGATATGCTACTAATACAGCAATGATGAAGGCACTGCAGCCGGAAACTCTTGATATGAAGATCAACTACAAGCTTGGTTCTACAGCTGACGGTTCCGGTATCAAGGCAATGATGTGGGCCGGTGCTGCTCTGCATCCTGTACATGCATCCATGATGTTCAACAGATGCTGCTGCCTGCCGACAGAAACAGCCGGATATAAGACAAACGGCAAGTGGTTCTGGTTCGGTGAACAGCCTTTCCTGAAGGTCAACCTGAACGGTGAACGTTTCTGCAATGAATCAGGTCCTTATGAATTCATGCTGCACAGCATGGATATGCAGCCTTATCACACATACTGCGATATCTTTGATGCAAACAACAAACAGTATACAGAACAGTTTGATGAAGTAGGATGCTGCCGTCTGTTCAACTTCCCGAACGGTGCTCTGAGCAACAGAGATTATGATTCCGTTTGGGCAGGTATGGTTGAAGGTGATGAGTCTCTGCTTAGCACAGGTTATCTGCAGAAGGCTGATACACTGGAAGAACTGGCTGAAAAGCTGAATATTCCTGCTGACAACTTTGTTGCTGCAGTAGAACGTTATAACGAACTCTGCGCAAAGGGTGTTGATGAAGATTACGGTAAGGAAGCTCATCGTATGACTCCTGTTGATACAGCTCCTTATTACGGAATCCGTGTTGGTGCATGGCATCTGACAACTCTGTCCGGTGTACGTATTAATACTGATATGCAGGTTATCAGAGAAGATGGTACACCGATCGAAGGTCTGTATGCTACAGGTGATGGTACAGGCGGAATGTTCGGTATTACTTATCCGAACCTGATGACCGGTCTTGCCTGCGGCCGTACAATGACATTCGGCCGTCATGCAGCTAAGATCGTTGCTGCTAAGTAATGTCCCCCGGGAACAGCTGTGGTTTTTGCCATGGCTGTTCTTTTTCTTTGGCAGAAACTAAGTGAATGTTATAATCACTTATGTTTGTGAGGATATTCATATGAAGGGTATTTTAAAAACTGAAATTACATGGAAAAAACTGCTGATCATGACAGTTCTGATCTCTGCAATGGTAGCTGCTCTGAACTGTATACCGGTTTTTGAAGGAACGTCTTTCCAGCTTCCTGCTATAACGGAAGAGTTCTGGTTTCTGCCTGCATTGTTTATTGTACTGAACGCAAAAGGCTATAAAGATGCAATGCTGAAGATATTAGTATTTTTTCTGATCGGTCAGCCTTTGATTTATCTGTTTGAGGTGCCGTTCAAAGCACAGGGATTCGGCTTGTTCCGTTTCTATCCGTACTGGTTCAAGATTACATTACTCACAGTACCTGCTGCGGTTCTTGCTTACCGTGTGAAGAAGGATGGTATTCTGTCTGCTTTTATCCTGTCACTCTGCGGGCTGCTGATGTTTATGACAAGAGTAGACAGAATTCACACTGTAATGCATAGATTTCCAAAGTATTTTATTGCCTTCCTGTTCTGCCTTCTCGTTCCGTATGCTCTTGTGCATTTTGTGCTGGAAAATAAGAAAACAAGAACAGCAGGATATATTTTCATGACAATCATGCTTGCAGTTAACTTTACATATAAGTATCTTTTTCCGACGAGCATGAGTTCCTCTTACCCGCTGGATGAAGGCACATGGTCACTGATCTCCGTTTTACCGGGCGATCTTGATGTCATCATTGACGATGATACAATTCTTTTTACAGCGGATGACGAAGGGGAATTTACAGTAGTGATTGAAAACGAAAACGGTGAGCAGCAGACCTTCGATATTTATATCAGAGAAGATGAATTCAATGTTCAAGAAAAGAAAGATTAATCATTATTAAAAGGAGAATGGTAAATACATTCTTCTTTTATTATGTATCGCAGAGTTGATGAACATCTGATATTCATGTAAACTATGGCAATATATGAGTTTATGAAAGCAGGTGTGCTATGAGACTGGTAGTAAAAGTAGGAACATCAACGCTTGCCCATTCGACAGGCAGGCTGAACATACGTCAGGTGGAGAAACTGTGCAAAGTCCTCTCTGATCTGAAAAATGCAGGAAATGAAATTGTGCTTGTATCTTCCGGTTCCATCGGCATGGGAGTCGGAAAACTTACGCTGGGATCACGACCCGATGATATGCCTACAAAGCAGGCAGCGGCAGCGGTTGGACAGTGCGAACTGATGTATACATACGACAAGCTGTTTGGTGAATACAATCATGTCGTTGCACAGATTCTGGTAACAGGAGATGATTTTGAACATGAGGACAGAAAGCTGAATTTCCAGACAACGCTTTTCCGTCTTCTGGAACTGGGAGTTCTTCCGGTTATCAATGAAAATGATACGATCGCGACACAGGAAATCGCAGTAGGGGACAATGATACATTAAGTGCGATTGTAGCATCCGGTATCAAAGCGGATCTTCTTGTGCTGCTGAGTGATATTGACGGTTTATATACGGCTGATCCGAAAAGTGATCCGGAAGCCAGACTGATTACGTATGTTCCGCGTATTACGGACGATATCCGGGCACTGGCGGAAGGCAAAGGTTCTGTGCTGGGTACAGGGGGAATGATCACAAAGATCAAAGCTGCCCAAATCGCTGTGCAGGCCGGCGTAAGCATGGTAATTGCAAACGGTGCACATCCGGAAGTCCTTTATGATATCTGTGACGGAAAGCCGGCCGGTACTTACTTTGAAAGGAGAAAGCATGAAAACAACGCATGATATTCTCATAGAGGCGAAGGCTTCGAAAAAGCTGATGGCGAAGCTTGGAGAAAAAGAAAAAAACGATGCTCTTAACAGCATGGCAGATTCTCTTATTGCAGAAACAGAGACAATTCTTAAAGCAAACAGGGAGGATGTCGCTGCATCAGAGGAAAAACTATCCAAAGTTATGATTGACCGGCTGATGCTGAACGATGAACGTATTAAGGACATGGCGGCAGGCATTCGGAAGGTTGCGGAACTTCCGGATCCTGTCTATCAGGTAATCAGTAAAAATACCAGACCGAATGGTCTTGTGATAGAAAAAACAAGGGTTCCCATGGGTGTGATTGCTGTTATTTATGAGAGCCGTCCGAATGTGACATCCGATGCAGCTGCTTTATGTTTTAAAAGCTCCAATGTGTGTGTACTTCGCAGCGGGAAAGAAGCGTGGCGTTCAGCTGATGCGATTGTTCATGCAATGAGGAAAGGTCTCAGGAATGTGAATCTCCCTGATTCCTTGATTTATCTTGTAGAGGATACGTCAAGAGCTTCTGCGAATGAACTGATGACTGCTTCCGGGTATGTAGATCTGCTGATTCCAAGAGGAGGTGCAGGTCTGATTCATGCTTGTGTGGTGAATGCCACAGTACCCTGTATTCAGACGGGGACAGGAATCTGCCACATATATGTTGACCGTGATGCGGATCTTAAAATGGCCTTGAACATCATAGAGAACGCAAAGACCAGCAGACCTTCTGTATGCAATGCCGAAGAAGTATGTATTGTTCATTCATCTATAGCGCATGAATTTCTGCCGATGCTGAAGGAAAGACTTGTGGATCAACGGTGCAGAAATGGATTGACACCGGTTGAACTTCGCCTGGATGATCGAAGTGCATCAGTGATTGAAGGAACACATGCCGGTACGAATGATTTTGATACGGAATTCCTTGACTATATTCTGGCAGTGAAGACGGCAGATGATACTGAAGAGGCAATTGCTCATATTGCAAAGCATTCCACAGGTCACAGTGAAGCAATTATTACAGAAAATAAAGATACAGCAGAGTATTTCACTTCCTCTGTTGATTCTGCAGCTGTCTATGTAAATGCATCTACACGCTTTACAGATGGCGGGGAATTCGGACTCGGCTGTGAAATGGGAATTTCCACTCAGAAACTGCATGCCAGAGGTCCGATGGGCCTGGAGGAACTTTGTACGTACAAGTATGTAATCAAAGGCAGCGGGCAGATCCGCTGAATTCCGGTCGTGTTAATAAATTCATAAATATTAAGAATATTTCCTTTTACATCTGTGTTATACAGTAAGTGAGCGGATACAGCAGAAATTCCGCTTTACGCAAAGGAGAATCTTATGAATACGAACACATTTACACATGACCAGCGTACAGCTGATGTAGTTTCCGGTCTTCTTTTTAAAGAAGAGGGAAGTTTCAGAAAGCTTGTGCTGTTTATTCTGATTTTTTTTCTCTCTCTCGGCTTGTATGTTTTCTGGCCAAGATACTCAGTTATAAAAACATCTGCGGGTTACTGCATGAGTCCTGACGGCACTGTTTCCGAATGCACAGCCAAGGTATATCTGAAGATTCCGAAAGATGCTGTTTATGAGACAGAAGTAAAAAAAGGATATATTACCCTGGATGAAGCGACGGCTGAACTCTATACCAACGGTCAAACAGAATTTGAAATCAGCAGTCTTTCAATTGTACCTGCTTACGGATCAACGACTGCTTATGATTCCGAAGGCAGTATCGTTGCTTATACAAAGGATGATTTCATGTCATTTGATCTGTATGATGCATCCGGTGACGTGATTCTGTCTTTATCTTCAAGCAAACTGGATTTCGAATGACTGAAAGCACGGGAAACCGTGCTTTTCATGTGCATCACTGATATGATTATATAAAGAAATATGGAGGAATAATCATATGACAAGATTTCCGGAAGGCTTCCTCTGGGGCGGTGCTACGGCAGCGAACCAGTTTGAAGGAGGCTGGGATCAGGGCGGCAGAGGTATGGCTGTAGCTGACTGTACTACTTACAAGTCAAAAACCGATCCGAAAAATTATGCAGCACAGCACGCTATTACAAGCAAGGATATCGAAGAAGCAATGGCAAGCAAGGATACAAGAAAGTACCCGAAGCGTCACGGTATCGAATTCTATTCACATTATAAGGAAGATATTGCACTCTTCGGAGAGATGGGCTTCAAGGTTCTTCGTATGTCCATTCAGTGGTCACGTATCTTCCCGACAGGGCTTGAAGAAAAACCGAATGAAGAAGGTCTGCAGTTCTACGAAAATGTGCTGAAAGAACTGAAAAAGTATAATATTGAACCTTTGATTACACTGCATCATTACGAAGAACCGCTGTATCTTGCCAACCATTATGACGGCTGGTACAAAAGAGAAGTGATTGATCTGTTCCTGAAGTTTGTCAAGGTTTGTTATCAGAGATACGGGAAGTACTGCAAGTACTGGCTGACATTCAATGAAATTGATTCTGCTTTCAGACATCCCTGGACAACGATGGGACTTTGTGAAGACAGATATCCGGCAGAAAAGTTTGAAGAGATCATCTATCAGTCACTGCATCATCAGTTTGTTGCAAGTGCGCTTGCGACAAAGATGCTGAAGGAAATGGTTCCCGGAGCCATGATGGGATGCATGGTTACGAAGACACTGCGCTATCCTGAAAACTGTAATCCTGCAAATATGATTCTTGCACTGAAGGAAAACAGAAAGAATATGTATTACTCGGATGTACAGTCACGCGGTGAATATCCTTCCCACATTCTCAAGGAATGGGAGAGAAAAGGATATGATATCAGGATGGAAAGAGGAGACATAGAAATTCTGAAACAGTATCCTGTTGATTTTATCTCTTTCAGTTACTACAACACATCTGTGACTGCTGTGAAGGAAGATGGAAAGGAAATCGTCGGAGGTAATCTTGTACAGGGCATCAAGAATCCTTATATTCCTACATCCGAATGGGGATGGCAGATTGATCCAACAGGTCTTTATTATTCACTGATTGATCTCTGGGACAGATACCAGAAGCCTCTGTTTATTGTTGAAAACGGTATCGGAGCAAGAGATACAGTAGAAGCTGACGGTTCCATTCATGATCCTTACAGAGTGGATTACTTTAAGTCTCATATCAACGCGATCGGAAATGCGCTGGATGACGGTATTCCGGTAATGGGTTATACACCCTGGGGATGTATTGACATGGTATCCATGTCAACCAGCCAGATGTCAAAGAGATACGGTTTTATTTATGTAGATCTTGATGATGAAGGCAACGGTACTTACAGCCGTTCAAAGAAAGATTCCTTTGAATGGTATAAGAATGTGATTGCAACAAACGGTGAAGGTCTTTAAAAAATGAATACCCGGAGTTCTGCTCCGGGTATTTTTTCAGCTTAAGAAACATGAATCATTCAAAAGCGTATAATCAATAGATGAAAAAGAAACGGAGGCATAACATGAAGAAACATAAAGGCTTGATCATCGGTATTGTAATATTACTGACACTGGTGCTGTCGGGATCATTTATTTTCAGGAGTTTCTACAATAAACAGGTTGTCGACTTTACATACAAATACGATCGTGCAGTGATCCGTCTTCCTGATGATACGATTGTGGAAGGAAAAGTTGAGAGCTGGACAGACTACGCGGATGGTGATCAGATTCAGGTTAAGATTGACGGAGTTACTTATCTTGTACATTCGTCCTGTGTTGCTTTGATCAATGACTGAAGATTCTGTGATGAGCAGAATCTTTTTTCTATGTTCGGAAATATAATGTAACAATAAGAATCGTTCTGAGGTGATCAAGTATGAGAAATGCGAACTGGATGAGATATACATGGAAACACAGAAGAGCTGTTGAATATGTTGTGAAGAAATATGTTCATGATGAAATCATGAGGGAACATATGCTGAAAAGAGCACAAGTGCATGATATGGACAAGATCCTGATGTATCTGTTCAATGATGCAAAAGAAGCACAGCTGATGCATGTCAGTACACAGGCGCATCACCTTGAAAACAACCTTCCTAAGAGTTATGAGGATCTTATGGAAACTGTGCTTGATTATGAATCTGCTCCTTATACAAAACCGGACAAACCGCTGAATGCGTACGATTTCGTGCTGTTTCTTTTCGAACACGGGTATCTTGACGAAAAGCTGTGTGAAAAGCTGTTTCTTGTGATGCATGATCTTGGCATTGATCACAGCGGTACCATCACCGGAAAAGAGATCGAAGATTACGGAAGCATCTATGAACCGGATGAAAAGGAAATCGTGGATGAAATTATGCAGTATGTTCGCAGATGTCCGAAGGTAACAGTGATGATCCGGGGAAATGTTCAGCTGCGGCTGATGTCGGATGATCTGCATGATAACTGCGGATTTTTCAGTATGCAGAGAGATGGAAAGGGGATCTGCTTTGAAGCATACAGAGATGAAATATATCACGGCAGTCTGATGATCCCTTTCGGTGAACCTGAATGTATCATGATCACTGCTGCAGACGAAGAGATCAGAGTTCTTCTGGAGAATGCGGCAGAGAACTGCAGCTGCTTTTTGTGAAATAAAGATCAATCTGATTGAATAAAGAATGTACCTTGAGTTAGAATTGTCTAATAAAGGAGATCTGAATTATGAAGAAATCATTATCATTGATTCTTACAGCTGCGCTGGGACTCAGCCTTTGCGCATGCTCGTCCGCTTCTTCAGCTGCTTCATCATCAGCTGAAAAAGAACTGATCAGCGGTAACTTCGAAGCTGAAACCACCGGCTTCGGAGGTACATTCACTGTTGATGTTGATATCGACAACGGTGACATTGTAGGAGTCGGATTCTCGGGATCCCAGGAGTCCGAGGGTGTCGGCCAGCAGATTATGGATGAGATGGCATCACGTATTATTGACGCAGATTCATGGAATGTTGATGTCTGCACAGGTGCTACAATTACATCCATGGCCATCAAGAACGGTGTAAAGACTGCTCTTGAGGATGCCGGTATTGAAGGATTTGACGAAAAGGTATCCATGACCGCTGAAGATGAAACAATTGACGCTGATGTTGTCGTCGTTGGTGCCGGTCTTGCCGGAATGTCTGCAGCGATTGAGGCTGCTGAAGCCGGTGCAAATGTTGTGATCCTTGAAAAGCTTGACAGAGTAGGCGGCTCTTCCGTTACAGCAGGCGGTATTGTTGTTGCTCTTGCATCTGAACTGAATGCAGAAGCCAACGAAGGTGACTCTGTTGATGAATGGGTAGATTACTATACAACAAGAGGTAACGGCAATGTGGATCAGGATATGATCAGATTCTGGTGTGAGAATTCATCTGATACTCTCAACTGGATGGTTGATGAATTCGGCATTGAATTCCCTACAATCGGCACAAGCGGAACTTCTCCGAGAAACCGTGCGCATACAACAGCCAACGGCGGAGCAGGCATTATTCTTCCGATTTATGAAAAACTGATGGAATATGAAAACATCACGTTGATTACACACTGCCCTGTTACTTCTGTTATGACAAATGACGACGGTTCTGCAGCCGGTGTTGTCGCTGAGCATTACGGAGCTGCTGTAACAGTTAACGCTGATGCTGTTGTACTGTGTGCAGGCGGTTATGATGTTTCTGATGAAATGCGTGCTGAATATTCTCCGGAATCTGCTGAAAGCTATTCAATGTCCTCCTGCGGCAATGTCGGTGACTGGATTGCCTGGGGTGAGGAAATCGGTGATCAGATGGAATTCAAGGGCGGTGTAATGGGTATGCATACAACAAATCCTTATTACACATTAACAGGCGGAATCAACCTGTACAGTTTCCTCGGTACACTTGGTGTTAATGCGAAGGGTGAGAGATTCCAGAATGAATACAGCGATTATCCGATCTATGATACAAATATGAAGAAGGACGGCAGTGATCACTTCTGGCATATTTATACAAGTGAAATTCTTGCTGGATATGATGCATACGGTTATGAAGCAACTGCAACATTTGAAGCAGCTATTGATGCCGGTTATGTTGTTAAGGCTGATACACTGGAAGGCCTCGCTGAAGCTGCAGGAATGGATTCTGATACTTTTGTCGCAACTGTTGAACGCTATAATGAACTCGCCGCTACAGGTGTAGATGAAGACTTTGGCGCTGCAGCTATGACACCGATTGAGACAGAAGGTTCCTACTATGCAGTTAAGGTCGTAAAAGCGACTGTCGCTTCTTTCGGTGGCTTTGTCATCAACGAAAATGCCGAACTGCTCGACGCTGACGGAAATGCAATCAAAGGATTCTACGGTGCCGGTGAAGATGCAAATGCTGTATTCCTCGAAATGGAATATCCTGCATCCGGTTCCATGCTTTCTATTTCCGCTACATTCGGACGTATTGCCGGCCAGCAGGCTGCTGCTTCCGCAATGGAATAAGAAATACAGATTCATATCTGACAGACCTGCCCTGTTTTCAGGACAGGTCTTTTATATGCAGAGATCCGGGGCATATGAATAGAAGAATATATTTTCATGTATTAAAATATTATCAATAAAGCAAAGGAGATAATAATCATGGCTGAAAAGAATGCTGTACCCGGAACAAACGGGAATCTGTATGTTCCTTATGAGAACAGAACAGGAGACAAGTCTGTTGTTTATTTTACAAGAGATCTTTCACCGGAAGGTCTGAAGAAAATTTACGACCGTGTAAACAAGGGGCTTGATGGCAAGCTTGCTGTTAAGCTTCATACAGGTGAAGCAGAAGGACCGAATATTATTCCTCGTCCCTGGGTTAAAGAACTGTTTGAAGATAAGCTGACAGACGCTTCCATTGTTGAAACAAATACATATTACAAAGGCAGCAGATATACTACAGAAGAACATAAAAAGACACTTGAAATCAACGGCTGGACATTCTGCCCGGTAGACATTATGGACGCAGACGGCGTCGCTGCTCTTCCTGTAAAGGGAGGCAAGTGGTTTGATGAAATGCATGTCGGAAAGGATCTTCTGAATTATGATTCTCTGCTTGCACTGACACATTTCAAAGGACATACACAGGGCGGATTCGGCGGTTCCAACAAGAATCTTGGTATCGGATGTGCTGACGGCAGAATCGGAAAGAAGGAAATCCATACAACGCCCGGTTCCACCAATATGTGGGATATTGCCAAAGAAGAATTCATGGAACGTATGACTGAGTCAACAAAGGCTACGATTGATCATTTCGCAGGTCATATCTCATATATTAATGTCATGCGCAATATGTCTGTTTCCTGTGACTGTGAAGGATGCGGCGCTGAACCTGTTGTTACACCTGATGTTGGAATTCTGGCTTCTTATGACATCCTTGCTGTTGATAATGCATGCATGGACGTGATCTATAATCTGCCCGGCGGCGGTGGAAAAGCAATGATTGAACGTGTAGAAACAAGACATGGTCTGAGACAGCTTTCTTATATGAAAGAGCTCGGCATGGGCAATGATCTCTATACTGTGATTGATATTGACAATAACGATGCAGAAATTACTGTAAAGGAAATTGTAAAGGATATTGAACCTGTATGGAATCCTGATCAGTACAATACATTCCCCGGAAGAAACAAGATTGTAAAGAAAGTAAATCTGAACAAGTAACTGATGAACATCTCTGATTCGCTTCAGAGATGTTTTTCTTTTTATGACGGGAAAGGAGCGCTATAATCACGTCAGATATGAATCAGGAGGTATATATGGACAGACCGGCAGTAACAAGCATACAGGAGATTCTTGATCTTGCAGAAGCATATCATATGCCTCTTGAGAAGATGCGTTTCTTTATCGGACAGGACATAAGAGAACCGAAAGCTTACGGCATCTATCAGATGCAGGACGGCAGATGGATTGTATATAAAAACAAAAGTGACGGAACAAGAGCAGTACGGTATGCCGGAAACAGCGAAGCGGAAGCTTCAAGAATTATTTTTGAAAAGCTTTCGGATGAAATTGCCGCAAGGAAAAAGGATGCAGCATGGTGGGAGCATCAGGAACAGATGGCATCTGATGGGGAGTATGCTTATGAATACGAGAAAGAGATTGCTTCCCGCAAAGGTTTTGATCTGCGGGAAATAAAAAATACTCCGGCAAGAAAAATAAGCAGAGTTTACACAGCAAGCCTGATCGGTCTTGCAGGAATGGCATTTATCGCAGGAAGTTTTATCAAGGACTTACGCAGCGGTCCATCGCTTCAGAACGGCTATTATAAAAACCCTGACGGAGATGTCATGGTTTACTGCAACGATCAGTGGTATGCATACGATGACGGATGGTATCCTGCACAAGTCAGTGATACGGATGCTTATGAGTATGAAGGATCTTATTATAATGATGAATCATGGTCAGAAGACTTCACGGATACTTCTTATTATGAAACATGGAGCAGTGATTATGACCAGTCTGATCATGATGATTATGACTATGATTATGATGACTGGGATACCGGTGATACGGACTGGGACACGGACTGGTAAGAAAACGCCTGCAAATACAGGCTTTTTTTGTTATTTTGCTTTACGTCAGAAAAATACGTGGTATACTTCTGACCGTAAACCAAAAATGAGTTTAAAGGTTTACGGAGGTGTTATATGAAAACAAAACGACTGACTCGAATTGCTTTGATGGCTGCTCTGATTTCAGTTCTGGCGCCTGTTTCCGTACCGCTGGCAGGTGAGGTCCCTGTATCATTGGCGACATTTGCAGTCATGCTGGCCGGCTGTGCACTGGGCGCAAAAGACGGTGCAGCTGCAGCAGCTGTTTATCTGCTTCTCGGAGCGATCGGTATCCCGGTATTTGCAGGGTATACTTCCGGCTTTTCCATTCTCTTCGGCGTTACCGGCGGATTTCTGTTCGGTTATATTGTTTTAGCAATGATCTGCGGATATGTTTACAGAAAATTCGGAAGTGCTGCAAAAGGAAAGATGAAATTTGTCTGGATGACAGCCGCTATGCTGCTGGGAAATCTTGTTTTATATACCTTAGGTGTGATCTGGTTCGTTTTTGTAACTCAGTATCCGCTGTCAGTTGCCATGACAGCCTGTGTAATTCCGTTTATTCCCGGTGATATTCTGAAAATGATTCTTGTAAACGCAGTAATACCCGGTCTGGAGAAAGTCATCAGATAAAGAGTATTCTTAATTTTATGTGAAGGTTTGATATGAACTGTTGAAACCTTTTCCTGAGTGAGTTAAGTTTTTAATGTCATTGAAAGGAAGGTGATCCTTCATGGAAATTCTGATCGGTATTCTCGGTATATGTCTTGCATGGTGGATCTTCAAGTTTATCCTGAAGGCTGCATGGTGGACTGTCAAGCTGGCCGGATTTCTCATCCTGCTTCCGTTTGCCGGTGTGATCTTTCTGCTTACAGGTGCGGTATATGCAGCAGTTGCCCTGGTTGTGATCGGGCTCTTGGCCGGTCTTGCCGGTTCGTTGTTCGGCATCATTTAAATGCAGATCTCTGGTCTTCTGAAAAGAAGACTTTTTTATTGATTTTAACGGACAGTAAGAGATAATACTAATAGTGAAAGGATAAGGTCCTGAAAAGACCCGGTTTAAAACAATGAAAAAATTCCCTGAAAATTTCCTCTGGGGCGGTGCAACGGCAGACTTCCAGTTTGAAGGCGGTTATGATGAAGGAGGCAGAGGTCTTTCAACTCATGACTTTGAAACGGATGGAAACGTGGAAAATCCGCGTGCGATCACTTACCGCAATCCTGACGGTACTTACGGCAGAGCAAAAAGCTCATTCTTCAATCCCGATGACATTCCTGACGGAGCAGAGCCCTGCTTTGTTGAAGGACAGTATTATCCTTCTTTAAAGGCTGTTGACCATTACCATCATTACAAAGAAGATATTGCTCTTATGGCAGAAATGGGATTCAATGTATATCGTTTCTCCATTTCCTGGTCGAGAATCTATCCCACAGGAGATGAAGAAAAACCGAATGAAGCAGGTCTTGCTTTCTACAGAGGCATAATCGATGAACTCAGGAAATACAACATTGAACCTTTGATTACAATTCATCATGATAACGTACCGGTATATCTTGCAAAGAATTATGACGGATGGTCATCCAGACATACCATTGAGTGCTACGTAAAGTACTGCAGAACGTTATTTGAAAATTTCGGAAAGGACTGCCGTTACTGGCTGACCTTTAATGAAATCAACGCTGTTCGCGGATACGCTGCCTGCGGTACGTATAAATGTGATAATACGACTCACTATAATTGTGTTCATCATATGTTCCTTGCTTCTGCGCTTGCAGTAAAGATGGGACATGAGATGATGCCCGGTTCCATGTTCGGTGCGATGTATGCTTCAAGTGCAATGTATCCGGCGACATGCAGACCTGAAGATATTTTTGCAGGAATGAGACAAAGAAGAGAAACTTTGTATTTCATTGATGTCATGGCAAGAGGGTATTATCCCGGATATGCGGAAGATCTCTGGAAGAGAAGAGGCGCTGTGATGACTGCTGTTCAGCCCGGCGATGAAGAAATTCTGAAAGAAGGAACTCTCGACTTTATCAGTTTCAGTTATTACAGATCAAATACAGTAAATGCTGATTCACCTGCCCGCTGTGTCGGCGGTGATCCCAATCCGTATCTGCCTGTGACACCATGGGGATGGCCTGTTGATCCTCTGGGTCTCAGATATGTTCTCAATGAATTCTATGACAGATATCAGAAGCCTTTGTTTATTGTTGAAAACGGTCTTGGTGCGGTCGATCAGTTTGAAAACGGTGAAATACTCGATGACTACAGAATCAATTATCTGAGAGACCATCTGAAGGCCATGAAAGCCGCAATTGTGGAAGACGGAGTAGAATGCCTTGGCTATACAATGTGGGGACCTCTCGATCTTGTATCGCTTTCTACAGGAGAAATGAAAAAGAGATACGGCTTTGTATATATTGACATGGATGACAAGGGAAACGGTACCCTTGCCCGTTCAAAGAAAAAGAGCTTTGAATGGATCAGAAAAGTCTATACCTCCAACGGCGAATATCTGGACGAAGAATAAGAATCATCCCGCAGATAGCTGCGGGATTTCTTTTTCCTGAAGAAGCTGTTTTGTCCAACCGTTCTTTCTCGACGACTGTATAATGAGGCTGAGGAGAACATCGATGAAAAGAACTGCTTCCGCACGAAAGAAAAGAAAACCTTCCCTGTTTACAAAAGTTATGATTTTTGTCTTTTTTACACTCGGCATGTGCCATTGTACGAAGGAGATCGAACGAATGGTGGAACTGCGCGCTGAAATGAAACAGGCGGAAGAGAACCTTCAGAACAGTCTTGATGAACAGTCTGATCTTCTTGCTGAAAAAGCAAAGCTTCAGGATACGGAATATATCCGCATGTATGCAAGAGGCAGACATATGTATTCGAAAGAAGGGGAACAGGTATTTGTTCTTGTTTTTGATTAAAGTACAGGAAATGATTGAAACTTCCTCCTGCAGATCATCATATATATCAAAAAAGAAACATTCTATTGTGTTTCTTTTTAATTTTTTAAAAAATTTTGTCACCTTTTTTCTTCCGTGCACATCGTATTGATGCAGGCAGGATACAGCTGCTCAAAGGAGTGTAAAAACATGGAAAAAACATTATTAGCTTATGACAACGTAGTACTTGATACAGCAA
>R19__coassemble_80_pt1 | contig 54146 bp, 52 predicted proteins | sample R19__metabat2_low_PE_032 | metagenome-assembled genome bin R19 | reverse complement strand
CAGGCATAAGCTGTCTGACCGCTCTGACCTCGTCCTGTACTTTGACCATCAGCTTCAAAGGAAGTGCAGGAACTCTTGGGACACGCCGACGTCAGTACCACCATGAACATTTACGCTCACTCGACAAAGGAAGCAAAACGCTCCTCAGCCCGCCTGCTGGATAAGGTGATCGGCGGCGACTGAAAAAAGTTTCCCTTGTTTTGCCCCACAAGGGCAAAAACAAGGAAAAACGGAGCTTTTTATGGTAGCAGACCTGCGAAAAATGCAGGAAAATCAAAGTCTTTCAGAGAACCGGATAGATAAATTGTAATTTGTAAGTGAAATTTGGAGGTATGAATCATGAAATGTATTAAATGTGGAAAAAATTAAGAATGGATGAAAAGTTCTGTTCAAACTGTGAAACACCGGTAAATAGACTGGAAAGACTGTGGAGGTATTTATGCTTTTGACTGCTATAAAAGAGAAGATATTGAAAAAACAACCTATCCGAAAAAGGCATTTGAACTTGGAATGCATATCAAGGAAATAGATTAAATAAACGGGGAAAATACGAATATGACACATATACAATTTTTATCCACCCCTCTTCGTGTAAGAGGAAATCAAGTTAAAAATAGAATTGTAGTTCCACCAATGGCGGATTTTGGAGCAACTGACGCAGATGGACTTGTAAATGCTCGACATTTGAAACATTATGCAGAACTTGCGGATGGCGGTGCAGGGATTATCATTATAGAGGCTTGTACAGTCTGTCGGGTACATGAGGAGCGAAATACTATTGGCGTGTTTGACGATATCTGTATTCCAGGTATGACGCATCTCGCTAAGGCTGCAAAACAAAATCATGCGGTTGCTTTGGTACAGCTTTTTAACGCTGGAATAAATTATTTGCCCTATCGGTCTATTGAAGAAATTCCCAAAGATGTATTTTACAAATATAAGCAGGAATTTATTGATGCTGCAATTCGCTGCAAAAAGGCGGGTTTTGATGGTATAGAACTTCATGCTGCTCATGGGTTTTATCTAAATCAAGTCATTGAAACCAGTGAGCGAACAGATGGATACGGTGGTACATTTAACTGTCGTGTGAGGCTTCTTTCTGAGTTGATTCAGGAAATCAGACAACAGTGTGGAACAGATTTTATAATTGCTGTCCGTTTTGGCAGCCACAGCACAGATGAATTGATTGCAACAGGAAAAATCATTGAAGCCGCCGGGGGCGACATTCTGGATATATCCTCCGGCATGGGTGCATATCAGAAGCCAGAGGACTTTCCGTTTGATTCAAAGATTTTTGCTGCATCTTGTGTCAAAAAGGAAGTTTCCCTTCCAGTGATTTGTGTGGGAAATATTTACAGCGGCGAAGTTGCTGAACAAATTCTGCAGGGCGGATATGCGGATTTCATTGCTGTTGGCAGAGGGCATTTGTGTGATCCCGGATGGGGCAATAAAGTTCTGTATGGCAAAGAACCAACAAAATGTTTACATTGCAGAAATTGTATGTGGTATATAGACGGGGAAAAATGTCCCGTTGTCAAGAAAAGAAGAAAGGATGAAAAGATATGAAGTATAAAGTAAAAGTAACTGTGCTGGATAAAAAACTGTACCCGGAATTACAAAAGCAGTATTGTGCTGATCCTGCTTCTGGAGCTTGTCCTTGTTATAATGTGGGTGACGAGTTTGTCTTTTATCGTGATGATGAACGGGATGACTTCTGGCACATGGGACTGAATACTCTGGTAAAAACCAATGCAGATCCGGATACCGTTGCCGGAGGCCCGAAGATGCCGCACTGCTCCGAGGCCTGGGATGCTATTTCCAGATACATTTACACCGGCCTGCAGGGCGGCTCCATCATGAAGGGCTGGATGAATCAGGAGAATGTCATGATCACCTGCTGTTCCGATGGTACCAGACCGGTCATTTTCAAAATTGAGCGGATCGACTACGAGTAAACGACATCTTGATAAATTCTAATTTGGAGTGCGAATAATATGGACTTAAGAAATTTGGCTGATGCGAATGCTGCGCTGGACAATATGCGTCAAAATATGGCTATGAAAGCACTGGCAAAAGAAATCTTGTGTGAAGAGAACTATGAAAGATCCATCAAATCATATAAATTTACATTCTGGTTCCAGCTGCTTGGAATACTATGTGGTTTTTTGGTTCCAACTGTGATTTTGGTCAGAGTGTATAAAGATGTTATGTTTATAACATTTGGCGCGGCTATAGGAATTATTTGGATGATTTTGTGGTTGGTAATCAGTCAACTTATTCCCCAGACAAAGCTGTATAGAAAATTTGCAAGGTGGTACAGGAAAGAAAATTCATCTCTACAGGAACTGGACTTGATTTTTTATGAATAATACAAATTCCAGTTTGCCGGGCAGCAATTTTCTGTCCGTCCCTTGACAGATTCGGACAGGGAAAACCTGCCGGATTCCGGCAAAGCGGCAAGAAGGCGGCAAACTATGATTACAGAAAAAGAGGATACAATGATACTTTACCATTATTCAGCAGATTCCTATCAAGGCGGAAGTACTCTGATCAATGACTATAAAAAGCAATATCAGTATGCGGAACCATTCATTCTTGCTTTGAGACAGAACATGGATATTTTTAAAGCAGCTTACTATGCAGCTATGTATATGGGCAGAGAACTGGTGTCGCTGAACCTTCGCAAATACGAAAATTATTGCAAAGATGCTGTTGAAGCTGTTTTCGAGTATGTCAGAGAAACCGAGTTTCCGGAACTTCCGGGCCGCTTGAATTGTGTTTACTATTGCCGGACGAAAGAGGAAGCACTTTCCTTTCTGGAAGATGACTGCCTGGCGGACGGCCTGTTTTCCAAAGAACAGGTCAAGCTGCTTGAAGTAGAAGTGGAGGAAGCACGGGTCCGGATCTATGACCAGAATTTTTATAATCAGGCAATGGAGGAAATTAAACGTCAGGATTTTGAAAGTGTGTTCACCAATGCAAGAAAATACTATTCTTTGGAAAGAACAGAAGAACCGCTTCTTGAAATCATAGCAGACGGTCAAAACAGAATCATTGCGGAAATCCAATATTAAATTCTGCGGCGCCCTTTCTTCATGGGACATTACGGAAAATATTTTCTGCCGCAGATATGAGGATATACGCAAGTCTGGGCCTGTTTACGCACAGGATCTTCTCACCCGGTGATAGGAAATTCCGGTTCACCGATCGGATACAGGTTATTATAATGAAGCATAGATATGAAAGAAAAAGGATATTACACAACCGGACAGTTTGCGAAGAAAGCACATTGCACAATACGTACGCTGCGCTTCTATGATCAGAAGAATCTTCTGAAGCCCTCCGTACGTACAGAGTATGGTACAAGGTACTATACAGAAGAAGACTTTGCCCGTCTGCAGCAGATACTTCTTTTAAAGTATCTTGGTTTCTCGCTGGATGATATCCGTGAAATGACGCTTGCTTCCGCAGACCGGCATTATCTTCTTGAATCTATGGAAATTCAGAAAAAGCTGATCCGGAAAAGAATCGAAGAGATGAAAGCAGTGTCGGATGCCCTGGAAAGTACTTCGGCAATGATTACAGAAGGTAATGATGTTGACTATGATCAGCTGCTGACGCTGATCAACCGGTCGGTGATGGAGAACAGCTTAAGAGAACAGTACAGTGATGCAGCAAATATCAGTTCCAGAATCAGACTGCATAAAGAATACTCTTTAAACAAGCAAGGCTGGTTTCCGTGGATCTTTGAACAGTGTGCGCTGTCTTCAGGAATGCATGTGCTTGAAACCGGATGCGGCAATGGTGCATTGTGGCTGGAGAATCACAACAGGATTCCGGAAGATATACATGTTGTACTTTCGGATATTTCGGAAGGAATGGTGCGCGATGCACAGGATGCTCTTGGAGAGAATGCATGTTTCTCTTATGAAGTGTTTGACTGCAGAAGGATTCCGTATCCGGACGCATCGTTTGACAGAGTGATTGCCAATCATATGCTTTTCTACTGTGATGATCTTGATCCGGTACTGAAGGAAATAAGAAGAGTGCTGAAACCGCATGGTGTCCTGATCTGCAGTACATACGGAAGAAATCATATGAAGGAGATTACAGAACTTGTACAGGGATACAACGAAGAGATTGTACTGTCTGGTGAAGTACTGTATGAAAAGTTCGGACTGGAGAACGGAAAGAAGATACTGGATGAGTACTTCTCTGCAACGGAATGCAGAATCTATGAAGATGAGATTGTACTGGATGAAGCAGAACCTTTGATCTCTTATATTCTTTCGTGTCATGGCAATCAGAACAGACTGCTGCTGGACCGTTTCAATGAATTCAGAGAATATGTCAAAGAGACAGTATCTTCTGAATTTCATATTACGAAAGAAGCAGGGATCTTCTTAAGTACAAAAGAAGAGAATAATACTTGAAGGTGACGTAACGTCACCTTTTATAGTATAGCTGTAAAGAGGGCAAAACTATGAAAGGTATTATTCTTGCCGGCGGAAGCGGTACAAGACTGTATCCACTGACGCAGGTAACATCAAAGCAGCTTCTTCCGGTTTATGATAAACCGATGATTTTCTATCCGATCAGTACACTGATGCTTGCGGGAATCCGTGATATTCTGATTATCTCCACACCCCAGGATCTTCCTAATTTCCAAAGACTTCTCAAGGACGGTTCCGAATTCGGTGTACACTTCGAATACAAGGTGCAGGAAGTGCCGAACGGACTGGCACAGGCATTTGTGCTCGGTGAAGAGTTTATTGGTGATGACAACGTATGTCTGGTGCTGGGAGATAATATCTTTTACGGCAATCACTTCGGAAGAATGCTGAAGAAGGCTGTAAAGAACGCAGACGAAAACGGCAGAGCAACAATCTTCGGCAAGTATGTTAACGATCCCGAACGTTTCGGTATTGCGGAGTTTGATGACGAAGGCAGAGTGATCTCACTGGAGGAGAAGCCGAAGGAACCGAAGTCCAACTATGCTGTTGTAGGTCTGTATTTCTATGACAACAGTGTTGTGAAGTATGCAAAGGAACTGAAGCCTTCCGTACGCGGAGAGTATGAGATTACAGATCTGAACAAGATCTATCTTGAAAACGGCGGTCTGGATCTTCAGATTCTCGGCAGAGGTTTCAGCTGGGTGGATACAGGTACGATTGAATCTCTTGTGGAAGCAGCGGACTATGTGCGTTCGATTGAACATATCCAGGGGATCCGTATCTGTGTGCCGGAGGAGATTGCTTTCTACAACAAGTGGATTGATGAAGATACACTGCTGGAAAGAGCACGGCAGTACGGCAAGTCTCCGTACGGGGAATATCTTGCGAATATTGCAAAGAATGCAGTACAGGGACCGATATCAAAGACAAAGGAGAAAGAATGATTATGAATATTATTGTTACAGGCGGTGCCGGTTTTATCGGCTCGAACTTTGTATTCTATGAACTTGAAAAACATCCGGAAGACAGAATCATCTGTCTGGATGCGTTAACGTATGCCGGCAATCTTTCTACATTGAAGGATGTTATGGACAAAGACAACTTCCGTTTTGTGAAGCTTGATATCTGTGACAGAGAGGGTGTATACAAACTGTTTGAAGAAGAGCATCCGGATATGGTAGTCAACTTTGCAGCAGAGTCTCATGTGGACAGATCTATTGAACATCCGGAAATATTCCTGGAAACAAATATTCTCGGTACTGCTGTTCTGATGGATGCCTGCAGAAAGTACGGTATTCAGAGATACCACCAGGTATCTACAGATGAAGTATACGGAGATCTTCCTCTGGACAGACCGGATCTGTTCTTTACAGAAGATACACCGATTCATACTTCTTCTCCTTACAGTACATCAAAGGCATCTGCAGATCTTCTGGTGCAGGCATATCACAGAACCTATGGTCTTCCTGTATCCATTTCCAGATGCTCCAATAACTACGGCCCTTACCAGTTCCCGGAAAAACTGATTCCCCTGATGATCGCAAGAGCACAGGCAGATGAAACACTTCCGGTATACGGCGAAGGTCTGAACGTACGTGACTGGCTGTATGTGGAAGATCACTGCAAAGCAATTGATCTGATTATCCGCAAAGGAAAAGCAGGCGAAGTCTACAACATCGGCGGTCATAACGAAATGAGAAATATTGATATTGTAAAGATTATTCTGGAAGCACTGAACAAGCCGGAAAGTCTGATTACACATGTAACAGACAGAAAAGGACATGATCAGAGATATGCCATTGATCCGGCAAAGATTCACGATGATCTCGGCTGGCTTCCTGAGACGATGTTCAAAGATGGTATTCAGAAAACCATCAAGTGGTATCTGGACAACGAAGAATGGTGGAAGAATATCATTTCCGGAGAATACCAGAATTACTACAACGAGATGTATGGAAAGAAGGAAGTCATCGAATGAAGATTTTTGTAACAGGTGTATGCGGACAGCTTGGTCATGATGTGATGAATGAACTGGCTGCACGCGGCTATGAAGGTACCGGCAGTGATATCGCTCCTGTATACAGCGGTATTCAGGATGGTACAGCAGTATGCACAATGCCTTATGTATCACTTGATATAACAGATGCGGAAGCAGTAGAAAAGACGATTGCGGAAGTAAAGCCGGATGTGATTGTTCACTGTGCAGCGTGGACAGCTGTAGACCTTGCGGAAGATGATGACAAGGTCGCTAAAGTACGTGCGATCAACGCAGAAGGAACACAGCATATCGCTGATGCAGCGAAAGCGCTGGATGCAAAGATGGTCTATATTTCTACAGACTATGTCTTTAACGGACAGGGTACGGAACCCTGGGATCCGGACTGCAAGGATTATGCACCGGTCAATGTCTACGGACAGACAAAGCTGGAAGGTGAACTTGCAGTAGCGAATACACTTAAGAAGTATTTCATTGTACGTATTGCCTGGGTATTCGGAAAGAACGGAAAGAACTTTATCAGGACAATGCTGAGAGTCGGAAAGACACATCCGGAAGTACGTGTTGTTAATGATCAGATCGGTACACCTACATATACACTGGATCTTTCAAGACTGCTGGTGGATATGCTGGAGACAGAAAAGTATGGATACTATCATGCAACAAATGAAGGGGGATATATCTCCTGGTATGACTTTACAAAGGAGATCTACAGAATTGCAGGATATACAACAAAAGTAATTCCTGTAACCACTGAGGAATACGGTCTTTCCAAGGCAGCACGTCCTGCCAACAGCAGACTGGACCGTTCCAAACTGGTAAAGAACGGCTTTGTACCTCTGCCTTCCTGGCAGTCAGCTGCAGAGCGTTATATCGCTGAACTGGATATGGAGAATCTTTGATATGGGACAGATTAAAGTAGAGAGAAACGTCGGCGGGATTGAAGGACTTTGTGTAATCACACCTGCTGTACATGGGGACAGCAGAGGATACTTCATGGAAACATACAATGAGAATGATATGAAGGAAGCAGGCTTTGATATCAGGTTTGTACAGGACAATCAGTCCATGAGTACAAAGGGTGTATTAAGAGGACTTCACTTCCAGAAACATTATCCTCAGTGCAAGCTTGTAAGAGCAGTCAGGGGAACAGTATTTGATGTAGCAGTAGATCTCAGAAGCGGTTCCGCTACTTACGGCAAATGGTACGGAGTAGAGCTTTCAGAAGAAAACAAACTGCAGTTCCTGATTCCCGAAGGCTTCGCACATGGTTTCCTTGTATTAACAGATGAAGCTGAATTCTGCTATAAAGTAAATGACTTCTATCACGCAAATGATGAAGGCGGACTGGCCTGGAATGATCCGGAGATTGGTGTAGAATGGCCGCACCTTTGCGGAGAGTACAAAGGAACTGCATCCGGTGAAGGATATACACTGGATGACGGTACGCCGGTCAACCTCAGTGCAAAAGATCAGCTCTGGTCAGGACTGAAGGACACATTCAAGTTCTGAACAGGACTCAGCAGTACAGCTGAATAAAGAGGACAGGAAAGAGATTACAGCAAACTTTTGCTTTTACATGTATATTGATTGCAGTTATAATATGCGTGGATATTTGTAATCTTATAGAAACAGGAGAGTATATTATGGCAATTGAAGCTGGTGATTTCAGAACAGGTCTTACTGTAATGGTTGATGGAGATCCTTGGCAGGTTCTCGAATTCATGCATGTTAAACCCGGTAAAGGTGCTGCAATTCTGAAGACAAAGATGAAGAACCTGAAGACAGGTTCCACACAGGAAAGAAACTTCAATGCTTCTACTAAGTTTGAAGCAGCGATGATCGAAAAGAAAGAAGCACAGTATTCCTATGGTGAAGGCGGTGTTTACTCCTTCATGGATATGGAAACATATGAAACATATGAACTGACAGCTGATCAGATCGGTGACAACAAGTATTACATTATCGAAGGTGAAACAATGGTTAACCTGATGTTCTTCGATGGTGCTGTACTTTCTATTTCCGTACCGGATCGTGTAACACTGAAGATCGTTGACACAACACCTGCAATCAAGGGTGCTCCTTCCACACAGACAAAGGATGCTGTACTTGAAACAGGACTTACAGTCAGAGTTCCTCAGTTCATCGAAAACGGTGAAATGGTTATCGTCACAACAGCTGATGGTAAGTATTCCTCAAGAGCTTGATTCTAAGCTCTTTTTTTAACTATGAACAAAATTGCATTGGTTACGGGAAGTGCAATCGGAATCGGAAGAGCAGTCATCATTGAACTGGCTAAGAACGGCTATGATGTTGTGATCAACTATCATACATCCAAAGAGAAGGCACTTCAGCTTCAGAAGTATGTACAGGATACATATCATGTAAGAGCACTTGCTGTTCAGGCAGATGTATCAGTGGAAGCAGAAGTTGACCGGATGATTGCGGAGACGGAAGAAAAGCTTGGGACGGTGGATGTACTGGTAAACAACGCTGCTGTAGATCTTTCCAATCTCTTTCAGCTGAAGACTGCAGAAGAGTTCAGAAGAACACTGGATGTGAATGTAGTAGGTGCATACAACTGCAGTAAAAGGGTATACAAAGGGATGCTTGAAAAAGAGTACGGACGTATTATCAACATCTCTTCTACCAACGGTATGAATACCTACTATCCCATGAGCTTTGACTACGATGCATCGAAAGCAGCGCTGAATGCACTGACACATGATCTTGCGGTGCAGTTCTCTCCGTATGTACATGTGAATGCGGTCGCTCCGGGATTCATCGGTACAGAGAATGAGCTGGACGGTTATGATGAAGAATTCCTGAAAGAGGAAACAGAAAAGATTCTTGCAAAGAGATACGGGAAACCGGAGGAAGTTGCTTATCTGGTACGTTTTCTTGCAAGTGATGAAGCAGACTTCATCAACAATACAATCATACGTATTGACGGCGGCCAGAGCGGCAGCTGCTGAAAAACAAATAACGCACGGAAATGTGCGTTTTTTTGTGTGATCGAAACCATTTCGGGAATAAGATTGAAACTGATCAGGGGGATTTCTTATGATTACAACAGGCAATGTATTTCATACAGATCCGGAAGACTTTGATGAAGTCTGGGTGATCTGCTATGCAGTGGATGAGCTGAAAGAAATGTTCACTGCTTATAAGAACGTGCTTCATGTTCCGGAACTGGCACCGCAGTCCGGTTTGTTCCATGCGTACAGGGAACTGGTAAACCGCGGGCAGTGGGATCAGCGTGCTTTTGATGAGGAGTATGTTCCGTGGTTTCTTGAAGATATCAGACAGAATGAGCCTGCTCTGAAACTGCTGAAGGAACTGGCTGATACAAGTAATGAGAAGAAGATACAGCTTGTCTGTTTCTGTGATAATGAGAATATGTGCCACAGATCCATTGTGGCAGGTATTCTGCAGAACATGGGAGCTGACATTGAATGCAGCAGTACATACAGCAAATATAAACTGTGAGTATATCATGACATCAGTTCCGGTATACGAAACGTGGAATGTGTCATTCGGCAATGATACAGCTGTTTATAATGATATTGAGGTGATGATGTATGAATAAACAGGATTTATGTGTCTGCCTTCTGAATGACTCTTTCCCGCCTGCTATTGATGGTGTGGCAAATGTGGTGCAGAATTATGCAGCGATTCTCTCACATATGGAAGACTGTTCTTCAGTTGTAGTAACACCGATGTGGCCGGAAAGTGATGACTCATCACTGGACTATCCTGTGATCCGTTATCCGAGCATTGATACAAGAAAGCAGATTGGCTATGTGACAGGACTTCCGCTCAACCCGAAAGTACTGGCCGAACTGAAGAAATATCCGGTAAATCTTCTGCATGTCCACTGTCCTACAGTATCTCTTCTGATCGCAAGACAGCTCAGAGAGATTCTTCATGTTCCGATTATCTTTACTTATCATACAAAGTACGATATTGATATCCGCAGAGCGATCTCACTGAAGACAGTACAGGAAAAGCTGATCGAGGCAATGATCGAAAACATTGAAGCATGTGATGAGGTGTGGGTTGTCAGCGAAGGAGCAGGGGAAAACCTGAGATCTCTTGGATACAGGGGAGAGTATATTGTTATGAACAACGGTGTGGATCTCCCGAAAGGAAAAGCAGATGACGAAAAGGTCAGAGAAGCAGTAAAAGGCTATGATCTTCCTGAAGGTGTGCCGGTCTTCCTGTTTGCAGGAAGAATGCTCTGGTACAAAGGACAGAGAATCATACTGGAAGCTCTGGAAGGACTGCATTCGCAGAAGATTGATTTCCGTATGGTGTTTATCGGCGGCGGTGAGGACCTTGAAGCAATCAGGAAGCTTGCGGATGAACTTGGTCTTTCAAAGAAAGTAATCTTTACCGGACCGGTTCGTGATCGTGAAACGATTCGTGCATGGTATACAAGAAGTGATCTCTTTCTTTTTCCATCCACCTTCGATACCAATGGTCTGGTTGTCAGAGAAGCAGCTGCCTGCGGTACAGCTTCCGTACTGATCAAAGACAGCTGTGCGGCAGAAGGAACAGAAGATGGAAGAAATACCTTCCTGATCAGCGGAACACCGGCTTCTCTTGCAGTAAAACTGACAGAGCTTTGTGCACATCCGGAAATGATGAAAACAGCCGGAGAACATGCATGCGAAGATCTTTATCTATCCTGGGATGATGCTGTGATGAAAGGGTATGAGCGTTATTGCACGGTGGTGCGGAAATACGCAAATGGCGAGTATCCGGAAGATCATATGACGATTCAGGAGGAAATGCTGAAAAGTGCAGGAGAAGTAACTGAACTGGGTGCTGAACTGTATGACAGTCTGAATGAACTGCATGAATATCTTGAGGAAACAAGAAAGAATATCAAAGAAACGATTGACAGGTTCTATTTCTGAGCTGATGATCAGCACATAAAAAACACATTTTTCTTCATTTGAAATTCATTTGTGAAACAAAATGTCTTCACGGATGATCAGTATTCTTATAACTGTCAGATGAGAACGGCGTGATGAGCCGGAGGCATCTGTGAAGATAGATATCATAATTTCCCTTTTCCCCGAATAAGCATAAGAAAAGAAGTGAACCGGAGTGATGACCCGATTCACTTTCTTTTTTTATTTCGCAGTACTTCTTGATTCATCCGGGCTTTTATGACAGAACCGTCTTGCAGTCCTGTTTAAATATATCCTGAGAAGGTATCCGTGATTCACGCGGAAAATCATCTCTGTTTCACTTCATTGCGCCAGAGAACCGGATACTGTCTTCTTGTATCACGCATTCATCCATTCGATTTTTCTGTAACTTGTTAACTTCTTTGCATCTGCTGGATGAAAACATAAAGTACAAGCTGTCAGCACCTGGAACCGGTTGTCGAGAATTTTCTTATCGTTACTTGCAAAATGCCGCCGGCCATATAGCAAGCCTGCACTGCGTGGCAGACAAGGGTTGCAGCAAAGTGCGTCATCAGCGCCGGCATTCAGCATGTTGTCGTATTCCTGAATCATGACGCTTATGACGATGAGGAACTCCTTGAATTATTAGAAATGGAAATCGGGGAGCTTTTGGATGACGAAGGATATTACACTGATTCGCCTGAAGTGATTTGGGGCTCCGCCCTGAAGGCGCTGGAGGACCCCAATGACAAGTGGAAGGACTGGGGGACGGCATCCGTAAGCTTGTTAAGGCCATCAGCAGTGAAATTCCCGGCCCTGTCCCTGCAGATAAAAAGCCGCTGCTTTTCACCGCTCAGAATGTTTTCAACATCCGCGGGGCGGGCCCTGTCATTAACGGAAAGGTTCAGCAGGGGACGCTTCGGAATGGCGAAAAGGTCAGTGTGATAGGAGACCTTGAGTATATCCGTTCCTTCACAGTCAAAGAGATTCAGATGTTCCGCCGTTCTTTAGATGAGGCGCATGCCGGGGACGAATGTGCGCTGCTTCTGGATGGTGTTAAGCGGGATGAAGTAAAGTCGTGCTATGTCATCTGTGAAAAGGGCAGCCGGAACTTTACCCGGAAGTTCAATGCCCTGGTTCTTATGGAGCCGCGCATCTCTGCGAAGACCAACACCGACATTGCTGTCTCCATCGAGATCAACGGGACGATCATACCGGCGCATATCAGGTTCTCCCCCCCTTTACGGGTACGCGGCTTTGGACTTCAGTGAGCCGGTAGAGGCGATCATAACACTGGACCTTTATACCATTGTTGAACCGGGAACCCGCGTTGTTCTGATAAGTAATGGGAGTGCCAGAGGATATGGGTTTGCGGGAAAGAATGTAAAATAAGAACGTGATAAGCCAGAATACCCGGCGCAGATTTCTGCGCCGGGCATTTTTCAACCATATTTTTTCAATTAACCAGGGCGTTCCCTGCCGCCCTCCTGCCGCAGGCAATCACTTCATCGGAAAAACAGAAACCAGATGGTTCCTATGATTAATGCCACTGCTATAATTTTACCAAGCCAATTGTCCCGGTTCCAGAGCCAGAAAAAAGCAACGAGGTAACCAACAAAAGCAAGGATCAGGAATAATAAACGGATAAAAAGCAGAAACATATCCCTTGCAATTTGTCCTAATATCCAATCCATAAAAGTTACTCCTTAATCTTTTCAGATGCACAATTTTAAGGAAACAACGGGACGATTTTCTGTCTCCCGCAAGCACTGACCGGATAAGGAAAAGCTGCGGATTTCAGGCCCCGCCCCCTTGCTGCGGGTATTCGTTATGGCCGGGGTGGCCCGTGCCAATTCCTGTTTCACCTTTGCGGAAACTTCAGCTGCCCCTGGCTTATGCATGTTTGTATTGTACTGTTTTTATGCGGAGAAGTCTATTGCAATTCCCTCGTGCTGATATTCAGGCTGATACGTTCTCGCAATCAGAATTCTGGGATATGCATCCTTGATTTTCAGGAGTGGTGTGACCTCAAGTTCAAAAGTCGATTCCTCTGAAATATCGTTTGCGATCTGAATATTAAGCTTTTTCCCTGCCTGATGAAAACGTAAAGTATAAGCTGTCAGCGCCTGAAACAAAATGTCAATATTTTTTAGTAGGTCAGACTTGAAAATATCCCGAAAACCACCTGTTAATATTTTTGTACACTGAATTTTCCGAATTTGTCTGCAAAGTCGCTCTGAATTTTCCGAATTTCGTTTTAAACTCCCTTTGAAATTTCCGTTTAGTCATATATCATATAGGCAGGAGGTGACGGTTTATGGAACTTAAGAGGCATATAGACAAATGGCTGTCGGAGTGGAAAGATAACCCTAAACACAAGCCGGCCTTAGTACGCGGAATAAGACAGTCCGGAAAAACACATTCCGTTATACGGTTTGCTGAAAGCAATTATAATGTTGTTATTTATCTTAATTTCTGGGATAAGCCGGATCTGATTGATGTCTTTGACGGGCAGTTGGACGCTGATACAATTATACGGGAGCTGTCTGTAAAGATGCCGATGCAAAAGCTTGCCGTAGGATCAACCGTCTTTATATATGATGAGGTTCAGGAATGCCCGAGAGCATTGCTGTCGCTTAAATCGGTGCAGAATGAGAAACGTTTTGATTTTATCGCAACCGGATCTTATCTCGGAGTAAACGGTTATGTGATCTCAGATAATACACCGAAACCAGTCGGATGTGTGGATGAATTTGATATGAGAACTCTTGATTTCGAAGAGTTTTTATGGGCCAAAGGGCTTGGGGATAAGGAAGTGTCATACATCAGGGAAGCGTTTGAATCCCGGAGTGCTCTGTCAAAGTCGATGCACGGTTCTTTCACGTCCCTCTTCAAAGAATACCTTTGCGTAGGCGGTTTTCCGGAGGCGGTCTGTAATTATACAGAAACCAATAATATATATTCAGCACTTCAGATCACCAGAAGAATAACAAGAGACCTGCAGGATGATTTCGGCAGAAGACGTGGAAAGGACAATAAGCCGTTGTTCAATCCCAATGAAGTGGCGCGGATAAGAAGCGCATTTTCACTGATCCCTTCATTTTTAGGTAAGCCAAACAAAAGATATGTCGTTTCAAAAATCAGTGGAAAAGGGGCAAAAGATGCCGGCAAAGATGCTATTGATTACCTTAAAGATACAGGCATCGTAACGAAAGTGCACAATCTTGATGTTCCGGCAACGCCTTTATCGGTTAATACAATCTCCAATCAGTACAAGGTATTCCCGACAGATATCGGAATGCTTGTGGGAATGCTTGAAGATGGTACGACCGATGCCATATTATCCGGAAACCTCGGAATGGGAAAAGGAATGCTCTATGAAGCATTAATTGCAGATGCTTTATACAAGCGCGGCGGCAGATTTTTCTATTTTGCAAAGGAAAGCGGGCTGGAACTTGATTTTGTCATTAATTATCACGGAGAATCAACGATACTCGAGGTAAAATCCAAAGATGGTAATGCAAAGAGTGCCAAAACAGTTTTGGCTCATCCCGAGCATTACGGCAGAACACAATTGATTCAGATCAAGGATTCCAATTTGAATGTTTCAAATAATATCCTGACAATCCCACATTATATGGCACACCTTCTGTTTGAACGCAGTTCAACATTGCCAACAGCCTGATAACACATTTAATTGCCAAAATAGCATATGATACAGATCATTCCTCCCATCCTGAAACAAAATGTCAATAGTTTTTTAGTATACGCTGACCGGAAGTTCAAAATCTTCTTTACTGACAGAGAAAAGAACAGACCGGATTGTTGAGAAGATCAGCCGTTTTGATATCTTAGAACAAAACTGGTCTCTGCCTATGTCAGACTTGTGCTGAACTGCCGTTAACAGCTGGTGAAGACAAAAAGAAACCCGGATGATTGGTAATGCTCAAGGATCCGGGTTATATATACTGTTTATTCTGCACAGATGATTCTGACTACGTTTACCGGGTCCAGATAATCTTCTGTCTGCTTTGCTGTTGTAATGACTGTATCTTTAAAGCAGTTTTCCAGATATTTCGCTGTTTCATCTTCAATGCTTGTTTCTTCTGTCTGATCATTTCTGTTTCTCATCATCAAAGTGATCATATAGAAGTGAATTGTTTCCTGAATAGCCTGTTCAAGATGACATACAAGCTTTGTCTTTTTGAAAGAAGAACAGATCTTCTTTACTTCAAGATAGGGAATAACAGCAGTATTGTCCTGCCAGAGAGCACAATAGACAGTATTGTACATACCATCTTCGATACTCTTCAGATATCCGGTTTCATCTGCACAGATGACTGTGATCTTGTCTTTGCATTCAAACTGCGGAAGGATCTGTTCCTGAAACATATTCACCAGATCCTGATCATGTTCAACAATGGTAATCTGAGATACATTGTTCTTCAAAGATGCCATATAAGCGTAATAACCGATGCCGCATCCGAGAACCAGTACCTTTCCCTTTGCTCTGTTAAGATCCTTCTCAGCTACATTAATATCCATATGAGAAACAGCCCAGGGTGCATTCTCTCCCGAAACAATGCAAGGGAACCTGAAATCATGATCAAATACACCGGTTCTGGGAATCAGATATCCTTCTTTGGAATGTACCGGAAGCGCATACTGCTGAGGCTCATACTTATGTGCAGTTTCATAAGTTAATGTATATTTTCCGTAAGTACATTCTTCAAACTTCATATGCTTCAGATAAGCATTGTCACTGAATGCACCTTCCTTGAAGATTCTGCTCTGCTTTAACAGCAGAGCAATGATTTCCAAAGGAAGGGGAAGACCTCCGTAAAGAGTACCGTTCTCTTCGGAAGCAATCGTCATCAGCATCGCACCGGTAATACATTCTTCATCTGTAAAGGTATAACCTCTGCCGCTGTTCAGTTCACGGAACATCTCTGCTTCACTCTTTACATTCTGTTCATCTTCAAAAACATAACAGTTTTCCATAGGAGCGATGATGCACCCGGCAATCTCCATATTCATGGAGGCAGTCATAACTGCTGCGTTCAATGCACGCTCTGTTTTATTGTTTACTTCAAATCTCATAATATCTCCTGATTTATCAAATACTATTTCTGAACAGCACAAAACGGATTGCCGTCAGGATCATTCAGTACTGCATAGTCAGCACCGGGCTCATAGTTCCGTTCTTTTAACGAAGCACCAATAGAAAGCAGTCTCTGTACTTCTTCTTTCCGGTTCTCTGCAAAGAGATCTATATGATGTCTCTTTGCTTTTTCGGAAGTAACTTTACTGATGGACAGCTGGATTCCTTCACCGGATTCCGGAATCAGGATCACCTCAGTTTCCTGCAGATACAGAGTATACATACAGTTCATAAGTATCATAAGGAATCCTTGCAAAGTCATCATCGTAAGGGGCTTTCAGACTGACTTCTGCAGATTCTTTGCTCTTCAGGCTGCCGATGGAAGAAGAACTGTATCCCGCAGTCTCTCCGTCTTTTCTGAAGAAAGCATATACCATCGTATTGGAAGCTGTATGTGTACTTGTATTGGTAACAGTACATGAAACATTATTATTGTCATCTGTTTCATATACAAGCTCAAAGCATTCCTGATCCAGTACCGGCATAGATACTGTAGGTTCATCAAACGTAATTTCATAAGAAGCATAAGCATGATGCTTATAGTCTGTTCCGATACATTCAAAGGGAATGTATGTATAACTGTCTGCGTTTACACAGCAATATACAGAACCGGAACCAGTTCTCTGATGATGATCATCATAGAAAGAGATCATTGTCTTGATCATCAGATTCTGATCATTGTCATTAAAGACCTTGAGAATCATTCCCTGATCATATTCTTCAGTTTCATAGCGGAAACTGTTGATCAGGGCTGCTCTTGCATAATACTGATCATAAGTATCCTGATCACTGAATTCCTGAAACAAAGATGACATTCCTGCAGTACCGTAATCGATGATAAATGTATTCTGCACAGCAGTGTACGTACCGTTCTCTTCCTTGAATTTCATGACAGCACTTCCTGAAGAAAAAGAAGCAGGATATTCCTTTGCAATGACCTCCTGCATGATTTCATCGCATTCCTCAAGGCTGACATCATTCTCTTCATCATATGCTTCATGGCTTAAAAGAAGCATATAGTAATCCTGGAAAAGACTCTGTAAATCTTCCGTATTGTAAGTAAAAGATACTGTATTCTGATCAATATCAATCTCTGTAATGTCATAAGTGAATTCTCTCTGACTGAAAAATACACTCAGATATTCCTGCAGAGAAGGAAGATCTGCAATCTTTTGAGACAGTCCCGGTACAACAGCTTCAATCTCATTGTTTTCAAGCAAAGTACGTACATACTCCGGATCATATGTATTCAAAGAAGCAATCTCTTCTTCAAAAGCCGTTTTCAATGCTTCTTCTTTCTTTCCTTTATTCATCGTACATCCCGTCAGGCACAAAGAGCCTGCCAGCATGAATACTGTATATATTCTTTTCATAGCACACCTTCAGACGCATAACAGTATAACATTGAATATTCAGAAACAGAAAAACAGAAGACTCTCTTCAGAATCTTCTGTTCTTTTAATTTAGTTTTTCAGATCACCGGAAGGAAGACAGCAGAAGATCTCTTTGTTTTCATTCAGCGTGATCACATTGTTTTCAATCGTATAAGCAGAAGAATCCAGTACTGAAGTTTCTCTGATTCCTTTGATCCTGCCGCTTCTGATCCATGTGACCTTAAGCTCACCCTGATCATATTCTGCATAAAGTCCCGGCTCTGCAGCATTGACTTCAAAGCCTGTAAAGCCCTTATGCAGCGTACCGTCAGCACCGATCGCCCAGCCGATCACGAGTACGGAAACTGCTGTTTCCCGGACATCTGCAGGCTCACCGTTAAAGCTGAGAATAACATTCTTTCCTGCACAATGTGCGGAAGCGATCTTCTGTCCGACAACGACTTTACTGATGTAATGCCACCGGATGCCGGAAAGATCATCACAGCTGAGCGGGAAGGAAACCTTCGCACCTTTTTCATTCACCAGTGCATCACTGATATTATCAATTGTAATATGTGCATCTTCCACAGCTTCCGAGAGCTTATTTGTTTTCACTGCTGTCTTTGTTTTTCTCTTTTTATAAGAAACAGCAGTGGAGTTATCAGCGACTGATCCGGCAATACCCAGAGCAGTACCGGCTGCTGCAGTTGCGGCAATCGCTCCGGCTGCGGAAGAGGAACGGTGTCCGGGGGACGGCGTAAGTTCTTCAATCTGTGCACCTTCTGTATAAGATCCTGCTTCAAACGGTGCAGCTTCAACGGATACATAGAATGGTGTACTCTCATCCAGCATTGAGGCTGAGAAGGAAGCAGTCATGCCCGATGTGCTGATGGAGTAAGGTTTTCCATAGTCATCAATATCGTCATATGCAGCGAAAGCAGGTGTATCACTCAGATATGCAGTCATCTCATAAGTACTGTATAAACTGCTGCGGAGAAGTTTTGAAGAATAATTTGTTACAGATGTAATCTTGTTCTGTTCAAAGTATTCATCATTGACACTGATCACAATGTGATAAATCAGATACTGATTTGAAGCTTGTACTTCATTGATCTGATGATCTGCGACGGTAAATACTGCATCCAGCGGATACTGCACATAGATTTCAAGATCCCCGCTGAAAGCAGGCACAAGTTCATCATAACCACTGCCATCTTTTGCAATATAAGAGTACATCCTGGCATTTGTATAATGATAAGAAGCATAAACAAAAGGAACATCTGCTGTATCGTTCTGCCAGTCATGGCTTCTGGAAAGACCGTAAATATTTTCTTCGTCTACAGGAAGAGCAGAACCGTTCGTACCGATATCAATTCCGAACTGCGCAGCAGCTTCCTGTGCAAGGGTATTGATATCATTCTCGTCGTTAAAGGACAGAAGGCTGAAGGCACTTGTCTGCTGAGGAACATCCCAGCACTGATAAGTAAAGTCCGCTGTTTCATCTGCATGTAAAGTGATTGTGTCCAGAAAGTTGCCGTCAGCGTCAAGAAACCACTCTCCGTATCCTTCACCGGCATAAGAGTTATAAGTAACACTTTCTGCTGTATAGTAATCAGGATCATCCGCGAAGACAGCTAACGGAGAAAAAGCAAGAAATGCGGCAGCAGCCAGCAGAGCTGTTTTTTTCATATCAGGCTTCCTCCTTCTTTGCATGTCCATTATTTTTAAAGTAATAAGCAGCACATCCTGCAATTAATACTGCAGGAATCCCGTATGTAAGAATTCTTCTGATGACAATGCCTGCTCCGGGAATTTCACCGCATGCCGCAATGACCAGTGATCCTGCAAAACCTGTACTGATCCCGGTAACAGCAGCGTCAGCGATATTTCTGCTGATCTTTTCGTTATGCGAGAGAATCCAGTGCATGACAACCATGAACAGACCGCTGTTGTCTTTTAACTGTCTGAACAAAGTTACTGCAAGCATGATCAGTACAAAGGAATTGGTGAAAGAGCCGTTTCCTGTAATGAAAGGGTAGATCAGAATACCGGCAGCGGTTCCTGCAGCCAGTGCTGTTGTACAGTCTGCCTGTTTCAGTCTCATAATCTGCATTACTTCTTTATACATAGGAATGGTTTCCAGCAGTCCTTTCTTCAGTGAAGGAAGAACCATTTTCCATTTGTTCTCAGGCTCTTCATCACTGATGATGATCTCTCTGAAGAAAGCATTGACACATACCAGCAGCAGAGCTTTTCCGATGGTCCCTCCGATCAGTGATCCGTTCAGACCGTTGATGGCACCGGTAAAGAAATTCAGTATCGTGAATATTCCCGACTGCATGCCGAGATTCTCAAGATAACCAAGAATAATCCAGAAACCGGCAATGACAAGAGAAGGAATATAAGTACGTATTTTCAGATAAAATGATTCTTTTTTCAGAGCATCGGATATTTCTTTTTCTGCTTCCTGTTCCAAAAGCAGCTTCGCTTCTGTCTGTTCCATGATTTCATACTCCTTTTCTGATAGTTTAACATGATTCTTTTTTTATCTTTATGATTCGCTATCTTAAAATATCTGCGAGGAATATTTTCATCACGCGTTTTAACTTTGCCCCCTCCCGCTGATTTTGTTTATCCCGGACTGATGCTGTTATGTACAGCAGGGCCTGAGATCCGGAGGCAGCTTCTGCTTCATACTCTGCACAGCTTTTTACGTGATGGTTCTGCTTTGGGCAATCGCTCAGCATGAGAGGTTCAATGTCCGTACAAAGCATATACTTCCATCATTGACTCCGCAGGTGCAGACTTGGCTGAGGAAGCAAAGGCGAATACAAAGTCTCTGACATGGCAGTTCAGGTACAAAAGATTATGAACAAGAGAGCTTCATTTCATAATTTGAATGAATAATACAGCATATTTATCAGCTTTATATTGAGTGAATGAAATTGATTATTTATAATAATTAAGATTACCTTAAACTTGAACAGGATTCTTGTTTTAAGGTTAAAAGGAGGCAGAAAATATGAAACACTTTATGAAATTCTTCACGCTGTTTCTTTCACTGGCTATGGCTGTTCCGGCAAATGCCGCAGCAGTACTGGCTGAAACGACAAGCAGCGTAAGTGAGCCTTTCTCTACAAGTGTCAGTACAAACTATCGTATTCCGGGTCTGATCAACTATAACGGAACACTGATTGCCTGTGCTGATGCAAGATATGATTATGAATACGATGGAGGCGGCATGGATATTGTTGTATCCAAGCTCGGAACATCCGGCTGGACACAGTCCTACGCTGCATACATTGGAGATAATGGCGACGTATGGAATAAGAATTCCACTACAATGATGGATCCGGCTATCGCAACTGACGGCAGTACGATTTATCTTGCTTATGATCTGTTCCCTGCAGGATATTCCATCAGTTCTTCCAGTACAGCCAGTACGTTCTCTGAAACAGCAACCGGATTTGATTCGAATAATCATATTCTTCTGAAGAAGAGCGGAGAGTCCGGATACAACTATTATCTTTCTGATGGAAAGATCTATTCCACAAACGGTACAGAACAGTCCGGCTATACAGTAGACAGAAATATGAATCTTTCTTCCGATGGTACAGCAGCAGGCAATCTGCTTTACGCGGACTGTGTATTCCAGACATATAAAGTACCTTTCCTTGCAGTGATCAAGTCAACTGATGGCGGAAATACGTGGTCTTCTCCCAGCTTTATCAATGCAAAGGGAAGTTCCACATATAACGTCTTCGGTCCCGGAAACGGTCTTGTAACATCTGACGGAACAATTATGTTCACTTCCTACAACGGCTCTGCAGTCATGCTGCTGTACAGCAAGGACAATGGCTCTACATGGTCTTCTGTCAGCACTTCTGCAGCAAACAACGAATCCAGTATCGTTGAACTGAATGACGGTACGATCCGTATGTTTGTAAAAACAAGCGGAACAAATACAATCCAGTACATTGACTTCACGAAGAGCGGTTCCTCCTATACAGCAGGAAGTCTTAAGAACACAGGAACAGCAAACTTCTCCAACTGCATGATTTCCTCTTTGCACTATTCAAGAACAATTGACAACAAGGAAGCTGTCCTTGTATGCTGCCCGAGCAAGTCCTCCGGCGGCACATGGGCCGGAAGATTCAACGGAAAGATCTATGTCTTTACCCTTGATGGTTCCGATAATATGACACTTGCTTACAGCTATCAGGTAAACAGCAGCTTCTTTGCATATTCCGCAATGGCTGAGCTTTCCGACGGAAGCATCGGTCTTCTCTATGAAGATGACTGCATTTCCTATGCAGCAGGCAGCTACTACGGTTCTAAGAGCCATATCACATATACGAATCTTCCTATGAGCACCATTGCCTCCGGTGCGACAATCGGTGAAACTGCTGACGCTGAAGTCACAAAGACAGATACAGCTACAGGCATTACAGTAACATCAAAGGGTCTTACAGGTCTGACAGTTACAAAGAAGGATACAGCTTCCTATTCTGAAACAGGCAAGAAGGTTATCGGCTATGATGTCACACCTTACGGCTATACAGAAGGTATTACAGCAACTGTAACAGTTCCTGTACCTTCGGGATGGAACACAAATGATATCACTGTATACGATGTAAAGAATTCCAAAACAATCACTTCTTCCGTAACAAACGGAACCATTACATTTACAACAACACACTTCTCTGAATATGATCTGGTAACAACAGATGACAGCAGCAGTGAAGTAACTGTTCCTGATGATGCAAAAGAAGCAACAATTGATCTTTATGTCGGTCAGAGCAAGACAGTAACAGACGATACAGGTGCCTATGCCTCAAGCTATACAACAGCAGGTCTTGATACAGGTATTGCCACAGTAACAGCAAAAAATGTAACTGCAGCAGCAGGAATTGAAACAGCTGCTGTTACATCCATTCAGTCTGATCAGACATACATTATTGAAAACAACCGCAGCAAAACAATGCTGAATAATACAACAGCCAACTCCACAATGCTTACTCTTTCCGGCGCTGTTTCCTCCACAGATGGTACAGGAAGCGAAATATGGACAATCAGCTCAACAACAGGCGGTTATTATGTAAAGGATGCATCAGGCAATTACCTTACAGTAGGCAATGGCACTGCTGCAGTAACAAGCACACCGACAGTCGTACAGCTGACCTATACAGGTTCAGTATGGACAATCTCACAGCAGACAACTTCTTACAGTTCAACTGCAGTTTCTTACAGCAGCGGATCCAATTATTCTGCTTATACAAGTGGCAGCTACTATTACCTGGTAAATGGTGATTATAAGCTGATTACCGGCATCAGCTGCACAAGAAGCGGTAGGTGGAGCTACTCATATTCCTGGACAATCAGTTACAGCGGCGGATCAGCAACAGCCTCCGGAAGTTCAATTACTGTATACAGTTCTTCCTCCAATACGACATATTATCTGAATGATTATGGTAACGGTATGGGAAGAGCAGCCGGTTATACAACCGGTTCTTCCGATGCAGGAAGCTGCTGGAATATCTATTCTGTAAAAGAAACAACAGCAACCACTTCAACAGATATTACATTCACAGGTGTATCCGAAGGTACAACACATGTACTGATCGGCAATACGTATTACACGATCAACGTATCGAAGATTGATACAGATTATGTATTAGGCAAAGGTATCGTCGGTACAACGAGTTATACAGGTGATAATGAGACAAGTGCAACTACAGATATGACAAATGTGGAGATTAAAAAGCTCACAATATCTGCAGGTGCAACATTCCCTCTGGGCCTTGATTCTACAGTAGATGTACCGGATGGATGGACAGTTACATGGTCAATCGCTGACAGTTCCATAGCGACAGTTAGCAGTGACGGTCAGGTTACCGGCGTGAGTGCAGGGGATACTGAAGTGACTGTAACCGTAACAAATCCCGGTACAGGAGAGTCTTCTTCTGATACGATTCCTGTTCATGTAACAGCATCTTTCGGAACAAGTTCTTCTACAACAACAGTGTTCTATTATATTCAGGAAGTAACAAATACAACTCCTTACTATACTTTATACAGTACGAATGTAACGGAGGAACTGCAGGAAGCGCAGGAAGGTGAAGTTATTTACTTTGTCAGACCTGTTACAGTACCATTCTCTATGATCTGGGTTGCATCTCCTGATGAAGGATATGCACTGACTGTGATGAGTGCTTCCTACTCCTTAGGTCAGTATTATCCTCTGCATTCCGGTGATCATACTCTGAATACCGGTTCAACATACTATGCAGGATCAACCGCACACAGCAACCTGTATAACGCTTATGGTGCTGTACAGACTACAGTAGATGCAATGCTGACAAAGGCACTCGCTGATCCTTACAACTGTGACGGCGCAATGTCCATGGGACGCAGATCAAATGATGGTTCACCGAGACTTGGTTACAGTCTGATCTTCCGTTCCGAAAAGCTTCCTTCTATTACAAAAGAAGTAGACGGTATTTACAGAAGCAGTACTTCTGCATTCGAAGAATATTACGAAGGCATGACAGCCAAAGCCGGAGACAAGGTTTACTTCAAAGTAACTGTAACGCAGTATGCCGGACAGGATGCAATTACATATACAAACCCGTTGGTTACAGATCAATTATCTGGTGCAAGCTTTGTAACGGTGAATGATGATAAGACTTCGGTAACAAGTCTCAATACAACAACACAGACACCGTCATTCTCTAATACAGCATTACAAGAAGATCAGACATATTCTTATATCGTTGAATATACGATCAAGGACAGTGATCTTGAAACAGAGATTGAAAATACTGTTGATTTAACTTATACCTACAAGTCAGCTTACAGTACTGCTTCCGCAAGTGCATCCGCTGATGCAAAGGCAAAGATTACAGCAACAGTATTTGAATCCAGTGATTATGTTGTAGACTACGGTCTCCCGCTTACCATCAGTCTTAAGGGATGGGGAACAAAGGATATTACATCCATTACAGCAAGCTTCGCAGATGTAACAATTACAGGTAATCATACGAACGGTTACAATGTAACTTATACTCCTAAGACAATGCTGACAGGCAAGGATGTTGTTAAGATGACAAACAGTGCAGGAACTGTTTACACATTCAATGTCATCCCTGCAAACACTGTATACTACGAAGATGAATTCGCATCCATCACATACAGTAACAGTACTAACGTAACATGGAGTACATCCGGAGAAGCCCAGACTTCATACCAGGCAGACGGAACAGTAGGAAAAGATGCACCTTACGGCTATGATGCAGCATATACAGATGACACAGGCTATTCCAACGGATCAGCACATACAGTCACAGTAGCTCAGGGAAGCACATCACCCACAGCCGAGTTTACATTTACAGGAACAGGCTTTGATCTGTATGGAGAAACAAATACAAGTCAGGGTCTTGTAAATGTAAAGGTATATGACAGTAAAAACAATGTAGTAAGAACAGTATCGGTACAGAATACAGGTACAACAGAACTGAAACAGATTCCTGTAGTATCCGTAAAGGATATGACATACGGAACATACAGAGTAGTAGTCACACCTCGAGCAGCGTATCATACAGACGATGAAAAGTATGCAGCACTGAACAGAGGCGGAGACTTCACACTGGATGCAGTACTGGTATATCAGCCTGCAAGCGAAACAGATACAACAGTGGCATCAGCGTATAAGACAGATAAAGAACAGTACTCCGTATTCAAGGAACTGAGAACAGCGATCATCAGCACAGGTGATTATGATGCAGTAGACGGCGGAGAAGGTGTTGTATATACATATACAGACCAGACAGCAGAAAGTACAAGTGCATCAAGTACAGAAGCAACAGTCGCTGACTACACAACAGCAGGACCGAACAATGAAGTATATCTGCAGAGCGGAAGCACGCTGGCATTCATCCTTGAAACAAGCAAGAAGCCTGAAACAGTACAGATCGGAGCAAAGAGCCCGTACGGCGAAAATGTCGAACTGGAGATCAAGGCAGTCAATCCGGATGATGAAACAGCGAAAGTCGAGATAAACGAATTCTCTTCCGCAACAGCACAGAATTATGTATTTGACCTGTATAGTGATGGTTCCGGCTGTGTAACAGGAGATGACACAAACGGCTATCGCACATATCTCTATGTGACAAACAATGGAGATGATATTCTGTCTGTAACAAATATCAAGGCAACGTTCTCAGAGAAGTCCACAGTTTCGTTCGGATATAACGCAGAACTGCTTAGCCTTGTATATAAGGAAGCAACGGCCGCAGATCCTGTGATTAAGAGTGCAGAGCTTACAGGCAGAGCAAGCCTGCTGCTGGGAACAACGATCACAGTCACAACAGACAAGGCACTTCCGGAAGGATATACATTCATAGCAGAATGCGGAGGAAAGCAGTATACAACAACAGCGAGAAGTACATCACTGTATAAGCTGACAGTAAGTGGAGGCAAAGAGAATACAGACGGAACGTATACATACACGCTGAAGTTCAGACCGAACCAGATAGGCAAGAAGGATATAACAATCTATCTTGTAGATGGTGATAACAACTATACAGATAAAGAAACAATCGAAGTAACAGTGAAGCTGCTGTAAGAGAAGGAGGGAACAGAGAGATGATGAAGTATGAGAAGCCGTACATTACGGTAGAGAAGTTCCAGCTGGACACAACAGTAGCGACATGTTCAAGCGAAGGGGGAATCGCGCTGAATTACAATGACACAGCATGTGCATTGAGTGATCCGATCGTAAGTGCATCCGGATACTTCAGTGACGGGCAGTGTGATGATGATGCGGTTTACCCGAACTACGGCAGTGAAGGATCAGATCAGTATGATAATGCATGCTATCATGCACAGCTTGCCAGTCTGAAGTTATTCGCTTCCTGATTCATAAATTGTTTTATAAAGAAGAAGCCATATAATGTATATGGCTTTTTCTTTTGTGAGGGATTTATGCACAGATACAGATTCGGGAATACAGTAATCAGAATTGAGAATGAACCTGAGGTGCCTGCAGGGGCGTACCTGGATGTATTTGAAGTTGATTCTGCGTCAGAGGATATCACGGTTCATTATGTGCAAGGCAGGATTGCGGTGAGTGATCAGGCTGCGGATAACGGGGAAGTCATCGTGGACGGAAACAGAGTGATCTGCAGATATGGTTTTCTCAAGCATGCCGTGAGTTACAGCAGAAAAGACTGGTGTACTGATTATGTTGAGCCGCAGATGGATCCTGAACTGAGGAATCAGAAGTTCTTTACTTTGAATGAACTGCTGTTTATGTCAGGGATTCATGAAGCATTTCTTTATCGAAATGCTCTTCTGCTTCATGCAAGTTACATTGTTCACAACGGTACTGCAGTCATCTTTACTGCTCCAAGCGGTACAGGCAAGAGTACACAGGCATCCTTGTGGGAGAAGTATAAGAATGCAGAGATCATCAATGGTGACAGGGTGCTGCTGTACTTTGAAGATGATACGCTGTATGCGGGAGGGTTCTCAGCCTGCGGATCCAGCGATGTATGCAGGAATGTATCTGCACCTGTGAAAGCAATTGTAGTACTGGAACAGGGAAAAGATAATGAGATTACAGTGATGAGAAAAGTGAAGACATTCTCTTCTTTGCTTGCGGCATCTGTATACTTTCACTGGAGTGAAGAAGAGAACAAGCTTGCCGGGGATACGGTAATGAGAATCATGGATTCTGTTCCTGTTGTTAAATTCAGCTGTACACCGGATGAGGATGCAGTAAATGCATTGAACACCTGGCTTGAGAAATAAACGATGTATTAATAAATTGCTTTATTTAGCTGAAACCATATAATGAATATGGTTTCTTTTTTTCCTGTATCTATGCGGAAATACAGGATACCGGAGGTGGCACAATGAGCTACAGAGAGTATATATATGCGAAAGCTTCCAGTAAGAGTGTTCCTCTAAGCGGAGCGTTTGAACTGTCTCCTTTATGCAACTTTGCCTGTCACATGTGCTATGTACGCCGTACAAAGGCACAGCTGAAGGAAAGAGGGCAAAAAGAAATCACTGCGGATGAATGGATTGCTCTGGCGAAGGAATGCAGGGAGGCAGGTATGCTTTATCTGCTGTTAACGGGCGGTGAACCGTTTTTGTATCCGGAGTTTCGAAGACTGTATGATACACTGCATCAGATGGGCTTTCTGATCTCTATCAATACCAATGGTACATTGATTGATGATGAAACAGTGGAATGGCTGAAGGAGAGAGCACCTGAGAGAATCAATATCACACTTTACGGTTCTTCAAGAGAAGCATATGGCAGACTGTGTCAGAATCCTTCCGGCTATGATCGTGCTGTACATGCAATACAGGCACTGCACAATGCCGGCATGCATGTAGTTGTAAACAGTTCCATCACACCTGAGAACAAGGATGATCTGAAGACAATTACAGACTTTATCAAAGAGAATCATGTCTACGGGAATATCGGTACTTATATGTTTCCGCCTGTCCGCAGAATACGTGAGGAAGAGGATTCACGTCTGACCCCGGAGGATTCGGGAAGGCTGAATGTCTTAAAAACTGTGTACAGGCTGAATGAGAAGGATCTTCTGAAAACAGCAGAAGAGATGATCAAGGATACAGAGAAAGCTGAAGAGGCTTCTGATGATACCTGGGGAACGGATTACGAAGGAGAGGCCATGCGCTGCCGTGCGGGCAGAAGTACTTTCTGGATTTCCTGGGAAGGAAAGATGACTGCCTGCGGAATGATGGAGTTTCCTCTTGTGCAGTATCCTTTCAAGGATGGTTTCTTAAACTGCTGGAAGAAGATTAATGAAGCAGTAAAAGCAAGTACTGTACTGGCAGGATGCAGGAACTGTCCGAAGAAGAAAATATGTCTTCCCTGTGCGGCAATGGTTTATGCAGAAACAGGTACGATGGATCAGAAACCGGAGTATCTTTGTGCAATGGCAGATGAATCACTGAAGTGCTGGAAACAGATTTATAATGCTATGCGAGGTAATAAAGATGAGTAAAAGAAAAATGAAGAAAGGCGCAAAGCTCGGGATTGCCTGTGTTATCGCAGCCTGTGCTGCTCTGGGTGGTTTCTTCTTCTTTGCAAAACAGGTAACCAGGAATAATACAGAAACAGATTCTTCCGAAGAAACTGCAGAAGTATCTTCTGTGAATGAAGAAGATACAGAAAATACAGAAGAAACAGAGAATACGGAAGAGAAAGATACAGATACACAGGATACTGCAGAGAATTCCGGATCACAGCAGGAAACAGCGCAGAATACACCCGTATCCGGTGAAGAAGTCAGCGGATATACGTATGAAGAATGGCTTTCCGCTGTGACGGTTACCGGTGTATCCATGGCTTATGACAGCTTTGAACCGGGTGCTTTCTATACAACAACAGAAACACCTCTTGCGGATAAGAAGAACAGTGCAGGTATATGGTTTACGTTTACTGCAGACGGTCAGGAATACTGCATTCATGCATATGCACTGGATGGTGAACGAAGTGCTTCAGGTACATCAGATCTGTATACAGGTATTTCGGGATATTCTGCTTTTGATTATACAGATGCATCTGTCATTGATTCTTCTTATACAGAGATCAGTACAGACAATATGAATACTTTGATTTCTTCACTGGAACAGATCCAGCTGATTGAACACTGAGGTGAATCTATGCATGTAAAAAGTGATTTTGTATTGAGAAATGTCATGGATGAGTATGTCATCGTTCCGGTAGGAAAAGAATCACTGAACTTCGGATCATTGATTACAACCAATGAAGTCGGTGCGTTTATCTGGAATATGTTAAAGAATGAAACAAGCGAAGAAGAGATCATCACGGCTTTGATGAAAGAGTGCGGTACTGAACGGGATGTGGTAACCCCTGATGTTGCGGAATATCTCGATTCTCTGCGCAAGATCGGAATGCTTGTGGAATAAAAGCGAAAAACTGTTAAGATTGTTACGTTGGCTTCATGGGAAAGGAGAGTGTGCTTATGATGCGTTTGCTGAGACTGCTGGTTGTACTGGTTTTTATTATTGGCTGTGCAATGGGCGGGTATACAAAATATCAGAGTATGCAGACGATTGAGAACAGTTCTCCTGTGATTACGATCGAGGAGGATACATTAAGAGTATCCTGTTCTGCCACAAGAGAGGATCTTCTGCAGGGGGTTACAGCAAGTGACGCTGAAGATGGTGATCTTACATCTGAGATTATTATTGAGAATGCTTCCAACTTTATCGAACCCGGCAGATGCAGAATCTACTATGCTGTCTTTGACAGCGCAGGAAAGGTGGCAGCAGCTTCGAGAACATTGATTTATGAAGACTATACTTCTCCTGCCATCTCTTTGACGGAACCTCTGACATTCACTGCCGGCAGTACGGTATCTGTTCTTGACAAGATCAGAGTAGAAGACTGCATTGACGGTGATATCAGCTCTTCTGCTGAAGTTATGAGCAGTACGGTAAAGAGTACTGTTTCAGGTGTATACAGAGTCAAGATCCGTGTTTCCAACAGTCATGGTGACATGGTTACGCTGGAACTTCCGGTTGTGATTTCAGATGCCAAGGATCAGGATCTTGTGTTAACACTGGATACACCGGTCCTTCGTCTTCATACAGGTGATTCCTTCAATGCGGACAGCCACCTCACCGGCGCAAAGGACGCTTCCGGCAACACTGTATCTCTGTACCGTACAAAGACAGAGGAACATAATGCCAATGTCAATGTATCCGGCAGTGTTTCCACAGATACACCGGGTGTTTATTACATTACTTATACTGTGATTGATGACAATGCACACAGAGGTACTGCTGTACTGACAGTGATTGTTGACGGAGAGGAGGAAATACCGGGATGATTGATGATCTTCGCAGTCTGAATCTTCATGTCATAATCAGAGATGTTCTTTATCAGTTCTGGGTTCCTGTTCTTGCTTTTATCGGTGTCAAGCTGATTGTATGGTCTTATATCACTCTGACCTTTGTACCAAGCTATACAAGCTCTGTTACATTATCTGTTTCCACCAGAACAGCATCAACGGTATACGGAGATCTTTCCACTGCTTCATCCATGGCGGAAGTACTGGAGGAAGTTCTGGACAGTTCTCTTTTAACCGACGTTGTCAATGCTGAGATGGGAGAGGATGTAACAGGTCTCAGATATTCCTGTACCGTCATTCCGAATACAAACCTGTTAACCATGTCTGTTACTGCTTCTGATGCACGTACAGCTTTTACTGCAGTTACGTGTGTTCTGGAGAATTATCAGGATGTTGCAGCGACTGTCATGGACAACGCAGTATTCCATGTCATTCAGCAGCCTGCTGTAGCCTTCGGGGCTGTGAACAGTCCGAATTCCTCAAGACCTTCCACCGCTGCCGGGATGGCTGCTGCACTGGCTGTGCTGGCTGCGATTATATACAATGCGTGGAAACGTCCTACGGTGAAGAGAGAGAATCAGATTGTTACAGAACTGAATACAAAGCTTTTAGGTTCTCTGCCTCATGAGACGATCAACCGCAGTATCAAGGGAAGAATCAGAAAGATCAATAAGGGTGTGCTCATTACCAATGCTTCTACAAGCTTTGCTTTTGTAGAACAGGTGCGTCAGATGCGTACACGTGTGGAACAGGCAGCTGCTGACAATGATGCAAAGACGATTGTTGTAACTTCCCTGCTTGAGAATGAAGGAAAGTCTACGGTGCTGATGAACCTTGCTATTGCTCTGGCGCAGAAAGGCAAGCGTGTGCTGGTTGTGGATGCCGACCTTCGCAAACCTGCAGTATATAAGCTGTTAGGACACGCTGAAGAAAAGAGAGCAGGTCTTGAGGCATTGCTGACGGGAAGAGCAGAGATGAAAGATGTCATCCGCTGGGAACCGTCTGTTTATATCTGGTCCTGTGCAGGTTCGGGAACATTGAAGAAGACAACAGAATGGCTGGGGTCAAAGAAGATGAGGGAACTGCTTCAGTGCTGGGCTGACAATATGGACTATGTGCTTCTGGATGCACCGCCGCTGGATGCCGCAACCGATGCGGAAACATTATGTGCCTGTGCGGATGCTTCTTTGCTGGTGGTTCGTGAAGACTTTGCACCTGCGGAAGGTCTGAATGAAGTTATCGATAATATGAGCAGAGCGAATGCGAAGTTCCTGGGATGTGTTTTTAATGATTCACATGCACCGGAAACATCACAGGCAGGCCTGACGAATGCAAAATACGGAAAGAATTATCACTATAACTATTCCGGATATAACTATAAGAATGTTGTCAGAACTTCTGATGCCGTTCTGAAGAAAGCAGATGGTAACCATGACTGAGAGCAGAAATGATGAAGAGATCGAAAAGATTGATCTGATGAAAATCGTAAACAAGATGCTCAAGGCATTGAAGAGACTCTGGCTTGTCTGTGTATTGATCACGGTTGTATGTACAGCCGGATATACGTTCATGAAGAAGCGTACTTATGTACCTTCCTACAGAGCATCTGCTACCTTTACGGTTTCCGCAGCATCTTCGACGGATGATATTACTACATCCTATTCTTCCTCCTTCAACAGTTCCTATGCAGATACGTTTGCCAGTACCTTTCCTTACATCATCAACAATGATGTTATGAGAGAGATCATCAAGGAGGATCTTGGTACAAGCTATGTGAACGGTACTATTACAGCAGCTACTACAGATAAGACAAATCTGGTTACGATCAATGTATCTTCAAATAATCCTGATGATGCACTGGCAATTTTGGAATCTGTTATGGAGAACTATCCTCAGGTAGCCCGCTATGTACTGGGTGATACGGTACTGGAAGTACTTAAGAAGCCTTCCGTAAGCAGTACACCGGTCAATTCCTTTGCATTTGTGAATACAGCTGCCAAAGGCATGATTGCCGGTATTGCTCTGTCTCTTGCTCTGCTGGCTTTTGCGGCTGTTCTGGACAACACGATTGCCTCCCGCAAGGATATCCAGGAGAAACTGCATCTTCGCTGTGTCGGTGTTCTTCCGGAAGTTTCCACTGCCCGTAAAAAGGCGAAAAAAGGCGCAGGAACAGCAATCAGCACGGATGATGAACGTATTCCTTCGAATTATAAAGAGGCGCTCAGAGGACTCAGAACGCATGTTCTGCAGTCTTTAAACGAGTATCCTGAAGATAAAGTAATTATGGTTACCAGCACGGTTCCCGGTGAAGGAAAGTCTACGGTAGCTTACAACCTTGCCCTTTCTCTTGCTCATAACGGTTCCAAGGTGATTCTGGTGGATGGTGATATGAGAAGACAGAGTATCAGAGAAATGACAGATCCTGAACATGTACATTACGGTTTATCGGAAGTACTGCAGGGAGTGCTGCCCTGGTTCAATGCCATCTACAAGCATGGTTCTCATAATCTTCGTATTCTGACGGGTAAAACAGATCCGGAAGCAGCGGAACTTTTGGATTCCGCAGATATGAAAGAGATCATCAAGGCAATGAAGAAAGTCGCTGACTATATTGTGATTGATACTCCTCCTTCAGGCATGCTGGCAGATGCACATGTGATTGCCAATATCTCTGATTGTGTTCTTTATGTTGTAAAGCCTGATTTATGCAGAGCAGAAAGTATTCTTTATTCACTGGAAACACTGTCCAACGGAAAGACACATATGCTTGGTGCAGTACTGAACGGTGCTGATGAAGCAAGCGGCCAGTACGGTTACGGGTATGGTCACTACGGTCATTACGGTTATGGACATTACGGACACTACGGATACGGTCATTACGGGAAATACGGCTACGGTTACGGCAAAGAAGAGCCGGAAGAGTAAACTATGTCTTTTCATGTGATCAGAGATGATATTGTTCATGTAAAAGCAGATGCGATTGTAAATACTGCGAATTATCAGCCGAAGTATGCTTCAGGTACGGATGCGGCAGTCTATACAGCTGCAGGAGCGGAGAAACTTCTGGAAGAGAGAAGAAAGATCGGCTTTCTGAACCCCGGTGAAGCTGCGTATACGCCTGCTTTCAAGCTGAATGCAAAGTATATTATTCATGTTTCCTGTCCTGCCTGGAATGACGGGAATCATGGTGAGGAAAAGGTTCTTGTGTCCTGTTACAGGAATGCTCTGGAGCTTGCTGAGAAACTGGGATGTACATCTGCGGCTTTTCCGCTGCTGGCATCAGGAAACTTTGCTTTTCCGAAAGAGAAGGCACTCGGTATTGCTCTGCATGAACTGCAGACATATGCCATGAAGCATGATATGAGAATTGATCTTGTTGTTTTTGATGAAGAGTCTTATGCGCTGGCAGGAAGAATCTTCGATGATATTGAAGCATATGTGGATGATCACTATGTAAAGAATGCAGAAGATGTTTATTACCCTCAGCAGAGAAGATTTGTCAGGAATACACAGAACAGAACATCTTTTGCAAAGAAGGAAGAAACATTTCAGGAGAAAATGCTGTCTTATCTGAATGCTTCAGGAATGAAGAATTCAGAGTTCTATAACAGTATTCAGATCTCAAAGCAGATGTTCTCAAAAATACAGAGCAGCAGGAACTACCAGCCGGAGAAACGGACTGCACTGGCGATGTGCATAGCACTGAAACTGGATCTTGATGAAACAAATGATCTGCTGCAAAGAGCAGGATATGCTTTCTCTCCTGCAAGCAAGGCAGATATGATCATCAAAGGATTTATTGTGAATCATCATTACTGCTTTCAGGAGATTGATACATATCTTGCCAACGAGCATCTTCCGCTGCTTTTGAAATACTGAATGATATGAAAAAGAGACTGTAACAAACAGACAAGACCGGTATATACCTGTCTGAGGATGCAGTCTCTTTTTATAAGGGAAGATTCAGTGTTCCTTGTACATCTTGTCAATAATCTGTCCTGACAGGATGACACTTAACAGGGAATACAGAATATCTTTTAAAGGAATGTAGGAAAGCGAAAGGACCAGTACGATCAGATCGGATACAAGATATACCGAAGAGATCCGGAAGGAACATTTCCTGTTCAGAATCAAAGCCAGAGCATCATCTCCTCCGGCTGCGCATCTTTGATTAACTGCAAGACCTGCACCGATTCCTACAAACACCGCACCTGTAACAGAAGCGATGAGCAGATGATCTGAAAGATCGGGGAGAACAGGTCCGAAGTGTTCAAAGATCAGATAGAAAGAAGAGTAGGATACAGAAGCAAAGATGGACTTTTTCAGAAAGCCTTTGCCGAGAATGAACTCGCCGAGGATAAAAAGAGATGTATCAATGAAGAAAGATGTAATTCCCGGAGAGATATGAAACCATTCTTTTAAAAGAAGCGTTAATCCGAGTACGCCTCCTTCCGAGATGGCACATCTTGAATGTATGTTGTACATGCCGAAGGCAAGAATGAACATGCCGGACATGATAATGAAATATCTTTTGTACTTTTGTATGAGATTCATGTATTCTCCTGCAGGCAGTGAGTATTCTAGCACAACAAAGTTATTTTGTTCAAACCGTCATTCAGGTAGAATGGTTAGTGTAGAAAGAACAGGTATAAAGAATGAAATTACTGGAAGATCGTATTTTGAAGGACGGAATTGTCCTTCCCGGAGATATTCTCAAAGTTGACTGTTTTCTGAATCATATGATTGATCCTGTGCTGCTCAGGCAGCTGGGTGAGGAATTCGGAAGACTGTACAAGGATGCAGGTATTACAAAGATCCTGACAGTTGAAGCAAGCGGTATCGCTGTTGCATTTGCGGCAAGTGCATACTTTGGTGACTGTCCGGTGGTTTTTGCTAAAAAAGGTGAGGTATCCACTATGTCGAAGGATACATATACTGCAGATGTTCATTCGTATACAAGAAACAAGGATCTGAAGCTGAATGTAGCAAAGAAGTTCCTGCAGAAAGAAGATACTGTTCTTCTTGTGGATGACTTTCTTGCGAACGGTGCAGCGCTTTCCGGACTGCTTGAGATCTGTGAACAGGCCGGATGCAGGATTGCAGGTGCAGGTATTGTGATTGAGAAGGTATATCAGGGCGGAGGCAGTGCTGTACGTGCAAAGGGGATTCGTGTAGAGTCTCTGGCAAAGATCAGGTCTATGGATGATTCAGGAAAGATTGAATTCTGTGACTGAAGAGGGCGGTTCAATCCGGACTGTCAGTACAGGTTCGATGCTTTTCAAGATTTAAAAAATCATCTTTTTTCTTTATTAATTTCATGCTTTGTGAGATAGTTTGGTCGACAAAAGAAATAATAATGTAAAAGAGGTTAATTATGAATATTGCTGTCATAACTGGTGCATCTTCAGGTCTGGGCGTAGAATATCTGGATGCAATAGCAGAACTTTATCCTGGTTTAGACGAGATCTGGTTAGTTGCAAGAAGAAAAGATCGCCTTGAGAAACTGACCGAAAAATATCTGTCTGTTAAAATTCGACCTGTAGTATTGGACCTCTCTTCTGATGATGCCTATCTGGCATTATCAGATCTTCTAGAAGAAACAGATCCTGTCATCAGTATACTGATCAATAATGCCGGCATTGAAAAAACAGGCCGTTTTGATGAAACAGAATATTCAGCCATTAAAGGAATGATCAATCTGAATGTGAAAGGTATGACCATGGTTGATTATGCCTGTATTCCTTATATGAAAGCAGGCAGCTTTATTATTCATACCTGCTCTGTTTCTTCTTTTGCCCCTGTTCCTTCGCAGACTGTTTATTCATCCTCAAAAGCCTATATGCGTTTCTTTTCCAGAAGCCTAAGGGAAGAAATGAAGAAAAAAGATATCAATGTATTCATGATGTGTCCGGGCAATATGGACACAGAAATGAATCCGAAAGGACAGCATAGCCAAAGCGAGATGGTTGACAACCTGCCTTTTCTTGATATGAAAGTCATTACCAGAAAAGCACTGAAAAAAGCACAAGCAGGCAAAGCAATCTATACACCTGGTGTCTTTTATAAAGGATATCGTCTTTTGTCTAAAATACTTCCATCCTGCATCATGATCAGAATTACACGTAAAAGTTATCAGTATTGAGGTATGAACAATGATTTTATATTTCAGTGCCACTGGCAACAGCAAATATGTAGCCGAAAGAATTGCAGCAGCTGCAGATGATGTCGCAGTATCCATTGAACAGACAGATCCCAGACTAAGTCTTTCAGACAATGAAATATTTGGCATGGTTTTTCCAACGTATGATTACACCATTCCTGTCAATGCAAAAGAGTTTCTTTCCCGATTAGATCTTTCTTTTTCAGTGCGTCCATATCTTTTTTATGTAGCAACTTATGGAACCTCATCCGGAGCAGCTTCCAGCATGGCAAATGCCATTCTGAAAAAGAAAGATTTATGCTTTGATGCGCTCTTTGACATTCGTATGCCCGATACCTGGACACCAATGTATGATCTGTCTGATTCCGGAAAGGTTTCTCAGATTCTTCAAAAAGCCGATAAAGAGATCGATGAACTGATCGAACAGATTCAAAACAGAATAACGGGAAAGCATATGAGTCTGACTTTCCCGAAACCAGTCGGATCAATTGGAAATTATTTATATGAGCAAACAAGAAAAACCAGGCATCTTCACGTTTCGGATGTCTGTATTGGATGTGGATTATGTGAACATAGATGTCCGGCAAAAGCGATCAGTTTAAAAGAAAAGAAACCAGTATGGATAAAAGACAAATGCATCATGTGTTTAAGATGTCTGCATAATTGTCCAATGTTTGCAATTTATTATGGCAATGGCAAAAATCGTAAACATGGGCAATATCAGCACCCTGGAAAATCATTTGATCAATCCGTTCGCTGACACTTGCTGCTGGTTTTTCGTGTAACTTTTTCTGAAAGCTGAAATGGTATGAAACAAGCCGAACCGTCAGTACTGGTTCAGTACTTTTCAAGTATGAAAAAATCATCTTTTTCTTTATAAATCGGATGAAATGTGAGGTAGTTTGTTTGAATTTAAGAAAACTCAGAGGAAAGGAGTACTCTTATGAAATATGATGAAATGATGAAACGCTTTAGAGACAACGGTTTTGATCTGGAACGTAAAATGTTCATTTTTTACGGAACTTTTCCGGATGTTACAGACTTTGTGAAGAACAAAGAAGGGATCTGGGAGAAACATCAGATGCGGGAAAAAAGTCCTGGAGAATCAGTTTATCCTTATGCCTGTGAAGAGGACATGGTCAAAGAAATTCTGCATCATGTTTACAACGAATCAAAATGGAATTTAGACTATGTAGCAAGAGGGCATAAAGCAGCTAATGTCGATCTTGAGTCCTACACTGCAGCAATGGAGGTTTTTGATAAAGGTGTATTCAAAGATGTTTTACCGGAATCCTATACCAGAAAAGAGTCTTCAGATCATTCCGATCTTGTAAAGGTAGCTGGTGTTGCTGCATTAGGCATCTCTGCCCTTTTGACATTGTGGAAAAAGAAAAAGGAAAACTTACCGGCAGTTTCCGGTATATTGATTCATGCAGAACGTGATAGTGTCTGCATGGGAGATGATGTCATGGCGCCGAATGCGCAGGATGTCAGATTTGATAATAATATGATGGTCTCTGAGCTGATGAAGTGGGTTGTTGAATATGTACCTGCAATGAAAAATTATGAATGGGATATTTTATGCAATAGTACGATGATAGGAAAGCTCATCTCTGGAGAAGACTGCATATACAGAAGTGAACTGATGATAAATGATATCGCTATATCAGAATTGCCTGACACAAAAATATTCTGTCGCATAAAAAGATAACCCGGCAAAATAAAGTATATAAAGCCTGTCTGTTCACAATGATGATCAGATGGTTTTTTCTTCTGTATCTTTTTCTGAAAACTGAAAGGATATGAAACAAGCCGAACCATCAGTACGGGTTCATCACTTTTCAAATATGAAAAAACATCTTTTTCTTATATATCATGTACTCTTTAACTAAAAAAGTACCCATAGTTGGGTACAATCTACGGCGAAGTAGTTGTCCTTTCTATAGGTACCAGTTCAGGGACATGTTCTGTTCTTTGCAAACTCTTAATATAACATATAGGCTTCGTCTTCAGTCAGCTCACGTATTTTATGTGTATCAACATTAATAAGTACGTAGATTCCGTAAACAGTTTTACCCATGCCTGTTTCTACGTTGTCACCACTTTCATCTTTGTCATGATATTCCCAGGATTGATTAGGATCAATAATGGAAACTGTCATAAAACGATAAGTACCTGATGCTATATTTTCAATATCCAGATCATCGGATGAGAAAACAGGGGCTTCAACTTCGAACTGGATGGATCCGCCAGGTTGTACGGTTGGCAAATCACCTACTGTAGCATTTCCATCAGGCTGTAATTCTGCAGCTGAATTATTTGTGAAAGTAGCAGCAGCTGTATAATCATCATCGAAGGAATCAATAACAATCTTTCCGTATTCGTTATCACAGATTACGATATTTAAACTGCTTTCCTCATTTGAACCTTCCTGTTCCTGACTATTTGAAGCTAGTAATTCGTTATGCTGTTCCATGATTTCTGCAGGTACATCGATATCATTGATATGAGTGTAAGGATGCTCGTCATTCTTTACGGAACCAGGATTGCTGATAAAGAAGTAATCGCTGCTGGATTGAATATCATTTTCTCCAAAATATAATGTAATCGTTTTTTCATCATTAGGATCAACTGTGTCAGTACTATCTAAGCCACGAGAACCTACAGTTAATTCTTCATCTGTATTGTTTTTAACGTTTAAAACAAGATAAATATCACCAAAATGATTACCTTCATCAGGACAAACCCCTACCGTCTTTAAAACGATATCTGCAAAATCCAATACTTCACCTGTTGAGTCATCACGAAGTGTCAGCGCATCTTCTACTGAAACTTCATAATCAGAAGTCGTTGAGGTTTCCTCAGTCTCAGTAGTTTCAGATTCAGTGTTTTCAGATGTATTATCTGCAGAACTACCGGAACAGCCGGTTACACTGAACATCATTGCCATAGCAAACAGCAATGTGAATATTCTTTTCATAGTATTCCTTCTTTCCTTTAAATTCGAATAAATTATATATATATGTATTTTTCATCAAGAATTTATTCAGTAAATAAGGTCATTGAAGCACTTCAGAAAGTTATTGAAGTTACTTTGAAGCTGCTTTGAAGTGCAATGCGAACAACTTCAAAGAAAGGAGCAGTACGATGTTTCTGGAAGAAATAACAAATAATGAATATCTGGAAAGTGATCGCTTTGAATGCAAAGCAAAGCTGAATCGTGATGATATTGTAGGATGGCTGAAAACAATTGCCGGATTTGCAAATGCATCAGGAGGAGAGTTCTTCATTGGTGTAGAGAATAAAAGCAATAAACTGATCGGTTTTGACCGCACTTCAGCTGATAATGAGCGAAATTATTTCAACAATATTGTAAATGAGCATTTGACCCCTCGCCCACAGATGAAACTATCCTTTATCCGGTACGAAATAAACAGTACTGAACGCTTTGTTATAGGTGTTCAGGTTTTTGAATCATCAGTAAAGCCTATCATTTTAAAGATGAAAGGGATCCCTTCAATCTACATGCGGCGTGACGGCTTCACAAATTGCGCCACCTATGAAGAGATCATTGAAATGAGCATCAGAAGCAAAAACACACAGTATGATATTCTGACTTCTGATGCCAAATATGACCCGAATGATTTTACTCAGCTGAAGTCTTTCTATTCCATGCATAATAATGGTAAACAGCTGACAGAAAAAGCATTGCAATCCATGGGTTTTTTTGATGAAAACAGCTACCTTGCCAATGGAGCTGTACTTTTTTCTGACCATTATTCAGAAAAGAAAACGGAAGTCATGTGCTCTGTATTTTCAGGATTCAACAAGGGAAGTGAACGTATCATTAGTGTAAACCGGTATCAGGGGAACATCATCACTATAATTGAAGTAATGATGAATTTTGTTAAGCAGAGAATGAATCATTCCATTCAGAAACTGGGAGAAACAAGAATCAACATTGATGCCTATTCGGAGCGGGCTTTGTTTGAAGGTGTGATCAATGCGGTTGCCCATCGCGATTATTTTCTTGATGGGACACAGATTCAGGTAGACATGTTTAAGGATCGTCTGGCGATCACCTCACCAGGCAGTTTTTATCGGGGTGATCCCATCGGAAAAACTTATGATCTGTCAGGCATTATTTCAAAGCGAAGAAATGAACTGATTTCTTCTGTACTTGTCAGCTGCAATGTTATGGAGGCAGCCGGAACCGGTTTTGACAAGATTACTGAAGAATATCAGGGTGCAGATATGAATCATCGCCCATATATTTCCTCGGCATCTGATCATTTTACGCTGGTTCTGCCAGATCTCACTTATACTGAAGGCATACAGGATGACAATCTTCCATCGCTGGAATTCATTCCAGTACCAAATGGTACCGTGCATGATGAAAAGATACTGAGTTATTGCTATACAAAAGCCCGGAAAGCATCTGAAATTGCAAAATACCTTGAAATCAGTGACTCCAGTTATTTCAGAAAGCAAATACTTGAAAACCTGGTCCTTAATGGATATCTAACGAAAAGTAAAGACGGTAGAAATTATTTTTTCAAAACCGATTCGAAGATGATGAAACTAAGGTGACATTTTAAGATAGACCAGAAATAATACTTACACAGATAAATGATAATTCTTCGAATTATTATAAAGAACAAACCCATCTGATCATCGTTATGAACAGATGGGTTTTATTTGTAACCTTTTTCTGAAACCTGAAATGTAATGAAACAAGCCGAACCATCAGTACGGGTTCATCACTTCTTAAGATAGCCCAAAACTAACGATTGTACACTAAATAAGTCTCTTTCCGATTTTTTCGGATAAGAGACTTTTGTGAAAGAGCAAATTCTATCTTGGGTAGATTTTACTTTTTCAAATGAGAATTTAAATTAAGCTCCGTCGTTTATCACCCTTTTATCACCCACTTTATGGTATAAAGCATATGGGTGATAAAATGGACATTAAAAATATAATCGAAAACCTCCGTGCATATGATTCAGAACAGAAATCGTTTGAATAAATTTAACAGAAAAATTAACCTAAACACTTCAGGAAGAGTTTTTCCATTGCTGTATAATCGCATATAAATGATGATTTGCTGGCAGTCAGCATCTCTTCTTCACTGCATTTTGCAAATTGGATCTTGTATCTGTTAAGCAAAGCAAGAGAACGTATAAACTCCCGTTGGCTCCTTCCGTTGCCTTCTCTGAATGGGTGCAGCGCGTTAATTTATGAAAAGAAATATGCTGCTCGCTTTGCAAATAACTCTCGCGAAAGATCCTGCAAATAATTTTCTTCTTTCAATTTTTCAAATATTATTTGAGCCTGCTCATCGATAAACATTACATTACAGAACATGTTTCCCTTTGCAATATCTACGGTTCTGACTTGTACCGCCCATTCAATGAGAACATCCGAATCCGGATAACAGTAGACGGAATCCGGCATACTACACCTCTTCTATGATTTTCTTTCTGAGCGCGTCACCGGACACTTCACCCTTTCTGTAAGCTCTTAGCAGATCTAATTCTTCATCGCTCAGTTTGAAGCCTTCCATTCGCATGGCTGCCTCAACTTCATCAACTGATTCCTGGATGTTATAGCTTGCAGGACAGAGCTTAACGTCAAAAGGTATGCCGTTTTGTATGACAAGCTGTTTCAGAGCCATATTTATATATGTTGACAGGTTAAGACCAAGCTGATCCAGAATTTCAGCCGCATTTTCCTTAAGCTTTTCAGGTGTACGTGCCTGAACCATTGACATATTCTCCATTGATATCATCTCTGATAGACTTTGTACTACACTGTCATTACATTATCAATACAGCACAAGCCAGCAAAGAACAATAAGGGCGTGCGGACGTTTTTGGGCAACCACACACCCAATAACAAAATCCGAGCGACTTTTCAATTTGTTTTACAAAATTAAGAATAATCCAAAGCAGCCAAATGATTTTGTGATATTGACAGTCCCCCCTTGGTTGTATAATTTCGCATGATTTATAAACAGAAAGGAAGATCATTTATGAAAAGATTAGTGCGCCTTTATGCATTAATTATGTGTCTTTTACCATGACTGCATGCGGATCAGGTAATGTCGGCGGAGCGACTATACCGGCAGATGATAAAACTGAAACAACAGAAAATTCAAGTGAAGAAACTGAAGCCGTAGAACCGGAAGTATCAGCACATCCTGCACAGCTTATTCTTTCAAATAATTATGTAACTGCGGGATATTCCGCTGTTTACGAGCAGGACGGGATCAGTTATTACGATGTAACCGTTACAAATAAAACGGACTTTGAAATGGGTGTCGACGCAACCAGCGGAGGCGGCCATATGACTTGGATCGCAGCAGGTGAAACTATTACCATATCTACTGAGCCTGATATTGATGTATCTACAAGCCATTCAGGAACAGATACAAGTGTTTCTTTTAAAATACAATGCAGAAGCAGTGACGGTACGCATAATTCATCTGCATACGGCTGGATACGGCAGAATGATGATGGAAGTTATGATACACTGTCAGCTAAGTATAATTATAACGAAACCGATGAAAACAGCGGTGAGTGGGAAATTGAAGGGCAAGCTAATGTTAATGAGATCACTGCCCCGACAGAAGTTGTAAACGATGACTGGATTAAGGCAACAACCACAAATGTTGATTATGCTTACACTGACAGCACTATTTTCAGATTTGGAGTGCAGCTCAGTACTGTAAACCAGAGCGGCAAGACCCTTGTGCTTGATGATGATGATCACGATTACGTAAAATTTGCAAACGGAAGCGAAATAATCCTTGGAGAAGATCACTATATTGAGCAATCCATGACAAGGACCTTTGATTTCTATGTCTGGGATGAGAGTGAGCAGCAGGCATACGCCAAGGATGCCGGAGGAACATATTATGAATATACTGTAGGCAGGCATTATACCGTTACCGTATCTTGTGAAGGCGGAAAACTCTCCATTTCTTCAACATATGAAGCGATAGACCTTAGACACTAATAAAAAAGATTATCTATAACAGAAAAGCACAGTCATAAAACATGACTGTGCTTTTACTTTTTTGGTGAAGGCGGGTAGAGTCGACTTTTTGAAAACCGGTAATTGCAAGGGATTCGGGGCTGTAAATTTTTGTATCCCATTGGTGTCCCACCAGAATTTGTCTGCATGATATGAGCCTGAAGAACCGATGGATAATCAAACAATTAAACTCAACAAAGTTAAGTCATCTGATCATTGATATGAACAGATGATTTTTCTGAATTCTGAAATCTCTTTTTTTATTCACTGGCTAACAGACGCATATCTTTCTTGCCCAATAACCCTCCTTAATTCAGCGGTATTTATTTCAATCATATTCACCTCCTGAAACTCTGTCAGCATGCTGCATTGATCCTGTAGCCACCCTTATTCATATAACGTCTGAGTGCTTCATCGAGTCTGTCTGCCCTGATTTTATTGTCGGTCATAAGATCCTGATACTCGTCAGTGAACTCGTTTTCACATTTTTCAATGATCTTCGTGGCCAAGCTATTCAAATAAGCCTGGGCATTATTGAAGAACTCATCATTCTGTTCAATAAATCCTTCGCATTCCTGCATCATCGTGATGGCATTAGCCATGATCATAAATTCCTTTTCAAGCGGATATTCACCACTGAATCCAAAGGCAAGATTCCAGATCTCTGTTTCTGCTTCATCCAATCTGTGGATTATTTCTTTCGATAATCCACTATGATGTTCCATATACCCCCAGGAAGTCTTATAATCTGGATCCTTATCACAGGCAAAATCGATTTCTGTATTGATATATCTGCAGATATCATAAAGGGGAATTTCATAGTTTGTCTGATTTAGCATGATCGCAATTTTACGGTAAGTTTCAATATGTTTCATTTTCTTATCTCCTTTATTGTTTACATGCTTATCGTAGAGCTTTCAGATCAATAAAAGGTCGTCTCGAAAATGACATTTCATATTTCACTCTTTATGGCATCACTATAAATGAATCCTTCTATAGACATATACTCAGATACTGCTTCCTGAATAAGCCTTTCCTGCTGAGTTTCATCTTCTGTTTTTTTGTATTCATCTATCAAAAAATACAATTCACACTGAAACTGCATCTTCATATCCTGATAGAAATCCTTATAAACATATTCCAAATGTTCCCTTAACATTGACATCAGTAAATCATGATACAAGTCAAATAAACTCTTTGTGGTATGTTTCCATTTCACCTTTCCGGTTCTTTCAGCATCCTTTATTTTCTGAATCTCTGCCATATTTAAACCTGTTCGGTTTCTCATTAAACGGAAGAACAAGCGATCATAGATGTGATCCTCGATATCAATGTGCTGATCTTCAAGAATATTTTCACATTCCATTTCATTTTCAATAAACTGATATGCGCTCTGAAAACTTAAGGAAGTTTCTTTTATTAGGAAATAGAGCGATAAAACCGGCACTGTTCTCATTTCTTTCATTTCTGATCTCTCCTCTTTCATTGCAGTTTTATTATAAAAAGATCAATCCTGTATTTGTCCTTTTTCAGGCGACCTTTCTTTGGATCTGAAAATGTATTCTATAAACGCACAAAGGAGGTACCAGTATGAAAAACTTTAAAGGATACAACTGTTATCTATGTCCAACCGAACTATATCCATATATCGCTGTGATCACCACCTGTAAATGGTACTGGGCCAGGTATTTCCCAAATTGCTGGAAAGAGGGCTTCACCGAATTCAATGCGAAGATCCCAGCCGATATTTATCTGCTCATTTTAGAAAAAGCCAAAGAGCTTTACTTAACAGAAACAGGTGATGAGACTTATGCACATCTTGATGAAAAACAGGCCATCATTGACGAATACACGCATAATCTAATGAATCAGCCCTCAGAAGCATTTCCTGTTTATACCTATTCCTGTCCATCCAGGATCATGGAATTCGTGAAAAAGAATCTTATTGATTCCTGGCACAGCTGCACATTGCTTGAAACTGATGATCCTGCTACCACAAGATTTACCAGTAACCTAAGTGAAGAATATTTTCCCTTTCTGATTGAAAGATCCAAAATGGATTATCTAAGTACTCTTTGTAATGGATGTTTATTTGTCTCACCTGAAGAAGAAGGAGACAGGGGTGGCTGGTTAACCTATACTATGCACTATTTCTGGCATACTAATTTCTATTTCATGCCAACCGAAGAACATTTGGCACTTGTGGAGGATGATGTTTTATATGGACGTAAATAATGAAGCGCTTGAATTTGCTTATTTAATGGAAGAAACCCATTCCACTTATCAGCAGATCTATGTCTATACAAGAGCCCAGGATGCTTATTGTGCCACCCTGGATGATGAAGAGCCTGCTGACTCAGAAGCCATGTTTGCGTTCATCAGACAGCACACCAATCTTTCAATGCACCATATCCAGCAGATCAGCAATGCTCAGCTGAAAGCTTCAGCTATTGATCTTTCTCCTGATATGCAATGCCTGTTGATCCGTAAAATGGTTCAGTCTTTATCAAAAAAAGATAAGGAAACAATTCGACCGGAGTTCTGGGAAACTGTCCTTGAATACCAGGAACCGAATCAGAATGCCTGATCCAGATTTGTGGCAAAAGCCACAATTCTCATCGTATATCCTCCTTGTAAAGGACAGAGCTGGCAAATGCCAGCTTTGTCTTTATCATTCCATAAACATAAACCGATACCATAAGAATGGAAGTGTCAGTGAAGATGATCGATACACCGCTGACTGCATTGCTCAAATGAATGACTATGCGTCACACAGCAGCTATGCAGAATGAAAGGAGAACCCACATGAACAGCAATGAATATCCCGTAAAATTTTATAAAATTCCTGAGAAACTAGGGCCTTTTGTTCAGAAAATCGCAGACCGCTGCTGGCTTAATGGCAGTGTTGGTTCTGAGACCGATGAAAATGGAAATGTTACTTTTATGACTTCCATGCCTGATGATACTTATCAGTATGTAATGGAAAGAGCCAAAATGGAATGGCTGAATCAGAAGGCTGAATTCAGAAATTTTCTTCTTGTTTCAGAAGCAGAAAACAAACGCGTTTTCTGGCTTGCAGCAACAAAGGAATTTTCAGGAACAGATCGCGTGATTTATCTTTCTGAAAAAGAGATAGAAAGATATTCCAAAGAGTTTGATGAAGAACTTCAGAAAAAATAATTTCTATGTGAACTATTCGGCAACAAGTTACAGAACTTCCTGTTTCAGCCATTACTGCTTGAAGAAGTATATAGTTCAGCAAGAGATTTCATTGCGGAAATAACTTTTTGATAAAACCGGAAATTGTGAAATAGCAAAAGCAAGACAGTCATCTGACAATGAAATATGATGACTGTTTTTATTGTCAGAAGGCAATGACTTTCCTGGGATACCATGCTATACAAATAATGTTAAAGAACTGATCGCATGATTTTCGTTCACAGCGGACTTCTGCTGTGACAGCTGTATATTCGGGCACCTTATTGATGTCACAGTGAGAATGCTTTTCTAAAGTATTTTTTACAGTGCCTTCATTGGCAGCGTATTACACATACGCATACATTACAGTAAGGACAAAAGAGAAATCTTCTGTCCTTTTTTCATACAAATATAAATACGCAGGAAATTATAACCTCTATTGATTATTTTGCAAAAAGGGGTTATAGGTTCGGACTGCATTGCGGCAGCTTGGGAGAGTCTGATATGGAAAATCTGCAGGAAAAGATTGCACGGTTAGAATCGGAAATAGCGGAATTGCCGGTTGGATATATTTCCCGTAAAACGATCAATGGTACGATCAGACAGTATCATCAATGGACGGAAAAAAGAAAAGTAAATATCTGGATGATGAAACAGCGGCAGTGATGGCTGAGCATATTGCCAGACGCCGGGAATTACAGCAAGAACTGAAAACGGCCAAAGCATTATTACCTAAAGCATCGAAAAGGAAGCCCCCTTCTTCTGATGTCTATAATACAAGTGTGCTGACCGGAGAAGTACTGAGGCAGTTTGTCTCCCGTTCAGATAATTTGAAAAGCCGTCCATGCCTGCATGCAATTCAGGAATTCTTGAATTCCGATAATGACAGCAGGGTGCTGATCCTTTACGGGTTAAGAAGGACCGGAAAAACGACAGTGATGCAGCAGACAATCGCAGGGCTTACTAATGAACAATTTCATCAGGCAGCTTTCCTTCAAGTCAAGTCGGGAGATACGCTGGCTTCGGTCAATCAGGACATGAAGCAGCTGCAAAGTCAGGGATTTCATTATGTGTTTCTGGATGAGGTCACTCTTATGGAGGATTTCATCGAGGGAGCGGCTCTTTTTCCAGATGTATACAGGTTTTAATCATGCTGTAAAAAGAAATATTGAACGATTCCCTGGGAAATTCCGATTTCAATTAACTAGTGAAGAAGAAGCTTCTTTGAGGTCACAAATAGTGACTTCAAACGGTCGCGGCGGTCGTAGATATCGCCCATATGTCTTTACCGAGCAGGGAATAGCCATGTTATCTGCCGTCTTAAAAAGTGATATTGCAATTCAAGTCAGCATTCGTATTATGAATGTTGTTGATGAAATGAAGTGATTACAAATATATTTTGTGATAAATACAAAATACTACAGTTTTTGATGATCGGGTATTGGACTTAATATGTAATTGTGAAAACGGTTTCGGTAAAAAGAGAATATCTGATCAATATTCAAAGAAGCCGATTGATGCATCAGCACACTGTAAATTGAGAAAAGGAAAAACTATGAAAATTACAAAAATTGATCTGCTTCATTGCGAAGCAGTAGAAGATGGATGGAGACCTCTGTTCTGTAGAGTTTATACAGATGAAGGTATCTATGGTGACGGTGAAGTAGCACTCTCTTATGGAAGAATTGATAATGCAGCATTCGGAGCTATGCAGGATATGGCAAAGATGCTGATTGGAATGGATCCTATGCAGCATGAAGTAATCTGGGATAAGCTCTATCATTCCTGCTTCTGGGGAATGAATGGAGGACCGGTAGTTTTCGGCGCAATTTCGGCATTTGACATTGCGATGTGGGATATCAAAGGTAAAAAGTATAATGCACCTCTGATTGAATTGCTGGGCGGAAAAATGAGAAGCAGTCTGCGTGCATATGCATCGCAGCTTCAGATGGGAATCGGTGTAGGAAGACATCAGTGCTGCACACCGCAGGATTATGCCGATGTAACTAAAAAGGCAATGGATATGGGATTCGATGCTGTGAAGATCAACTTCACAACATTCAGGGAAGACGGATCCAGAGCCAGCAAAATGGAGCAGTCTCCTTATCTGGAAGCTTCTTATCTTAATCTGATTGAAGCACGTCTGAAGGCAGTACGTGATACTCTTGGCCCGGATGGCGATATCATTCTGGAAAATCACTGTCTGACGGATAAGGAATCCGCTGTGCAGATGGGAAATATGGCAAAGAAATACAAGATCATGTATTTCGAAGAACCGGTTGTTCCGCATGCAGATCTTCTGAGTTATGTACATCGCTATACAGGAATTCCGGTAGCTACAGGTGAACGCATGTATACAAGATGGCAGTTCAAAGATCGTCTCGATAAAGAAGCGGTTCAGGTAATTCAGCCTGATCTGGGAACGTGCGGCGGTATTACAGAAGTTAAGAAGATTTGCGATATGGCATATACATATGAAGCAGCAATCCAGATCCATGTCTGCGGATCACCGCTTGTTACTGCTGCTTCGCTGGCGATGGAAGCTGTCATTCCCGGATTCATTATCCATGAATACAATGTCAACACCATGATGCCCAAGATGGTCGCAATGGCTAAATATGATTATCAGCCGGTCAACGGATACTACAGTGTTCCTGAACTCCCTGGTATCGGTAATGAGATTTCAGAGTATGCATTCCAGCATGCTGATATAGTTACAGTTGAATAATACAGCTGCAGGAAAGAGTTGTTATGATAAAAATTAAGTATGCGCATGAACCTGCGCCCGGTAAACTCGGACTGAAGGAGCTTTATGCGATTGCTGTAGGTACCGTTATCGGTTCGGGTGTCATTACACTGATCGTTCCCGCAATCAAATACACAGGTTATTCTGCATGGTTTGCATATTTCTGTGCAATTGTAATGGGATTCTTCATGATTTCCCCTTATCTCTTTGTTTCATCAACCGTAAGAGTTCAGGGTGGTGTATATTCACTGCTAGCCAACCTTGCAGGTCCTAAACTTGCAGGTGTCAATGCATTCGTTTCCTTGATTCAGCCGCTTGGCACTGCTTTGTTCGGTGTATCCACAGCAGCATATGTCTGTGATATGATTCCTGCAATCAATAACCCTACGGGCAAGATTGTTGTCGGTGTTGCCACATTAACAATTTTCTATCTGGTTAATCTGATGGGGGTTAATGTAATGGCAAAGTTCCAGAAGTTCATGGTCTGGCTTCTGATTGCAGCTCTCTGTATGTTTACGGTATTCGGAGTTGCAAACATGAAGCTGCCGATCTTCAATACAACAGATCCTTCATGGCTGATCAAGGGCTGGGGCTTCCAGTTCTCTGATTCCGGAAGTATCAACGGAGGATTCCTGGGAGCAGTAATGCTGTTTGTATTCTCCTGCAACGGCTACTACAACACGATTGCTTACGGTAAGTCTGCAGCAGATGCAAAGAGAGATATTCCTAAGGTTCTTCTGATGTGCATTCCTACACTGATTGTCTGTTACGTAGGTGTTGCAATTGCTGCTACCGGTTCTATGACATTAGAAGAGTATGGCGAATCTACAACGCTTGTTTATGCTGCTAAGAAACTGATGCCGGGTATTCTATATTATGTATTCATTATCGGCGGCCCGATTATGGCACTGCTCTCGACAATTAATACAAGTTTTGCTTCAATCGCAATTAATGTTGGTCAGTCCTGCAGAGACGGATGGCTGCCTGAATGGTTCGGACGTCAGAACAAGCATGGAGTACCTACAATAGCTCTGACATATTACTATATTCTGATGGTAATTCCTGTACTGCTCAGTCTTACTATTACAACACTGACAAATATGATTCAGCTTATGGTTGCTTTCTTCAACGTCCTTATGTTCTTTGGATTTATTAGGATGCCGAAACTTTATCCAAATGCCTGGAAGCGGTCGAAATATCATATTCCTGATAGTCTGTATTATGTTCTGTGTGTAATTTCACTCTTTGTATGCTGTCTTACAATCTGGAAAACAACACTTTCGATGCCAAAGATTCTGGCAGTAGGTTCTGTTATCGGAATTATCGTGCTGACAATTGTTGCACTGATCCGTGCAAAGACAGGAACAATCAATATCGAGACTTCGATCTGGGCAGGTGATATTGAAGAAGATCGTCATGCTGTTGAAATGAACGGCGGGACAATTGAATAAAAAAAGTGGATTTGTCAGATCTCATTGAAATATGCTGCGATATAAGGACCGGCAATGATGCTGGTCCTTATATCTTAAGTTAGATATAAAAAATCTGTTATAAGAAACAATGAAATACCTGAAATTATGTCAGATCAAAGATATCCATAAAGAAATCACACAGACAATGCTGCAGGATTGCTGCAGATTATCCGGTTATATTCATTTTTTTAACCAGAGAATCATTTGCAGTATTGCCGAAATAAATGTGCTTCGATTCTTCTAAGAAGATATCGATAATCGGTTTCTGCGGATTGCGTTTGCTGTACGCAAACTCGATATGAGCGTCATATGCAGAAGGCAGTGGAAAAGAAAGAAGATCTTTATGCAGATGAGCCGGCATCAGAAAGTTCAGCAGCGGCATAGACATGAAATAAGCACCAGTGTCACGGATTGCCAGTGCATAGCATATGCTGAAATCTTCCGCATGAATTGTACTGACAGGAGAAAATCTGCATTTGCTGAAAAACGATTCCGATGAAGTACGAGCTCCTCCGTCTTTGTATCCTGTAATAATCGGAAGATTCACCAGATCCGCTGGATTTTCCGTATCCAAAGCATTCTGAATCATATTTTCCGTCAGTGAATATTTATTCATAAGATTCTGGCTCATGACTAGCGCAACCCGTTCATCCGCAAAAGGAATATATTCGATCAGGCTGTTATGGGATGAAAAAGAATTGATACCGATATCAAGCTCATTATCAAGCAGCCTTTTGTTCAGAGAATGCGCTTCGCTGATATCAAAGTAAATGTTCGGGAATCTCGTTTTGAAATTATTTATAACATCCGGCAGAAATGTCATGGCTCTGGAATGCGAAATACCTACGCGAAGTTCACCGAGCGGATTGTCCGATGCATAGGAAAATGACTGCTTTAAAAGCAGAAGATTCTCGCTGGTCTTTTCTGCATACTCAAGAAATCTTCTCCCTGCAAGTGTCAGTTCAAGCGGAGAACTGCGTATGAAAAGCTGGACAGAAAGTTCCTGTTCAAGGGAGGCGATGCTTGCGCTGAGTGTCTGCTGTGTTACATGAAGATGAGCAGCAGCTTTTGTAAAGTTAAGATCATGAGCTGTCATGATGAAGTATTCCAGATGATTGAAATTCATGTTTATAACCTCATGATCGTATTATATCAGTTTTGAGATGAGTGAAGTATCCCTATAAAACATAGGAGGTTTTCAATATATGTACTATGGTTTCAGAATTATGGTGATTCTGTGTTTTGATTATTTAATAATGCTGTGCGGTACTTTATATACCTATGGCACTTATGTTTCAGAAATGGTTGGAAATCTGAATATGACAATGACCGAGGCTGCATTCGGGCAGACATTGCTGACATTGCTTTCAGCAGTGATCGGTATGGCAGTAGGTCAGATGCTGAATGTTTACATACGTCCGAAAAAGGTTCTGCTGGCCGGAGCTGTATTTGGAATGATCGGTTCGTTCTGCATGGCATTTCTGGTTAACGGCCCGATGCTGTATTACATCTGCTTTGGAATTTTCTTCAGTATGATGAATGTATGCGGTTCAGGTGTAGGCAGTCATGTTATCGCAAACAACTGGTTTCCTGACAACAGGAGCACGGCGCTTGCCGTTCTGATGTCAATGGGAGGAGTTGGAGGATTTATCTTCCCGACTCTTACTGCAAAACTGATTGAGATCAGCGGTTCCTGGAGAACGATCTGGTTCGTGGTTGGCGGCGGATGCGTGATCTGTTTTGTGATAACTCTGCTGTTTCTGCATGATACACCGGAAGCAATGGGTCTTCAGCCGATGACATCGAGAAACAAAAGCAGAAAAGGTGGTGGAAACAGAAATCCGGAATCCTTTACAAGAAATGAAGCACTCAAAACAGCATTCTTCTATGCATCGACATTGCTTATGGTCTGCATGACAATGGGTGTATATGTAATGAGTCATACATTCGTTACAAATCTCTGTGATCACGGAATTGAAAAAATGAGTGCATCCAAAGCGCTGAGTCTGTATGCTGCCTTCAATATTATAGGCAGACTTAGTGCAGGACCTTTGCTCGATCGGGTGAATCCGAGAATTGTTCATAGAATCTGTGCGGCGGGACTTTGTGTCTGTTTGCTGATTCTGCCAAAGATCACTACTGTATCTTCAGCAATGCTGTTTGCCTGCTTTATGGGAACGTTCATCAGTTTCGGAGTTATGTGTCCGATGAATGTCTGCATGAATACATATGGGGTGAAATATTACAGTCAGATCTATTCGGTACAGACAATGGTAAATACACTGATAAATTCGAGCCTGATGCTGTTCGCAGGATCTATTCATGATACTGCCGGTTCATACACACCATATTACAGAATAATGGTTTTTGCAGCACTGGCTGTCTGCCTGATTCAGTTTGTGATTCATGAACCAAAGAGGATCCCGGAAGCAGGTGATTTATGCAGTATGACTTCTGCGGAAGGTCAGTAAAAAATGATTCAGGTGAGTAATTCGTAAAAACCTCGCATTTTCATAAGCGGATCCTCATCGTTCATAGTCTCTTGATGCAGCAGTGTATAAATCCGAATATCATCAACAGGATATGACACAACAATCATGTACCAATAAGCAAAGCTGGGTATACCCATACTTTGAAAAACTGAAAGTGAAAAGGCCATCTTGAACTGCTCCCCAAAAGTTGGACAACAACTAGAGGGGAGCTTTTTAAATGAAA
>R19__coassemble_71_pt1 | contig 56648 bp, 49 predicted proteins | sample R19__metabat2_low_PE_032 | metagenome-assembled genome bin R19 | reverse complement strand
GTTAGTGGGTAGCAACGTCAAAACAATACGAGTAATCACAATCCCCAAGAACTCTGTTAACTTGGTCCACGGGTAACGAATAGTCAAAACAATACGAGTAATCACAATCCCCAAGAACTTGCCATAAATCATTTAACTCCTTTCATAAGTCAAAACAATACGAGTAATCACAATCCCCAAGAACAACAGACAGGGCAGGAGTAGCAGAAAGCTGTCAAAACAATACGAGTAATCACAATCCCCAAGAACCTTTTCTGTATCCCATTTCAGTGATTCTTTGTCAAAACAATACGAGTAATCACAATCCCCAAGAACCCCATCATGTCACGCTTCAGCTTGCTGATGTCAAAACAATACGAGTAATCACAATCCCCAAGAACTTGATTTGGCAATATTGCAACTGATCCGATGTCAAAACAATACGAGTAATCACAATCCCCAAGAACTTGGTCAGAGTAATGGAAGTATTGGCAGTGTCAAAACAATACGAGTAATCACAATCCCCAAGAACTGGTGGATCTGATATTCCCATCATCATGGGGTCAAAACAATACGAGTAATCACAATCCCCAAGAACACGATAAGGAGACAGTGGAAGCATGGTGCGGTCAAAACAATACGAGTAATCACAATCCCCAAGAACTTCTCCCCATGTGGTATTGATAACATAAGCGTCAAAACAATACGAGTAATCACAATCCCCAAGAACGTGGTCGGTTCGATTGTGTCCGGCTCACAGTCAAAACAATACGAGTAATCACAATCCCCAAGAACGCATATGCTGGATAGTATTTGTTGCATTATGTCAAAACAATACGAGTAATCACAATCCCCAAGAACTCAGCGGCAAAATGACAACCAAGAAGGTAGTCAAAACAATACGAGTAATCACAATCCCCAAGAACTGGATATCGGAAACTTCTATTTTGTTCTGTGTCAAAACAATACGAGTAATCACAATCCCCAAGAACCTGTACCCCTTATTATAAAGCCAATATACGGCTTATTTAAAGACTTTCAAACATGTTATCAGCAGTAAAATCAATCAAAAAAGTTGTCTCAGAATCCTTAAAACGGCTCATCATTTTAAAGATTTTTTCATTTTGATACTCGGGGTGTTTAAGTACAACAGGATGAAAAATGTACGAAAACAGCGAAATCTGTGAGATATCAGCATCAATTGTATCCAGATGATCATACGGAGATAATATAATCATCGTTTCGAAGTCATTTGTGTATTCAGTGTCGATTGCCTCATTGCTTACCAGGAATAATGTATCTTCTGTGTGTATGTTTTCCATCCACAGCATCACTTCATCGTTCACTTCAAAATCAAGATAACAGATATTCACCTTGTCACGATTGATATAAAGCTGAAGATTATACAGCATGATCATCTGCTGCTGCCGGGTAAGACATTCTGTATCTATACCCAGCGTCTGCAGCAACCGTGGTATATCGAAATCAGACGTTTCTATTCTGAATGATATATCTGTACCCTTATTCAGAATTTTCGCAAATCGATACATACCAACATCCGTAAGCAATTCCCGGAAATCACTTCTAAGCTGATCCACAGTCTGGTACATCTCCGGATTATTGTCAATCAGCTGTGAAAGACCGCTGTTCAGCATTGTTTTCGGTTTGAATTCGAAAACAGCACTGAGATCTTCATACTGCGGAATGTATATAAAATTGACGCTTTTCATCGGAATCGGATCATCTTCATCGTCAAAGATTAAACATTTTGTTTTCTTCTTCTGAATGAAGTATGACGAAAGATCACTGATCAAGCGTTCTTTATAGTTGTTTTCATACAGGATATGGATTCCTGATGAAACCGGGATGATGAATGTTTCATCATCATTTTTTATCTTCATCGTTGTTCATGCCTCCTATCATGATTGTTCTGTCTGAAGTTGTTAAGGATTCCTGAAGAGAATATGTTTCGTTAACATTACTGATATTCTGATATTGTGTTTCTGTCACAACCATAAAACGAACATCTCCATCTACAGGCGCCTCCTTCATTACGCGTTTGGAAATTGTCTGCGCAGCATCTGCATTAATACACAGCCTGCAGTAAACGGAATACTGGATCCGGACAAAGCCATCACTCGTCAGGTATTTTACAAACCTCCGGTATTCACGTCTGCCAAGCGGAGTATCCACAGGAAGATCAAAGAAAAGTATTAATCTCATAAATCTGCCCTGTTCCATCACTCTACTTCCCTGATTCCCTTTGAAAGGTCAATACGAAGAATATCGTGACTTCTTTCTTCAAGAAAAGCGATATAGGAATCAACAATGTCTTCAATCGCATCGTTTAAACGCATCCACCTCTGATTCACAAAAACTTTGTAATTCAAGAGATCTATAACTTCGCGTTTCAATGCTGTATTGAACTCATCTGTTATATTTTCCTTTACCCACATATCTACGATTGCCCTGAATGGTTCAATAAAATCGTAGGTAAGATTAAAAGGATTTGATTCCCCTATATGATGAATACCAAGCTGCGTTAATAATCCTCTTGATGCTATGCACTTTGAAATATAGCTGGCTATGATCTTGTAACCATAGTTCAGTGCATAATTGATACTATTGTCATCATCTCTGGTAAATTCGGGATAGAAGAGACTTTGGAAGTACAATCTCGCTGCGACTGCTTCACGGTTTGTCTTGTCATCGTTATAAATCGAATCTTTATAGACCCTGATCTGTTCTATTGCTTCATCGGAGCAATGCTCTATTGCAAGAACATCCATTTCTGTCTGAAGCTTTGTTTCAACGATGTCTTTCCAGAGTTTCTTTTTCCTTGTTACCTTCCATTCCAACTGATTCTTCAGCCGTTTAAATACGAGTGAATGCCCGTTAAACGGCTGGAAGATACCTATAGGATCATTACGTTCATCACATATGATAATGTTAATGTTGTTCTTCACCAGTTCGCTCAATAACGGAATTGTGATCACAACTTTATTGTGACTGAAGATGACGGTATCAATATCTCCAAGCGGAATATTGAAGTATTCGTTTCCAATTGTAATTTTCATCCTGTTAAGTGTTACTGAGACCTTTGATTCACTGCCTATAATTACGGTTTTCCAGCCCATAAACCTTAACCCAAAGAAAAAATGGTCACAATCGACCATTTTTGAGAGTTGTTGAATAATCTAATTCTTTAAAGAATCATGATTACTCGTATTGTTTTGATGAGATCATTCTACATTATCTCTGCTGATTTTCCAAGAGAATTCTTCTTTTGTTATCTTCTTGAAGGCACCACGCTTCGCTTCCGGTGAGGAAACTATCATTTTACCTTTCGGACTAATATCGAATTTCAGTCCGAGAATACTGTATTTCAATTTAACGTACTGTGCATCCGGATCTGCTTTAATAATGTCAGCATTTGCGACCGGCTTATATTGACCGTCAATTGTCGGAGGCGTACCAGGGCGATTGATTATCAATCCGATATATGCAAGCTGATCAGCAATTACATTCAATTTTGTTTCTTTTTCAATTTTCTTAACTGCGCTTGCACATCGCTTATCCTTCGGATCAATATTCCAGAAACTCTTCGCAACATAACTTACAATTGCATCTTTCGTTATATCGTTGATATTCAAACCATCTTTATTCTCTCGTGTTCTCAAGTTGAAATGCTTAACAAGATGGTTAGCGATATCGCGGCTATAACTGTAAATATTGTTATAAGAGAAAACGTTAATGAATTTCATTTCAAGTTTTTTATTAACAATGCTTCCGATGTTGAAAAGCATCGGACAATTCGTTGCTGTATTGTAAATAATATCGTTCTTGAACGCTCTGAATCTGAAATAACCTGTTTTCAATTCGCCGTTTTCATCAAGCAAAATATCCTTTTTATAGTGTCTTCTGATAAGAGCAATATATTTTTCTTTATCAATTTCTCCTCTGCTGTTAATAATTGCCTTAGGAATGTTAATGGCAATATGCTCTTTTCTTCCTTTTTCATCCGTTACTTTATAGAAATCAACTGCTGCACAATTCACACCAGAGAAAACCCTCCGGTTGTTATCAATACCGATTATTGACAGCACAGAATCTTTCTTGTACTTATCATGTTTAAAAATAGTTGCATCATGATAAGTACCCGCATAATTACGTTCAGCCTTCGTCGAATAGAAAGGAACAGTATTCTTGATCTGAGCAATAATCGCTGCATCCTTTCCAAGCGGAGCTGAATATGTTCTTTCAATGGCCTTTCTGATAAACCAGATCAGCTTATCTTTTTCCTTCTTATCTTCAGATCCAAGTTCCTTTACAAACTGACTGTACGTTTTGAAGTTCTCATTATCTACATGTTTTCTTTCATCATAGTGAGGATAGTATGAGGAAAGGGTTCTGTCCGCAACGATCAGCAAAGCTGCATCATGTGCATGATGCTGATCACCGAAGTTTCTGTTCTTATCCATCCGCGCTGCTTTTCTGTAGACCGACGTATATGCAGATTTCATAGCAACGATGTGTGTATCGTAATTATGAACAGTATTGTAGGCTCTTAAAATAGACATGAATTCCTTGATGATATAACGTGTATCAACGAGATTCTGATTGATGAATCCTTCCAGTTCTGTTGTGTTCTCAAGAAGGAGACGATCACGTTTCTTTTCAGTGATCAGATTCATGTCATACAGTCTTTCTACACGGTCAATGAATTCACTTGTTGTAGGGAGAGGTTTATCATTGATCTTCTCACCGGTTTCAATGAACTGAATAGGCAGTCTGTCTCCTTTTCTTCCATTTGCCAGCTTGGAAATCAGCATCTTATCATCCATGGAATCATCACCGAATCCTCTGGGAAGGATATGGTCAATTTCATATTCATTCAGTTTGGATAAAACAATAGGCTGGTTAGTCAGAAGATCTCTTCCATCCTGCTGAATATACAGTTCAATTTCTGCCTTATACTTCTTCAGGTATGTCTCGATAACATCCCATGATTCAATATCAGAAACTTTCTTATACTCTTTTTCTCCGCCAAGCTGTTCAATCAGATGATCATACGTAGATTTTACTTTTGCTGCAAAAGGTACTGTCTTTGAGCCTGCGGGAGCTGTAAGGTCACGAGCAGTCTCAATTACCACTCTGTCAGGAACACCATACGTATTAACGAGTTCAGAATATACCTTCAGTGTTTCATTCAGCGCACGAATTACCGGACGTGATACCGGAATTACGGGTTTACCATCATCCATCAGCAGACTGATATCAAGTTTGCCTCCGTTTTCATTGAGCTTTCTTACATATTTATTGGATTTGAAATCAACAGGATTACCCTTACGATCTGTTGCATATGAGATCAATGTCATCTGCTCATTTGTAAATTCTTTTGTATTGTCCTTAAAGAGACAGTCAATAAGAGATTCTCCTTCAGAATTCACAGGCTGCTCAAAGATAAACTTCTTTGAATAAGAACAGAAAGATACAGATTTAAGCTTAGCCAGTTTAACTGCGACAGCTGGTAAATAACCATCTTTAAGGAAACAGTCAATCTTTGTTCTTTCTTCATCGTACAGGTTCACAGAAAGAATAATTCTTTCAATTTCTTCGACCTTTTCCTTTTCTTTAAAGATATCCAGAATACTGTTCAGCTGCAGTTCAGGAATAATCTGTGCAATACGAGGATAGAGCGTATACGCATTATTAAAGCGAGCTCCAGCTTCATTCATTTTCTTGTTACCGTCTTTGGTACCAAAGGATTTGAGGTTTAATGCATTTGCGACATCTTTATAAGCAACCTTTGCACCTGTCATGAACAGATTATCAATGACATAGATTTTGTCATCCTGCGTCAGATAATATCTATTTCCATCCTTGTCGAAAGCTCTGAGAATATTCAGTTCATTAAGAATATTAAATGTTTCAGAAAGGAATGATCCCTTAGGAAGTGCATATTCATCAGGGAGATATGTACATCTGGAAATCATTCTTTCTTTCCATCTTCTGATACTTTCAAGCTGATCTACAGGTTCACCATGATCCATCGCATATTCATATGAATACTTGATCTTTCCATCCTTTTTTACCCATGCATTCTTTCCGTTCTCGTTCAGCGGACCGATAAAATAAGGAATACGAGCAGAGATAATGCTTCCGCACACTTCGATAAAGTCATTAGTAATTTCAGGATAATATTCCTGCTGCTTACGGAGAATGGCAGAGCACTCTTTCCTGTAAAGTCCGTTCGGATAGGAGTTTTCAAGATTGCGCAGAATACGCTTATGTGATGCTTTAGAACTGGATACTCCGCCGATCTCTTTGAGAAGGTCTTTATATTCAGCTGAATCAACTCCGTATTTTTCTATAACTTCATCAAAATGATCGATTTTCTCTGCTGCGATTTCACAGAGGTAATTATGGTTCTTTAAAATCTGATATACATGGGAAAGATCATACAGTTCTACCATCACAGTGAGAAAATCCGGAAGCGGATCAGCACTGTCCTTAAGTTCATTTACATAACACTTTTCTGATTTGTACGGAATTTCAGGACTGATTTTTCTGACATTTGCCTTAAAGCCACCGAGAAGCTGAAGGATCTCATACAATGCATTTTCTGATTCTTCATCTTCAAGAAGGAACTTACGATTTTTAAAAGCAACGGAAAGGTCTCTGGACTTCATCTTGTCAGAGAAAACTTTAATAAGAATATCTTTCTCGAAAATCTTTCTGTTTTCATCGGAGATATGTACATATTCTCCTGTCGCTTCATAAAATCTTTCTTTGTAATCTTCAAAAGTGATGGTGTTCTGTGTAAAATCTATTGTTTCCATAAGGAAATGACCACGTGCATGCAGCATATTGTACAGACACATGAGAATTTCTCTTTTCGTTACCTGTTCAGTTAATGCACGCACACGCAGATGATAGACTGTTTTATCTGCAGGCTTTGAAAGTACTGCATTATTTGTCGTAAAGCAGAGATAACCAGGCTTTAATGACTCAGATTTACTGATGATACCGAAGTCATCAAAAGCATCCAGCAGTTGCTGCTTTCTCCACTTTTTACGTGAAAGATTTCTGCGTGCCGATCTATGTGTTCTTGATTCTTTTGCTTCCGTTGCTGTATCAAAAACATGTGTACCCATATAGATCATATTGTTTCCGCTTGCAACCGCTGATCCGGTTGAGCCAATACCTATATCAAAGCCAAAGACTTTAGCGTTATTGTCTGTCATACTTCCTCCTTGAAAATTACCTTTACTGCATCAGTAAAGATATGACGCTAGCATATTTTGTTCATTCTATCACTGAGATTTGAATAAAAGTGGACAACCAGCAAAATTATTAATAATCAGAATAGAAAAATTTCTAATTGTATCGGGAACCTATCGTGCATTTGTTATTATTCAAACTGGTGTTCAACGTTATATCTGTGCTCTGTTTATTCATTACCGTAGTTTGCATTCATATAAATTTATCATCAAAATATCTATTTTCAGTTAAATAATGACTATATCGTCATATTAAGCCTGATTAAGGTTATTTTAACGATATTCCCCATGCCTTCTTTATCATCACTATATCGTATGATATTTTGATAATAACGTTAGTTTAAAGGTATGCTAATAATATATTTCTGAAAAGAAAAGATCGTCATTTCTAACGATCTTATCAATTCAATTAAATTGTTCTACCAATTTCATAGCCATTCCAGATGGCATTCATCAGATTAGAAACCTTGCTGGCATCACCTAACAGATAAACTTCACCACCATAATCTTTCAAACTATCATATAATGCTGTATTTGATCTGTATCCAACAGCTGTAATTACAGTATCTGAAGGAATTGTTGTTAACTGTCCATCTTTTTCTACAGTAACATCATTATCACTGACTTCTTTTGCTGAAGATCCTGTCATAATATTTACTGCATTCTGTTTCAAACGGATATTTAATCCTTTTACTGTAATACTTGGAATATTTGGATCTGCCATTAAGCTATCAAGCATTTCAACAATTGTTACATGTTTACCTTTCTTAGCTTGTTCATAAGCAATTTCACATCCTGTAAGTCCACCACCAATGATGACAACATTATTTCCGGCATCTTTATTTCCAAGAAGGAATTCTGTTGCAGTAACAACTTTGCTGTTTTCAATTCCAGTAATACGAGGAATAATAGGTGTAGCACCTGTTGCTACAACGATTGCATCTGGTTTTACACTATTCAGTAATTCCATTGTTACTTCTGTTCCAAGATGTACATTTACACCTGTCTTCTTCATCTGAAGTTCATACCATGAAAGCAGTTTTCTGTCATCTTCTTTAAAACTGAATGCAGATGCTGCCACAAATACACCACCTAACTTATTCGTTTTTTCATAAAGATCTACTTCATGACCACGTAATGCTGCTACTCTGGCAACTTCCATACCAGCAATACCGCCACCTACAACGGCAATTTTCTTTTTCTCATTTAATGGCAGCATTTCCAGATGTGGAATAGTACCTGCTGTTGGATTTAATGCACACGCAACCGGTTTAGCATGAATGACACGGTTATAGCAGGCAATATTACATGAAATACAGTATCTGATATCTTCATCTTTTCCTGCTTTTACTTTATTGACATAATCAGGATCTGTTAATAACTGTCTTCCTACAGATACAAAGATATCTTCATTTGAACACTGCTGTTTTTGTTCATTTTTGTTTCACCTCAATGGAAATTTATAGAAAAATTATTATATTTTTTGCCGTTATACAGATAATATATCTTGTTTTATTCACAGTAATTTACTGTTCAAAAGATAAATGTTGATCTATTGGCAATTCTATCTTATAATTTGCACAGTAATATGATTATTAAAAGATAGGAATGGTGACCTTATGATATTCAATAGAGATACTTATATAAAAAGACTTGAAGCCATGAAATGGAACGGATTAATAAAGGTTGTCACTGGAATGCGGCGTGTCGGTAAGTCCTTCCTGCTAAACGAGCTCTATTATAACCATTTGCTAACAGAAGGAGTTCAGCCATCCAGTATTATCCGTTTTGCTTTCGACTCTGACGACGATCTTGATAAACTGGAAGATTTTGCCGATGGAAAGCAGGTAAAGATCAGAGACAGAAAACAGGGATATTATGTCAATTCAAAAGCATTCAGAAAATATATTGCCTCACTCACTAATGACGAAGAGAAATTCTATCTGTTCCTTGATGAAGTTCAGTTTCTGGATAATTTTGCTGGCACTCTTAATGGATATCTCAGAAAACAAAATCTGGATATTTATGTAACCGGTTCAAATTCCAGATTTCTGTCAGCCGATATTGCGACAGAATTCAGAGGAAGAAGCTCAGAACTTCATGTCCAGCCTTTGTCATTTTCCGAATATGTTCAGGGAACAGGTCTGGATACACAAAAGGCCTGGGCCAGCTACATCGTAACCGGAGGCATTCCACTGGTTGCTTTGATGAATGATGAAAAGCAGCAGATGGATTATCTTAAAACACTGGCAACAGAAACCTATCTGAAAGATATTATTCAGAGAAATGGAATCAGGAAAACGCAGGAGCTGTCTGATACTTTTGATCTGTTTGCGTCCGTCATTGGAACTCCAATGAATCCGACGAAGATTGCCAATACATTCAAAAGTCTTGGACATGGCAGTATTGTTCCGGAAACAATCAGTCGTTTCTTAGAATATTTCAGCGATGCGTTTGTATTAAATAAAGCATCTAAATACAACATAAAAGGCAGGATGTACATTGATTCTCCTTTCAAGGTATATTTTGAAGATATCGGTGTCCGTAATGCACGGTTAAACTATCGTCAGATCGAAGAGACGCACATTATGGAAAACATTATCTACAACGAACTTCGGTACAGAGGCTTTAATGTTGATGTTGGCGAAGTGGACATTACAGAAGATACTGGAAGAAAAGACAGGAATGATCATGCCATTTATGCCGCAAAATCACTTGAAGTTGATTTCATCGCAACACTTGGCAGCAGAAAATACTACATCCAGTCAGCTTTAGACATGCCAACATTGGATAAGAAGATGCAGGAAAAGAAATCTCTATACTATATTGATGACTCGTTCAAAAAAATCATTGTCACGAAAAATGGTTTAAATGTATTAAGGGATGAAAAAGGAATAGCAACCATTGATCTGTTTGATTTCCTTATGAATGAAAATAGTCTGGATTTCTAGAAGCATTTATCAGAACATCCACTGTTACTGGAAATGATGCTATATTTCCATTTGAACACAGATGTTTTTGTTCATTTCCAGTTTCACCTCAATGGAAATTTATAGAAAAACATTGCAATTAATATATAAGGAAGCTGATTAATATGAATAAAAATGAAATCGTTTTATTTGAAGATGGTGATCTGAAGCTGGAAGTACAGGTAAATCCGGAGCAGGATACAGTATGGCTGACATTGAATCAGATATCTGATTTGTTCGAAAGAAACAAGTCAACTGTTGCAAAAATTGCAGCAGTTCAAAAAGCGTCGAAAATCCCTTAAACGCACAAAAAACTCATGTTTCCATGAGTTTTTCAATGGTGGTCCCTTAGGGACTCGAACCCTAGACCCACTGATTAAGAGTCAGTTGCTCTACCAACTGAGCTAAGGGACCATTCGCTCGTTGCTCAAATATAATATATCCCCCTATAGATAAATGCAAGTACTTTTTTTAAAAGTTTCAACATGCATCTTCTCTGCATTCTGCAGCCTGTAAATACAAAAAGGAAAGCCGCAGATGACTGCGGCATGGGCGTGACATCAGAGCTTCCTGCTCTGTTCGTATTCTTCTTTCTTATCCTGCTGATCAACAGATATATTCAGAAATGTTTCCGAAAGTTCTTTATATAGTTCTTCCGGTGAGAGTTGATCGAATGAAATTGTTCTCTGATGTTTGTATACATATGTATTTTCTTTCTTTTTCATGTGTATTCTCCTGACTGCATATGTATATTAATGCCTGCGAGAAATAACACTGTTTACAGCAGAAAACACTCAGAGATTTGTTCTGATAACGCTTACACTTTTCGCAATGTGTTCACTGTTATTTTTTGTCATAGAAGTTATAATTAAACAGCGGAGGATTCAAATGGATTCAATTAACACAAGAGAAATCAAGCTGCATAATGGCGTTGTTATTCCGACACTCGGCTATCGTGTAGACAAAGATTTCAAAAAAGACATTTACAACAATATACTGACTGCAATTCGTGCCGGTTACAGACACTTCGATATTTCCTATGAAGCTGAAACCGAAAAGATTGCCGCCAGAGCATTCGCTGATTCAGGAATCCCGAGAAATGAACTCTTCCTCACACTGAAACTGGATAATGAAAACCGTGGTTACCAGCGTGCTTTAAGGGCTGCGGAAAACTCTTTAAAACGTATGGGAACAGAATACGCTGACCTGTATCTGGTAAACTGGCCGAATCCGGCAAAGTACCGTGATCAGTACGAAACAATCAGTGTAGAAACCTGGAGAGCGATGGAAACTCTTTACAAGACAGGCAAGGCAAGGGCGATCGGTCTTGCCAACTTTGAATCAAGACATATCGAGCATCTTCTGACACATGCTGAAATTTCACCGATGCTCAACCAGGCGCGTCTCTACCCCGGCTTTTCGTTTACGGATAATCTGGAATGTGCAAATGAGCATCTGATCCAGACAGTCGGTTTCATGCCTCCTTACCATGAAGATATTCTTAACTGCAATGAGCTTAAGATCTTTGCAGAAAAGTACAAGACTACCCCGCGTGCAATCTGTATCCGCTATTTGTTTGAAAAGAACTGTATTGCATTATGCCAGGGCAGTGATGAAGATGAACTGAGAGATAATTTCAAAGCTCTTGATTTCAGAATTGATCCTTCAGATATTCTTTTCATGGATCACATGAAGAACTACGGTCTTGATAACATCGATCCGGATACCTGCTGTTTCTGATGAATGCAGAACTTAAAAGGGACGCTGAGCGTCCCTTTTCATTTTTTAAGCAATTGTTGTTTCTGTTTCTTTATACATCTGTTTCATTGACCAGATAAAGATCGGAATCAGATAAATAACACCGCAGCTCCAGGCAGCCTGATCGCAGAACGTAATTGCATCATAGCCGAACTTCGGTACAAAGATTGTAGCGACTGATACACGTGCGACCATTTCAACAACCCCGGCAAACATACTTCTCTTGGAATAGCCAAGACCCTGCAGACCTGTACGGAACAGATCCAGGAAACCAAGTACAAACCAGAACATACCCATACGTTTGAGATAAAGTGCTGAAGCATCCAGTACATCTGCAGCGTCAGCTGATACAAACATCATACTCAGATATCTTCCGAAGACTGCCATGATGAGACCTGCACATACACCGTATACCAGCGCAATGCATCCGCCGATGAAGAAACCTCTGCGTACTCTGTCCGGCTTTCCGGCACCGTAGTTCTGTGAAGCAAACGTAGATACTGCTGTTGCTGTTGCTGTAAACGGACATAGCATGAACTGCTTCAGTTTCGCACCTGCTGCGAATCCGGATACACATACCGTACCGAGAGAGTTATTGGCAGACTGCATAACCATGGAGCCGATCGCTGTAATTGAGAAGTTCAGTCCCATAGGAAGAGCAAGGTTGAGAAGTTTCTTTGAACGTTCTCCTGTAAGCTGTCTGTCTTCTTTGCCGATGTGCAGAGTCTTTACTTTCTTTGCAATCAGTCCAAGGCAGAGGAGACCGCTGACTCCCTGTGAGAAGATTGTGGCAATCGCCGCTCCGGATACACCCCACTTCAGCACAAGAATGCAGAAGAAATCCAGGAAAATATTCAAGACAGAAGAGAAAGCCAGAAACATAAACGGTGTTTTGGAATCACCGATCGCTCTTAAAAAGCCGGAAAGAAGATTATACAGAATCGTACAGGGAATACCGATAAAGAGAATCGTCAGATAGTTGTATGCCATAGAATAGATTGTTTCCGGTACTTTCAGAAGATTCAGGATCGTCGGACAGAGAAGTACTGTCGCAGCCGTAAGCACCACCGCAATAATAACCGACCACACTGCCGCAGTATATTCATATAAATGCATTTCTTTATAGTCCTGTGCTCCGAATCTCTGTGCTACAGGTACAGAGAAACCTGTACAGGAACCCATGCAGAAGCCGAGGATCAGAAACTGTACACTGGATGTTGATCCTACTGCCGCAAGTGCCGAAGAACCAAGCGTCTGTCCTACAATCGCAGCATCCACCATGTTATATGTCTGCTGAAACAGATTCCCTAACAGCAGAGGTGTTGCAAACTGCAGAATCAGCTTCAGAGGACTGCCTTCAATCATATTCTTTGTTTTTGCCATAATACTCTCTCCTTTGTATGCGACAATCTTAACACCGTACACAAGATGTATAAAATAAAAAGATCAGATTTTTCATCTGATCTCTTTGACGGAATTATTTGCCGAAGTATTCAGCGATTTCCTGCATACGTGCCATCTGGTCTACATGGAACGGACATCTGTGATTGCAGTGACCGCACTGTACACAGTCGGACGCTGTCTTTTCCAAAGTAAGATAATGTTCACGTGCAAGTGTATCACCAAGCTTTGTCAGATCGTAATACTTGTTGATCATACCGATCTCAAGTCCCATAGGACAAGGCTGGCAGTGCTTGCAGTATACGCACTTTCCTTTTGTTTCATCCGGTGTGAAGGAACCGATCACAGAGTAATCTCTTTCCTCATCAGTCGCATCCACAAACTTCAGATTTTCCTGCAGTTCTTCAATCGTTGCACATCCCTGCATAACACTCATGACACCGGGTCTGTCCAGTGCATACTGAATGCACTGTGCAGGTGTAAGTGCCTGTCCGAACGGAGACTTCGCTGCATCCAGAAGCTGTCCGGCGTTGAACGGCTTCATTACGGAAATACCGACACCTTCCTTTTCACATCTTCTGTACAGGTCATATCTTTCGTTGTTTGAACCCAGAGCATAGCTTCCGTGACCATAGTCATACATCGGGTTGATGGAGAACATCATCATGTCAATCAGGCCCATATCAAGTACTTTATTTGCCAGTACAGGATTATGTGTAGAAAGACCGAGATGTCTTACAACACCCTTCTTCTTCATATCAAGAAGGTAATCAAGAACACCATTATTAATATATGTTTCAAGATCACTTTCTTCATCCAGACAGTGAATGAAGCCAAAGTCAATGTAATCTGTCTTCAGCTTTTCCAGCATCCATGTAACGGAATTCTTTGTACCTTTCAGTGTAGGATTCCATCCGTACTTTCCGGAAGTATAGTCAGCACCGAAATGTACCTGAAGCATTGCCTGCTCTCTTCTTCCTTCCAAAGCTTTTCCGAAGCCTTCGAAAATGCATGCATGACCGCCGGCAAGGTCAAAATAGTTAATACCGTGATCCAAAGCATACGTAACAACCTTCGCTACATTATCAGCACCTGTTTCTCCGACTACGGATGTTCCCATGCCGACAACACTGATCATCTCATCGCCATGCGGCAGTTTTCTGTATTCCATATATTTCCTCCTCAGTGATCTGCTCTGTGCGGGCACACAGCCTCTGCAGATCTTTGTATTCATTTTAACAGTCTGAATAAAAACAAAGTATTCATTTGCATATAGAAAAAACGTATCCCTCCGGATACGTTTTTTCTATGAAGTTTCCTTACTTTTCGATTGCTACAAATGTGTAATCCTTTGCTTCTACAGCAGCCTTGATTGCTTCATCAGCTACCGGAGCACTGAGAGTGATTACAGCAGTACCTGCTTCATGAGATACTTCTGCGCTTTCAATTCCGTCAATTGCTTCAAGAGCCTTCTTGACGGAAGCTGCGCAGTGCTTGCACATCATTCCTTCAATCTTTACTGTTTCCTTCATTGTCTTTTCCTCCTGTTTATTCACAATGCCAACATAGGTATAATCAGCTTCTTCAATCGCTTTTTTCATCTTTGCTTCATCCGGCATTCTGTTATAAGTCACCGCAACTTCTCCTGTATGGAAATCTGCGGAAGCCGAAACAATTCCATCCACTTCTTCCAGAGCTTCCTTTACATGTCTTTCACAGTGATTGCACATCATGCCTTCTACATTCAAAACAAATGACTTTGTTTCTTCCGGTTCCTGCTGAACAGTTTCAGTACTCTCTTCTTTCTCCAGTTCGCCAGTATACGGAAGTGCCTTTTTCCGCAGCGGGCGGTCATGTGAAGCATCATGAACCTTGAACAGATTCAGACGCAGTGCATTCGTACATACGGTAAAGCTGGACAAAGACATTGCAGCAGCACCGAACATCGGATTCACACTGATTCCCGGATAGAGACCGGCAGCCAGAGGAATCAGAATCAGGTTATAGAAGAATGCCCAGAAGAGATTCTCATGGATGTTTCTTAATGTTGCACGTGACAGACGTACTGCAGCGGAAGCATCCGTCAGTTTAGAGTTCATCAGTACTACATCAGCACTGTCAATCGCAACATCCGTACCTGCACCGATGGCAATACCGATATCTGCTCTCGTCAGTGCCGGGGCATCATTGATGCCGTCTCCGATCATCGCTGTCTTTCCGCGTTTCTGCAGTTCACGTATCACTGCTTCCTTGCCATCCGGCAGTACACCAGCAATGACACGGTCAACACCTGCCAGTTTTCCGATTGCTTCAGCTGTACGTTTGTTGTCGCCTGTTAACATAACAACTTCAATTCCCATGTTCTGCAGTTCCTTTACAGCTGCAGGAGAATCTTTCTTGATTACATCGGCGACCGCAATCATTCCGGCAATCTTTCCGTCTTCCGCAAAGAACAAAGGTGTCTTTCCTTCGGAAGCGTATGCGTCGGACTGTGCTTTCAGTTCATCTGTCATCTTTGCGACAGTCGAAATATAACCTGCCGATCCGCCGTAAAGACGATGTCCGTTTCTTTCAGCCGTCAGTCCGTTACCCGCAAGAATACGGAAGTCTGTTACTTCTTCCGCTTTCATGTTCTTTTCTTCCGCACAGCTGACAATTGCTTTTGCCAGAGGATGCTCGCTCTTGATTTCAAGCGCATAAGCCATACGGATCAGTTCTTCTTCTGTTACCGGTGAAACGGTATGAATATCTGTAACATGCGGCTGTCCCTCCGTGATCGTTCCGGTCTTGTCGAGGGCGACAATCTGAATCTTGCCGGCATTCTCCAGAGCTTCCGATGTTTTGAACAGGATACCGTTTTTCGCACCCATGCCGTTGCCGACCATGATCGCAACCGGCGTTGCCAGACCAAGAGCACACGGGCAGGAGATAACAAGAACCGTAATTGCTCTTTCCAGTGCATAGGACAGCTGTGCACCGCTGATCAGCCATCCCGCCATAACGATGACTGCAATCGTAATAACAGCAGGCACAAACACACCGGATACGGTATCCGCAATACGGGCAATGGGAGCTTTTGTAGCAGCAGCGTCTGATACCATCTGGATAATCTTAGAGAAAGTTGTATCTTCACCGGTATTTGTAGCACGTGCCTTGATATATCCTGATACATTGATTGTCGCAGCGGATACTTTGTCATCAGGTCCTTTATCTGCAGGAATACTTTCACCTGTTAAAGCAGATTCATCTGCAGCTGTTGTACCTTCCAGAATGATACCGTCCACCGGAAAGCTTTCTCCCGGTTTTACAACAAAGATATCTCCTGTCTGCACTTCGTCAATGCCGACTTCCGTTTCTTCTCCGTTTCTCAGAATCACTGCTGTTTTCGGGGCCATCTTCATCAGATTCTTCAAAGCATCTGTTGTTCTTCCTTTGGACATGGATTCAAGCATCTTTCCTACGGTAATCAATGCCGGAATCATCGCAGCCGATTCAAAATACATCTGATTATGATACAGATCCATAAGATCCATATTGGCTGTACCGTTTGTAATCAGATATGTCATCCTCAGCAGAATATACAGCGACCACCCGAATGAGACCGAAGAACCAAGTGCCACCAGAGTATCCATATTCGGAGCACCATGCATTAACGACCTGAATCCGGAAGTAAAGAACTTGCTGTTGATTAACATGACAATCAGTGTCAAAAGCATCTGCACAATACCAAGACCAATGTGATTATGTGCAAAGAATGCCGGAGCAGGCCAGCCCCACATATTCACACCCATCGTGATATACATCAATGCACACAGAAAACCAACTGAGAGAACAAGCCTTCTCTTCAGTTTCGGGGTTTCACGGTCAGTCAGTGCATCCTCCTCAGCCGCAAGTTTTGCACTTGCACTGACAGAAGAACTCTTGTTTTCATCCTTCGGCTTTGCACCATAGCCGGCATTCTCCACCGCATGAATAATATCCGATGCACTTGCTGTTCCTTCCACGCCCATGGAATTCGTCAGCAGTGATACGGAACATGCAGTAACTCCGGGAACTTTGGATACTGCTTTCTCCACTCTTGCCTGGCAGGCTGCACAGCTCATTCCCGTTACAATATACTGTTCCATATACTGTTCCTTTCTACTTCATCAGTTTCTGAAGAACTGTTACCAGTTCATCTACAGAACTCTCATCTCCCTGACGGATATCCTCCGCCACACATCCTTTGATATGACATGCAAGAAGTGTCTTATTGAAGCTGTTAAGGGCACTGGTAACAGCCGATACCTGAATCAGAATGTCCGGGCAGTAGGCATCCTTTTCAACCATCTTCTCAATACCGCGGATCTGTCCTTCTGCTTTCTTCAGTCTTGTCAGAAGAGCTTTCTTCTCCGCTTCCGTACGCATCTTATGTCTTTCTTCACAGCAGTTTTTCTTATCTGTGTTTTCCATCTGTCCTCCAATACCCCTGAGGGGTATTTAAATACATACAGAATATATACCCTCACGGGGTATAATATCAAGAGATGTACATCAGAAATTCAAAACAGGATATAATGATCATGAAGAAACAAGGAGAACAAACAATATGAAACTTGCAGAAGCACTGCAGGAAAGAGCAGATCTCAACCGCAGAATCGAACAGCTGCGCTCACGTCTTTCCGCAAATGCGCTGTATCAGGAAGGTACGGAAACACCGGAAGATCCCGGCGCATTATTAAAAGAACTGAATGAATGCTGTGACAGGCTGGCGGAATTGATTACAGCAATCAACCAGGCAAACTGCAGAATTACCGTAAACGGAAAAACACTCACTCAATATATTGCTGAAAAAGATGTGCTTGCTGTGCGTCTTGCCGCATACCACGACCTGATCAGTGAAGCTTCACATTCTGTATACAGAGCGCGCAATTCCGAAATCCGCATTCTCAGCAGTGTAGATGTACGCCTTCTTCAGAAAGAAGCAGACCGGATGTCCGCCGAACTGCGTACTTTGAACAATACCCTTCAGGCCGCCAACTGGAGCGAAGAACTCTGAAAACAGCTGTTAGTCCGGAAGAGCGGATATCATCTCGCCGGCAGAGAACGGAGCCGGAACACGTCGGTGCATCCAGGGACGGATGAGAGGTTCGAATCCTCATGGTTATTCTTATGTCCCGACACTGTACACACGCATTATGATCAATCATTGTTACTACCTGATATCAGCTTCCGGATGAGGGAGGGAACGGGGAATATACCGGTGGAAACACCGGTTTTATAAACGGAATCAATGACAGAGACCAGATTTGCTTACAATGATTTGAATTTATAAAAACAGCTGATGTTGTAAACTATTCACGAGTGGTGTGCACTTGTGAACAACACACGACTGAAGTCACGAGAATGCGATGGCATATTTTTCAAAAATAATTGAGCAGATGATTGAATAAATATCAGAGACTGACGAATAAAACTGCATCCTTAATATAGGATGCAGTTCTCATGAGATTTCATATTTTGATTTTAACTTGTTAAATCTATTATAGTTTACATATCCTTCTTTCTGAAGACGGCCGACTACAATACCAGCATCAATTCCTATTTGATTAGCAAATGAAATAATTGACGCCTGAGTAAATCTGTTCATTTCGATAAATTCCTCAAAATCTTTTTCGGAAATCAAAATGTCTGTAGCAAAAGAATCTGCAGCAGATTCATCTGCATCGGATGTGCCGTTAATATTATTAATGTGACCTAAAAGTATATGACCGACTTCATGAAACAGACTGAACCAGAATTTATCCGCATCTTTTCCGCGGACTGTAAGACCTATAACGATTTTGTTTTTATCATAAAAAGTAGCACCATGAAGAAATGATCCTGATATATGAGGAAGGAACACCAATGCTATCCCGCATTCTGCAAACATCGAACAAAGTCTGGGAGCAAAGTCAGAAGGAGATTCTGATGTCATCCCCCTGATTTGAGGCAGATAGTTTTCCAGTTTCTGCAGATTGATCGGTTTCGTCTGACACTGACGGGCATCCAGTTTTGCTTTCTGAGCCCATGCAAGCAAAGCGTAATCAGCCTTTGTTGTAACAGTTTGTCTTCTGCATGCAATATTCGGGATTAAAGGTTCAGATAATAGCCGCAGGGATGTTACTTCAAAGAATTTACGTAAAGACATCACTTTTTCTTTTGAAGTGGAAGCTTTCTCAACCCAGCCGTTTGCCTGCATTTCCCTGAATGGAAAATGTGCCGCTATTTCTAAATCTTCATCCATTTCATTTTCAGCATGCACTAATATAAGTTTTTCCCTGTACCGTGCTTCCAGATTATTCCAAAAAGAAGCAGGAATACCTAAAACCATCTCAAGCCGCAATGCTGTTTCAGGAGTCAGAATTACATCTCCATTAATCAGTCTGCTTATATGTTTTTCCGACATATCCATTCTGGCTGCGAATTCTTTCTGGTTCATTCCCCGGTCTAAAAGTTGTTCTTTTATTGTTGCACCTGGCGGTGTAGCAATATAAGTACGGCTTTTCTCCATCATAAAATTCCCTCCTTTAGCATACTTTAGTGATAGTCAACGATTTCCATTATCATTGCAATCTCAATCTCATTTCCTTTCTTTTTGAAAACGAGGCGATACGGATGTACTAAATCCATGGCATATTGATTTTTCCTGTTGCCTTGCAGCGGATGACATCTTCCGATTCTGTACTTCACCAGGTAATCTATTGAATCAGCAGCAGTTATTTCATCAATTCTCTGCTGAATTTTTTCACTCATCTCAACATTGTATTTTCTTACGGCAACAGCGGCATTTTCACAGACAGCCTTGAGTTTTTGCTCGAATATTCAATTTTCAAAAAGTGATCCTCCTATTCAGATTTACCTTAGAGGTAAATAAATCATATTTTATATCCGTGCATAAAGCAACATCGCAATTTACCTTTAAGGTAAATTTTCTTGTGAATGAATAATGGCGATTTTTGCTGCTCTGCGGAATGTATTGAAACACATGATGTATTTATACAACTCTAACCTCATATTCACATAGTCCTTTTTTAAGGTCTTAAAGTTTCCCTCTAAGAATGAGGATTGGTCTATTTCGGTGTGAAATAATTCCCGCAAATGCAGTTCATCCGGGGTGGAGTTGTTCATGGTGCTCTTGCCCAGGAGGAATGCCTGTGCAGAAGCAGCAACCGTTTTCATCGACAACAGCTATATCCCATTGCCGGCGCGATTGACTGAACAGGAATTCCGGATGTCGATCAGAACCCTCGAGGACGGAATGGTGACAGGTATTGTTCAATCCGGCGTTCTTAAGCTGCCACAAAAAGTAAAAGCCTGGGATACAGCGATCAGCCAATCGAATTTGAAGTGGCAGATATGCAGATCTTCGGAAAAACCACTGATTTTATTGAAGGTGGTGATTATGCTTCTTTGATTCTGAAAGGCGACAGATTTGATGAATTAAAAGAAGGCATGCTGCTGACGGCCGATAACTCAAGGCCGCTGATGACAACGAAGGCGACCTTCCGGATCCATGTATTGAAAAAAGTGGAAAGCGGGGAGCCGGTAACCATCAACGATGGGGATTATGCCCTGTTCTATCTGTATTCGGGAATGGTGGTGGAAGGCGTTATCTTTCTTCCGTACGATGAAGCTCTTAAGGAAAATGATTATGCCGAGATCACAGTGGAATTCCTGGATCCCGTCATGGAGGAAATACCGGCAGGAGCCGTCATTGTCATGCAGGGGCAATTGGCAGCCACCGGATATATGTGTGATCGCCTCGGATAGAATCTGACGCTTTACTTTGCGGCGGGGTAAGAGGCTGCCGCGCTGATCGTTTCGGAAAAGGCACTGAATCAAGGGCCGGTTCTGCGTTGGAAAAACATGGAACCGGTCCCTGTGTTTCTTCACTACTGTCTTACTTTGACCTGCTGACTTCAGCTAAGAGCCGTGGTTTGACAAAAACCAAAAGCAAAACAGCGATAAAAATACTACTCAACCATTGATTTAATCGATAAAAAAATGAATTACAATATTGAGCGAAAGGAAGGTAGGCGCATGTACATAAGCAGAGATATAGAGAGACTGCTCCTTGATGCTGCGGAATCTTTTCGGAGACGATTTTGAAATTGTAACGCTGGATGATGCAGAGGAACTGGATCTCGCGCTTTCTAATCCAAGAGCCTTTTTTTGAATCGCATCCTTGGCCGCTCATTATTGATGATGTACAAAAAGCGGTTGGTTTGCTGAGTGAGATTAAGAAGCTTGTTTATGAACAGAGAAAAATATGGTTAAAGAATAATGAATCCAGACGGCTTATGTTTGTATTGACCGTTTCTAATCAATTTGAACTTCAGGAAGGAATATCCGAATCACTTGCCGGCCGAAATGCGGTTGGAATCAACGTGGAGACATGCAAACGCTGGATATCGATATTGCAGACATCGGGTATTATTTATCTGCTGGAGCCTTATATGTCTAATGTATCAAAACGGATCATCAAAGCCCCTGAACTTTATTTTATGGATACGGGACTTTGCGCATATCTTTGCAAATGGCCGAATTCTCAGGTGTTATGGGCGGCGCCTTTTTTGAAACTTATGTTGTCAGCGAGCTCATAAAAAACTTTTACAATTTTGGTATGGATCCTGCTCAGTATCTATATTTTTACAGAGATATTGACAAAAAAGAGATAGATGTTTTGGCAGTAAAAGACGGTGCCCTGTATCCGGTGAAAATAAAGAAAGGCATCTCTCCGAGCAAACCAGCAAAGAATTTTAATGTACTTGCTAAGTATAACATTCCGATCAAACATGGGATCGTAATTGATAATGCTGAGAAAATAAGAGTTTTAAATGATAATGCATTTGTGTTTCCTGTATCTTTATTGGGGTATTAAAACATGATAAAAGTTCTATTCATCTGCCACGGCAGACTACTCCCTGAAGCAGAAATGCCCGGAGAATGCTGAAGAATACGGCTTTGACCAAAGCCTGTTACCAAAGGTCTACGAAAACCTGCAATTTTCTATGCCGGAGGGCCGGTTTTAACCCTGCATAAGTCTGCAAATCCCGGTAATATCTCTGCACTTACTCGGGATGACCAAATTACCAAGGCAGGATATTTGTCAGGCGGCATATTCCAAAAACCGGTTATACAGAGATATTCCTCAGATAAACCGAGTTATGACGCAAAACAAGTGCAGAGATATTGCAATTACTAATTTTTAACAAATGATAAGAGAGTCCGGCACATACAGATCACGAAAGGACATCTTATTATGAACAGAAAAACGAAAACCGAAGTCCCTGAGAATCAGGGCAACAAGCTGCAGATCCCTTACTACGAGAAGTATCTACTGAGCATCGATGAAGCAGCGGTGTACTTCCACATCGGCTCCAGGAAGATGCAGCAGCTCGTCCAGACGAATCCCAAGGCCAGGTGGTGGCTGATCAACGGAAACCGCAAGATGATCAAGAAAGCGATGTTTGCGGACTGGCTGGACCAGCAGACGGAGATCTGAAAATTACATAGGTAAACGCATGGCCGCCCGGCTGGTTCTGAAGAAGGATCAGTCGGGCGGTTTTTATTATGGCCAAAAATTGGCTTAATTGCACCAACATCAAAATAAATGACGGAATTGAATTGATATTTGATGGAATTAGTGCTATGATTTAATTGCACTAGACTACGCAGAAATGATCTTGTTGCAATCAGAGTGAGGATATGCATGAGAAACTTTGATTATCAGACAGAATACAATAAATTACTGACACCGGATATCGTTGCTTTGCTTGCTCAGATCCATGAGCATAAGGGCCAGCAGAATTTGTTTATCGAAGCAAATAAGGATGCTCTCACAGAGCTTCTTGAGATCGCAAAAATTCAGAGTACGGAAAGTTCCAACAGAATTGAGGGCATCATAACTACCGAGGATCGCCTGAAGAAGATCGTTCGTGACAAAACGATGCCCAAAAACCGCAGTGAGCGTGAAATTGCCGGTTATCGTGATGTGCTGAATTCAATTCATGAAAATTACGATTATATGCCGGTTCGTCCGGGTATGATCCTGCAGCTGCACCGTGGTCTGTATAAATTCAGCGGCAGCTCCATCGGCGGAAATTTTAAGAATTCCGATAATGTGATCGCAGAAGAATTGCCTGACGGAACGAAAAGAGTACGTTTTCAGCCGGTACCGGCCTGGGAGACTCCGGATGCGATGATGCGGCTATGCGATGCCTTTAACGATGCGCTGAATACACAGGAAATGGATCCGCTTTTGCTGATTCCTATGTTCATCCTGGATTTCCTTTGTATCCACCCTTTCAATGACGGAAATGGGCGTATGAGCCGACTGCTGACACTGCTCGCTTTATATCGATCGGGTTACATCGTTGGAAAGTACATCAGTATTGAAAAACTGATCGCCGACAGCAAGGAGACTTACTATGAAGTGCTTCAGGAGTGTTCCTGTGACTGGCATGAGGAAAAGAATGATTACGCTCCGTTTGTCCGGTATATGCTGGGCATGATTCTCGGAGCATACAGAGAATTCTCATCGAGGGTGGAACTGCTCACAAATCGCGGCTTTTCCAAGCCGGACCGCGTACGGGAGATCGTCAGGGAGTCGCTTGGAAAGATAACAAAAGCGCAGATCATGGAGAAATGCCCGGACATCAGTCAGACGACTGTGGAACGAGGCTTAAGTGAAATGCTGAAGAACAACGAAATTATCAAAATCGGCGGAGGCAGATATACCTCCTACATCTGGAACAGGGAGAATGAGTGATATGGTAACCGGAGAACTGAAAAGCAAAATTGACGGCCTGTGGGAGATCTTCTGGACAGGCGGACTGACCAATCCCCTCGATGTGATCGAGCAGATGACCTATCTGATGTTCATCCGTGATCTGGATGACACCGACAATCTTCACGCGAAGGAAGCCGCCATGCTGGGCCTTCCTTATCAGAGCATTTTCGCAAAAGAGGTTCAGGTGGGTGACCGTACTATCGACGGAAGCCAGCTGAAGTGGAGCGTATTCCATGACTTCCCGGCTGCCAAGATGTACAGCACCATGCAGGAATGGGTATTCCCTTTTATCAAGAACCTGCACGGAGATAAGGACAGCGCCTATTCCAAGTACATGGGCGATGCCATCTTCAAGGTGCCGACTCCTCTGATGCTGGATAAGATCGTAACCGCCATGGATGCCATCTATGAGCAGATGGCGCAGTTGAAGGCGGCCGACACCCGCGGCGATGTCTATGAATACCTGCTGTCTAAAATCGCAACGGCAGGCGTGAACGGCCAGTTCCGTACGCCTCGTCATATCATCCGCATGATGGTGGATATGATGGAGCCGAAGGCAGACGAAGTGATCTGTGATCCGGCCTGCGGTACCTCCGGCTTCCTGGTGGCTGCCAGCGAATATTTGAAAGAAAACCGTAAGCAGGAGGTCTTCTTCAACCGCCAGAACAAGGATCATTACATGAATCACATGTTCCATGGCTTTGATATGGACCGTACCATGCTCCGCATCGGCGCCATGAATATGATGACCCACGGCGTAGATAATCCTTTCATCGAATATCGTGACAGCTTATCTGATCAGAATCCGGACAAGGAAAAATACAGTCTGATCCTGGCCAATCCGCCTTTCAAGGGCAGCCTGGATTATGATGCGGTCTCCGCGGATCTTCTGAAGGTATGCAAGACTAAGAAGACAGAGCTGCTGTTCCTGACCCTTTTCGTCCGCATGCTGAAGGTTGGCGGACGCTGCGCCTGCATCGTTCCGGACGGAGTGCTCTTCGGATCCTCTACAGCACATAAAGCAATCCGTAAGGAGATCATCGAGAACAACCGCCTGGAGGCAGTGATCTCCATGCCCTCCGGTGTGTTCAAGCCTTATGCCGGTGTATCCACCGCAATCCTGATCTTCACCAAGACCGGACACGGCGGGACCGACAAGATCTGGTTCTATGACATGAAGGCCGACGGCTACAGTCTGGATGATAAGCGCAGCGAGACGAAGGAAAATGATATTCCGGACATCATCGCCAGATTCCATAACCTGGCCGGTGAGGCGGACCGCAAGCGCACAGAACAGTCCTTCTTTGTGCCGAAGCAGGAGATCGTAGACAACGATTACGATCTGAGCATCAATAAATACAAGCAGACAGAGTATAAGGCGATAGAATATCCGTCCACGCGGGAGATCATGGCTGATATCCGTGAGATCGAGATGAAGATCGGCAAAGAGATGGCCGCCCTGGAGGAACTGCTGGGATTGTAATTCCGATTCTGCAGGAACATATTCATAGAATAATGGGATTGGAGGACGTGTAGTGAATAATGAAATTGTGTTATTTGAAACAGAAGACAGTGAAATAAAACTGACAGTCCCCATTGATCATGAGACTGTTTGGCTCAATAGAAATCAGATGGCCGATCTGTTCGACAGAGATGTCAAGACGATCGGCAAGCATATCAATAATGCTTTGAAGGAAGAACTGGATAAGGAAGTGGTTGTCGCAAAATTTGCGACAACCACTCAGCACGGTGCAATCGAAGGAAAAGTACAGACACATCAGGTTGAATACTACAATCTGGACGTGATCATTTCGGTAGGATACCGTGTGAAATCGGTTCGCGGTGTGGAATTTCGCCGTTGGGCAAATTCCGTCTTGAAGCAGTACATCATGCAGGGGTATGCCATCAACGAGAAGCGTCTCCAGGCATTGGAGAAGACTGTTGATATTCAGACCAGAATGCTCGCTGATGCACTAAATATCGAGGAACGGGATGTCCTCCGCGCGGTAAATGAGTATACAGAGGCATTGCTTCTGCTGGATCAATATGATCATCAAGCTCTCAGCAAACCAAAGGGAAATGCTCCTCTGTACCGTATCACTTATGAAGATTGCACTGCAATGGTCGGCAAGATGAAGGACTCCTTTGAAACGGATGTCTTCGGCGTGGAAAAGGAAGCCGGAAAGGTGGCCGGAATAATAGCAGCTGTCTATCAGAGTGCGTTCGGGGAGGATGTCTATCCGTCTATCGAAGAAAAGGCTGCCAATCTGCTCTATTTCATGATCAAGGACCATCCTTATGCAGATGGCTGTAAGAGAATTGCAGCGTCCTTATTCCTGGAATTTCTGGACAAGAACAATGCCTTGTTTATCGATGGAAGAAAGAACTTAAGCGACGGCGCGCTGGTGGCGATCACTCTCATGGTTGCAGAATCACAGCCGGAAGAGAAGGACATAATGGTTACGTTGATTATGAACTTATTGAAATGATCCGGGATGGATGAAAGTAAGTGATTTTCGATTTGTTAGAGGAATGGCTCTTGCTAATTTGATTTGGAGGGGAAAGTTATGGCTTCAGTTATAAGGGAAGGAAAAGGAAGCAGCCTTGTTAAATTTCCTAACTTGGGAGAAATTGTGGTAGTAGATCTGGAAACAACAGGACTTTCAGCACAATGGGATCATATCATAGAGATTGCAGCCTTAAAGATTAGAGAAGACGGAGTTAACGAATCCTTCTGCTCTTTGGTTAAGGATGGAGAAGTCGAGATTGATGGCTTTATAACGTCACTCACCGGAATTACTCAGGAAATGATAGACGAGGCTCCGGACATAAAAGGTGTGCTTGAGAAATTTAAAGAGTTTGTAGGGAATGCAATTATTCTCGGACATAATGTGAATTTTGACATTAATTTTTTGTGGGAAGCATACGAAAAATGGTTTGCTGTGCCATTTGAAAACGATTTTGTAGATACCTTGAGAGTTTCTAGAAAATTACATCCGGAAGAGCGTCATCATCGTTTATGGGAACTGATGGAAAGATATGGAATACCGGAAGAAGGTGCTCATCGTGCGCTTATTGATTGCGAACATACGTTAAAAGTATTTGATGCATTGAAAAAAGATGCTATACAGCAGTATGGGTCAGTAGAAGCTTTTGAATCAACCATTGAGGCAAATATAAGAAAAAAGTCTCACAGAGGATTAGATATATCTACCATCTTAGCACAGGGAGAACCAGATCCGGAAAGTCCGCTCTATGAAAAGTCTGTATGCATTACAGGTGCATTAGAAAAAATGATCCGGAAGGATGCATTACAATTAGTGGCTAATATAGGTGGAGTACCAACTGATAGTGTAACTAAGAAGACGGATTTCCTGGTGATAGGAAATAATGATTACTGTAAAACGATAAAAGATGGTAAAAGCAGTAAACAGAAGAAAGCAGAACAGTTACAACTTAAAGGACAGGATATAACTATTTTGTCTGAAAATGATTTTTACGAACTGATATTACAGCAATAAATCTAAATTCGGATTTGTAGGGATGAAGCATGGAATATAAAATGGTTGAACTTGGAACGCTGATCAAGCAGGCTAAGACGGTTCGTTGTGGCGATGGCGATTATCCTGTGCTTTCGATGACGATGCACGATGGGCTGGTGTTTCAGGATGATAAATTTAAAAAGGTTATAGCTTCCCAAGATAGGTCGGATTACAAGGTGGTCTATAGAAATCAGCTTGTAATAAGCTTTCCGATTGATGAGGGAGTTCTTGCTGCACAGCGTATTACTGATGCAGGAATTGTAAGCCCGGCATATGGCATTTGGGATATTGATCAAAGCCAGATCGTGCCAGAGTTTTTGGAATATGCGTTGAGATGTGAACGGTCTATCAGTTATTATAAGGCAAAATTACGAGGATCAACTGCTCGAAGAAGGAGTTTGCCTACACCTACTTTGCTGGCACATACAGTACCGCTTCCAAGTTTAGAAGAACAGGCGCATATTTTGGATGTTATGCATAAGGCCAAGGCGGTTGCAGATGATCGAAAGTTGGAACTCCAGAAGCTGGACGATCTCATCAAAGCCCGATTTGTCGAGCTGTTTGGCACCTATCCAGCGAATGAAAAGGGATGGGAAACAGGCACTATCAGAGACCTTGTAACTGAAGTCAGATATGGCTCAAGCAGAAAAGCGGCTGATGGTGATAGTGGTCAATATCCATATTTAAGAATGAACAACATTACCTACGGCGGCGAGTTGGATCTTACTGATACCAAGACAATCGATGTGCCGGAGGATGAACTTCCAAAGTGCTCTGTTCGCCGAGGGGATGTTTTGTTTAACCGTACTAACAGTAAAGAATTGGTTGGAAAAACCTGCGTTTACAATCGAGATGAGATGATGGTTCTGGCTGGTTTTGTCGTGAGAGTGCGTGTTAATGAAAGAATTTTACCTGAGGTTTTATCAGGCTTCCTTAATACGGATTTCTCAAAGCAAATGCTTTATGGAATGTGTAAGGCTGCTATTGGTCAGGCTAATATCAATGCGCAGGAATTACAGAACATTGGCATTTATATTCCACCGATGGACTTGCAGAAACAGTTCGTGGAATTTAAGGACCAAGTCGACAAATCAAAAGTTGTTGTCCAGGAAGCCCTGGATAAAGCACAGATGTTATTTGACAGCCTGATGCAGGAATATTTTGGATAATGGAGGAATAGATGGATTCTACTATTATTGAACCAATGGTTGAGATGGGAACCGCATTAACAGAATTGGCTGTTAAAGGAACGGCATCTGCTATTAGTAAGAAAATTCAAGCAGCGAAAGAAATTAAGGATGCAGAAAAACTTAGAACAACCTATGACGCCTTAATAAATGAAGTCCTTCAGGAACGCGAAGAGGCGGTTCGCATTGCCCAGACATACAAGTCAGAACTGGAAAGGATTGTAATCAGTGATGAAGATATCAATCATCTTCATAGCACGATTTCTGTGGTGTTGGATGTTATTAAAGCAATTTCGCCAAATACCCCGATGGAAAGCTTTGAAGCGATAAAGGGCCTTGTTACTGTGGACACATTAAAAACAATGCAGTTGTTGGGATTTAATTATAAGGCGGCTATTGGAGAACCACTTACACAATTATGTGCAAATGCGATTTCATCATGGGGCAATAAAAAGGTGCCAAACAATACCAAAAATAATCGTAGATAAATAAGAGGGAGGAAAGGTCTATGACCAACTTTGACTTCCTGAAAAAAGAACAGAAATTCAGCAGCTTCGCGGATGTGGCAATCTCTGCCGAGAAGATCCTTCCGATCGACTATGCGGCGTCCATCCTGAACTGCCGCCGGGCCATGGAGTTTGCCATCAAGTGGATGTATTCCGTGGATCGTTCTCTTGTCATGCCCTGGGATGACAAGCTGATCAGCCTGATGAGCACGGATGAATTTCGGGATATTGTAGATGCGGACTTGCTTCGCCGTATGGATTTTATCCGTAAGATCGGCAATACCGCAGCGCATGCCGGGAAGAAGATCACAAAGGAGCAGGCTGTACTCTGCCTTGAGAATCTGTATATCTTCCTGGACTTCGTGGCTTATTGCTATGCGGATGAATATGTAGAAGGAACATTTGATCCTTCTCTTCTGGAAGCGGAAGAAAAGCCTGTTGCCCCGGTTACCCCTCCGGAGACAGAGGTAAAGCTGGAAGAACTGCTGAAAGAAAATGCAGCGCTTCGGGAAGAACTGACGGCGAGACGCGCCGAGCAGCAGCAGACCTATGTGCCTAAGCCGCTGGATATTTCAGAGTATAAGACCCGCAAGATCTACATCGATTCCATGCTGGATGATGCCGGTTGGATAGAGGGCAAGAACTGGATCAATGAGTACGAGATCCCGGGAATGCCCAACAAATCAGAGGTTGGATTTGCTGATTATGTCCTTATGGGGGACGATGGCCGGATCCTTGCTGTGATTGAAGCCAAGCGCACCTGTGTTGACGTAGCCAAGGGCAGACAGCAGGCCAAGCTTTATGCGGATCTGATTGAGAAAAAGCAGGGCCGTCGGCCGGTAGTGTTCCTGACCAATGGTTTTGAAACCCGCATCATTGACAATCAGTATCCGGAGCGTAAGTGCGCTATGATCTATTCCAAGCGTGATCTGGAGAAGCTGTTTAATCTGCAGAAGATGCGTGGAAGCCTCAAATATATTACGGTCGATAAAAATATCGCCGGCCGCTACTATCAGGAGGGCGCTATTAAGGCTGTCTGCGACAGCTTTGGAGCGAAAAATCGCCGCAAAGCACTTCTTGTCATGGCTACCGGTTCTGGTAAGACACGTACCGTGATCGCACTGGTCAAAGTGTTGCTGGATCAGGGCTGGGTGAAGAATATTCTCTTCCTGGCAGACCGTAATTCTCTGGTTACGCAGGCAAAGCGCGCTTTCGTCAATCTGCTTCCGGATCTTTCGGTTACGAACCTGTGCGAGGAGAAGGACAACTTCAGCGCTCATTGCGTATTTTCCACATATCAGACCATGATGAACTGCATCGACTCCATTCATGATGATGAGGGAAAACTGTTCACCTGCGGTCATTTTGACTTGATGATCTGTGATGAGGCACACCGATCCATTTACAATAAATACCGCGATATTTTTAACTATTTCGACGCTCCTCTGGTGGGCCTGACGGCGACTCCGAAGGATGAGATCGATAAGAATACCTATGAGGTATTTGAACTGGAGAAAGGTGTACCGACCTATGGCTATGATCTGGCTCAGGCGGTACAGGACGGATTCCTGGTGGATTTCATGTCAGTGGAGACGACCCTCAAGTTCATCCAGCAGGGTATTGTATATGATGAACTGTCTGAAGCGGACAAGGAAGCTTATGAGGATACCTTCGAGGATGAAAACGGTGATCTGCCGGAGAGCATCAGCTCCTCGGCCCTGAATGAGTGGATCTTTAACGAGGATACCATACGGGAAGTGCTTCATATCCTTATGCGTGACGGTCTGAAGATCGATTACGGCAATAAGCTCGGAAAAACGATCATCTTTGCCAAGAACCATCAGCATGCGGAGAAAATCCTCGAAGTCTTCAATAAGGAATACCCGCATCTTCCGGATTATGCCAAAGTCATTGATAACTACATGACCTATGCCCAGAGCGCTATCGATGAGTTCTCTGAAGCAAAGAAGCTGCCGCAGATCGCGATTTCCGTCGATATGCTGGATACCGGTATCGATGTGCCGGAGGTGCTGAACCTTGTATTTTTCAAGAAGGTCATGAGCAAGGCAAAGTTCTGGCAGATGATCGGCCGAGGCACCAGACTATGCCCTGCCTTGATCGATGGCGAGGACAAGCAGAAGTTCTATATCTTTGACTTCTGCGGGAACTTTGAATTCTTCCGCATGAATAAGGGAAAGCCCACGGCCAACATGATGGCTCTGCAGGGAGCCCTGTTCAGTCTGCAGTTTGAGATTTCCTTTAAGCTGCAGGATCTGCAATATCAGACAGCCCGCCTGATCGCATACAGGAATGCGCTGGTAGAGCACATGGCCGGAAAGGTGCGGGAACTGAACCGGGAGAACTTTGCGGTCCGGCAGCATATGAAATATGTGGACCAGTATGCTGTGGATGCCAATTACCAGACCTTGACCTATGAGGATACCATCATGGTCAGAGAAGAGCTGGCTCCGCTCATCGAACCGGAAAAGGATGATGCAAAAGCCCTTCGCTTTGATGCCCTGATGTATGGACTGGAGCTGGCCTATCTGGCCGGGAAGAGAAACAGCCGTGCCCGCCATGATTTGGTTAAAAAGGTGGCCGCCGTTGCAAGCGTGGCCAACATACCGGAGATCATGATGCAGGCAGAACTGATCGACAAGATCCTCCATACCGATTATGTGGAGAATGCCGGCATCGACGAGTTTGAACACATTCGTGAGAACCTTCGTGATCTCATGAAATATATCCCGATCGTTCACCTCCGTTATGATACGGATTTTGATGATGAGATCCTCTCCATGGAATGGAAGGAATCTGAACTGGAAAACGATGATCTGAAGAATTATAAGGCTAAGGCCGAGTATTATGTCCGCCAGCACCAGGATAATGCCGTGATCGCCAAGCTGAAGAGCAATATTCCTTTAACGGCGGCGGATGTCAAAGTGCTGGAGGAGATCCTCTGGAGCGAGGTCGGCACCAGGCAGGATTATGAAGCTGAGTACGGCGAGAAGCCTTTAGGTGAGTTCGTCCGTGAAATCGTTGGTCTGGACATGGCAGCCGCCAAAGCCGCCTTTGCAGATTATCTGGATGAGACACATCTGGACAGTAGGCAGATCTATTTTGTAAACCAGATCGTAGAGTTTATCGTCCATAACGGTATGATGAAGGATCTTTCGGTATTGCAGGAGACACCGTTTACGGATCAGGGCAGTATCGTGGAAGTATTTACGGATCTTACGGTATGGATGGGAATCCGCAGAGTCATAGAACAGGTCAATGCGAATGCACTGGCGGCGTAAGGAGAGACAGATATGGCGTACGGTAAAGCAATAGAGTTGTTCCTGGTAAATGGAACAGCCGAGAGTCTGATCACTGCTGAACTCTCTAACTGGAATGGCAAGGCAATTAAAATTCCAAGAACAGAGGTCGCAGAATGTGATCGTGAAGACATTCGTGGCGCGGGGGTATATTTCCTGATATGCCAGGAGGATGATGGAACTGATTCCGTTTACATAGGTGAAGCAGAAAATGTGCAGGATCGCCTCGTTCAGCATCTGCGCGATTATCAGTCCGGCAAGGAAAAATATTACTGGAATACAGCAGTAATATTTGTTGGCCGGGATTTGAACAAGGCACTGATCCATTATCTTGAGAATCGCTTCGTAGAAATCGCAAAAGAGTGTGGGCGTTATACGGTTCTGACGAAGAATACATATAGGAACACTGTCATGAAGGAATCGCAAATTGCCAGCATGGAAGAGTTCATTGATAATGTAAAAATCCTTATCAATACACTCGGATATAAGGTGCTCGTTCCGGTTCCAAAGGCAACAGATGACACAGTGTATCTTTACCGCAAAGGTTCCGGCGCGGAAGCAAAGGGGTTTGTCAGCACCGGGGGCTTTACGGTATTAAAAGGTTCTGTTATTTCAGACCATACGGTTCCATCACTGGAGACACGGGGAAAGTCATATTTCAGATTGAGAAATGCTCTTGTGAAGGATGGGATAATAGCAGACCGCGTCTTTACAAGAGATTATGAATTCAATGCACCGTCTGCTGCATCAGCTGTTGTGATGGGGCATACTTCCAACGGGAACGTAGACTGGAAGACGGCAGATGGAGTCAAATTAAAAGAACTATAATCCGCATTAATTTATAGGCGATTACTTTAGCTGAAGCATTGATGCGCGGCCTCACGAAGTGAGATCTTTTAAGGGCTTGGGATTATCCCAACAAACCCAGCATGGAGGACGGATGGACCTTCAGGCACTGCTTGCACATTAGCAACCCAACCCATTGAAATGTAAGGACAGGATACATATGAGCTACAAAACAACTGATGGATTGATGCGTCACTTGCGAAATAGTGGTATAGCTATTTCCGGGAGCACACAGAAGAAACAATTGATAAATACAGGCTATTATCATGGATACAAGGGCTATCGCTTTTTTGGAACTGCTGGAAATAGATTGCCATTTACAACGTACAAAGAAGTATATGCGACAATACAGTATGATTCTGCATTGAAGTCACTTATGTATTCAAAGATGATGTTTATTGAAACGGCAGTAAAAAATATAGCACTGGAGGAAATTCTCATCAATGCCGGTTCAGAAGCCCTGCAAGCGATGTATGATAAAACTGTGAGCGGATATAATAATGCTCCCGTCGGCGCTACACCGGAAATGAAAAAGCGTCTGCAGCAGAATAAACTGAATTTGCAGAATTCTATTCAATCTAGTCTGGCGAACGCATACAAGAAGAATAATCCAATCATCTCGCATTTTTATAATAATGCAGGACATTCGGATGTGCCAGTATGGGCATTGTTTGAAATTATGATGATGGGCGATTTTGGGCATTTGCTTTCTTGCCTTACCTACGATGTCCGAGATGATATATCTAAGCGCATAGGATTGAATTTATCGTGCGATACAAATAGGGAGCTTGTTTATAAGTACATCTATACATTGAAAGATTTGAGAAATGCAATTGCTCATAATGCAGTTGTATTCGATACACGATTTAGAAATATTGACCCTAATCGAGCAATGAAGCAGTGCCTGGTTTCGGAAATTGGCTTACCATATGTAAATTTCAAAACCATAGGTGACTATGTTATTTTGATGTGTTATTATTTGAAAATACTGGGGATGCCGAAAATTGAGATTAAGGCATTTATTCGAGAATTTGAAAGGATAACCGAGGACTATAAGAAAGCGGTTGATCCTGCTGTGTCAGCGATGGTCATCCATCCGGACTTATCAGCAAGAATGCTCAAACTAAAAAATTATATATAGGTATTGCGTATTCAGGAGCATAGGGTTATAATATTATCACGAATTGGGGCATGCGTTTGCGGATGCATGCTTGAGAGAGTCAGAGAAATCCGGCTCTCTTTTTTGTGCTCGATAATTTGTGCACCTCCGTTCCACATGTGAAAAGAGCATTGATTCCAAACGAATGTTCTGATATTATTTTATTGTAAACAGATGAAACTATATCTGCAAAGACGCATCTTGGTCGGTGCGTAACAACTGAATGCGCTTGTATTGGTTTGGCTGTGGTGAAAAAGACTCGGTAAGTCCTTATCGTAATACAGGTGAAAGTTTTGTCGTTGGTTAAACCAGATATTTCACATGAGAGGCCATCGACAGTTGAGTCCCTTTCTCGGATGAGAAGGCATTGGGGGGCTTTACTGTCGATGGCTTTTTTTATTGCTCCTTCCGGTGGCCACCATAGAGCAAACTGATGATATTCCGTACTAAGAGGGCGGGTTCCTAGGACCCTCAGTCCCTAAAATTATCTGATAGACTGCGATATTCTGAAAGGAGAAAAAATGATGAGATGGCCGCGCTACAGCCACTAAAGTAGCCCTGCAAGAGCCTTTGGAAATAATGGATTTCTTCGTAAAATGTGACTGAATGGTTCACATGAATGTGATCGATTGGTTTCTGGAGAGGAAGAATATTCTTGCTTATCATTAGTATTACCGACGTAGGCCTGCATCATGATAAACACTGATCAGTACAAGCAACATGGAGGGATGAAGCTAACACATGAACACCACTTTTATTTATCAGAACACACAGCTGCCGGGCTTTCTGCAGTTCCCGGAATTTCTGCTGCGGGTTCCGATCAGCCAGACCGCCAAGACGGTATATCTCGTTTTGTATGACCGGGCCAGATTGTCGATGCGCAACGAATGGACCGATGAGTTCGGCCGCGTCTTTGTGATCTATCCGATCACGGAACTGGCGGACCGTATCGGAAAAAGCGAATCCACAGTAAAAGCCGGCATGAAGGAATTGTGCCAGGCAGGCCTGCTGATGAAACGGCCGGGAGGATTTTCTAAGCCGAACTATCTGTACCTTAAGTATGCCCTGGAAGGTCAGTTTTCAGACCGGATGGGAAAGCAGACTGCCGCAGGGACAGAAAACAGTACTTCACGGAGCCGGGTTCCTGACCTTCCGACGGGCAGCTTTCCGCCCACTAATAAAGTAATGAGAACAAAGCAAAGAAATCATAATTATGGAGTCAGCGCCCGTGCCGGTGCAAGAGAAGCCTTTCCTGATTATTCCTGCGAGGAGGGAGAAAGCTTATGACAGACAGCATAACGATTACCGAAGCGTCAGATTATATGGGCGAAGACGGTCTCCTTTATTGCGGTGTCTGTCATTCGAAAAAGCAGATCCGGGTAAAGTTTCCGAAGCTGTTTTGCTCTGCGGGGGAAGCGGAGGAGCGCATCGTTCCGGTCGTCTGTAAGTGCTACGAACGGGAGCAGGAAAAGCTCCGGCAGAGAGAGCATGCTGAGAAGGTGGAACGGATGAAGAGTGTCTGCTTTACCGACCGGGCATACCATGACTGGACTCTGGATAAGGCGGACCGGCTTCCGGACAATATCGTTAAGATCTGCCTGGCATTCATCGACAGCTGGGCCGAGATCTCAAGGACGAATACGGGGCTCTTATTCTGGGGAGGCGTTGGCAACGGGAAGAGTACCGCGGCTGCCTGCATCGCGAATGCACTTCTGGAGAAGGAGATCAGTGTTCTCATGCGAAACACCGGCGCCTTTATGAACGGTTCCTTTGATGACAGGGAGGAACTGATCCGGGAGGTATCCCGATACAGCCTTGTGATCATCGATGATTTCGGCATGGAGCGCGATACCCAGTACGGGAAAGAGGTCATGTTCAGTCTGATCGATGCCAGGTACAACAGCAAAAAGCCGACGATCATCACAACGAACCTGACACTAAGTGCCCTGCAGCATCCTGCCGAGCAGGCCTATGAGAGAATCTATGACCGCATCCTTGAGATGTGTACGCCGATCCGTTTTGAAGGTGGTAGCCTTCGGCCCGGCATTCAGAAGCAGAAGCTGGATCACTTTAAGGAACTCCTGTCGGAATACAAAGGAGGCTGCGGAAATGACGAATGAGAAATTGCGGGAAAAATCGCCCCGAAACACAACAATTGAGTCGGAAAGTATATTTGTCTACCGGTCACATTCCCGTGCGCCGAAAGACCATGCAAAGCCGGGATTATCCACAAAAATCGCCCCGAAATGCAACAGTTTTACGGAGGTGACGCATGCCGAGAATGAGTAAGAAAAAGAAACAGGAATGGGCCTTTTTCCTGAATGACCGGGGAAGAATCACCTACAACGAACTGTGCAGACGATGCGTCCATGATTGCAAGCAAAGCTTTCGTGCGGGGATCATCAGCTGCGGGAAATACAGATCCAAGAGAGCAATACGAAGGGAGGACAAAGAATGGGATATGAATCAAGAGGATTAGAAATTCCCTTCTGGGAGAAATACACGCTGACCGTACAGGAAGCGATCATTTACTTCCACATCGGCGAAAAGAAGATGAAGGAGATCCTGGACGATAATCCGGAGGCAGACTTCATTCTCATGAGCGGCAAGCGCTGCATGATCAAACGGAAGCGCTTCGAGCAGTTCATTGACAGACAGTGCGCTATCTGAAACACGGGAATACAGAATCAGGCAAACGAAATGGCAGAGCAGCATCTTCGGTGCTGGCGCTGCCGTTCTTAAAATAGTCGTTCTTACTATGGCAGGAGGGTGCGGTAATATGCTAAATATGGGCGTATGTGCCGGACTCTCCACGGAAAGGAGCAACACATATGAGCGAAAAACGCAGAGACTCGAGAGGTCGGGTCTTACGGAATGGAGAGTACCAGCGAAAAGACGGACGTTACAGCTTCGTTTACAAAGGAACCGACGGCAAGCAGCACACGGTCTACAGCAGCAGACTGGATGCCAGGGACAGGCTTCCGGACGATGCCAGGCAGACACTGGCCCTGCGGGAGCTGGAGGAGCAGATCCTCCGCAGCCAGTACCGGGGACTCAGCGACTTCGGCGGCAACATGACAGTCATGCAACTGGTGGAGCGTTATGTCGAGACCAGGCAGGATGTCAGAGAGACCACCAGGATCGGCTATGGGACGGTCCTGAATGTCCTGAAGAAGGATCCCTTCTCGGAGACCAGGATCGACAAGGTAAAGCTGTCCGATGCCAAGCTCTGGCTGATCAGTCTCAACCGGAGCGGCAAGAAGTACAGTTCCCTTCACAACATCCGCGGAGTCCTCCGGCCGGCCTTTCAGATGGCAGTGGAGGATGAACTGATCGGACGCAATCCCTTTGATTTCGAACTGGGCACGGTGATCGCCAACGACAGCAAGAAGCGTGATGCGCTGACTCCCGAATGGAAGGAGAGGATCATGGCCTTCATCAAGGAGGACCGGATCTTCAGCAAGTACTATGACGGCATCTACATCCTGCTGAATACCGGCCTTCGCATCTCGGAATTCTGCGGTCTCACACCGGAGGAAGTGGACTTCGAGAACCGCTGCATCCATGTGAATGGACAGCTGGTCCGTTACAGCAGCATGATCAAAGCCTATGAGCCCACCAAGACGGAAGCGGGCAGGCGGGATGTCCCCATGAGCGAGGAAGTGATGGCATGCTTCCGGCGGATCGCCGAGAACCGCAGGGTTCCCTGTGAGGAAGTCGAGATCGACGGTAAGTCCGGCTTCTACTTCGTCGACAAGAACGGGATGCCCATGGTAGCCATGCACTGGGAGCATTACTTCCAGCACATCCGAGCCAAGTACAACAGCCACTACCGGGAACAGATGCCGCCTTTCTCACCCCACATCTGCAGACACACCTTCTCAACCAAGATGGCCCGCAAGGGCATGAATCCGAAGAACCTTCAGTATATCATGGGTCATTCTGAGTACAGCGTGACCATGGACACCTATACGCACCTGGGATTTGACGATGCCAGGAAGGACTTTGAGCGGATCATGGAGGCTGACAAATGAATTAGTAACAGCGGCAGAATTTGCCCCTATTACCAATTCTGTTACCAATTTTTCTACCAAAAACGGATTGGTAATTACGAAAAAATGCGGGGAAATGCGGATCTTGGGAAGAATCGGCTGACAAAGAAAGCCGTGCAGAATCTTGGCATAAGTCTGCAAAACCGCCGCAAAAGCCCGCATATTCATATATTTTCAAGGAGTCAGAAACAGTGATAAAAATTTTGTTTATCTGCCACGGCAATATCTGCAGAAGTCCGATGGCTGAGTTTGTAATGAAAGACCTTGTACATAAAGAAGGTCTGGACAATTTGTTCTGTATAGAATCTGCCGCAACCACCGCCGAAGAAATATGGAGAGGAAAAGGAAATCCTGTTTATCCTCCTGCAAGAAAGAAACTTGCTGAACACGGAATTCGATGTGACGGGAAATATGCACGGTTATTCACATATGATGATTGTTCGAAATTCGATTATCTGATTGGCATGGATAATGAAAATCTGTATGATATGAGGCGGACAGCAGGAAGTGCATATCGGAATAAAATATCACTTCTGATGGACTGGACCGGAAATCCGCGCAATGTTGCGGATCCCTGGTACACAGGAAATTTCGATGATACCTGGAATGATGTCTATGAAGGATGTACAGCTCTTCTTGAACATCTGAAGGATCTTATATGAGGTAAAGTAATGATTCATATTTCAAGAAGAGAACTTGCGGCAAAGGCAGAGACAGGCAGGGTGCATATCACCCCTTCCGGTACACTTGCCTATGCAGAAATCCCGTATTCGGAAACAGCTTCCGGATCAGTCAGAGAAGGCACTGCAATTACGGAAACACTGTATTCTTCAGCTTCCTGGCGCAAGGCACCTGAAGCTGTTACGGAGTTTGCTGAATGTTACAGTACAGATGTATGTATTCTGGGACTTGGCCATGCCGGTGCTTCCTGCATGGCTGAAATCGCTGATGAAGGTTTTTCTGTCATCGGTGTAGAAAAGCAGTCTTATGAAGATTTCAAGACTGTCGGTCATGAGTTCGGCAGTATTAATTCAAAGCTGGCTGAAGAGCTTGGAGGAAGTACCGGACATGATCCTGCAGAGTTCCTTAATAACTGGATGCTGAACTGTGCCAACGCCGCAAATCCTTCCCTTGCAAGCAAATTCGCCAATCATGGCGGTGAAGCTGTGGACTGGTGGTATGCCAAAGCAGATGAAGGTACAAAAGCACATCTGATCTTTCAGGGAGCGAATGAAGAAAGACCGCACATTGTTACAGAACTCGGACCGTTTAAATTCTACTGCTGCTCTGTAGGCTTTGATGATGCTTCCAGTGTAAAGAATACAGCAGATGCCCTTGAAGGTGACAGCAGAGTCCTCTGGAACCATTCCGCTTATGATCTCATCAAGGATGATGAAGGAAATGTCACCGGAGCTATTGTACAGAATATCCTGACCGGTGAATATGTCCGGATCAATGCAAAGGCTGTTGTTCTGGCTACCGGCGGATTCGGTGCAAACGAAGAAATGTGCGATGATCTTCTGGTTGATATGAAGGATGCTCTTCAGCATAATGACAAGTACCGTCTGATGACAAAGATGGGTATGGATCATGATGGTACAGGTATTCGTCTCGGCTATCTTGCCGGCGGACATATTGAGTCCAATCCTGCAACGATGGACGGCCGTGCCAGCTGGCAGACAGCATATCCCGCTCTTGTGCCGATGCTCGCACATCCTCAGGGAATTCATCTGGACTATACCGGAAGACGTTTCTACAACGAATACTGGGGACCGATCGAGCTTCGTTCAAGACCTTTGATGTACAGAAACAGAGATGTCTTCTATGCTGTTTATGATGATTGTCTGCCTGAGTATATGCAGTATGTTCCGGCTTCTCACGGTACTACCAATCCTTCAAAAAGCACTCTTGATAAAGTCAGAAAAATCATGAACGCTGCATATTCTCTGAAGGGATCAGGATACTATGACGAAAAGAGCCAGAGTACATGGTATGCCGGTGATACAGTTGAAGAACTGCTGGATGCCGCAGGAATGGATGAGAAAGTAAAGAAGAATGTTCTGAAGAGCATTCAGGAATGGAATGAGATCTGTCATAAAGGTACTGATCTGCAGTTCGGCAGAGACAGTCACTTCCTCTTTCCGATTGAAAAAGGACCGTTCTATCTGAATGTCAATGAGAACAATCTGATGATGGGCAATTTCCTTGTTACACTGGGAGGTCTTCTGGTTGATGGTGATCAGAGAGTGCTCGGCAGAAACTGGATGCCTGTAAAGGGATTATTTGCGACAGGAAACACAACCGGCGGACGTTTCGGCTGGGATTACTTCTCACCTGCTTATGGTGTATCCGTCGGAATTGCGACAACTCTCGGAAGAGAATGCGGAAAATCAGTCGCTGAATATCTGGAGGACAAACTGGTATGACAGATCATAAGAGAATCATTCTGGAAGTATGCATTCCTGCTTTCAGACGTTCAGAGAAGACTTTGGAAGAGCAGTATACAAAAAAACTTTGTGCAGAAATTACGGAAGCTGCCGGAGACTGTGAAGATATGGAGATCAGCGCTGTACTGATTCATAACAGCGGTTATCTAAGAAATTACAATCTTACCCTTCTTCTCAGAACAATCGATACCTGTTATCATACGTCCCATGCTGTAAAAACAGCTGAGACGGAACCTTATCAGTTAAGCCAGTCCCTGCTTTCCACACTGCGCTCCTTCGACTACAGGTCTTATATCATCACATATACAACATTCAACATTTCAGAATTCAAGGATACAGATCTTCCTTTCAACTACAATCTCTATGAGAATGCAAGAAAGCTTCTTCAGGAATACGGTATTCATGAAGTATGCATGAAGATCACGCTTGGTCTGAAAGACAGTACACTGGTATCAGCGATTGATTCCATCAACCGTGCTGTGAAACACAACTATGATATGATTCGTCTTGTTCCGGGTGAAGAACTGACAGATGACATGTGCTTATGCGCATCCGGTATTCTGCAGGCAAGAGGATTCCGTCAGACCGGTCCCGGTGATTTTATCAAAGGAAAACGTCCTTTGTTCAAAGCAAAAGCGGATGATGAAGTTTTCGGTTTCGGTACCGGTGCATGCTCTTTCATTGACAGTACACTGCTTGAAAATGAAAGAGATCTCTCAGCATATCTCAATCAGGAAGAACATATCACTCGTGCAGTACGTCTTGATGAGAACGCTCTGATGAAACGCCGCCTTGTATTTGCTATTGGCAATAATCTTCCGGTATCCGAAGAAGATTATGACTTTGATCTGATTCAGAAGTTAACAGAAAAAGGTTATCTTCTCCGGCATGGTGAAGACTGTATTCCTTCCTTTACATGTCTTGCCCATCTGGAAGAGATTGACGAAATCATTAACGCATAACCTGCAAAGCTTCCTCAAGGAAGCTTTTTTCATATAAAAAGACAGTCTGTTATGATTCAGACTGTCCGAAATGTGATGCAAGAATATCAGCGAATTCCTCTACATAATAACCGCTGTTGTCTCTGTTCCAGAACAGGCAGAGATTCTTCTTTACCGGCTGTCCGCCATACATCAAAGGTACACGCTTGATCGATGAATCAAAGTGTGAAAGAATCGGCTGACCGTCCACCGGAAGATAGCCTCTTCCCGCCACAACCATAAGTCTTCCATCCTTGATGCTTGGTGCATATTTGAAGGAGCTTGCAATACCGTATGTTTCTTCGATGTATTTCCGTTCTGTCTCGCGTTCCGAGATATTCGTCACAACTGCAATACACGGAAGATTGCGCAGATCTTCCGCTTCCACATATTCAAGATCAGAAAGAGGATTGTCTCTTGAGATTTCAATAAAGCATCGGTTCGCCTGAAGTATTTTATTGAAATACAGCTGTGAGAATGCTCTTCTCTGATCACTCATGATCACATCAAGCATATCATTCTTCAGCATTTCATACAGATACTCATGGTTTCCGGAAACAATGGTAATATCCAGATTCGGATACTTTCTCATCATTTCAGCAATTGACTTCTGCAGTTCTTCACCGCCGTACGTAATATGATAGCCGATTCTTAACGTACTGTGCTCCATGTCACCCATCATCTGTGTTTCATGAACAATACGGTCAAAATCAGCGACCAGAACAAGTGACTTGCGGTAAAAGTATTCACCCTGTTCCGTTAAAGAAATCTTTCTTCTGCTTCTGTTAAACAGCTTGAAACCAAGATTGTTTTCCAGTGCAACAATCTGCTGAGAGATCGCAGACTGCGAAATATGGCATTGTTCAGCAGCTTCCGTAAATGACCCGCACCGTACAATTGCCTGAAAATAGCGGATCTGTGCAAGCATACGGATTAATACCTTTCACCGAAGATCTTCATGAATGCACGGTAGTCACGTGTAGCATGATCACACCATGCATCATAATCCTCATCTTCAATCTTCAGTTCAGGATGTTCATCCATATACTTCAGATACATTTCAATACCCTTCTGAAGACCGATCAGACATTTGAAATCAGGAATCAGCTCAGATACAGCTCTCTTTGCATACATATTGGAATACTGCTTGTCACCGAGGAAAGCTGCTGTGTTGTTATACTTAGAAGAACGTGCAAGTGTATCGGAAGCGATATGAATAATCTTCGGAGTCTTTCCAAGCTGTCTTCCAAGCTCTGCATAGATCATATCCCATGTTACAACAGCAGGATTAACCAGGTTTACACTCTGGCCGATCGCATCCGGATTGCCGATCAGCTGCAGGAAATTATATGCAAAGTCATATGTATGCATCATATGCCAGATGCTCTTGCCGTCACCATGTACAATAACAGGTTTGTCATTCAGAATACGTGATACAACACTCCAGCATGTCTTTCCCTTTACACTTAACGGAATTCTGTCATAGCCGTATGTCTGAGAAGGTCTGACAATCGTTACAGGGAAACCATCATTCTCATAAGCTTCCATATATACCTTTTCACAGGCAGCCTTGTTCTGACCGTATTCGGAATACCGGTTTCCTGTCTCTGAATTCTCATTCAGCCAGATCTTGTCCTCATGATCCAGTGCACATACTGTAGAAATAAAAATATAATGACCTGTCTTTCCCTTGAAGAGTTCAACACGCTTTCTTGCCTGTTCCTCTGTATATACAATGAAATCAACAACTGCAGCGTATGTATTATCACCTGCAGCTTCCTTCAAAGCTTCTTCATCATTTGCATCACAGATCACCTGTGTGACACCCTCAGGAATCTCTTTGTGCCCTCTGTTCAGCACAATCGTTTCGATTCCTTCTTCTTTCGCAAGCATTTTTGTAATGGAAGAGGAAATTGTACCGGTTCCTCCAATCAGCAGAATCTTCTTGTCATCCATAAAAACATCCCCCAATTTGCATAGTTACGTTTATTATAAACAAAACTGCGGCAATTTTCTTTGTTTTACATTGAACTGTGCAGAAAAACTTTATTTTTGTTCATAATTTTTCTGAAGAAAAAAAGAAGATGCATCATATGCATCCTCTCATTAAATTCAGTGTGAAATCAGAAATCTGTCTTAACAGAATATTCTTCCCATGTATCAATTTCTGCCAGACGTTCTTCAAGAGATGCTCTGACAATGCGTACTGCATCACTTCCAAGCAGAAGACGGAACGGATAGTTGTCCTTTTCGATGACATCGATAATAACATCACCTGTCTTGTCCGGATCACCGGGCTGGTTCTGGTTGTTTACAGAATTCGCAACAGATCTTGTCCATGCAGTATTCTTGTATGCATCAATCTTCATATCAGAACCCTTCAGAGAAGAATCATAGAAGTGTGTACGGAAAGAACCGGGCTGTACAATCATAACCTTGATGCCGAGAGGCTTGCATTCAGCCGCAAGACCCTGAGACATCAGTTCCAGAGCAGCCTTGGAAGATGCATAGAAACCGGAAGCAGCGCCTGTACGTACACCTGCAATAGAAGATACGTTGATAATTGCACCTGATCCGGCAGCACGCATTACCGGAAGAACCTTCTGAATCAGATGAACAGGTCCGAAGAGGTTTGTATTGTACATCGTCATCATGCCTGTTTCTTCTGCTTCTTCAATAGAAGAACGGTATGCATAACCTGCGTTGTTTACCAGAACATCAATTGTACCGAAACGTTCAACTGCAGCAGCGACTGCGTTACGAATACTCTCTTCACTTGTAACATCCAGAGAAACAGCAAGTGCTGTTTCAGGATATGCATCAACGATTTCTTTTACCTTTTCTGTAGAACGGGCAGTAACGACTGCATTATATCCTCTTGCCAGTACTGCTTTTGCAATACCTGCGCCGATTCCGCCTGCACTGCATCCTGTGATAAGCCATGTCTTTGTCATATGTTTTTTTTCTCCTTTGTTTTTTTTACAATAAAAGAATAAACTGATCAGGCTTCCGGAACAATTCAGTTTGAATATACTTAAAATAAGTTTTTCTGATGAAAGAAAAACACCGTTTCCGGTGTTTTCACTTACATTCTTGTCTGCATGAATCTCAGAATATTTGAAGCATTGGCATAGATGGCAGGATCTCCTTTGCTGAGCGCAACCAGCGTAGGTGCCTGCATAATGTCATATTTCTTCGTCAGTTCGACATTCTCTTCCGCATCAATCACAGTATAGGAAATGCCGCGCTTGTTGAGCTGATCCTTGATCATTCTGCAGTTAGGACATGTCTTTGTTGTAAACAGCAGAAGTTCACGCGATCCGTTCTCTTCCGGTGTTTCCTTCTTTTCTTCTGCAGTGACCGCTTTCGGAGTTTCTTTTACCAGTGTTTCAGCTGTATGAGGAATACTCGCTTCTACTGCATATGTTCTGCGGTCCTTGTACTCCTGTGCTTTGCCTGCATTCCAGTTCTTTACCGGTCTGTAATAACCCGTGATGCGTGAATATACTTCCGTTTCCCCGCCGCACTTCGGACATTTCCAGTGTTCACCGGCAATATATCCGTCATCCTTGCATACTGAGTAAGTAGGGCTCAGTGTGTAATAAGGCAGACGGTAATTCTCGGCAATCTTGCGTACAAGTACAGCTGCCGATCTCCAGTCTGACAGTCTTTCACCCAGGAATGCATGGAATACAGTACCGGATGTATACAGTGTCTGCAGCTGGTCCTGTACATCCAGAGCACTGAAGATATCATCTGTATAACCCACAGGCAGATGAGAACTGTTTGTATAATACGGAGTACCGTCCATGTTTGCCGTAATAATATCCGGCCAGCGTTCTCTGTCATGTTTGGCAAGACGGTAGGATGTACTTTCTGCAGGAGTCGCTTCCAGATTATAAAGATCACCGTATTGTTCCTGATAATCAGAAAGACGTTCTCTCATATGATTCAGAACTTTTACAGCAAACTGCTGTGTTTCTTCATGTGTCAGATCTTTCTTCAGCCAGCATGCATTCAGTCCTGTTTCATTCATGCCCACAAGACCGATCGTTGAAAAATGATTGTTAAATGTACCAAGATATCTCTTTGTATAAGGATACAGACCTGCATCAAGAAGCTTGGAGATTACATCTCTCTTGACCTTCAGAGAACGTGCACTGATATCCATCAGATAATCCAGTCTCTTGAAGAATGCTTCTTCATCTTTAGCGAGATATGCAATACGAGGAAGATTGATGGTAACAACACCAACAGAGCCTGTACTTTCTCCCGAGCCGAAGAAACCGCCGCTCTTCTTGCGCAGTTCACGAAGATCAAGACGCAGACGGCAGCACATGGAACGTACATCACTGGGTTCCATATCGGAGTTTACATAGTTGGAGAAATAAGGTGTACCGTATTTCGCTGTCATTTCAAACAGCAGACGGTTGTTCTCTGTATCAGACCAGTCAAAGTTCTTTGTAATGGAATATGTGGGAATCGGATACTGGAACCCTCTTCCGTTGGCATCACCCTCAATCATGATTTCAATGAAGGCTTTGTTGATCATATCCATTTCTTCTTTGCAGTCCTTGTACTTGAAGTCCATCTCTTTTCCACCCACAATTGCGGGAAGTTCAGCGAGATCATCCGGTACTGTCCAGTCCAGTGTTACGTTTGTAAAAGGAGCCTGTGTTCCCCATCTGGAAGGTGTATTGACACCATAGATAAAGCACTGAATATCCTGTTTTACCTGTTTGTAGGTAAGATGATCTGCTTTTACAAACGGTGCAAGATATGTATCAAAGCTTGAGAATGCCTGTGCACCTGCCCATTCATTCTGCATGATGCCCAGGAAGTTCACCATCTGGTTGCAGAGTGTGCTCAGATGCTTAGCCGGAGCAGATGTCATCTTTCCCGTAACACCGCCCAGACCTTCCTGAATCAGCTGCTTTAATGACCATCCTGCGCAGTAGCCTGTAAGCATGCTCAGATCATGAATATGAATATCCCCTTCTCTGTGTGCATTGGAGATCTCGCTGTCATAAACCTGGCTCAGCCAGTAGTTCGCAGCGATTGCCCCGGCATTGGAAAGAATCAGACCGCCTACAGAGTAGGTAACTGTGGAATTCTCTTTTACACGCCAGTCAAGAGCCTTGAGATAGTTATCCACAAGTTTCTTGTAGTCCAGTGACGTATTTGTAATATTACGTACATTCTCACGCTGTTTTCTGTAAAGAATATATGCTTTTGCCACATCACTGTAGCCGCATTCACTCAATACCTTTTCAACACTGTCCTGCACATCTTCAACATCTATGATTTCATCATGGATCTTAGGTTCAAAATCAGCTGTAACACGAAGTGCAATCAGTTCGATTGTACTGTCGTTATACTGTCTGCTGCATGCATTGAATGCTTTCTTGATTGCATTGCTGATTTTCTGAATATTGAATTCAGCGATTTCGCCGTCTCTTTTTCTGACTTTGTACATTCCTTAAACCTCTCTGATTCCGCGCAGTTCCGCACATGGAACATCCTCCAGTACAGCCTGACGCATTTCTTCCATTTCCTGTGCGTTATATGCACTGAAGCCGCTGTGGATCACATTGCCTGAATCCGTAAACTGCTGCAGATAATAACGCTTTGCACCTTTAATCCAGGAAGCAATCTCCCTCATATCTTCGACGGTATGCAGCTGCCTTACGACCGTAGTGCGGAATTCATAATCCACATGATCTTCCAGCAGATATTCCACAGACTCCCTGACGGCATCCAGTGTAAACCTGTCTTCAGCCACACCGCATGTAACGGCATATTTTGCCGGAGAGTTCTTGATATCCATTGCCACATAATCCACAAGACCCGATTCCGCCAGTTCCTTCAGCTTTTCCGGATACTGGCCGTTTGTATCAAGCTTCACTTTATATCCAAGTGATCTGATCTTCTCAATAAAAGGAATCAGATCATTCTGAATACAAGGTTCACCGCCGCTGATACACACACCGTCCAGAAGACCTTTTCTCTTTTCCAGATAAGCAAGAACTTCATCGGGATCATAATATTCATAATTCTCCGGAATATATACCAGATCCTTATTATGACAGAACGGGCACTTGTACCGGCATCCTGCCATGAATACTGTACACGCCGCTTTCCCGGGATAATCCAGCAAGGTCATCTTCTGCACACCGCCGATTCTGATTCCGCTGTAGTCAGCGTCAATCTCTTCAAGAATATGAGAAGAATTCTCAGCAGTCTTTGCCAGCATCTGCTCAAAAGCCGCAAAATCAACACCGTCCGTCAGTGCCTGACGACATGCATTTCTGTACGTATAGACTTCATTCATGATCTCTGCACCTTTATCTGTAATATAAAGACGCTTGATCCGCCGGTCTTTCTCATCCGTACGGCTCTGCACATATCCCTGATCGATCAGTTTGCTGATGGCTTTTGTAGTTGTACCTTTATCCACCTGGCCAAGACGCGTAACATCCTGCATGGTAGTTCCTTCGTTCTCATTAATGAATACCAGAAACATCAGCTGCCCGCTTCCGATATCAAACTTGAGAAGCATATGATCATAGTATTTCTGCGTATTCCGGTAAAGAACAGACAGATTGATCATGAAATTGCCCTGTTCACTCATGATGTCCTCCTGATCCAACAGGTGAAATAAATAGTTGGATTTCCCACCATTTTATTTTATCTGCCGTTAATATGCTGTCAATCGATTAACACACCTTTCCTTCCGGTACAAAACAAGTATATGAAAGAAAAGAAAAATCACTGTTTCTCATAAGAAACAGTGATCAGATTCATATATGCTCTTCAGGAATAAAGCTGTCAAAGATATACAGATCAAAATCTTTCCTTGCCTGAAGCAGCTGTTTCTGGCTTCGTACTGTCCAGGCTGCAGCTGTATTCTTGTACAGACCTCTGCAGAGTCTTCGGGAAAGATTTGACTTATACTTTCTGTTATAAGCAATAAAGTCAGGTCTTGTCAGAAAATTAAACAGCAGATATTCCATCATGAAATAAAGAATAAAATGACGTTTCGGATTACTTCTGTCTTTAATAAATTTATCGGAAAGCTGTCCCCTCAGAATATCCGGACGGTTTCTTCTGTACCAGAATACCCCGCAGGGATGGAAAGACTCCACAATATACTTCCCTTTATAATCTCTTAACAGCTGGTCAGCCTTCGGGCATACCCGCGCACGCCAGTCGAGATGATCGATCTTCATTTCAACAATCAGCGGTACACGTCCGTTCACCAGTTTCAGCACATCCGCAAACAGCGGAATTCTCTCACTGCTGCCGAGAAGCGTAAATTCCTTCAGCTGTGCAAGAGTGTAATCGCGGATCTTTCCCGGTACAGGTCTGCCTGAAGAATCACGGAGAATCCTTGATGCAGTGAAATCATGAAACACGACTACACGATGATCTTTGGTAAGCTGTACATCCAGCTCAATGCCGTATCCTCTGTTTACAGCCTTTCTGAACGCAGCTTCGGAATTTTCCGGTGCTTCCGAACTGTTGTTAAACAGACCTCTGTGGGCATAAAGATATTCCTTGAAAGGAAGCCAGCATTCCGCCGAACGATGACCCGGCATAATCATGCCAAGATAGGTCAATATGATCACGCTCATGATCAGAACAATCAGAATCAGGAGTTTCATTGTTTACACCTTCTGCAGAACAATTGTTTCCAGATCATCCGGTACCTGCAGGTTTCCTTTGTAATACTTTCTTCCTTCTGCAGTATACAGTTCTTTTCTTTCCTGCATATGTCTGTCTTCTGTATGATAAAGAATCAGATTCTTTACACCAAGTTCTTCCGCTGTTTCACACGCACTCTTCACCGTACTGTGGCTGATTCTCCGAGGGTGATAGATCTCACTCTCTGCATCCATGCAGAATGCTTCATGCATGCACCAGTCACAGTTCTGCACATACTTTCTGCAGGCATTGTCATAAGGCTCATCACCGAGGAAAACCAGTCTTTGATCATCATATGCAAATGAGAAACCGTACTGCTTCACCTTCTTTGCATGAATATCAAAGAATACCACATCATGCCCAATCACATTCCGGTGTTCTCCGTCCTTCACTTCAATCAGTTCAAGTGCTTTGCCGATCTGAGCAGCACATGCTTCACCAAGCAGTTCTTCCGCCATCACATAAAGAATATGTATCACTTCTTCATGTGCATATATGCGAACCGGTTCCGTCTTTCTTCCTCTGGCAGCCCCCTGCAGTACAACACGAAGAATCCAGAAAATACCTGTAATATGATCAAGATGCTTATGAGACACAAAGATATCCTTGATCTGAAACAGATCAATATCTGCTTTTTTCAGACGGTTCAGCAGTTCAAAGCCGCCGCCTCCGTCCACCAGCATATACTGTCCCTGATCTTCAATCACAAAACATGTATTAAAGCAGTTATATACCATGGCATGTCCTGTGCCGAGCATTGTAATCTTCATACTACTGTTCCTCCTCTGCAAGGAATACATATGTGTCCTCTGAAGAATCTTCTTCAGAATAACGGAAATGTTCATTAAACTGTTTCAGATCTTCGTATCTTTCTGTTCTGTGATCTGCCATATACCAGACCATATCACCTCTTGCCATCTTGGCATACGTACCTTTTGTTACAATCTTGTTTCCTTTCTTCTCTCCGAACACAATATCAATCAAAGTATCCTCCGGAGAAAGATAAGGACGTACAGCATCACTGTACTCTTTGGATGCAAGATTCACGATGACATGATCATCCAGAGCTTTATACAGACGGTCACCCCAGAAATCATATAAACGTGTTCCGTCGGGGAATACAGCCTGCATCTCCAGTCTGTACGGCACAACAGCATCAAACGGTTTCAGCACACCGTAGAATCCCGAAAGAATACGCAGATGTTCCTGCAGATAATCCAGCTGCTGTGTATCCATCGCACCCGGTGCCATATGCTGGTAGGCCAGGCCTTCGTATGCAAAGACTGCCGGGGAAACAGAATTGTACAAATCCATAGAACGGATTCTCTGCTCATTCTGCTTTACCAGTCTGTCACTGCATTTCCACAGTTCTTTTAATTCAGCTGTATCAAGAGTCCTGAGTTTCTCCAGCAGTACCTTTGTATCTGAAATATATACAGGCATTCCCTTTGCAGAGAAATCATCATCAGCAATGTTCATCTTCTTTGCCGGAGCAAGTATGATCTTCATCTGTTTTCCCTCCCTCTATGCAACATCTTACCATTTATGTCTGTTTTCTGTATAATACACAAAGAAGAAAGAGAGAATCTCATACAATGAAAAAATATACAGATGCAATGAATATGACTGCAGACCGCCGTCTGGAAAAACTGCTTTTACAGCGCAGAGCACCGCTGTCTCAGGACGGCATGCATTCTGTTCTGCAGGATCTGACACTGCATATGACAACCGACGTAACCTTCGCTGCTGCTGTCTTTCCGAAGAAAGAAGCACTCTCCAAGATTGAGATCACAACCGGTGAAATCGATCGTGCGGATATTATGCTCGGTACAGATAATGAACGTTATTTCCCTGTATTTACAACTATTGAACGTCTGCGGAACTGGAAGCCTGCTTTAAAAGAAGGAGAATACTTCTATCTGATGAAGAAAGAAGATCTTCTGGAGTTTCTGCAGAATAATCCGCTGACTGCCGCAACTGTCGTCAATCCCGGAGAAGATGGTCTTCTGCTTTACAGAATGCAGCTCCAGAACCTGATTCAGGTACAGAAGGAAAACGCATAAAACCATCCGCACATATATAAAGCATACCGGCTGACTGTTACGATCCAGTCAGCCGGCTTTTTTTCAAAGATCAGATACCTCGGAACGAACCTTCATTAAAGTTCTTCCGAGAAGATTATGTTCATCTGCTTTTTCACCTGCATCAAACATATGATCCGGAACGTGATTGTCATCATGATCGGCAAGTGTCATGCCTCCGGTCTGACGCAGTTTCTTCATCAGATAATCATCCTGTCTGAATTTAGCATTTACAGCATTGTATACAACCTGTTCTGCATACTTGTTCCATCTTGTTTCATTGTAACCTGTAATCACAGAGGAAATCTTTGTGCATGTCTCTGCATCGGCTGCGTCCATAATCTTTGCGTATGCCTCAAGATCACGGAACATCAGTGCCTTTCTGCTGCAGATATACTGCTCGGCAGAAATATATTCCACACCTTCAATTTCAAATCTGCAGGGGAATGAATTTGTCAGGAAACCGTAATTCTCATCATCTCTGCTGAAAAGAATCACATTCTCCTCCTGTCTTGCACCAAGTTCCTTATAACCTGCTTCATACTGATCTCTGTCCGGAACAGCAAAACAGATATCCATTTCATAATCTCCGGATTCATCAAGATAATTACGGCACGCTTCTACTGCCACCTTCCATGCTTTCGCAGCAGGAATATTGAAAGAGCCTGTCAGCAGCAGCGGAAATACTACAGAATGACAATGATGTTCCTGTGCTGTCAGCAATGACTTGCCGTAGCAACAGTACAGTTTCTGCATTTCGTGATGGAAACCGCCATGCCATACAGGGCCGACAGTATGAATAATATATTTTGCTTTCAGACGGAATGCAGGTGTAATAACTGCTTCCCCGACATCACAGCTGCCGATTGCAGCACAGGCTGCTGTCAGCTGTTCGGAACCTGCTTCACGGAAGATTTCACCGCACACTCCGGATCCTCTGCGAAGTTTGTTATTGGCAGGATTTACAATTGCATCTGCCGTACATTCTGTTACTTTTACTCTGCGAATACGAATATTGCCGGACATATCTCAGAATTCCTTTCCGTATGTATTTCTGCTGACCTTGTTCCATTTCAGATCAGTTTCTTCTCTTGTCTGCGGATGCACTGCAGGATGACCGACTGCAAGAATCGCCTCCAGATGACGATCTTCGGGATATCCGATGATCTCACGTACATATTCATCAGACGTTCTGCCGTCTTCTGCAGTCCTGTTCCTTCCCTGAATCCAGCAGGAACCAAGTCCCTCCATATCACATGCCTGATGCATATTCTCCATCACAGCCGAGCAGTCTTCCACCCATGTGTCCGATGTTTCGCTGCCGATGACAACAACTGCAGCACCGGCTTCTTTCAGCATATTTGCACTTCCTGTTCTGGAACCTGCAAGTTTTTCCAGTACAGCACGATCTGTAACAGCAACCAGTTCTCCGGCATACCGTCCGTGACCGGAAGGAGCGCATAAGCCGCATGCGATGATTGTCTTCAGTTCCTCTTCGGTTACAGGTTCGGAAGTATATCTGCGAACACTTCTCCGATGCAGGAACATATTCTTTGTATCTGTCATATGATTGTTATCCTTTATAGTGCTTCTATGTTTAATCATACAGCATTTTGTTTCCGAAACGAAGTGACGTAATATGCGAAACATGAGAAAATGGAAAACAGAAACGGAGAATAAAGATCATGGAATTAAAAGCATGGACTTATGAAGAAATACGTGATTATACGTATGACGGCGCAGACGGTGTTATTGAAACAACCGGTGATGAAATCAGTGTTCAGTATGTAAATGATGTTGTTTATGCTGTAATGGATGAAACTCCTCTGCATCTGCAGATTCTGATGCCTGGAACAAGAAATCATCCTGAACCTGTTCTCCCCTGCATTGTATATGTACAGGGAAGTGCATGGTTCAAGCAGAATGTCTACAGAGACCTTCCTCAGCTTTCAAAGCTTGCCGCAAGAGGATTTGTTGTTGCTGTTGTCGAATACCGCCACAGCGGCATTGCAAAGCATCCTGCACCCGTCATTGATGCAAAGAATGCTGTACGTTTCATGCGCATGCACGCAGAGGAATACCGCATCAATCCCGATCAGATTGTCATGGCAGGAAACTCCTCCGGAGGACATTGTGCAATGTTTACAGGCATCATTCATAATGATGACAGTACAGATAATATCTATCCAGGTGTTTCTGCTGAAACGAAAGGAATCATCAACTACTACGGCTCGACGAGCTTTATGGCCGAAGACTCCAACCCGGTTACTTCCAATCACTGCAAGGCAGACAGTCCGGAAGGACTTGAACTCGGACTTGGTGATATGAACGAAGAGATGATCCGCACAATGTCTGTTGAATGCAATATCACAGATGATCTGGATATTCCTCCGGTACTGATTCTTCACGGCACAAAAGACCGTACAGTAAATACAACATGTTCCACTGCTGTTTATGAAAGTCTGAAAGCACATCACAAAGAAGCAAGTTATTATCTGATTCACGGTGCAGACCACGGCGGTGCGGAATTCTTCCGTGATGAAGTACTGGATCTGGTGGAGTCCTTCGCCAGAAAGTGGATTGCATAATACTGGGAATCATTTAAAAAAAGGATTAGAATACGGCAATACACCAAAAGGAGATATGTAATGAAAACCTGGGATTTAACACCTCTTTATCCTTCACTGGACAGTGAGAAGTTTACAAATGATGTAGAAAAGCTGAAGTCTCTTGCAGCAGAACTGAATCATCTTGTAAATGAGATCACTCTGAATCATGAAGACGAAACAGCGAAGCTTGAAAAGTATATCAATCTGAAAAAGGAACTGGTTATGCTTTCCCGTTCTCTGAGCGGCTACTGCCATCTGATTACAAGTGCTGATACAAACAATGAAGCTGCTGTAAAGATGGCTGAAGTGCTTCAGTCTATCATGAATACAACTGTTTCTGCTGAAACCAAAGCAACTGCATGGATCGCTGCATGCGATCTTGATACAGCATGTGCTTCTTCTGCTCTTCTGAAAGAACATGAATTCATTCTGAATGAGAAGAAGGAACAGATGGCTCATCAGCTTTCCGACAAAGAAGAAATGATTATCGCAAGCATGAGACAGACCGGTTCTGATGCATGGGCTCGTTTGAAGGATCAGCTGATCGGTGCACATACAGTAGAAATGGAAATCAGCGGTGAGAAGAAGGAACTTCCTCTGACAGTTGTTCTGAATATGGCTTACAGTCCTGACAAGGAAACAAGAAAAGCTGCATATGAAGCTGAAATTGCCTCCTACAAGAAAGATGAAAACAGCATCGCTGCATGTCTTTCCGGCATCAAGGGTGAAGTTCTTACAACTTCAGCATTACGCGGATACAAGAGTCCTCTGGAAATGACTTTGATTGAATCAAGAATGGATCAGGAAACACTGGATGCCATGCTTGAAGCAATCAGGGAATATCTGCCTGTCTTCCGGAACTATATGAAAGCAAAGGCAGAACATCTCGGATATACAAACGGTCTTCCTTTCTATGAAATCTACGCACCTGTTTCATCTGCTTCAAAAACATATACCTATGAAGAAGCATGTGAATTCATCAAGTATCATTTCGGAAACTTTGACAAGGACCTTTACAACATGGCATGCAGAGCCATTGAAGAAAACTGGATTGATGTAGACAGCCGTCCGGGCAAAGTAGGAGGTGCTTTCTGCTCTCCTGTACCTTCCCTGAAGCAGTCCAGAGTTCTTCTGAATTTCTCCGGTGCATTCAAGTCTGTTGTAACAATGTCACATGAACTCGGCCATGCGTTCCATAATGAATGTGCAAAGAATGAATCTGTACTGAATCTGAACTCACCGATGCAGTTAGCCGAAACAGCTTCCACATTCAATGAAACAATGGTAAAGAAAGCCGCAATCGCTTCTATGCCGAAGGATGAAGCTCTGGCTGTACTGGAAGCTGAAGTTTGCGGATGCAATCAGGTTATCGTTGATATCTATTCTCGTTTCCTGTTCGAATCAGCTTTGTTTGAAGCAAGAAAGAACGGTGCTGTCAGTGCAAAGGAACTTTGCAGAATGATGGAACAGTCTCAGATTGATTCTTATGGTGATGGTCTGGATCCTGACTATCGTCATCCTTATATGTGGACATGGAAGCCTCACTACTACTATGCAGGAAGAAACTTCTACAACTTCCCTTATGCATTCGGCCAGCTGTTCGCAAAGGGACTGTATGCAATGTATGTTGAACAGGGTGAAGCATTCATTCCGGTATATAAGAAGCTTCTGGCTTCCACAGGAAGAATGTCCATCTATGATGTATGCAAGTCTGTAGGTATTGATGTACATGATGTAAACTTCTGGAGATCTTCTCTGGATATGTGCAAGGCAGATGTAGAACTGTTCTGCAAGCTTGTCAAAGAATAAGAGATACTGAAAAGGTCTGTGAAAACAGGCCTTTTCTTATTCATTTTCTTCTTTCGCTGAAGGTATATTCACAAGAATATATATACTTCACTGATTCCCGGTACAAAATACCGGTTCAAAAGAACTGCAGTTCACACACCGGCATTCCTAAAAAAAGACTGCCGCCGGAAACGGGATAAAACCGGCATGCAGTCTTTTGTTTTGTA
>R19__coassemble_64_pt1 | contig 60520 bp, 57 predicted proteins | sample R19__metabat2_low_PE_032 | metagenome-assembled genome bin R19 | reverse complement strand
GACTTTTCTTGGGGTTTGTGATTAGTGGTATTGTTTTGCAATATTCTACAGTTGCTTTGTCAATGGGATGTTCTTGGGGATTGTGATTACTCGTATTGTTTTGACTTTCTTTGAAGAACCGCCACCGTCTTTTAGTTCTTGGGGATTGTGATTACTCGTATTGTTTTGACCTTTGAAACAGGAGTCAAAAGCGGATTAGGTTCTTGGGGATTGTGATTACTCGTATTGTTTTGACTATCCAGACATTTGAAGACCGTGCCATAAGTTCTTGGGGATTGTGATTACTCGTATTGTTTTGACAGATATCAGTCTGTCGAGATCGGAACGGTGTTCTTGGGGATTGTGATTACTCGTATTGTTTTGACTCGCGTTGAGAAATCGAACGAAGAGAATCCGTTCTTGGGGATTGTGATTACTCGTATTGTTTTGACTGGCTGTTGCTCCCATGCTGCACTGCTTATTCACACTTAAAATATCGCATATTCATGCACCCTGTAAAAGTTTTGCTAATGACTCTTAATCAGTGGGTCCAGGGTTCGAGTCCCTAAGGGACCACCATTGAAAAACTCATGGAAACATGAGCTTTTTTTGTGTATTTAAGGAATTTTCGACGCTTTTTGAACATCTGATCCGGACTGAACGGGAATGAACTTGAATAATAGAAAAAACAGCCAGTAGAATGACTGTTTTCTATGATCCTTTTGCGGATGATGCGAATCAACGTGCAGTTCCAAAGAATCACTTGTGATGCAGGCTTAGCTGAATTCACCGGCAAGGTTTTACATCACACTCAATCAGAATGGTTATGTGATGATTATCTTCTACAGAACCGATGATTTCCGAAAGAAAGATATCACCATCGAGCATATATCCTTCATCCTCCATCTGTTTTAAGACGGGTTTGAGTTCTTCATAGTTCATAATCGCTTCTGATTTTACTTTTCTGATTGTACGCCAGCACAAATGTTCCGGAACAGTAGAGTAAGAAAGATGGTACTTGTTTATTCGTTTCAGTGATAACATTCCCTGATCATTCGGATAAACCGGTAAAGTCAGATTTTCCCGGCATATACGGAAAACCGGACGGACACCACCGTCAATATACAGTTTTTTATATACAGAATCTGAAATTGAGTCTCTTGAATAATAATATCTTTCAGAAAATACAGCAGTAGCGGATGATGTATTGTTCTGAATCATCTGAAATATATTCTGAAAATATAAAGCATTGGATAAACGAATCTGAGACCATTCGATCATGTTTTTCAGATGATCGATTGCACTGTCAAGCTCTATGAGTGCTTCATCAGTCTTTCCGGAATGAATCATCTTCGCAATGACTTTTAAAGGTATCCCCAGTTCGTTGTACTGCTTGATTGTTACGATATCACTGAGATTCTGTACTGTATATTCCCTGTAGTTATTTACAGGATTACGGTCAGGCTTGATGATTCCCAGACTTTCATAATAACGGATCATATGTTCGCCGACACCGGTTAATAAACTTGCTTGTTTTATTTTCATATCTGCATTGACCTTACCATTGTTCTAAGGTTTATCATACTTTGTAGTGAATGATTTCACAAGGAGGAAAGATATGAAGAAGTTATTCAAAACTCTCATTTCCCTGTTTATGGTCACCTCTCTTGCTGGATGTTCAACTGGTGCAGGCTCAAGTGAAGCCGGTATTTACACACCTGGAACATACACAGGAGAAGCTCAGGGCATCGGAACAGTCAAGGTATCCGTTACAGTTGATGCAAACAGTATCACAGCTGTAGAGATTGATGCTTCCGAAGAAACTGCATCCATCGGCGGTGCTGCTGCTGAAACACTGGCAGAACAGATCATGGAAGCACAGAGCACTGAAATTGATGGTGTTTCAGGTTCTACAGTTACAACAAATGCTGTAAAAGCAGCAGTTGAGGCTGCTCTGGCTGAAGCTTCCGGTACAGCAGGCACAGGCGAAAAGACAGCACTGACGGATGGTACTTATACTGAAACAGCACAGGGTTACAGTGTTGTAGGACCTATGACAGGCGAAGTTACAATTGAAAATGGCGAAATTGCTTCTATTGTCATCACAGAAGAAAATGATTCCGCTACATCACAGTGGTTCAGCGTTGCTGAAGCAAAGCTGATTCCCAGAATTATTGAAGCACAGTCTCTGGCAGTTGATTCTGTTACAGGTGCTACATTCTCTTCTTCCGGTATCAAGACAATTGTTTCTGAAGCAATTGAAGAAGCAGGCGGAAATGCATCTGAATGGTATACAGCACCTGAAAAGTCAACAGAAAAGGTTGTTCTGGAAGACTATGATGTAATCGTTGTCGGTATGGGCGGTTCCGGTATCCTGGCATATTTGAGTGCTGCAGATTCCGGTGCAACTGTATTCGGTATCGAAGCTGCTGGTGAAATCGGCGGAAACTCTGTTTCCACATCAGGACCGATGGTAATCAACTCCAGTGAAATCAATGCCAAGTACAATAATGGTGAAGATAATCTGGATCCTGAAGATGTTTACAATACATGGATTGAATATGTTGGTGAAGATACAGAACACGCTGATATCATCCGTGAAGTTATTGATACTGATGGTGAAATCATGGACTACTATATCAATAATTTCGATTTCTCCTTTGATGGTGAAGGATATGGCGGACCTGCCGGATATCTTGGCTCTTTCGTAAGACTCGACTGGACAAAAGAGTGGATTATCTTTACTGCTGATGAAGATAATACAAAGTGGTATACATCCGGTCCTGACAAGTTATGGCAGTTCCAGAATGCTCTGGATAAAGCAGTTGATATGAATGAGAAGAATGACTATCAGCTGGAACTGACAGCAGATGAACTGATCACTGACGATGAAGGTAATGTGACAGGTGTTCATGCTGTATCTTATGATGGAACAGAATATGAAATCATGGGCAAGACAGTTATTCTGGCTACAGGCGGTTTCTTAGGCAATGATGAAATGCTTACTGAAGTATATGGTTCTACAGTACATTCATGGGGCGATACAGTAAACGATGGTACCGGTATCCAGATGGGACAGTCTGTCGGTGGTGCTACTTATGCTCTCGGCACACTTCCTATGATTCACGTATCACAGATTCCTAATATTATCCGTGATGATTCCCTGACAGCAGATGAAAAGGCAATTCTTTCTGCACTGGCAGTTACATCTGATCGTCCTCAGGTAGATGAAACAGGCAAGACATTAGGCTCAACAGATGAAACAGGAACAGCAAACTCTGAACTGACAGTCGGTATTGCTTACGCTCCCGGTTTCCATTACTACAATGTATATACACAGGAAGATATTGATAATATCAGAACAAACGGCTTATCCGAAGCACAGGCTGCTGTATCTATTTTCGGTCTGAATCAGGGCGGTACACTTCCTGCAGCCGGAGAAGCTGTAGAAACAATCGATACAATCATGCAGGTTGGTATCGATACATCCAACGTATTCAAGGGTACACCTGCTGAACTGGCTGCACAGATGGGCTGGGATGAAGCAACTGTTACTGAAACACTTGGAGACGCTGATACAACATATTACCTGGTTGAATGTGCAGGTTATTCCTATGGTACAGTCGGCGGACTTGATGTTGATACAAATATGAATGTACTGAAGGAAGACGGTACTCCGATTGCCAACCTGTTTGCAGTAGGTCAGGATTCCGAAGGTGTTGAAAATACCGATGGTGAGGCATATACACCTTGGGGCGGACAGGCTCAGCAGTGGACATTCGTTTCCGGTAAGATTGCCGGTGAAATGGCTGCGAAAGTTGCCGCTGGAGAATAAGAATTCGTTTCTCTTTGCTTAAAAGAGGATGCAGTAAACATACTGCATCCTTTTTTTCGTCTTTATGAAAGCTTTTGCACAGGGCTGATTGAATCCGGAATGCAGTTGTCCTTGTATTGCTGTAAAAGCACAGCTGATGAATAAAACCAAAGTTACCGGAATTCGCGCGTACAGCCGCGGCAGGAAGCAGAAGGTACGAATAGATTGAAATTTATTAAATGCTTTGGGCCTGTCATTCTTTTGTCATTCCCTGTTTCTATAATTGAAAATGTAAAAAGAAATAAACCTGAAAGGAAGTATCAATTATGACAAGACGTACAAGAGAAGAAATCACGGAATCTGTTAATACAATCCGCCGTAATACTGACGCATTCGTCAGCCATCCCGATGGTGAAGAAGAACTGAGAGGACAGAAGACAGCACTGGCAAATCTGCTTGTTCTTCTGAAAGAGAACCAGACAGTAACAGGCGGCAATTACTATGATCATATGCAGAAGTCACTGGAACAGGCTGATGAATACTGTAATCGTCTGGTTAATAATGATGTAACTGCAGATCGGGAAACATTCTATGCTGTTCTTTCTTACTTGAAGGAACAGGCAGACAGTTACCTGAATCATAAGAAAGCAATGGAAAGAGCGGGATATCCTGATACCAGCGATATCGGAAAAAAGAGAATTGCTTCTGCAAAGCTTGTTTCCGAAATGATCAAGAAGAGTGCGGATGCTTTGGGAAGAAGCCTGAACTACGGCCGTTCTGCAGTTTTTGCGGGACCGGCTGATGAGAACGGAAAAAGATATCCCGGAAGAAATCAGTTCAATGCACAGGGTGAACTTCTGGAAGAACTGCAGCGTATGTTAAAGGATACTACAGGTATCATTCATGGTGAGAGTGATGCATTCAAGCAGATGATGAAACAGCTGAATGAAACGATTACTGCTTCTTTGAACTTAAGAAATAATCCGGATATGCTGGAAGCACGCAGTGCATATGCTTCCATGATGGCTGATCTTGCAAAAGATACAGAGGCATACCTGAAATACAAGCGTGATAATAACGACTTCAAAGATACTTCTACAAAGAGAATTCAGCTTGCCGGACGTCTTGATCTTCTGCTGAAAGGTGCTGTAAAGCCTTTGAAGGAAGGTGTAGCAGCTGCTCTGAACAAGGAACTGAATGACTACAGAGTGGATGAAATGAACAGAGCACGCAGCTGGTTCCATGACCTTCTTGGTGAACTGGAAAAGAAGGGCGTACATCCGGACAACCCCGTAACTGCTTCCGGTGTCATTGCCATCAGTGCGGACGGTCCCGGTACAGCAGAAGCAATGGCTATGCTGAACAGAATCGGCGATGTTTCTGCAGAACAGAGTGCACAGGATCTGAAGAAGATCCTTGATAAGAGATATATGGCATTTGCCCGTATGAAAGCTGACGGAACACCGGAACATCCGTATGATGGAAGAGAAAACGCTGCAGACTGGATGATGCGCGAAATGCCGGCACGTGAAGAAGACTTTACTGCTGAGCATATTCTGAATCTGTATCGTCTGGCTAAGCAGAACCGCCTGTTCCTCAACAGCAACAAGGATGCGACACAGGACAGCGAAACGTTTGAACGTATTACTGTCAGTGCAGATGGTCTCTGCATGATTGATGCACCGGCTGCAGGAATTGATTCAGATACAAAGGAATACAGAAATGAAAATGATTATAAGAAGTTCGGTATTTCCAAGGTACAGCTGAAGAAACTTATGGATGATCTTTCTGTCGCAAACCGTCTTATATTTGCAAATAACCAGGCAGAATATCTTCGTGCATCTTTAGAGAATAATGAAGAATTAAGTGAAGAACAGAAAGCAGAAGTACTCTCTGTTTCCAGGAATATGTATACAGACAGAGATATGAGAGTGATCACTCAGCATTATCCTGAATGGTTTAAAAACGCGGAAGATGCACATCATCTTGCGGAACTCTGCCGCATTGAAGGCATTCCGGAAGATATGAGAAACAATGCTGATCAGGCAATGCTTAATGAAGGGAATACTGTGTGGACATATCAGGTACTGAAGCTCAGTGACCGTTTCCTGAAGGCTGCAGGTGTACGTAATTATGATGAACTGCTGATGAAGGAAGCTGGAAAAGAAGATGGTACTTTATATGAAGCAGAAACTGGATACAGACTTGCCAATCAGGTTTTCTATGATCTTACTCATAACAAGAAAGTATTCATCGGAAACAGACAGTTTGAACTGAAAGAAGGAAACATCGCTGCATCCTACCGTCCGCTTCCTGATGAAACGGCTGATGAATATATGCAGTGCATGGAAAAGTGCCTGAAGGAAATGAAGAATCTCTTCGCTGAAGATGTTCCCGAAGAAGAACTGGCAGAATGGGGTGCTGACTACGGCGCAAATGACGAAGAAGGAATGAGCGTCTACAGAAGTGCGCTTTCCGAACTGATTGTTTCTACAAGAATGAAAATGAATGTTCTTGAGAACATGAAGGAAGAAGCTGAGTCTCAGGAAAGAGAACTTCATTATGCAGACTTCCTGAATATGGATGGAGGAAAACTGAAGTCACATGTTGAAACTTATATGAAGGAATTCGGACGTAATGATGCATTTGAAGAAAATGATTTCCGGATGGTACGTCTTTGCAATCAGTATCTGGATCTGTTTGATGATATGACGTCAAACCTGAATCATCCTTCTGCAGAAGATTACAATCTTCAGAAGCGTCTGGCTGAACATCTGATTACACTGAAGGCTGAAAAGACTTTGATGAATGCGGAAGCATTGCCGGAACAGCATGCTGCTGCAGTAAATGTTCTTACTGACCGCAGATTCCGTGCGAAGGCAGTCCGCAAGGCTGAAAAAGATCCGTTTGTTCAGCGTCTGATGAAAGAGGACAAGGGTGTACAGGCACTGAAGCTTTCTGATGATAAGTTCCTCGCTGCTCATGATCAGCAGTTAAAGAACAGAAACAATGCAGTAAAAGCTGCTGTTGAAAAAAAGGATGTACCTGAAGCAAAAGACCGCAGTTATGCAGTGCATAATCCCTTCTGATGCGTATAATATGAGTGTTTCCCGGAGGAAGAAGAGATGCTGAAAGACTGTATAGGAAAATATTACTTTGACGGAAATTACAATTGTGCTGAATCGGTTCTCAGAGCAGCGAATGATTATTATCATCTTGATCTTCATGATCGTGATATGAAGCTTGTAGGAGCTTATGGTGCAGGAATCCAGACAGGCAGTACATGCGGTGCACTGCTGGGAGCTGCTGCTGTACTCTCAATGTTGTATATCAAAGAGAAAGCACATGAGAGTGATGATATAAAACCGGTTGTAACAAGGCTGTCAGAGAAGTTTATGCAGGAATATCATTCTTATCTTTGCTCGGATGTGAAACCGCAGTCATTCAAAGAAGGTGTACGCTGTCTTGCGGCAGTAAACATGACATGTGATCTTCTGGAGAAAATAATTGAGGAATACGAAGCAGAAATTGCAGCAATTCTTTAAAATCATTGATGAATAAAATGCATGAGGAAGCAGTCCCTATCAGAGGGGAATGCTTCTTTTTCTTCTGCAGAATGTTTTCAGGTGAAAAAAAACCAGATCAGTTTAATGATCTGGTTCGGAAAGATATCAATTTACAAGTGTCTTATTCAATACCAAGGGAAGCCTTGAAGTCATGATAAGTAACACCGGACTGATACTGCTTGTATTCCTTTTCGCTCAGAGCAACAATATACAGACCATAACCGTTAGGTGTTTCATGAGATACAACAGTCATCTTCATACCCTTTGCTTTCGGATATACCTTCTTGAAGAATACAGATCCTTCAATTTCAGCCATTTCAGCAGCGACATCCTTCATGGAATCGAAGAACAGATAAGCAGACTGTCCGTCCCATGTGCAGTGGTGCTTGCATACGAGGTAATGCTTGGCACTCTTGACACACTTGTTCAGCATTTCTTCCAGAAGTTCAACTGCGAAGTGAGAATCACCGTCAAAGATGATTGCTTTGTCTTCAACACCGCAAGCCTTCATTTCTTCTTCAGTCATGAAGCACTTAGGTTCTGCAGCGATACCGGAAGCCTTTACAGCAGCGACTGCTTCTTCGGAGCAAAGTCCGAGGTCGATGTCATATTTTGTGAACTTATGACCCCATTCTTCTGTCTGGGACATAGCGTTCAAAGCTTCGAGTTCTTTGTTTGTCATAAATACATCTCCTTTAGATATAGTCACAATTATATCGATAAAACTTTGATTGAAAATACCTGTTTATGATGAAAAATGACATTTTTTGAAAATTTTCGTTACTTTCCTCATACTTAAATGACTACAGGCAGATACAGCTTGTAATAATTCATTTCAGAATGATTTTCCATGGTATGAAAGCAAAGCTGGGCATATATGACAGGATGCTCCGGCAGATTCAGTTTCTGTTCACGAGCATAACTGACCAGCTGATCTAATTCATTTCTGAGATATGAATACGCAGTAGGACATTTTACAACAGTAACTGGTGAAGTATATGAAAAAGATAATAAAATGGATAATCAGTCTTCTTATTGCCTTGAATACATTGAATGTGGTTCGGGCATCAAATGAAGAAAAAGACTTCCTTTACGGCTATGAGCTTTCTGAAGAAACAAAAGAAATGCTTGAGAAAGGCGGTGCTTCAGTTACAGATGATTCTGTTATTGAACTGCAGGAAGCATTTAGTGAGAACGGAACGGGGAAAGCAATTATTGTTACAAATACAGGTGATCCGGCTGCAGGTAAATCAGTTGTCCTTGTTGTAAATTGCGAAGATACACTGGCGATTGATCGTCTTAAACAGCTGGCTGTGACAGCCATGACTTACGAAAAGGTAAGATATGCAGCAATCGGCCGGCAGTACACTTACCCTGGATTTGCATTGATCAGTTCATCAAATTACACTTATACAATTACTGCAGAAAAAAATAATCCTTCCGCCTCTACGATTTATCAAACATCCTCGCCATACAGTACTTCAAGAGTAATATATGCCCCGGATACAGGCGGATTAACAACAGGGGTATATTTAACATTTACGCAGACAGTAAACGGAACAACATGGAGCTGTAATTTAACGATATGAAAAACACAGTAAAGAAAAATACAGCATTGATGATGGCTGTAATGCTTGCGGGATGTACATCTGCATCATCATCTTCAGTACCGGCATCGGAAACGGCTGATCGCGGAGATATTACGGAAAAATATGGTGAACCTGCTGAACATCAGAACAGACCGGCTGCTTATGAAAACCTGTTTATTCAGGATATGGAAAAGATTATTTCTGAGGCCGGCAGTATTGATTCGACACAGTACTGGACTGTTACAGAGAATACAGAAATTAAATTAAGACTGTTCAGTGTAGATGATTCGGAAATAATGGTATTAACATATGAAGTAATGCCTGCCGGATTTTAATTGAAACAGAAAACAGGGCTTGCTGCACAGGCCCTGTTTTATATTCTGTAAAGAATATCTTTCAGCTGTTCAGGATTATTTCTGAATACATAACCGGCCATGCCGGCTTCTTCTGCCGCCTGTATATTCTTTTCACTGTCATCGATAAAGAAGCACTCTTCCGGCTTTAAAGAAAAGGTGCTGAAGAGCAGCCTGTATATACCGGGATCCGGCTTTGCCATCTTCACATCAGCAGAAATCAAGGTACCATTAAAATATTTATGACATGACATTCTTTCCCAGTAGATATGCTGACGGGAGCTTGCATTGGAAAGAAGATAAATACCGTATCCTTTTTCTTTCAGTTCCTTGATCAGCTCAAGCATTCCCTCCACTTCCAGAAGAGGTTCATCCCAGTGAAAAAGAAGCAGTTCAGCGTGTTTATGCAGTCTTTCCGGAAGCTTTGGTTTTACCGCTTTGTACACATCTTCCTCCGTCATCGTACCATCATCCAGATGTGTCCATTCTTTGGAAAGAAAGATGGTCTTCTTCAGAAGAAAAGCATCTTCTTCAGTGACATCGAGTCTTTGGATAAACAGATCCGGCTTGAAGTACATCAGTACATTTCCCATGTCAAAAATAATATTTCTGATCATAACTGTTCCCTCATAAAGTGAAAATATTATAACAAATAAACAGTGCAGGTAATAATACCTGCACTGTCTTTCAGATCACCGCTGTAATAAAAGTAACAAGAATGGACAATCCCATGATCAAGGTGAAGCATAACATTCCTGAATTAATCCATACAGCTTTCAGACTGCTCTTTCTTTCCGGTGTTTTGAAAGTGATCTTTTTTCTGCTGAACAACAGAAGAATGATGCCGAGAATAATCAGTCCGATGATGAAATAACTGTATAAAGCAGGAATCAGTACATTCGTATTTTCCATGCGGCTGACTGCGCCGGAAACAATGGAACCGTTGAAATTAAACAGCATATGCATGGCAATGGTATAACGCAGTTTTCCTGTTTTGAGATAAACATATCCAAGTGTCAGTCCGAAGACAGATGCATACAGGAACTGCTGCAGATTGCCATGGAACAATCCGAACATCAGTGCGGAAATAATCACTGCCTGTTTCTCACCTAAAGCACGTGTATGATCGATGATCAGCTTGCGGAATACATATTCTTCAAGAACCGGTGCACAGATAACCAGAAAGATTCCCTGCATGATGATTGTGTCTACTGTAATCAGTTCTTCCAGCGCACTTTGCGTAGAGCTTTCAAAGACTGACATGAACAGACTGCCGAGGGTACTTGCGGCATATGCAGTACCTGCACCGATGACAAAACATTTCACCAGACGAAGGAACGTAAAGCTTTCGTATTTTGTTTCTTCCTGTACAGCCGGAAGTTTTCTGATCTTCATAATTCCTAGCGGGAAACCGATCAGATACAGCGGCAGGAAGGTAAGAAGATATGTCACCACAGCAGATGTACTGCTGAGAGAAAAGATTACGGCAGCGTAGGATGCCAGCAGCTGAGCGGCTGATCCGGCAGCGTAGATAATAACCAGAGCCCACCCGATTCCGGAGAAGATGGTTTTTACAGCTCCGCTGCTTCCGGAAACAACAGCCATTGTTCCTTCTTTCGGTTCAAGGAAATCGGCTGACAGCATGAGGAAGATGGCAGAGACTGCCAGATTGAGCAGGAATGCGGCTGCACAGAACAGCGGAAGCATATCCATCACATATCCGGCAGCGATTACCAGAATATCGGGAAGAAGACCGAAGTAGATGAACATGATCTGTATAATCTGCTTGATGTTCTCTCCTGCATTGATGGGAATGGCGACTTCCATAAATGCACCGACGACCAGTGCATATGCATAAACACTGATGATCAGGAGTGCGGCAGCCAGTACTGTCAGCGGCTCTGGCCTGAAGACTGCAGCCAGCACAAGAAGTGCCGGAACCAGATCAAGAATACAGTTTGCAATGCCTCCTGCCAAAGACCAGAACAGCTTCGCAGCAGTAGACTCAGGAATCAGACGGAAGAGATCGGAGTTCATATCTTCTCCCAGGGGGTTGGATAATGATCTGTAGAAACAAAGAATCCCAAGCATCAGTGTGCACGGCATGAAAAGATCAGAGTGAATCATGAACTTTCCGAAGATACATGCGGCAGCAGCTGTAAACAGATAAGTATCAGCTGATTTTGTGAAGTAATGCAGGAAAGCAAACCTGTATCTGATATGCATTGCTTTTCTGAAGAACATGGATGCACCTTGTCCTTTGCTAAAACCGTCTTTTGTCTTTTCAGCACGGGATGGCTTTTCTGCAGAATCTTCTTTCTTCTTTTTAGAGAAGCTGAAGATACTTCCTTTCTCCTGTACTGCTCTTTGCACTTCAGCAACTTCTTCAGATCTGTTCATAGCATCTTCATAGAAGTCTGCTTTGATTCTCCAGATCGATGTTCCCAGCAGTGCCATGCCTGCCAGTACAATTCCGTACCAGATCACAAGCCCTGAAGTATCTTTTGCGATCAGACAGGTGATCAGTCCTTTCATCCATCCTGCAACGGGAATCCAGGAAAGAGACTTTCTGCAGAACAATGAAATTGCGGCAGGCAGCGGAGCAAGACCGGATCCTCGCCAGTATACTGTGAAGATTCCGAGAACAGCAATGATCATTGCGTATAATCCGTATTTGAAGACTTTTGCATATCTTCTGTCCGTAGCAGTGATTGTATAGCACAATACCTGTACAAGGGAACCATAGCCGATCAGGCAGAAGATCGAAAGGAACAGAAGGACAACACCGAACGGAGTCAGGCTGAAGATACTGATAATACTGTGCATATAGCAGAGACTGTAGAACAGCATTAAAGCCAGGATACTTCCGAGCTTTGTGATGATACGGAAGAGGAGAACAGACTGCGGTTTGAGAGGAGAAGAGAACAGAAGGTTGACATCTGCCATCATGAAGATCTTCCCGCCGCGCTTGTCTGCATTAAATGCACCGAACAGAATGACAGCAAGGCTGATGACAAAAGCAGCTCCTCCGGCAAGCTCAGAGACTGCATAAGCATTTTCTGTACCGTCTTCATTGATAATGACAAGCCCGTCATCGCTGAAATACCATGTTTCATCACTTTCGGCATATTCATCAATATCTTCGGAATCATCATAATTCCGGAACTCAGCCAGATAGATTTCATATTCTGTATCATAATCAAGAATGTAATCATAACTGTCAGCGTTGAAGTAATAATCGACAAAGGGAACAGCATATACATTGCCTGCGGTATCTGTACAGCAGATGAAAGCAGTACCTGCTTCATCTCGCATGACACCGTTGTCACTGCCTTTTTCATCTTCTTCATGTGTATATGCAATGCTTTCATCAAGAATATAAGATCTGCACTGTTCTTCATCACACATATAGGATTCACCGTATATATCAATCAGCTTGATATATGTGTACCCGTCTTCATCGGTATAGACACCGGTTTCCTTTCCGTTTTCATCAAGCAGTGCCGTGTAGGATTGTTCCTCCATTTTGTCGGTAAGAACAGCTGCACCGAAGCCGATTACACCGCCGAACAGTGCGCATATCAGAATAAATATCATGACCCATGTCCTGAACAGCTTCCTGATCTGATTGATGAAAGTGCGGAATATATAATATCCGGACGCTCTCATGATTTATTCCTCTTTGATTCCTTCGGTGACGGAGAAGAAGAGATCTTCAAGACTCTGCTCACCCAGTTCTTCACGTGTGATATTAGCTTTGATTATTCCCTTCTGAAGTATAATTGCACGATCCCAGAGCATATCCACGCTGTCAATGATATGTGTACTGATCAGCAGTGTTTTTCCCTGAGAACGCATGGTTTCGATCTGCTCCTTCAGCATTTTGATGGCATGAGGATCCAGACCGATCATGGGTTCGTCAAGAAGCAGAATATCCGGATCCGGAAGCAGTCCCATGCAGATATTCAGTTTCTGCTGCATGCCTTTGGAAAGCTCATCACCGAACTTCTTTTTCTTGTCATACAGTTCGAATGTATCAAGAAGCATTTCACTTCTTTCTTTATAATCCTTCAGCCGGTATGTTCTGGCCAGAAATTCCATGTGTTCATTTACCGAGAGATTCGGATACAGTGACGGAAGTTCGGGGATATACCCGAGCCGTGCACGCACTGCAGGTTCTTTTGTAGAAAGACCGTCCACAGTGATTTTTCCTTCGTATTTCAGAAAACCGATCATGCCTTTCATCAGTGTGCTCTTTCCCGCACCGTTAGGTCCGAGCAGAACATTGACACTGCCGGGGGCAAGCTCCAGAGAGATATCATTGCAGGCTGTTTCTTTTCCGTATTTTTTTGTGAAGTGTTCAACTTTAAGCATATAAGATTCTTCTTTCTTCTTGTCATCTATTCTAGCAAAAAGCACTGTGTTTATATGATGAAATGATTCTTAAGAAAGATAAATCTTCAAATTTCGGAAAATGGACGGAAAACCGAAAATAAATTGCGTTTATGGCCTATAAAAAACGGATATCGGCCTAAAAAGTGAATTTTATTGACTCTAAATGCGAAATTTCAGAGAATAGGACTCGTATTTTTGAAAACACATATGCTTTCGGGGATACACATCAAGGAGGTATGAATGATGGAATTTTCTACTACGACAGTCATATGGACTTTGATCGGTGCTGCACTGGTTTATTTCATGCAGGCAGGGTTTGCTTTGTGTGAAGCAGGACTTACACGTGCTAAGAACACCGGAAACATTCTTATGAAAAACATGATGGACTTCTGTATCGGAACACCCTGTTTCTGGCTGGTGGGCTTCGGTCTCATGTTCAATGGTACAGGGGCGCTTTTAGGAAAACTTGATCCGATGATTCTCGGTACTTACACAGCAGAGAACAGTGTTGTTCCTCAGACAATTCCGCTGTTATGCTATGTAATTTTCCAGACTGTCTTCTGTGCAACAGCTGCGACGATCGTTTCCGGATCCATGGCTGAAAGAACAAACTTCAAGGCATACTGCATTTATTCAGCAGCGATCTCACTTCTGGTATATCCTGTCAGCGGACACTGGATCTGGGGCGGCGGCTGGCTGTATCAGCTGGGATTCCATGATTTTGCAGGAAGTACTTGTGTTCATATGGTCGGCGGACTGATTGCCTGCCTTGGTGCATGGATGCTCGGACCGCGTATCGGAAAGTATGATAAGGACGGCAAGGCAAAAGCGATTCCCGGTCATAACATGACTGCATGTGCACTTGGTGTATTTATTCTCTGGTTCTGCTGGTTCGGTTTCAATGGTGCTTCTACAGTTGCGATGGACAGCGACGCAGCTGCATATACAGCTTCTCTTGCTTTTGTAAATACAAACCTCGCTGCTGCTGTAGCGACAGTCGTAGCTATGATCTTCACATGGATCAGATACGGAAAGCCTGATGTTTCTATGACATTCAACGCTGCTCTTGCCGGTCTTGTAGCAATTACTGCTCCGTGTGACTGCGTTTCACCGTTTGCGGCATTTATTATCGGTCTTGTTTCCGGTATTATCGTAGTTCTCTCTGTAGAATTCTTTGATAACGTTGCAAAGATCGATGACCCCGTAGGTGCAGTATCCGTACATATGGTAAACGGTATCTGGGGTACAATCGCTGTAGGTCTGTTCTCCAATGGCGGAGACGGTGTCGGACTTGGCTTGTTCTATGGCGGCGGTTTTACACAGCTTGGCACACAGCTGCTTGGTTTTGCGAGTGTTGCAGTATATGTACTTGCAGTAATGTTTGTGATCTTCAAGCTGATTGACAAGTTTATTGGTCTTCGTGTTCCGGAGAATGTGGAAATTGAAGGTCTTGATATTCACGAACACGGTCTTGCCAGTGCATATTCCGGATTTGCAATTTCCGATGCGACAGATATGTCAATGAGTATTAATGAGAATACGGATCTTGGTGAAGAACGTTATGACGCAGCTTCCGAAGCTAAGATCAACGCTGCTGTAAAAGTAATGACACCTGTTGAAAGTATTGTTTCCACAGGTATTCATAAAGTTGTTATTATCTGCCGTCTGTCTTCTTTTGATTCTTTGAAGAAAGCTTTGAATGAACTTGGTGTTACCGGCATGACAGTGACACAGGTCATGGGTTCCGGCATTGAAAGAGGATCAACAGAACGTTACAGAGGTGCTGTAGTAGATTCTACTTTACTGCCGAAGGTCAAGATTGAAGTTATTATCTCAAGAATCCCTGTACAGAAAGTGATCGATACAGCAAAGAAGACACTTTATACAGGTCATATCGGAGATGGAAAGATCTTCGTCTATGGTGTTGAAAGGGTAGTCAAGGTAAGAACAGGTGAAGAAAACGAACTTGCTCTTCAGGATGTTGAATAAGTGATACTGACCGGTGATCATATGATTGCCGGTTTTTTCTTTGCGGAAGTACATTTTCATGCACAAAGTTGCTATAATTGCGATATTAAGCTGAATGAAAGGAAATCATTTATGGATAAAACAGCAGTATACGCAGAACATCTGAGCGGTATGGTACAGTTCCCTACACTGTCTAATACAGATGAAAGCAAAGTGGATTATGATGTGTTCTACAGATTCCATGAGTATCTTGAAAAAACATATCCTCTGGTTCATAAGACATTCGAAAAGAAAGTGATCGGAAAGGCATCTCTTCTTTACAAGTGGGCTTCGGAAAATCCTGCGGAAGGAAAGCTTCCGGTTCTTCTTATGGCGCATCAGGATGTTGTTCCTGAAGGAGATCATGCACAGTGGAAGTTCCCTCCGTATTCCGGTACGATCGAAGGCAGTGTTGTTCACGGAAGAGGAAGCGGCGACTGCAAGGCAAATATTCTTTCTGAACTGGAAACGCTGGAGGCTTTGATCGCTGAAGGCTTCAAGGCAGATTATGATATTTATCTTGCTTTTGGTCATAATGAGGAAATCATGGTTCCTGAAGACAGAAAAGGTGCAAGACTGGTTGCTGAATATCTTGAAAAACAAGGTGTAAGACTTGGTGCTGTCTTTGATGAAGGCGGCGGTCCTGAGAAGATCAAAACAGATGCATATGAGGGATATATGATTACTCTGTTTGCAGGTGAAAAAGGCTTCCATGATTATGAAATCTACAAGGACTGCAAGGGCGGACATTCCATGGCTCCCGGCAGCGGAACGGCTCTTGGTCAGGTTGCGAAGGCTGTTGTTAATCTTGAAGCAAATCTGTTCCCTTACAGACTGACAGATCTTACCAGAGCTTCATTGAAAGCACAGTCTGTTCTTTATTCCGGAAAGAAAAAAGAAGCTTACGCTGATCCGGATCATCATATGGATGAACTGGCAGAGTTTGCAAAAGAAGATCTTTTCCTGGATGCAACATTACGTACTACTCTTGCTGTAACAATGGCACAGGGTTCCGGACAGTCCAATATTCTTCCTACACATGCATCTGTAACAGTAAACTCCAGAGTTCTTTCCGGTGATACTGGTGAAAGTGTTCAGGCATATATTCAGAGTCTTTGTCCCGAAGGTGTTCAGGTAAGGCATATTGCCGGTGAAGGACCGTATCCGGATGGCAGAACAGACGGACCGGTTGTTGAACTGATCGGTGAAGTGGAAGAGGAAATTCTCGGTGAGAAGCCTGTGATTATTCCTTCACTGCTTCCCGGCGGAACAGATGCAAAGTGCTATACAGGTATCTGTGACAATGTCTTCCGTTATACAGGTACAATCAAAAACGGAGTCGGCGGCGGTGCACATGGTTTCAATGAATCCTTTGATACAGCTACAACTCAGTCATCTGTAGATTTCTTTACAGGTTTCCTGAAGAAATATTAATCAGAAAAAACAGGAGAGAACCTGAATGGTTCTCTCCTTTGCTTATTCTAAGACAGTAATCTCTTTTAATTTGAATTCCTGTCCTCCGATGACAGTCTTTCTTCGCGAACCGCACCGCGGACATTTTCCTTCAAAATGCATGATGTTATACAAGGCATTGCAGTCAGAGCATACACCTTGTCCCGGAACAGTGATCAGATCCAGCTTTGTTTCCTGAAACAGTTCATTTCCTTCTATGACAACCGGAAACAGTTCTGTCAGAAAATGAGGAAGGACACCGGAAAGTTCACCGACTTCCAGAGTGATCGTACCGACCTTCTTTACGTTGTTGGCGGCAGCAGCTTCTTCAACCGTTTCCACAACCTGGGTCAATATGCCGATCTCATGCATGAATTACTTCTTTCCTTTCACAACGCGTAAAGCAACACGGCCTTCTCTTGCTACGATGTTTGCGGCAAGACGCGGTACAACCTTTTCATACGGTACAGGCCATGCATCAAATGTCTTGGAAAGATGGATTGCGTCAAACTTGCATCGTGTTGTACAAAGACCGCAGCCGATGCAGATATTTGTATCTACTCTTGCAGCACCGCAGCTTAAGCATCTTGCTGTTTCTGCTTTGACCTGTTCTTCTGTGAAGGTCATACGAGGATCTTCAAATGTGAGTTCCTTTGACTTGTCGATCTGAACTCTCTGACGACGGCACTTTTCATACTTATCAAGAACAATATTATCCTTATTAATGTATGCATATCTCTTTCTGTCACGTCCGAGTACAAGGTTGTGTCCTTCCCAGACGAAACGATGGATACTCTCAGCACCTTCCTTGCCTTCAGCGATCGCTTCAATGGCAAAGCCCGGTCCCTTATGTGCATCACCGCCGGCGAAGATATCTTTTTCAGCAGTCTGCCATACTTCGATCGGTTCGGGAAGTTCTACCCATTCTGTCGGCTGTCCGCAGAGCTTGCCGGCCTGATATGTTTCATAACGTGTAACAGGTACTGTTTTTGCAGTATTGTTTCTGTTCAGTTCAACCTTTGTGCCATCCAGCAGATTTCCCCATTCAATACTCTGACCGATAGCAGCGAGGACATAATCACACGCAACAGTCATTGTTTCATTCTCGTCATAAAGAGGTGAGAAACGCTTCGTCTGAGGATCGATTGTAGAAAGACATCTCTTGAATTCAACACCGGTTACCTTGCCGTTTTCCGTAATGATTCTCTTAGGTCCCCAGTTTCCGGAGATACTGATCTTCTCTGCTTCTGCTTCCAGTACTTCTTCTTCCGATGCAGGCATTGTTCTTCTGGATTCCAGGCAGTAAAGAGAAACTTCTTCCGCACCTGTACGGACAGCAGTGCGAGCTACGTCAATCGCAACATTGCCGCCGCCGATAACAACAGCCTTGCCATGCAGAGGTTCATTCCTGTTCAGAGATACACTTCTCAGGAAGTCAATGCCGGATACAACGCCTTCTGCATCTTCTCCTTCAATGCCGAGCTTTCTTCCGCCCTGTGCACCGATTGCAAGATAGAATGCCTTGTAGCCTTCATTTCTCAGCTGATCCAGAGTGATATCTTTTCCGACTTCAATACCTGTTCTGAACTCGACACCCATTTCGCGCAGGATATCAATTTCACTTTCAATAATATTCTTTTCAAGACGGAAAGAAGGAATTCCGACTCTCAACATGCCGCCAAGGACATCTTCTTTTTCAAAGACGGTAACATCATGACCGTACTGTGTCAGGAAGTATGCACAGCTTAAACCTGCAGGACCGGAGCCGATTACGGCAATTCTGAAGCCTTTGTCAAAGATCTTCTTAGGTACATAGCGTGTTTCGGCTTTCATGTCCATTTCGGCAATGAACTTTTTGATATCATCAATCGCTACCGGTTCATCTACATCACCGCGGGTACATGCCTGTTCGCACTTCTTTGAACAGATGCTTCCGCATACTGCAGGCAGCGGATTCTCTTTCTTGATCAGTTCAAGAGCTTCCGCATATCTGCCTTCTTTTGCAAGCTGCAGATAACCCTGTACAGCGATATGAGCAGGACACTGTGTCTTGCAGGGTGCTGTACCTGTTTCTTCTACAATATTCTTATGCTCTGTTAAGAACAGAGGATTCCAGTTCTTTGAAGGCCAGTGATGATCTTCGGGAATCGGTGTATCTTTGATGACAGACGGTACTTTCTCGCACAGCTTCTGTCCCAGTCTGACGGCATTCTGCGGACATACTTCAACACAGCCGCCGCAGGCAACGCAGTGTTCCGGGTCAACGGAGGCTGTATAGTTGGATCTTGCCATGTTCGGTGTTCCTGTATACCAGGATGTACGCAGAGCCATGCAGGAATCATAGTTGCAGTTGCAGATGAATACAGACTTATGCTTTTCATCCACGTTGGAAAGCTGATGAACATAACCAAGTTCTTCTGCATGTTTGACGATGGCATATGCTTCTTCTTTGGTGATTCGTCTTGCTTTGCCCATACGGATCAGGCTCTCTGCATATTCACCAAGTGAAATACACCATTCACCTTCAAGGTCATTTGTACCTTCACCGTTCATTCTTCTGAAACGGCGGCACTGACATGTAGCTACACAAAGAGAAGGAGCGTTCTTTTCAATCCAGTAGGATACTTCTTCAAGATCGACTCTCTTTGCATCATTCTCAACAGCTTTTTCTACAGGAATAACTCTCATCAAAGCCTGTCCCATCGGGAAGAACTTTGCCCATTTTTCAATCAGTCCCTGTACATACTGCGGGAAAGCCCATGCGATTTCCGGATGTTCATCGGAAATGTGGTAGTCCATGCCGACTACTTCAAAGTTGCCCGGTGCAAAGATCTCAAGCATGACACGGTCTACACCCTGCTCGTCACGTTCATAGAAAAGAATGCCGACTTTGCAGATTTCATCTACAAGCTTTGCGGTTTCAATGACATCTTTTCCTGCTTTCTTTGCAAGTTCATCGATATACATCGGCTTGCGAAGAGGAACAAGGTTAACAAGATCTACCATTTCATCTGTAAGAAGCTTGTCATAGAAAATGTATTCTGCAGAATTCTCTGTGGGCATCGGATTCAGCATATTGATATGCCGGATCATTTTAATCAGATTCTTACGCATTATATTTTCTCCTGTATCTGTTCTATGCACAGCCCTCATTTTCTGTGCATGAATATTAAACATATTGTACCATTTCCGGCAATGAAAAAGATGATGATTTCAGCTGCATTGCGTACAGATACATAAAGATGTATTCAGCGCAGGATATGATATAATATTGGGGTTAGATAAAGCTAACATCTAATGTTTGGAAAGAAGGCTGATTATGACTGCACATATGATTTTAACGGAAGGAATTGTTCTTTGTATTCTGTTTACTTCTGCTGTTCTGGCTTCAGCAAAGAATCCTCTGGATTCTGTATACGATCTGCCTGAACCGATTGTAAACAGATGCCTGGAACTTGGTCTGATTAACGAAACAAAGACAATTACCAGCAAAGAGACAAAGCTGAAGAAACTGGCCGCGGCTGTATTGATTATGGTTGTTCTTGCATTATGTCTCAGATATGTAAATCATGTAAAAACCTTTATGCATGGTTTCCTTGTTTCATATCTGGTATGGCTGATTGTGGACTGGTATGACTGCTTTATTCTGGACTGGATTCTCGTATGCAATACCACTTTGTTTATGATTCCCGGTACAGAAGATCTGACGTCCTCCTGGAAAGACTATAAATTTCATTTTGCCGGTTCATGCAAAGGAATGCTGATCGGTCTTCCGGTATGTCTTATGGCCGGTGCAATGGTGAAACTGCTTGCACTGATTGCAGGATGAAAAGATTTAACTATACGGGAACGCATAAAGATGATGAAGCTTACATGCAGAAGATGTGTCATGAAGGAATGGCTGCCGTCCGTCTGGTGGAAGGTTTCTGGACTTTTGAACGCTGTATCCCTGATCAATATACATACCGGATGGCATATGTCCGGGGAATGAGCAAAGAAGAAATTGAACAATTCAAACAGGAGTGTTCGGAAAAAGAAATCGAATTTGTGTCAAAATACTCTTTCTGGATGATTTTCAGAAGTGTACACTTCTTCGATTTATATACCGATGCCGAAGAACTGAAGATCTGCGAGAAGATATACGGACTGATGCCGGCAGGGACCGTCGTTTCTTTTCTCTTCTTTATATTATTAAGTGTTCTTTCTTTCAAAGTGACATGTCTTCTGGTGATTCCAGCAGGTCTCACAGCTGTTTATAGTCTGGTATGCGCAAGGTGTACTTATTGCTATGGACATCTTCTTGAAGAACTGAAAAGAAAAATCACAGAAGGAGATCAGTTATGAAATACGGAATTCAGGCTGCGGGTCTCTGTGAACAGGAGATCAAAGAGATCGGTTATGCTATGGAAAATTCCTTTTTTGATTATGAATACCGGAACGGTCAGGAGGGAATCCGCTGTATCTGTCCGGAAAGAGAAATGATGTGTGAATACCTGACTGCTTTTGTCAGAGCAGCACATAGCAGCGGTCTTCTTTACGCAACTTCAGAAAACGGGGAAGGTTATATCATCGTCACAAGCAAGGCTCATGATCTCAGCCCGGCAGCAACATGGCGTTTTCTGAAAGACTGTCTGCATGTTCTCGGCCCGGCGGGAGCGTGGAAGATGATTTCACTTTCCTTGAAATCCGGAAAACCGTATACAGCGGATTTGAAAAAGCAGAAGATTCCGTACATGTCTCTTGAGGTTCTTTGTGTTCGCAAAGAATACTGGGGGCAGGGATATATGAGACAGCTGATGAATCTTTTCTTTGAACTGGCTGATGCAGAACATCTTGCATGTTATATCGCAACGGATGATGAACTGAAAGTGAGAAAATATGTACACTGCGGTACACAGCTGATGCGTACGAGGGTGATGAACGATGTGTTTACAAACTACTGTTTATACCGGCCTGTACAAAGATAAATAGAGTTGCATAAAAGTATTTACAGTGCAACATTGATCACGTATAATACATTTGCAATGAACGAGTACCGAAAGTCCCCGAGAAGCGGTACAGGTTGAACGGTACAGTCGAACGACGATGATGGGGCAGCAGAAAGAACATCTCATGCTGTCCTTTTTGTTTCGAATTAACAGTAAAAGGCATTTGTTTTTCATTCTTTTTTTGAAACAGCCGTGATGAAAGCGCTGTCATTTCACAAGCTTGTGAAATTTTTATTAATCATGATTGCGCTTGCTTGACATACTGCGTATAATGTTGAAATTGTGAGTATTTATAGAGAAAACAGGAGGACTTATGAGTTATACGATTCCGATTGGACCGTACCATCCCGCGCTGGAAGAACCGGTTCATGCAAAACTGATTGTTGAAGGTGAACGCATCAAAGACGCTGAAGTGTTCATCGGCTATAACCACCGCGGTATTGAAAAGCTCGCTCAGGAACGCAACTTCATCCAGACAATCACTCTGGTTGAACGTGTATGCGGTATCTGTTCTCATTCTCATGCGTGGACATACTGCCGCTGCATTGAGACGATTGCAGGTATGCAGGTTCCCAAGAGAGCTGAGTATATCCGTGATGTAATTGAAGAACTCGAACGCATTCATTCTCATCTGCTCTGGCTGGGTGTTGCCTGCCATATCGTCGGACATGATTCCATGTTCATGCAGCTGTGGGATGATCGTGAAGAAACGATGGATGTTCTGGAAAACCTGACAGGCAACCGCGTTAACTACGCAATGAATATTATCGGCGGTGTGCGCAGAGACTTCTCACCGGAACAGATCGAAATGACACTGAAAGCCATGGATAATCTGGAAGCAAAGATGAAGAAGATCGCTGTATTCCTGACAACAGACAAGACGATTGCCATGCGTACTAAGGGGGTTGGTGTTCTGACAAAGGAAGATGCAATCCGCATTGGTGCAGAAGGCCCTCATGCCAGAGCTTCGGGTGTTCCGATGGATGTAAGAAAGGACGCTCCTTATTCATCCTATGAAGATTTCGACTTCAAGGTATGCACATGCGATTCCGGTGATGTCTATGCCAGAGTTGTTGTTCGTGTTGAAGAAATCTTTGAATCCATTTCCATTATCCGTCAGGCACTTTCAAAGCTGCCTGAAGGTCCGATCAATCTCGGCAACAAGATTCCCAAGGTTCCTGCAGGCGAAATCGTACTTCGTCATGAAGCTCCTCGCGGACATCTGGTTTATAAAGTAGTTACAGACGGAAGCCAGTTCAACAAGCGCATTTCCATCCACGTACCTACATTCCGCAATGCACCTACGATCCCTACAATGCTGAAGGGCAATACTGTAGCAGATGCAGGTCTGATTGTTGCTTCAATCGACCCTTGCTTCAGCTGCATGGACTGCTGATGCATGAAATGGGTGTGATCCAGAATGTGCTCCGGATCACAGAAGACGCTGCTGAAAGAGGCAATGCAAAGAAAATTCTGAAGATTCATATTCGTATGGGGGAGTACTCCGATGTTGTACCGGAAATCCTCAGAGAATACTTCGAAATCGCTGCGAAGGGTACAGTAGCTGAGGGAGCTGAAATCGTTCTCTCGCGTATACCTGCTGTTATGAGATGCAGAACCTGTCATTGGGAAGGTCCCGTGAAACACGGACATATCGTATGCGGCGACTGCGGCAGTGATGATCTTACATTGATCTCCGGACGTGAGTTTATTGTAGAAAGTCTGGAAGCTGAATAAGCTTCCGCATATAAGAAAAGGAAGGAAAGAAAAATGGATCAGAAACGATTAGGGTCGATTTTAATCACATTCGTGCTCTGCTACGCATTCTGGCTTCTTCTGACAATGTCAGTTGAAACAGTCGAACTGCTGCGCGGTGTACTGGTATGTGGTGTAACGGCATGGTTCGCTTCAGGTTTCTTTGTACAGAATCAGAGAGACAATACAATCATGCTGAATCCTGTTCGCTGGGTTCTTCTGGTATTCTATCTGATTTTCGTATTCGGATGGGAACTGCTGAAGAGCAACTGGGCTATGGCAATGGCAATCATTACCAGAAAACCGGTTAAACAGTCAATTATTCGTGTCCCTGTTCATGGCCTCAGGGATGGCTATGCACTTGCACTGCTGTCCAACTGCATCACTATGACACCGGGAACAATTACCGTCGACGTCGGAAGTACTGAAGATGAAAATGCGACCTGTGTTCTCTATGTACAGTGGATGTTCACGGAAACGGAAGATCGTGATCAGGCCGGAGAAATCATCAAAGGCCGCATGGAAAAGTGGATCAGGAGGATCTGGGGAGAATGAGCCATACATTAATTGCAATCGGCGCTGTTGCCTACGGTGTCCTGGCACTGCTTATGTTTATTCGTTTTATCAAAGGCAATACAGCTGCGGACAGATGTCTTGCAGTCGATGAAATCGACAACCTGACATGTCTCATGCTTGTATTCTATTCACTCTATACAGGACGTGCTATTTATCTGGACATTGCAATTGTTACTGCCCTGCTTGGATTTGTAAGTACTGTCTTCGTAGCACGTTATCTGGAAAGGAGACTGTAATATGAGCATTTGGAATATTCTGATGATCGTCAGTCTTGCTCTGGGTGTATTCTTTGCATTCATGGGTGTTCTCGGTGTTCTGACATACGAGGACTTCTTCTCCAGAACACAGGCTTCTACATGTATTACAACAATGGGTGTAATCGGTGCAATCCTTACAGGTATCTTCTTCTGCATCGACCAGGGTTTGATTACAATCTGGTATGTCAAGCTGGTTATGATTGCGGGTCTGATCTTCCTGTCCAGTGCAGTATCCGGACACTCTCTGATGAAAGGCACATACAAGCGCGGACACCGTCCTCACGGCAATGGTTTCGTGCTGAATGATTACGAGGAGGATGGCTACAATGATGACTAGTTGGGTAAGTATTCTGAACTATATCGTACTTGCAGGCGTTGTAGTTACAGCTCTTCTGGCAGTTCTTGCCTCTCGTATTCTTGACTCTATTGTCGCTCTTGCGGCTACCGGCAGTTTCATGGCTGTTGAATTCTTGTTCCTGCAGGCACCTGATGTAGCGATCGCTGAAGCAGCGGTCGGTGCTGTACTTGGTACAGTTCTTTACATCATTGCACTGCGTCGTGTCATGGGCAGGGGGAAATAACAATGTCTTTATTAAGAAGTGGTTATACTGAACCGAAGTCACTGGTTGAAGAACAGTCCTCTCTGCAGAGCAAGCGTCATTTCTATGCTTTGTTCCTTGCAGTTGCTCTGTTCGTTGCCGGTACATTCGCTGCTCTGCGCATGGGCAAGCTTGTTCCTACATTTAACGGTGAAGTTGATGTTGCAACTCTGATGGAAGATCCTTCTGCTTATGACTGGGAGAATGCCGATGGTGCTGCATACATTATCGTTTCTACAAATCTGGAAGAGACAGCTGCCGAGAACGTATGCTTCTCTGTAGTCTTCAATTTCAGAGGATATGACACAATGGGTGAATCCTTCATTCTGATCACTGCTCTTGCAGGTTCCCTCTGCATTCTGCGTCTGCCTAAGACTGCGGAAGAAGAAGCAGAAGAAGAAAAGAAAGCCAAGGCAGCTAAAAAGGCTCAGAAAGCCAGAAAAGCTCTTTCCATTTCAGAAGCAGCTGCTCTTGAAGACAAGCTGAGAGCTGAACGTGAAGTACAGCCTAAGATTCACGCTATGTCTATTATTGTCCGCTATACAGCAAACCTGTTCCTGCCTCTGGCATGTACATTCGGCGGCTATGTTATTCTGCACGGTGATTCTTCTCCGGGCGGCGGCTTCCAGGGTGGTGTGCTTGTTGCTTCTGCAGTACTGCTGGTATTCCTGGCATACGGCGGCAAGGCTCTCGGACGTGTATTCGCTACAGATTTCCTGCATCAGTCTGAAACAATTGCTGAACTGATTTATATCGCAATCGGTCTGATTGGTGTTCTTGTAGGTCTGAACTTCGCTGCAAACATGCTGGTAGAACAGCTGGGTATTGAAACTGCAGTCCTGATGAACGACGCTGTCGGTTATCACGTGCTTGCCGGTGTCGGATGTCTGCTGATTATGCTGCTGGGTATGATGAATGTACCTCAGGATGAATCTGTTCATGTTGAAAACAAAGACATGGAAGATCAGCCTCTGCACATTACAGATGTAAAGGAGGAGAACTGATGACTATTAACTATATCGTTGCATTCTTTCTTGTTGCATTAGGTCTCTACTGCATCATGACTCGTCATAACATCTTCAAGGTAGTTGTCGGCATGTCAATTATTGACTATGGCGCAAACCTGCTGATTGTTTCTGTCGGTGCTACAAACGGCGGTACTGCTCCGATCTTCGCTGCAGGCGAAACAGTTGAAGGAACTGTATTTGTAGACCCGATTCCTATGGCACTGACTCTGACATCTATTGTTATCGGTGCATGTGTTACAGCTATGGCTCTGTCACTGGTTATGAAGATTCATGATCAGTACGGAACACTGGATACTCGTGAAATCAGGAGGTTGAGAGGATGAGCAATTACCCTATTCTTGCGATCATGATCCTGTTCATGGGTGCATTCACGAACAGTCTTGTCGGTCATTTCAGCCGTAAGGCAGGCAATGTCATTGTATTTGCTGCAATGGCTGCTTCTCTCGGCTTTGTTGCTGCTATGGTTCCTTCCGTATTTGTTAATGGTGAAATCATTACAAACTGGATGGGTAACTGGTCCCCGGTTGGCGGCTGGGCTTATGGTATCGGTCTGGAAGTTGATGCGCTGAGCTTGTTCTTCGGTCTGATTGTTGAAATTGCAGTACTGGTTTCCGGTGTTTACAGTTTCACATATATGGGACGCGATGACAGTCAGGGAAACTTCTTCACACTGTTCCTGATGCTTGCCGGTTCCGTTCTTGGTCTGGTATTCTCCGGTGACTTGTTCAACGTTTATGTCATGATCGAAATTATGACATTCTCTGCGGTTGCTCTTACAGCTTTCCGTAATAACTATGAAGGTGCGCTTGAAGGTGCCTTCAAATATCTGGTTGTTGGTTCCATGGGTTCTACATGCGTACTGATCGGCACAATCATGATTTATGCAAATCTGCATACTCTGAATATGGCACAGATCGTACAGCTGGCTTCCACAAACATGAATCCTGTAATGGTGGCTGCCTTCGCATTCCTGTTTACAGGTTTCTGCACAAAGGCATTCCTCTTCCCGTTCCAGCCTCTGGCTGCAGATGCTCACGCTGTCGCTCCGGCTTCCATCTCCTTGATGATTTCCGGTGTCCTGACGAAGTGCGGTGTCTACGGTATTATTCGTCTGGTTTATGATCTGTTCCAGAATATCAACCAGCCGGCTGTACAGATGCTTGTAACAGGTTTCGGTGCTGTAACAATGTTCATCTGTGTAACAATGGCATTCAATCAGCATAACTTCAAACGTCTGCTTGCATTCCATTCCATTTCTCAGGTTGGCTATGTAATTACTGCAGTTGGTCTTGGCACACCACTTGGTCTTACAGCCGGTCTGTTCCATGCAATCAACCATACAGTATTCAAAGGCCTGCTCTTCCTTGTTGCAGGTGCTGTGCAGCATGAAACAGGATCTCTTGATCTGGATTCTCTGGGCGGTCTTGCAAAGAAAATGCCGAAGACAACAATTCTGTTCCTGATCGGTGCTGCAAGTATTTCCGGTATTCCGCCGTTTAACGGATTCGCTTCCAAATGGATGATCTACCAGGCAATCTTTGAAAAAGCCGGTGAGACAGGAAATCTGTTCTATGTATTTGTAACTGTTGTTGCTCTGATTACTTCCGTGCTGACTCTTGCCTCATTCATCAAGGTAGCACAGTCTGTATTCTTCGGACAGCTCAACAAGAAATACGCTGATACAAAGGAATGCCCGTTTGCAATGCGTCTGCCGATCTGGGTTCTCGCAATTCTGTGCGTAGGCCTTGGTGTTGGATACACATATTTCAATACATATTTCCTCGCTCCTGCAGCTTCTGCAGCGCTGTCTGCTGAATACTATGCATCATGCATGCTTGGCGGTACAGCTGAGGCTGTATCTTCTGCAGTTGAACTGATTGGCTCATGGAATCCTGTATCCTGGCTGCTGCTCCTTGTAGTAGTAACAGCCGCTGTGACAATTGTTGCAGTAAGAAGCAGAGAACTGGATCCTGTACCTCTCACAGATGGTGATGTTGAAGATGAACTTGTTCTCCCTGAAAATGCCAAATATGAACCGTTCTTCTCCGGTGAAGAAAGCCATTATTCGCAGGTTGGCGGCGGTGATCTGTTCTGGGGTTTCAAGGAAAACTGGAAGAAGTATTTCTCATTCTGGAGTGCTTGGCACAGCGGAATCGTAAACGATTATTCCATGTATGCAGTAACATGCCTTGTATTTGTACTGGTATACTGCATGATACTGCTGTAAGAAAGGAGAGGACAGGATATGAACTTTATGAACGTATTAATGAATCTTGTAAAGATTCTCGTCTTCCCCGGCTGCCTGTTTATTCTCGCAGCGTCTATCTGGCTTTCCGGTATTGACCGCAAGCTTGTTGCCCGCATGCAGAGACGTGTGGGACCGCCTCTGCTGCAGCCCTGGTATGATTATCTGAAGTGCTGCGGCAAGGAGACAATTATTCCCCGTAAGGCGAACCGTACAATGTTCCTCGGTGCTCCTATGATCGGTCTGGCAAGCTGTTTCCTGACAGCAATGCTTATTCCGGTAGGCAGCGTTCAGGCATTCAGCGGTACAGCTGATATGATTGTAATCCTTTATCTGCTGACACTGGCAAGTGTAACTCTGATCATGGGCTCATCCGCATCCGGTTCTCCGTTTGCTGGTGTTGGTCTTTCTCGTGAAATGGTTGCCATGATCAGTTACGAACTGCCGTTTGTGCTTGTTATTCTTGCCGTCGGCAAAGTTGCCGGAGCAGGAAGTTTTGCAGGTGTTACATTCTCGCTCGGAACAATTGCTTCCTGGCAGGCTGAAAATGGTGTAATGCTTGCTCACTGGGCACTGATCCCTGCAGCAATTGCAATGCTGTTTGTCATTCCTTGTGAAGCAGGCCAGCAGCCGTTTGATATCGATGAAGCTGAAACAGAAATCTGTGAAGGTGTTCTGGCTGAATATTCCGGACATCCTCTTGCAAGATTCAAGCTCATGCATTGTGTAAAGATGTACATTATGAGTGCTCTGTTTGTAGCAATGTTCCTCAACGTACAGACTGGTGTTGCAGCACTTGATGCTGTGATCTTCCTTGCTCTCTGCACAGTTGTTACATTTATCTCCATGTCTGTACCTCATGCAATTTCAGCAAGATTCCGTGTTGAACAGGTATTCAAGTTCTACTGGACAGTTGTTACTGCTCTGGCTGCAGTCAGTGTAGTCCTGGTATGGTTCGGACTCTAAGAGGAGGCATAACATGTTTGAAAAGATGATTGATAAGGCAGCCTCTAAGAGTCTCTGGCTGTATCACATTAATGCAGGCAGCTGCAATGGCTGCGATATTGAAATCGTAGCAGCTCTGACACCTCGCTATGATGCTGAAAGACTTGGCTGCAAACTTTGCGGTTCACCGAGACAGGCAGATATCGTTCTGGTAACAGGACCGATTACACTGCAGTCACGTGACCGTCTGATCCGTACTCTTGCACAGGTACCGGAGCCCTTCTGTGTAGTAAGCTGCGGAAGCTGTCCGCTTTCCGGCAACGTATTCAAGGGAAGCTATGCTGTAGCAGGTCCTCTTGATAAATACTGCCATGTGGATGTCTCCGTTGGCGGATGCACACCGAAGCCGGAAGCAATTATGGCAGGTATTGCACAGGCAGCCGCAATTCTTGAACAGAAGAGAAAGGAGATGCATAAGTAATGTCAGGACTTCCTTATCTCAAACAGGCACTGGGAAACCTGTTCAAAGCACCTTCTACTGAAGCATTCCCTTCAGGTGATGCTCCCAAAGCACAGCCCAACTATCGCGGACGTATCGCATATGACGCAACAAAATGCATCAATTGCGGTATGTGCGAAAGAGTTTGTGCGCCTCACTGCATGACTCGTGTTGCCAAGCCTCTTGAAGGCGGTGATCCCGGTGATCAGCAGATTACATTTACATTTGATCTCAGAAGCTGCACATACTGCGGTCTGTGCGCTGACTTCTGTGCAAAGAAAGCAATTCAGCTGACTGACGATTATATGATCGTTGGTTCAAAACCCGAAGACTTCATGGTTACAGGTACTTTCGTTAAGAAGGCACCGCCGAAACCTAAGTTTACTCCGGAACAGCTTGCTGCTATGAAGGCTGCAGCTGAAGCGAAGAAGAAAGCTGCTGCTGCCGCAAAAGCTGCCGCTGCCGCTGAAGCAAAAGCGGAATAAAGCCGTTGTATTATGCAGCAAAGATACTTCATTGAAATCTCAGGAACAGTCCAGGGTGTGGGTTTCCGCCCCTGGCTGCACCGTGAGGCTGAGAAGCTGCACCTCAACGGATGGTGCCGCAATACCGGTCAGGGAGTAGAAATGGAAGCTGAAGGCGAAGAATGTGATCTGCAGTCATTAATTGCTGATCTGAAGAATCCTGATGAGATTCCTCCGCTGGCAGAAATCCACGATGTTGCATGCAGAACGGTATCACCCAAGGGAGATACCGGTTTTATTATTCTGGCAAGTAAAGCGGGCAGTCATGACACCCTGATCGCTCCTGATCTTGCGATCTGTGATGACTGTCGAAGAGAACTCAGCACTCCCGGAGACAGAAGGTATCGTTATCCGTTTATCAACTGCACGAACTGCGGTCCCAGATTCACGATTATTCGCGAAGTTCCGTATGACCGTCCTAAGACATCCATGGGAAAATTTCCTATGTGTCCTGATTGTGCACGTGAATACAAAGATATTACAAACCGCCGCTACCATGCACAGCCGGACTGCTGTGATGTATGCGGACCGGAAATAAGTTTTATTTCCGGAAAGATCTCTTGTACGAAGGAAGATGCAGTCGCCGAAGCTAAGAAACTTCTGGCCGGCGGAGGCATTCTTGCTATAAAAGGTCTCGGCGGATTCCATCTTGCATGTCTTTGTGATGATGAAACAGTAATTCGCTTACGTAAGCGCAAGGAACGTAACGGCAAACCGTTTGCAATCATGTGCAGAGATATTCCGGCAGCAGAAAAATTCTGCAATATCAGCGAAGCTGAAAAGAAGATCCTGGATGGTCCTCGCAAGCCGATTGTTCTGCTGGATAAAAAGGACCCTTATGCATATGCCGGATTAAGCAGAAGTGATACGGTCGGAATCATGCTTCCGTATACACCGCTTCATATTCTTCTGTTTGAAAACACTCCGTATGACGCACTTGTTATGACCAGTGCGAATCTCTCGGAAAAACCTGTCATTTTCCGGAATGAAGAAGCTCTTAATGAACTTGAAGGCATCGCCGACGGGTTCCTTCTTCACAATCGTGATATTCTCAGGCGATGTGATGATTCACTTGTTCAGGTAATCGGAAACAGAGAAGTTTTTTACAGGCGAAGCCGCGGATATACTCCTGCACCTTTATATCTGCATTTTGATGCAGATCATATCCTTGCATTGGGAAGCGAGCAGAAGGCAAGCTTTGCAATCGGCAAGGGAAAAAGAGTTTTTATGTCTCAGCACATCGGTGACCTTAAAAACATCGAGACACTGAGCTTCTATGAAACACAGATTCATGATTTTGAAAATCTGTTTGGTGTAAAAGCCGAAACACTTGTATGCGATTTGCACCCGGATTACCTTTCAACCAGGTATGCTTCAGAAAGATCAAAAACTGACGGACTGAAGTTGATACAGGTCCAGCATCATCATGCACACATGGCTTCCTGTATGGCTGATAACGGCCTGAATGAACCGTGTATCGGTATTATTTTTGACGGTACCGGTCTTGGCACAGACAGCACAATCTGGGGCAGTGAAATTCTGTATGGTGATTACAGGCATGTTGAACGTTTCGCATCGCTGAAGCCGATTCCTCTTCCGGGAGGAGATGCAGTTACCGAAGAAATTGGGAGAACTGCATTCTCTTTAAGCTATATCAGCGGTCTGGATGAAGAGACAGCTTCCTGTACATCGGAAAAAAATAAGATTTTTAAAATGATGATCACTAAAAATATCAATTCCCCACTCAGTTCCGGAATGGGAAGAATGTTCGATGGTGTTTATTCTTTGATTACCGGTGTTCAGTATGCCGGTTATGAAGGAGAAGCAGCTGTTCTGCTTGAATGTCTTGCAAACAGAAGCAGGGATGAGCGGGAACATTTTGTTTATTCCTGGGAAAATGATGGTGTTCTGCGCATGGACTGGCGTGTGATGATCAGAGATCTGATGAAACAGAAAGAAGAAGGTGTTTCTTCGTCTGTTCTGGCCATGCGGTTCCACAATACGATGATTGAATGGGCGTGTGAAGCATGCAGAAATGCAGGAAATCAAACCGGAATTCGAACAGTCGTACTGTCAGGCGGTTCATTCTTCAACCGGATTATGACAGAAGGTATTGTGCGAAAACTTGAAGAAGAACAGTATACTGTATATACACATCACAGGGTGAGTCCCGGTGATGAGGGTATTGCATTAGGACAGCTGGCAGCTGCGAAAGCCATGCTGTAAGCAATCGAAGGAGGAGACTTATGTGTCTGGCAGTTCCGTTAAAGCTTGAAAGCATTACAGGTAAGGATGGAATCGGGGAATTTGGCGGTGTTCGCCGCAAGGTTCGCCTTGATTTTGTGCCAAAAGCAGTGATTGGAAGTTATGTCCTTGTTCATGCCGGCTTTGCAATGGAAATCATTGAAGAAAAGCAGGCTGAAGAAGACCGTGAAGCATACATGGAGGTTCTCCGTGCAGCACAGTAAAGAACTGCTTGAAGCAATTTTCAACATGAAGCCGGAAGGGGCATCGAAAGAAAATCCGGTATATCTGATGGAAGTCTGCGGGACACATACGATGTCAATCGCCGAAGCCGGATTAAGACAGCTTCTGCCGGAATGGGTAAAGCTTATTTCCGGACCTGGATGCCCGGTTTGTGTAACACCCGCCGGAGCAATTGATGAAGTGCTTCGTATTGCTATGGTGAAGGATGTTGTTATCTGCAGCTATGGTGATTTGCTGAGGATTCCGGGAAGCAGACGAGGTGACAGTCTGAAAGCACGTAAAGCACTTGGTGCGGATGTCAGGATTGTCTACAGTGCTGTCGATGCTGTTGATCTGGCAGAAAAAGAACCGGGAAAGCAGTTTGTATTTATTGGTGTCGGCTTTGAAACAACAGCACCTGGAACAGCTGCAGCTGTACTGGAAGCAAAGGAAAGAGGTTTGAAGAACTTTTCGGTACTTTCGCTGATGAAATATACACTGCCTGCAGTTAACGCAATTCTGGCTGATCCTGAATGTCGTCTCGATGGTCTGATCTGTCCGGGACATGTTGCGACTGTGATCGGTGCCGAAGCGTTCCGATATCTTCCTGAAGAACATGGTGTTCCTGCTGTTGTGGCAGGATTCGAAGAAGAAGATGTAGTCCGGGGAGTATATGATCTTGTCAGAATGCTGGCAGAAAATAAACCGGCTCTTCTGAATGACTATCCTCGAGCTGTACGTCAGGATGGCAATGCTGTCGCCAGACAGTTCCTTGATCTGGTTTTCCAGCCTGCAGATGATGTGTGGAGAGGTCTTGGAGTTATTGAAAAAAGCGGCATGCGTTTCAAGAATGATTACTCAGATTATGATGCTGCTTTGAAATTCGGCTTTAATCCTGAAAATAAAGAGAACAATGCCGGCTGCAGCTGCGGCGATGTTCTCCGCGGAGTAAAAGAACCGCATGAATGTCCTCTGTTTGGAAAAGTATGTACTCCGCTTGATCCTGTCGGACCGTGCATGGTATCTTCAGAGGGTGCATGTTCTGCAGCATATAAATACAGGGAGATCTGATTATGATTACAGATAAAGTAATTACAATGGATTATGGCAGCGGCGGTGTAAAAACGTCACAGCTGATTGAAGAAATCTTTGTGCCGGCATTCCATAACGATGAACTTACGGCTTTGGGAGATGGTGCTGTCCTTCCGGCATCAGGAAAAATGGCATTCTCTACAGATTCGTTTGTCATTGATCCAATTGAATTTCCCGGAGGAAATATCGGGCATCTCTGTGTATGCGGTACAGCAAATGATGTTGCGATGTGCGGTGCAAAACCAAAGTACATGTCACTTGGCATGATTCTTGAAGAAGGTTTTCCAATTGACACATTAAGAAGGATTGTTGATTCTATTTCTGAGACAGCATCAAAAGAAGGGATCAAAGTTGTTACAGGTGATACAAAGGTTGTTGAACACGGCAAAGCTGACGGTATTTATATCAATACATGCGGAATCGGAGAGATCGAATATGACGGAATGAGTCCGGATCGTATCGTACCCGGTGATAAGATTCTTGTCAGCGGCACAGTTGGTGATCATGGAACAGCAATTATGCTGGCAAGAAATGATCTTGGTATTTTCACTGATCTCAAGAGCGACTGCATGCCTCTGTACTCACTTGCAAGTACTGCCTGGAAAACGGGTGGTGTGAAAGTGATCAGAGATGCTACGCGAGGCGGAATCGCAACTACATTGAATGAATTTTCTGAAGGAAGAAAATTCGGTATGATTCTGAACAAAAATGACATTCCTGTCAGAGAAGAGGTAAAATCAGCATGTGCAATGCTCGGGCTCGATCCTTTGTATTGTGCGAATGAAGGCAAAATGCTTTGTATTGCGGCTGCAGACAAAGCGGAAGAAATTCTGGCTGAAATGAAAAAAGTTCCGGGCGGTGAAAATGCTGCCATCATCGGAACTGTTTCTGAAGAGCATCCTGGAAAAGTTGTTCTGGTAAACAACCTTGGTGCAGGAAGAATACTTACAAAATTAACGGGAGCACAGCTTCCCCGTATCTGTTAATAGAAATGAGGTAATAATCATGCAGACAAATCAGAAAACAATGATTACAAAAGAACAGGTTGTTTCTATCGCCGAAAAGATGAAGGCCGAAGAAAGAATGCTGATCATGATTCATGGCTACCGTGATAAAGACGGAACTCCTGTCATCAGCTATGAATACTCTCTCGGCGAAGTTGTAGACTCCTATGAAGTCAGAGGGGAAGAAACACTTCCCAGCATTGAAAGCATCTATGATCTCGCTGCTCAGTGGCCTGAAAGAGAAATTAATGAGCTGATCGGTGTTGAATTCGAAGGACTTGATACAAGCAAGCGTTTGTTCATGCCCGATAATCTTCTGGAAGGCAAGGGACAGATTCTCGTTACTCCGCTTGACGAACTTCGCAAGGCCAACGTTACCGAAAGAGCTGACGGCAAGAAGTAATAACAGTTTTGTACAACCCTGTATAAGCAACGCAGGGTTTTTATTTTGATGTTAAGAAATGTTCAGAAAACAGATACTTGTTTCTGTTTATAATGTTCTTGTAAAAGGTACAGAAAAATGAACATTGAAGAACTCGAAACACTGGCTGAAGAAATTCAGAAAAAGATTAATGCATCAGGTCTGGAAATTAATAAAAAAAGAGATGAGATCGGGAAAAATATTCAGGTTGCAGAAGATTCTGAAGTGCATCCGGTGAGCGCAGTATCGTTCCTGCCTTTGTTTTTTGAAACAGGGCTGATACTGTTTCTGCTGATCTGGACGTTTTACAGCAGCCTGGGAGATCTGGTGCCGGTTCTATCCGTTCCGCTGATTTTCTTCAGCTTTACGGGTCTTCTTTTCTGTATTATTGCTACAAAGGCATCTGATGCATATGAGAGATGGAAAAACAATTACTGGCGAATAACATCGCTGCTCTTCTTTGCGGTTTTTGCATTTACTGTATATCATCTTGAACCTGATGTTCTTAATCCGGGATTGTTTGCGTGCCTTGCAATTCAGCTGATGCAGATGGTGTATTTTAAAAAATACACGGAAAAATACAATGTTCAGAAACGTGCAGCGAATATTGAAAACAACAGAAAGAACAGTGAAGCTTATCAGTCAAGAGTTGCGGCGTACAAACACACTGAAAGCAGAATGAGAAATCAGATTTCACTGTATAAAATGGAATATGATGAAGTAATCGGAAAAATTGAAAAGCTTAAAGGCGAATGATTTTCCGATTTCGAAAAGAATAAATTCAGCAGGCTTTCATAACAAGCTTGATAAAACACTGATCTTGAAAATGAAACCGTCCATGTCAAAAAGTTTTGTTACAGGTGTGATTACAATTGAAAGCTGCTCAGGATTAAATTTTTTTGTAATAATTGCATGCTGATAGAGATCGAGAGCAGCAGTTTTTATAGTGGATAATTGTTCTGCATATATGTATGTGGAACAGGCATCACAGCTGGAACGAGTCGCTGCTTTGAAAAAAGGAGAATCCTGCAGCTGCTTTGCGTAACTGCTTTTCATTGAAAACTGCAGCCTGCCCAGTAGCGTGTTGTTATCAATTTTGACGAAAATTTCAGAATTTAGAATTTCTGAGTATTCTAAACACTTTTGAAAAAGTGAGTGTTCAATCTCAATGAAAAGGGCATCATCTTCATTGAAGATGGCGGTAAACCCAGTGTACGGAATAATAGAAAAGCAGGATGATTTTTCTTCAAATTCCGTATTCATAAATTGTTCCGCATATGAGATTTGCTGTATCTTTTCCTCGAAATATTGAATCCTGCATTTATGGTATGTAATCCGGATATTCTCTTCATGTATTAGCTGGTTTAATAACTCAGTTTGCATTCCGGCTGTCGATTTATTTATGAAATGAGCACGCTCATTCTTAAGAAAACCTGCTTTTCGCAGCTGTTCGTGAAAAATCATCGTTTGTAAGTCATTAAAAGTATATTCACGGTAGCCATTATCTGTTCGTATAGGATGCAAAATTCCTGATGATTCGTAATTACGTAGAGATTCTCTTGAAATATTAAAAATTTGAGTAAAGTTTTTCGTCTTCATTGGATACCCCGAATAAATAATAGCACTTCAATCAGAATCATTATATTACACGGGAATATTCTTAATAAATCTTAAGAAAATATGATTATTATCGGATAAACATAGACGCAACCTAAGGTTGCAGGTTTAGACTTTAGATAAATCAGTACTGATTCATTTCCGAGTGAGCATTTTTGATTAATGAAAGGTGGTGCCCTATGAAAAGTTACGGAAAACAGATGCTCCTATTTGCGCTAGCTGTAAATTTATATCTAAACAACCAGACAGTCAGCGCAACTGCAATGACACCAGTGTATGGAAGTACGCTGCTAGGCGGTGTTGGCAATACGCTGATCTATCTGGATTATTCATCTGGCGTTGGCGATTGGGAGGGCTATATTACAACTGCAGCGAATAACTGGATGTATACAGGTTGGTCTAATCCAATTTACATTACTTTTGTTTCTTCAGATAATGGAAGTGATATTGTATTTATGCAGAATCAAGCACTTATTTTCCATCTTTGTCAAACGGAACAATATTGGCTCAAACAGAATTTTATCGAAATGCAGCTTCCGTTAACCCTGCTGTTTCACAATGGTCTTATGTAGAAATTCATCTGAATGATCCTGTGTTGCGCAGCAGCAGTGTATCAAACAGTATGTGTCAGGGAACAGTTACCCACGAAATGGGACATGCTTTCGGTCTTGCACACTATAATACAAATGTTAACAGTATTATGTGCCAGGCTACAAACCGAGCTGTAACAACACCTCAAAAATGTGATAACGATGCTATTAACTACTTATATTAGAGAAAGGATAAAGAAAATGAAAAAAAACATAATTGTATTACCTTTTTGCCTGCTGATTGCTGGGTGTTCCGCAAATACTGCAGATTTATCTGCTGTTAACAGTACAGCATTAATTTCAGCGGAAGAAAATGAAAAAACTTCTGAAGTCTCTGCTTCTTCAAAGGCTCAGGAGAATATTCTTGAGATAGCAAGTTCAGCAGAATATCTTGGGAATCCTGAAGACCCGAAATGGATGTATGAAAATTCTGAGTGTATTGCCATAGTAAAAGTTTTGAGTGCTGAAGGAAGAAACATCAATGAAATTGAAAATGTTCGCACTTTTGCATATACATATGGAAAGCTGGAAGTAGTAGAAGTGTTGAAATCAAATACAGATATGGATAAGGAAATTGAATATGCTCGCCTTGGAGGAACAATTACCTGGGATGATTTTCTGGAAGGAAGAAACGAAACATCCAGGGAAAAGCTTCTTCGTGAAGTTCAGGAAATTCCTGAATATGTTAGACAGTATTTCGAAGATGACATTGATATAGAAACGGACAAAGTTTATGTAGCTTATCTGAATCATACAGTTACAGAAGACAGTACAGTACCGATCGAGGGTGTATATATGATTGAGGGCCTGGCTGGCGGACTTCGTGAATATAGTGATGGTAAAGTTCTTAATAATTACACAGATGAATGGGAAGACCTGGATTCACTTCTGAATTATTGATAATTAACTGCTGCGCCAATCGACAAACAATTGATAAATTTAAACAGATACACAACAAAAAAATTAAGATGTAAAAAATTTCACTGTTATTTACACTAACATTGTGTGCATGCGAGAGAAAACATTACCGGAGAATATGTTCCGAAGGTCTGCGGAAGTTCCGGTCATCATAATAGATGAGGATGATAACTGGTATATCACCTTGTTTGAAATGCAAGGGGAAGCAGCATGGATTAATAATAATCAATTGGAACTGGGTTCCGAAGAAAGTTATACAATCTTTCCGTAAAAAAATTCGTAACAAATCGATATAAAACCAGTGACAGAAATGAAATACCGAGGGTATGAAGTCGTAATCACTGGTTTTTATTTTCTGAAGGAATCCATATCCACATAATTAGTGCGAATTTCTTTTATGATGTTTTTATTTACCAATGGCGGTTAGCGTGCTATAACTAAATATAGCTAAGCTATATGAAAGCTTAAGGAGAATTACTATGGAGATTTCAAGGACACAGAAAATGATTCTGGAAAGCGGTAAAAAGTGGTTCCTTGAAAAAGGATTCAAGAGTGCTCCGCTGCGGTCCATTGTGAGCGATACAGGGTATACGCTCGGTGCATTCTACGGATATTACAAGACAAAAGAAGATCTGTTTTATGCTCTGACAGATGATACAGCTGAAGAATTCAAAACTATGGTGAATGAGATCAGTCTTGAAATGCAGGCTTTGCCTGAAGGAAAGATGCTCTATTCTATGATGGACTGCTATATCAGAAAACTTCCGGAGCTTGTGGATTTTATTCTTTTACATAAAGATGAAATGACGCTGCTGCTGAGATGCTCGGACGGCACGAAATATGAAGATTTTTTCGGAATGTTCCGTATGAGAAACAGAAAACATATAACAGAAGGCACCAGAAATTCGGAAAAGAAGGTTCATGATCTTGATTCGGGAAGTATGGATTATCTGATGAAAGGTTACTTTGATATCCTTGCGGGTATTGTTATGGAAGAGACGGAACGAGACCGGATGATCCGGATGCTGGAGGATGTCGCAATGGTATATAAAAACGGAATACTGAGTTTGATGGAGGATAATAACAATGCATGAATACTACAGAATAAACGCGGAAAAGATCAATAAGAAGAACTGCAAGATGGTGAAGTATATTGCACCGGAGCTTGAAAAACTGACTGGAAAAGAATTTGATGACATCTGGAAAGAAATAAGAACTGTTTACGAGGAAGAACTGATGGATAAATTTCCGTATATCGGCGGTGACGATGTCAGTGGTACAGGAAATCTTACAGGTGCATATGCATTTGTTGCTATGGGTGAAGTGCTGAAGAAGTACGGTGTATCTATGGAAGAAACAGGGCACCTGATGGTTCTCTCTTATTCCCGTATGTATGAAGCGTATCCTGGTATCGTTAAATTCGCCATGAGCAAGATGTTCAACAGTACAAAGATCCTTACAAAGATGATGGTAAAGAAAGATGCTTCAAATGCTGCGAATGCCGCAAAGAATCCCGGAAGTTTCGAAACAAAGACACAGATTCCTCCGTCGGAAGGATACAGTTTCAGTTATCACAATCTTGTATGCCCTCTTTCTGATTTTGCAAAGAAACATGGATATACGGAATATATGCCTTACTTATGCAATCTGGATTATGTCATGTTCGGAGCATTGAATGTTCCGCTCTATCGTACACATACGTGTTTTGAAGACGGGGATTATTGTGATTTCAATCTGAAAGCTGGTTCACCTTGCCTGAACGCATGGCCGGTTGTTTCAAAACAAGGTCAGGGCTACAAATGATAAAAATAAAAATGTTCAGCTCGACGCTGAACATTTTCAGTTAATCAATAAGTGCCGTTCTTGTTTTCAGCAAAGTGCGGATCCTGCATACACTGAACAGTACGCCGCAGATTTCGGAGATGATGAAGGCAAACCAGACAGCATCAATTCCCCATAGTTTTGCAAGAACCCAGGCGACAGGAATCAGTGGTACGAACTGTCTGATGAATGCACAGATCATATTTGTAACCCCGTCCTGAAGGCCTGAAGCGATATATCCGGAAATCATTGTGACTGCCGCAAACGGGAAGGTAAGTGCAAGAATACGCATACCATGAATGCCAACGGAAAGCATTGCTTCACTTGCGGAGAACAGTCCGAGCAGAACAGAAGGAATAGAGAAGAACAGCAGTGTTCCGGCAGCCGCAATAATGATTGCCGCGGGATAAACAATCTTTACGCACTGCGTGATTCGTTCCTTGTTATGTGCTCCGAAGTTGAAGCCGATAATCGGAATAGAAGCCTGCCCGAGACCGTTCATAGGCATGAACAGGAATGTCTGCAGTTTGAAGTAAACGCCGAAGAAAGCAACGGCAGTTGTTGAGAAAGGCTGCAGAATTGCATTGAAACATGTGACCATCATTGACTGCATTGCCTGTGTGATGATCGTCGGGAAACCTACTTTATAGATTCTCTTCACACAGTCAAAGCTGAATGTATATCCTTTGAAACTTACAGTCAGGTCGGTATTGTACTTTGCCTGCAGGAATATGCCGGTAAACATACTTACCCACTGACCGATGACTGTAGCATAGGCAGCGCCTTTGATTCCCATCGCCGGACAGCCGAACATGCCGAAGATCATAATGGGATCGAGAATCAGATTTGTTACAGCACCGGCAATAAGAATCACCATGGAAAGAATTGTTTTGCCGGTAGCCTGCATCAGTCTTTGATAAGTCATGCAAACCATGTTTCCGAAAGAGAACACCATGCAGATCCATAAATATTGTGAACAGAGCTGTGCAATTTCTGTATTGGATGTGAAGGCCGAAGAAATGCTGCCTGCAAAGAACAGTCCGGCAGTCATAAAGACAATTCCGCTGCCCGCAGCAAGCAGAATACCTGTCACAGCAATCGCAGATGCTTCTTTATGCTGTTTTGCACCTAAAGCTTTGGAAAGAACTGCATTCAGACCAACAGCAGTACCAACACCAACAGCGATCATTAACATCTGTACAGGATAAGCGAGAGAAGCTGCAGTAAGTGCCTGTTCACTCAGCTTTGCGACAAAGATACTGTCTACAATATTGTAGAGAGACTGGATCAGAAGCGAAAGCATCATAGGCAGCGACATATCCAGTACAAGTTTTCCCATGGGCATTGTACCCATTTTGTTACGATTCATTTGTTCATCCTCCTTTAAAAAACAAAAAACGTGAAACCTGAAGGAATGGCTTCTCCTTCGGATTTCACGCTTTATTAAGCCGGCCATTAATACCGCGAATATAATAGCATACAATTTTTTCGAAACATAAGCATAAATTTCACGCTATGATAGAAAAAAGAGGTAATACCATGGCAGAAAAAATGATATTCGATTTTAAAATAGAAACATTTCCCGAACAGACAAGTCAGCTGAATGCTGTAAACGGTTCGGCAAGAATCATTCCTTTTACGGGAAGTGTGGAATCGGAACTGTTCACCGGAAAGATTCTTCCCGGTGCAGCGGACGTGCAGATCACAACAGCAGATGGCGTACGTCATATGCACGCATGCTACATGTTTGAAGGAAAAGATTATACAGGCGAAAACTGCAGGCTGTTTATCGATAATAACGGATATTTTATGAGAGGCGCAAGACCGCGTCCGTTTGAAACAGTACCGTCAATGATGACCGACAGCAAAGCTCTTCAGGAATATCTGCACGCTGCCCGCTTCAGAGCAACCGGTACCAGAGAAGAAGATGGATTTCTTCATATTCGCGTGTATGATATCCTTGCATAAGGAGATAAAAGTGTATGAGTGAAATAAATGAAATTCCGGTACTGCTGCATGATACAAAGAGATGCTGGATCTACCGCTACGGAATTGACGGGAAGATTACGATCTCCAAGAGATTTGTTCTGAAAGACGAATTTGATCTGGTTGAAGCAATTGAAGATCAGATGATTGATGTTGCAAACAGCAGTGATACAGAGAATACAATTGAGATTGCAGGAATTGAAATCGACGAAAGAGCATTTGCCGCAATTGATGAAATTCTCGACAGTATGGAATGATCCGGAATACCGGATCTTTTTTTTGACAATGCTATGGAACTTTTTTGCCGAAAAGTTCCATATGTACAATAAATTGTGCTATATTTCGCATGTGGAGAAATGACTGCCTATGGAAAACAGTACTGTTAATTATAATACAGATGAACTTGAATACAGATGCTTTGAAGCACTTGTGGAAATGATGAAAACAAGAGATCTGGATAAGTGCCCTACAGCGGAACTGCTGGAGAGAGCAAATGTCAGCCGCTCTTCTTTTTACCGCCACTATCAGGATAAATATGATCTTCTGAACAAGAGTTACGACAAGCTTCTGGATCATACATTTTTTACTGTCAATGAGGGATATTCCTACAAAAAAACATTTCTTCAGCTGTATACGGTCCTTCAGGACCACAGCGATTTCTTCAGGCATGCATTTAATACCGGTGGCCAGAATTCATTAAAGGATAATATTCTTTCACGAATGCAGGAAGGAATGAAGGGAATGCTGCAGGAACATGGTGTGTCGATGAATGACAGGTACAACCGTTATCTGCTGTCAGGCTATCTGAACGGCACACTCGAGATTACATATGAATGGATTATGAACGGTGCACAGGAAAGTCCGGATACGATGTTAAGACTGGTATATGCACTGATGCCGGAGGAAATCCGGACGGTCGTAGCGCTGTATTACATGTGAAACTTTTAACAGAAAGTGTTTCTTGAAGAGGAAACGCTTTCTTTTGATAATTCAATCACAAGACAGGAGGAATAATTATTATGTCTGAAAAGAAATTATCTCGTCGTAACTTCCTCAAAGGTACAGCCGCTGTAACTGCTGCCGGATTCCTCGGCGCATGCACATCATCATCTGCATCTGCTGAGACATCTTCCCGTACATGGGATCGTGAATATGATGTCGTTATCGCAGGTGCCGGCGGAACAGGCCTTTGTGCTGCAGCAGCAGCTGCTGAAGCAGGTGCTTCTGTAATCATGTTCGAAAAAGCAGGTATCATCGGCGGTACAACAAACCTCTCTGGTGGTGTTATGCAGGCTGCAGGTACTGATATCCAGAAGGCAACTTCCGTTTATCAGGACGATACACCTGAAAAACACGCTGCTGAATGGATCGCTGAAGGCGAAGGAATGCTGGATGAAGATCTGGTCAAGGATCTGGCTAACGGTGCTCCTGATTGCATTACATGGCTCGCTGACAAGTGCGGTATCAAGTGGACAAACGTTTACGGACACTGCCATGTACCGAACGTTGATGAAAGTCTGATGGCTGACCGTATTCATGTATATGAAGGCGGCGGAAACTCCGGCCAGGGCGGTGTTTATACACAGGCTGTATACAACTACGCAACAAGTCTCGGTGCTGAACTGGAAACAAGTACAGAAGTAACTGATCTGATCGTTGAAGACGGCAAGGTTACAGGTGTTGAAATCACATGTGACGGCAATGTTACTTATGTTAAGGCAAACAAGGGTGTTATCCTCTGCACAGCAGGTATTGACAACAATATCGAAATGGCAAAGGCTCTGAACCCTCAGCAGTACTGGGTAGATACAGCATATCCGGGAACATGCCTCTGCGTATCTACAGATACAGGTGACGGTATCCGTATGGGCATGAAGATTGGTGCTGCATTCGTATCCGGCGGTACAATTGACTTCTGCGGCGCAACAGGTGCAGCTACAGACAACCGTACACCGATCTTCCCTGAATTCATCGTTAACAGCGCAGGACAGCGTTTCGTATGTGAAGACGCTACTTATGCTTTCCACTATCGTTCCATCTTCCAGCAGGAGAAGTCCACAGGTGCTCCTACATGGATGATCTTCGGCTCAAACGGCGGTTCTGTAGACGGCAAGGTTACACGTACAGACGGAACATCCTATGCATGGGCTGGTGAAAAACTGCAGGAAGCAGTAGATGCAGGTACACTGATCACAGCTGATACAATCGAAGAACTGGCTGAAAAGATTGATGTTAATCCCAGAGGTCTGGCAAGAACTCTGGCTGCATGGAATGAAGATACAGAAGCAGGAAATCCTGACCCGTTCGGACGTATCGAAGGTCTGGAACCTCTGACAGCTCCTTACTATGCATACCACAACACACCGTTCAACCTCGGTGCTCTTGGCGGTCTGAAGATTACAAGAAACTGCGAAGTTGTCGACTATGAAGGCAATGTGATCGAAGGACTTTATGCAGCAGGTCTGAATGCAGGCGGATGGGTAGGACCTTACTATCCCGGTTCCGGTACTGCAATCATGGGTACATGCTACTTCGGCCGTACAGCCGGCGCAGCAGCAGCTTCCAAAGAATAATTGATCAGCTGAACTGGTATTTGAAGAACCGTATTGCCCGATCCGGGGTACGGTTCTTTTCATTTGTTTCATGAAAATTTTCTTTAAAGCTTAAAAAGTAATGTAAAAAACTTGTATATTTTATTTTGCAGGAATAAAAATATAAGTGCGTAAAGCAATAAACCGGTGATGCGGAAGGTAAGCAGTTAAACGGTCTTCAAGAGAGTCTGCGGCGGTGGGATGCAGATAGATACAGAACTGTTATGATGGGCCGCGGAGGGCGCACCGAAGGATCAGATGATCCGGCAGGCTGCGACGTATGATGGGCGTCAGACATCAGGGATATGATGGTATCCTGGAAAGAGCATAAGGGAACTCTCTTATGAAACAAGGTGGCACCGCGGATTGTATATAACGTCCGTCCTTGACTGTAAAAGTCGGGGACGGGCGTTTTGTTTATCTCCGGGAAAGGAGAAATAAAAGTGAATCAGGAACAGCTTCAGTCCGTATTTACGTACATTGATGATCATGAAGAGGAAATGATCAGGCTTCTTCAGAATCTGGTGGAAATGGAAAGTCCTTCTGCAGATTTTGAAAGAGTTGCGAAAACAGCTTCTCATCTTCATACGTACTGCGATGCAGTCGGCATGCATGCGGAACTTCAGACATTTGAACAGGGAGGACCTTGCCTGACGGCATGGACACAGCCCGGAAATCTTCCTCCGGTCGCAATGCTCGGACATATGGATACGGTCCATCCGGTCGGGAGTTTCGGGCCCCACCCTTATACAAGAGATGGAGACATTGCCAGAGGACCCGGTATTTTCGATATGAAGGGCGGCGATGTGATTGCTTTGTTTGCGATCAGAGCTTTGATGCATGCAGGATACAAAAAGAGACAGCTGAAGCTGATTCTCACCGGTGATGAAGAAGTTGCACATGCGTATACAAACGGTGATGGCGGAGCGGTTGCGGAAGCATTCACCAATGACTGTGCAGCGGTATTCAACTGTGAATCAGGACAGCCGGACGCTGAAGTAACAATCAGGCGGAAAGGTGGCGCAATCTTCATCATTCGTGTTTACGGGAAAGCAGCGCACGCCGGAAAAGAACCTCAGAAAGGTGCCAGTGCCATCCGTCAGGCTGCAGAGATGATCTGTGAAATTGAACGGCATACGGAATTCTCTTCGGTTACTTACAACTGCGGAAAGATCTCCGGCGGCAAAGGTTCCAACATCATTCCGGATTACTGTGAATTCAATATCGGTCTTCGCTATGTAACCAATGAACAGTATGAACAGGCAGCAGAGATGATCAAGGATTTATGTGATCACCCGGTGGTCGCAGGAACACACTGTGAAATGAGCCAGAACGGGTTCTATCCGGCTATGGAACCGGTGGAAAAGACAGAAGCACTTCTCAATGTATATCGCGAAGCATGCCGTATACAGGGATATCCTGAGCCGCAGGGCGTTTCGCAGGGCGGCTGTTCGGACAGTGCTTTTGTCACAAGACAGGGTATTCCGGCATTATGCAGTCTCGGAATTCAAGGAGACGGTGCACATCAGCCTTCAGAGTACGCAAGGCTTTCGTCTATGAAGGAACAATGCAGAAAACTGGCAGCGTGCATTCTCTTGCTGCCGGATGATTTTTGATCAGAAAGAAGGTATCAGTTATGAATCAGAAAACAGCAAAAAGAAAATTCCCCAACGCCCTGGTGATCGTTTTCGGCATCATGGTTATTGCGGCTGTACTGACATGGATTATTCCTGCCGGACAGTATGCTACAGTCGAAGGTACAAGTACCCTCGATCCGGAAAGTTTTACGTATATTGAAAGTACACCGGTTGGTTTATGGGATCTTCTGCAGGCTGTTTACGGAGGTATGAACAAGTCTGCGAGCGTAATCTGCTTTACATTAATGGCAGGAGGATGCTTCAATGTGCTGATTGCCTCAAAATCAGTAGACGGATTTATCTGTTATCTGATACGAAAACTTGGTAATAAAGCAGATACAGCAATTCCTGTACTTGCACTGCTGATGAGTCTTCTCGGTGCAACGGGTGTTATGGCAAATCCGGTTGTCGCTGTAATCCCGATCGGTCTGCTGCTTGCAAAGCATCTGCATATGGATCAGATTGTAGCTGTCGCTGTTATGTTTCTGGCAGCGTATGGCGGTTATGCGACAAGCCCGATCTGTGCAATGACAGTGCAGATTGCCCAGAAGATTGCCGGTCTTCCGATGCTCTCCGGTTTCGGTTTCCGCTGTGTTATGTGGCTTGTCTTCTTTGTTCCTACACTTCTGTATATTATGCACTACGCATCAAAGATCAGAAAAGACCCGTCCGCAAGCATTATGGAGAACAGCTTCAAAGATGAAGAAGTATCTCTGGATCTTCCCTTTACATGGAGACATGCAATGGCTCTCATCGGTCTTGCGGCAGGTCTTGGCATTTATACATATTGTTCATTGAATCTTGGCTGGAGCATGGCTGAAATGGCAACTGTGATTATGCTGATCGCTGTGTTCGCAGCATTTATTACACAAATGTCAGTAGATGAGTTCACGGAAGGACTGCTGGCAGGCGTACGCCAGATGGCGTTCTCAGCTGTGCTTATGGGGCTGGCTTCCGGTGTATCCGTTATTCTGACAAACGGCAATATTCTGCATACCATCATTTACGGCATGGCTGCCGGCATTCATGCTCTTCCGAACGGATTTGCCGCACCGGTAATGTATCTGTTCAATCTCGGATTCAACTTCTTTGTAAACTCCGGCTCAGGTCAGGCAACTGTTGTCATGCCGATTATGGCACCGCTGGCAGATGTTACCGGAATTACCAGACAGGCAGCTGTAACAGCATTCCAGCTTGGTGACGGACTTTCCAATATTATCTTCCCTACATCCGGAACATTGATGGCATGCCTGGCAATCGCAGGAGTTGACTTCAGAAGATGGATCAAATGGGTATTCCCTCTGTTCCTGCTATGGGCAGTCATGGGACTTGGTGTCATGGTTGTGATTGTGTCCCTTGGTATTTAAAAAACTATCTCTTTAAAAGCTTCCTGATCTGATCCTCGGATGAGTCAGGGAGCTTTTTATACAGATGTTCACACATCCTTCTGAAGGATTCTTCAGGCTCTCTTTTATAAACTTCCCGGAAGAAGTCTTCACCGCACTGCTCCTCCGGTGTTGTGTACTGCGCAATTCCCCAGCCGTAGAAGTTTCCTTTCCTGTCCACAGGATATACAAAGTTTCTGATATTCACATATGTCTGCATCTGCAGTCTTGCAATGATGGAGTCAAAGCCTTTTAAAGCATCTTTGCCGCTGTAGCCGCAAAGTTTCTTCAGATCAGGCGTAGTAACAGCATGACGCTTTACAATCATGTTGTATATTCCCTGATCTGCATAACGCACATAGCCTTCATCGCAAAGTGCATCAAAGTCATAGCCGTCTCTTCTGTAGTTGGCAAAATCCGGAAACCATTCTTTCGATACAAATCCGGCTTTTCCGCGGAAGAACTTGCCGTAGAAGCATTCTCCTTTTACAGCAATTCTGCCTTTCCATTCCCAGGGACCTTCCAGCTCTGTAAAGTAATACTTCGGATCGCACATTTCCTCTATGGAGAATCCTTTGACATTATTGGAAAAGAACGGAAGGAATCCGTATTCTTCCACAAGTTTTTCTATATCTTCCTGACACGTAATCCTGTACATATTCCACCTCAAACATATCATATCTGAAAAAAGTCTGTATAACCTGTACATTATAATGTATAAACACAGATTATTTATTTTGTACTGTGAATCATCTTTTGCTATACTATTCGGCGGAAAAGGAAGGTAACGATATGCGTACTGCTTTTGATTCACAGAAATATCTCGATTTGCAGAGAAAAAGAATTCTCGAACGCATTAATATGTTCAACGGAAAACTCTATCTGGAGTTCGGCGGAAAGATGTTTGAAGATTTCCACGCTGCCAGAGTTCTTCCCGGTTATGATCCCAACAATAAAATCAAGCTTCTTACAGAACTGAAGGACAAGGTTGAACTGATCATCGCAATCAATGCAAATAACATCGAACATACGAAGGCTCGCGGCGACCTCGGCATCAGTTATGCACAGGAAGTATTCCGTATGATTGACCAGTTTCATTCACGCGGTCTTTATGTGGGCAGTGTTGTAATTACACAGTATGCCTACCAGCCTTCTGTAGCGGCATTCCGCAAGCAGCTGGAAGCGAACGGTATTCCCAGTTATTTCCATTATCCGATTCCCGGTTATCCCACAGATGTCAATTACATCGTATCTGATGAAGGTCTGGGAAAGAATGATTATATTGAAACAACAAGAGATCTGATTGTTGTTACTGCACCCGGTCCCGGTTCAGGAAAGATGGCTACATGCATTTCCCAGCTGTACCATGATCATAAGAGAGGTATTTCTTCCGGGTATGCAAAGTTTGAAACATTCCCTGTATGGAATCTGCCTCTGCACCATCCGGTAAATCTTGCTTATGAAGCTGCTACTGCTGATCTTGATGATGTTAACATGATTGATCCGTTCCATCTCAAAGCCTATGGTGAAACAACAATCAACTATAACAGAGATATTGAGATCTTCCCTGTACTGAACAGAATCTTCGAAAGAATCCTCGGACAGTCTCCGTACCAGTCACCTACAGATATGGGTGTCAATATGGTGGGCTACTGCATCGTGGATGATGAAGCAGCGCAGGAGGCATCCAAACAGGAGATTCTCCGCAGATATTACAAGACAAAGTATGATGTAAAGAGAGAGAAACTTCAGCCGTCTGCTCTGCACAAGATCGATGTGCTGATGAACAATGAGAATATCACTGCAGATGACCGCAAGGTAACCGTAGCTGCAAAGAAGAAAGAAGAAGAAACAGGAGCTCCTGCAATTGCTATTGAGCTTCCTGACGGAAGAATTGTAACAGGCAGAACATCTGATCTCTTCGGACCCAGTGCTGCGGGTCTTCTGAATGCACTGAAGGCTCTGGGAAGTATTGACAGTGAAAAAGAACTGATTGACTCCAAGTATATCCTCCCGATTCAGGAACTGAAGGTTGGTCATCTCGGCAACCGTAATCCCCGTCTTCACTCTGATGAAGTACTGATTGCTCTTGCATGTACAGCTACAGATCATGAGATTACAGCATATGCTATGGAACAGCTTGGAAAACTGAAAGGTTCCGAAGCGCACTGCACAGTTATCATGCCGCAGGAAGATGCAGACCTTTTCCGCAAACTCGGAATTAACGTAACATTTGATCCTGTATATCAGCAGAACAATCTGTATCATAAAGCGTAAGTATAATAAAAGCCGCTCTTAAGCGGCTTTTATCATGAAGTAGTAAATCAGTCTTCTTCGAGCATCTGCTCAGCCTGCTCCAGAATTGCTTTTCCGTTCATTGTTCCGTAATAGCGCATATCCATGGATACAATCTTCTTTCCGGGATACTGCTGACGGAGCTGACGCTCGGCGTAACGAACCTGCGGTCCGAGAAGGATGACATCGGAATCCGGTGCATAAGTACCTGTTTCGGAAAGACCGTATGCATGGATGTCATATGCATCAGCTTTTCCTTTTTTGGCAGCTGCTTCCTTCATTTTATTTACAAGAAGGGATGTGGACATTCCGCCTGCGCAGAATAATGTGATTTTGTACATGATGATTTTCTCCTGAAGCGTATATGCTTTGCTTTTTATTTATTCTATCACAAAGAAAAATATGTGTATCTTTGTTTTGATTTTATGTAAGTATAATGAGACGGAAAGGAGAAACTTATGATTCTGAACACCGGAAGCCGTACGGATATTCCCGCTTTCTACAGTGAATGGTTTATAAACCGCCTCAAGGCCGGCTATGTCCTTGTACGTAATCCATATTATCCGAAGATGATACATAAGTATCTGCTTTCACCGGATGTCATCGACTGCATTGTTTTCTGCACCAAGAATCCTGCACCGATGCTGGAGAAGATGGATGAGCTGAAGAAATACCGTACGTTCTGGTTTGTGACGATTACTCCGTACGGCAGGGCAGTGGAACCGAATGTGCCGGATAAGCATGAGGTCATGGAGTCGTTTAAAAAGCTGTCACAGGTGTCCGGACGGAAGCGTACCGCCTGGAGATATGATCCTGTATTTATCTCCGGTGCATATGATATTGCTTATCATAAACGTGCTTTTGAAAAGATTGCATGTACATTGTCAGGTTATACAGAGATGTGTGTAATCAGCTTTATTGATCTCTATGAAAAAACAAAGAAGAACTTTCCGGGAATCAGAGAAGTTACACAGGAGGAAATGGAAGAACTTGCTGTGTACTTCAAGGAAGTATGTGACCGTTACGGAATGACATTAAGGACATGTCATGAAGATCACGGTCTGGCAAAGTACGGGATCGATATTTCAGGATGCATGACGAAAGAAGTTCTGGAGAATGCAGCAGATATTACTTTGAAAGTTCCTTCTCATTCACTTGCCAGAGAAGGCTGTACATGCCTTCTCGGAAGTGATATCGGTGCATATAATACCTGTGCGCATGGATGCAGATACTGTTATGCAAACGATGATATGAAACTTGTTTATGACAATATGAAAAAGCATGATCCCGAAAGTCCTATCCTGACCGGATATCCTGCGGAAGATGATGTAATTACAGAAGCAGTGCAGAAATCATGGCTCGAAAGGAGGATCACATTAGATCTCTGAACAGTCATGAGAGATTAACCGATTGTTCACAATGATTTCACGTTTCGTAATTAGTATTTTAAGTGTTCAAAGGAGATGTATATATGACATACAGAAATGAATATGACACAGTAGATGTCGAATACAGTGAGACAGGAAACGGTACCTACCGTTCCGGAAATAATAAAAAACCGAAGAAGAAAGGCGGTTTCCTTCGTACAGCAGGGCTGATGCTTGTGACTGCTGCAGTATCGCTTGGATGCGGCCTTGGCGGCGGTTATATTGCTGTAACAAAGTTCGGAGCTTCCAAGGATGACACCTTGAGCATTACGACTTCTTCCGATGCTTCACCCAGCAGTACAACGACAACACATACACAGACAACAATGACAGTAAGTGAAGCTGTTGCCAAAGCAGCACCGAGTGTTGTTGAAATTGTTGTTAAAGGTACGACAACAACATATGGCTTCTTCGGCGGGACATATGAAACAGAAGCAGCCGGTTCCGGTGTAATCATCAGTTCAGATGGTTATATCATTACCAACAACCATGTTGTGGAAGATGGTACATCTTATACAATTACAACATATGACGGTGATGTATATGAAGCTGAACTTGTCGGTACAGATGAGAAGACAGATATTGCTGTTCTTAAGGTTGATGCAGAAGGTCTGACGGCAGCTGTGATCGGCAATTCAGATCAGATTCAGGTTGGTGATACAGCAATTGTTATCGGCAATCCTCTTGGTACATTAGGCGGAACAGTTACAGATGGTATTGTTTCAGCAGTATCAAGAGATCTTGTAATCAATGATGAAGCAATGACTCTGATCCAGACAAATGCACAGATTAACTCCGGTAATTCCGGCGGCGGTCTCTTCGACGGCAACGGAAACCTGATTGGTATCGTTAATGCAAAAGACTCCGGTTCCACAAGCTCCGGAACAACGATTGAGGGTCTTGGCTTTGCCATCCCTGTAAATACAGCAATCGATGTAGCGGAACAGCTGATTACTTACGGTGAAGTTACAAACCGTGCTTCGCTTGGCGTACAGATGCAGGAGGTTACACGCAGTACAATGAATTATCCTGCAGGTCTCTACATTGTCAGTGTTTACTCCGGATCCGGTGCTGAAGAAGCAGGGCTTCAGAAGTATGACAGAATTGTTACTGCAGATGGTACAGAGATTTCCTCTTATACTGACCTCTCCGCAGTACTGAACAAGAAAGCTGTAGGAGATACCATTACTCTGGAGATTTCCAGAGACGGTGATACATTCGAGGTAGAGGTTACATTAGGCTCTTCTGCTTCTCTGTCAGCGGAAACAAACAGTTAAAGAAATGAGAGTGTTCCTTCGGGAACACTCTTTTTTCTTAATCTTTCAGTAATTCTTTGCATTCATGGATTCTGCTGCCGTATGATAGGGAAAACGGAGGTATATGGTATGAACCCTTTGGCTATTGCAATACTGATCACAGCAGGTATTCTGATCGGCATGCTTGCGAATAAATACATGTATGAAAAGAGAAAGAAGGACAGCCTCAGCAGCACGCTGATCGCTTCCAGACTGGAAGACTGCAGTGAACTTACGACATGCAATCTGAAATATGTAGATCTTGTCAAATATGCACAGGGAAGTATTCCGCTTGTCACCAAAAAGTCTTTCTCAATGATTTACGAAGCTGATATCCGTGCAGGTATCGATCTGTCCAAAGCAGTGATTGATGTTGCACGTTCTACGGTTACCATTACACTTCCGGAAACTGAAGTACAGTCGATTTCCGTGAATACTGCTTCTCTTCGTTTTTATGATGAAAGATGGGCATTGTTCAACTGGTCCAACAAAGAGGATATTGCCTCTGCGATTGAGGCAGCCCGCGCTGATGCGGAAGCACATGCGAATCTGGATGAACTGAAGATGCAGGCGAGAAACCAGGCTGAAATTGTTGTACGAAAGCTTGTAGGACCGGCAGTGGAAGGATACAGAGATCTGATTATCAAGTAAAAGAAGTTCAGTATTATATTCGGAAAGATCATACAGTCAAGACTGTTATTGATCTTTGAGACAGGTATATACTGTTTTTGCCGGAGGACCATTATTTTTCCTACATTTTGATATAAGGGAATCCTGACTGGTGACTCTCGTGTGAATGCCCGGTACGGCCGGGAATCCTGACAGACGACCAAGGACACCCACCTCTACAGAAGAGGGAACATATCAACCCTTCGGCTTGAAGATGAAAGACCACCGCCTGATGACAGGCGGTTTTCTTTTTCAAATAAGAAATTGTCATTTATGACAGAAATCTGAATTTTAATGAAATGCTGAATGTAAAGATTATTATTTTAGTTCTTTATGTATTAGAATAGTGCATGTTACGGGACGGCTGTGTTCCGTTGAAGACTGGTATTAAGAATATGAGAAAAAGAGTAAAGCCTACTGCTCATGAAAAAGCAGTAAAGAAAATAAAGAGACATAAGGTATGGACGAGAATCTGGACATTTTTCCTTGTTCTGATTCTTGCCGGATATACAGCAGGCGGTGCGGCTGCTCTGGGTATTATCTACTCTATGATGAAGGACGCTCCGGAAGTTGAAGTCGCAGATTTCATTTCTCAGGAATCCACAAAGATTTATGATGCTTATGGAACGATGATCGCCGAAGTTGGTACGTATCTGCGTGACAATATCACTTATGATGACTGCCCGGAAGCTCTGGTGGATGCTTTCCTTTCGATTGAAGACTCCCGTTTCTTCTCACATAACGGATTTGATGTTCCTCGTTTTGTGAAAGCGGCGATGACAAACCTGTCGAACGGAGATATGGGTTCCGGCGGTTCTACATTTACGATGCAGCTGATCAAGAATACTTACTTCTCTGTAGAAGATGGTGAAACAACAACAGAGCGAGCACGTACGATTTCTTATAAAGTACAGCAGATTGTTCTTTCCATTGAAGCTGAAACGGTTCTTACAAAAAAGCAGATTTTTGAGCTGTATGCGAATAAGCTGAACTTCGGACGCAATATCCGCGGTGTTGAACGTGCAGCGCAGTATTACTTCGGAAAAGATGTTCATGAGCTGAATCTTTCAGAATGTGCATTGATTGCCGGTATTGTCAATCTGCCGAATATGTACAATCCGTATGACTATCTTGATTATGCTACGGCAAGAAGAAATGAAGTGCTTCGTCTGATGGTGAATCATGGTTATATCACAGAAGATGAATACAATCTTGCAAAGTCGATCAATGTAGAAGATCAGCTGGTCGGTACGCAGAAGACATCAGGTTCCTCCTCTACACAGTATGCAGCGTATATCGACGCAGTTATTGCGGAAGCAGAAGAAATGACAGGGCTTGATCCTTCCATCCGCGGTATGGAAATTTATACAGCAATGGAACCGAAGGTGCAGGAGGAGATCGAGGCAATTGAAAATGAGGAAACAGAGATCTGGTTCGCAGATGATCTGATGCAGTGCGGCATCATTTCGATGAACAACCAGACCGGTGAAATCGTCGGCATCGGCGGCGGACGCTACTATACAGGCGGACGTGCATACAACCGTGCTACAGACGGCTACAAGCAGCCTGGTTCTTCTGTAAAACCGGTTCTGTCCTATGCGCTTGGATTTGAATATCTGGGATATTCGCTTGATGAAATTCTGGAGGATAAACCGATAACACTGCCCGGTGAGAGCCGTGTGCTTGTTAATGCCGGCGGCGGCTACAGCGGTGATGTTACGATCAAGTATGCGGTGGCATATTCACTGAATATCCCGGCGGTACTGACGCTTGAAAGAGTTGTTGAGAAGATCGGCAGTGATGCTGTTGTAGATTATCTTACTTCCCTCGGGTATTCACGAGTTGATTATGATAACTTTGAATATCTGTTCGCAATCGGCGGAAACAACTTCTATACAACGCCTCTGGAAATGGCCGGTGCTCATGCAGCGATGGTCAACGGCGGTGTGTATAACGAGCCGCATACGATCAAATATATTGAAACGACAGTCGGTGAGACATACTATCCTGAAAACCAGAACAGAAAAGTTATTTCTTCAGGCAGCGCATGGCTTTCCTGCCAGCTGATGCAGAATAACGTTGATGCCGGCATCGGCAACTACATGAATGTGCTTCACAGAAGCTATCCTGTTTATGCTAAGACAGGTACAACTGACTGGGGTGACTCCGGTACTGCATACGGTATCCCTAACGGCGCTTCCAAGGACAAATGGATGTGTGCAAGTACATCCCAGTATACGAATGTAGTATGGGTAGGCTGGGATAAAGCAGTTGCTTATGCAGGAACTTATTTCTCCGACTGGAAGAGCTACTTGAATATTCCCGGCAATATCAATATTCATCTGCTGGATGTTGAAGAAGAAATTACTTCTTTGGAAAATCTGCAGGGTGTGTCCAGGCCTTCGGATGTCAAGGATGTTACATATGTTTATGGTACATGGCCTCATGTACAGGCGGAAAGCTGGATGTCATCAAGTCATTTCGTTACATCCCAGGTTTCTTCAGCCGGTCTGAAAAATACTCCTATGGTTTCTTCGGCAGAGTATGTCAACGGAACCCCTACTTTAAAGAGCATGACAGCTACACTTTACAGCGGTGGTGTCAAGATTACCTGGAATACCGGATTCTCATCCTGTTCAGGATCAACGAAGGATATATCGCTGCATGATGAATACAATGATATTTCCGCAACCGGTGCATGTCTTGTAGATAACAGCTGGCTTGGCTCGGGTGCCAGCGGTACATATACTGCCCAGATTTACAAGGACGGTGTTTATGTAACATCAGTCACGTCAAAGTCAAATACAGCGACAGCCGAAGTTGATACATCCTCCGACGGAACAATCAGAGTATGCGGTACCTATTCCAACTCCAACGGTACAAGTTCACAGGCTTGTGCTGTAGCCGGATGGGCGGAAGGAGAAAAGGAGAAAGCCGAAGAAGAGGAGAAAGAGGCAGAAGAAGAGAACAGTGAAAAGCCTGAAATCACTCCGCTTCCTGAAGAAACAGAAGAACCGGAGCCTTCACCTACCCCGACTCCCGTTCCTACCCCTGAGCCTACACCGGTTCCTACTCCTGTACCGACACCGGAGGTGACTCCCACACCCGCACCTTCAGCTGATCCTTCCGATCAGAACGAATGATGTTTTAAAGAAACAGCAAATTACAATGCTGTTTCTTTTTTTGAGTGTGCTGAAAACCGAAAGCAGCAGAAACTTATAATAATAAAAAGGAGCTTACCTGATTTCATTCGAGTAAGCTCAGATTTTATCTGGAGTTTCCAAAAGCCATTTCCATGCAGGGATTACCGAAATCGGAATTCCTTTACACTCTAAAGAGGCTTCCTCACTATTTGTAATGATAAAGCATCTGGCTTCCGGTATAAAGTTATGAAGTTTGACAAAAGCTCTGGTTTCACGCTCCCGAGTATCCATGTCATCAAGAATCTGGAATGATACCTGGATAGCAAGCTTTTGGTCAGGAACATAGAAATCAATCTCCACATTATCTTGAAAATAGAAGACATTTTCCATGCCATAGCGTCTGATGAGTTCTATTGCTACAAGATTTTCAAGCTGTACAGATTTACAGTCCAGAAGCATCAGGCCTGCGAGACCGGTGTCCATAAAGTAGTATTTAGGAGAGGTTTCTTTTTCCACAAGCTTTGCAGCATAATTAGTCAGCGGGAACAGAAGATAAGAATCATTCATATATCCCACATAGTTTATGACTGTCTGCTTGCCTAGAGAGATTCCCGCACTCTTTGCAATGTTGGTTAGTTTGGTAAAGGAGAGCGGTTTAGTAATGGACTCTGCTATTTTTTTTAATAGAAGCTTAACGGCGAAATCATTTGTGATTTTGTTTCTTGTAACAATATCTCCCAGATAAACTGTTTGATATATGCTGCTTAAGAAAGTTCTTTTGTTTCTGATATCAACAAGTTCAGGGAAAGCGCCGTAAGTAACATATTCATTATAAAGTGACAGTACCTCTGCTTTATCGCTGGTGCTCAGCGTATCCAGATAATTCTTTTCTTTTCTGTTTGCTGCCAAATACTCAGCAAAAGAGTAGGGATATATATTCATAATCACAAAGCGTCCGCCCAGTACGGAGGCAATCTCACTGCTGAGCATTTTGCTGTTGCTTCCGGTGATGCTTATTCTGTATTTCATATCTGCGATTCTGCGTACAAATTTTTCCCATCCGCCAATATTTTGTATTTCATCAAGAAATAAATACGGCTTATTACCTGCTCCTGAGAGTTCCAGTCCTATCTCCAGAATGGTATTTAGATCATCAGATGTCATTTCCAAAAGACGTTCATCTTCGAAATTCACATAGACGATCCGGGATAAAGGGATTTTCTTTTCAAGAAGGGTATGTATCTGCTGATACATCATATAGGATTTGCCGGTTCTTCTGATGCCGACAAAGCAGTAGTTTATATTTTCTTCCAAGGGATAATGTCTGGTAATTAATGGATTATTCAAGTAAATATCCCTCTGGTCAATCATAATCTGTTTCAGAATATCTCTATTCATAAGCTATCCTCCAGTCTGCAGAACAATTATATATCAATATTGTTCTATACATAAGACAATAATAAGCTATATTCGTTTCGTATTTATAACAACCAGTCAAAAACAACATAACACATTGCTTTTTTACAGTTGCCAACAATCTTGCCGGTTGAAAGTATGGAAGGAATCACAGAATGAGGCTGCTTGCAATTTTAAGGCCGGTCGATAAATGGGGAACGAAAACCGAATACACGAAGTTGAGAAAATTTCTGCATAAAGACGGATACATCCGAATTGCGCCGGAAGTATATATGCGGATTGTTCCGAATCGCAAGACGGCAGAAAAGCATTTTTGCAGAATCGATGAGGTGGCGCCGAAAACAGGAGTAATGCGTTTGCTGCGTCTGAAGGAAAAACAGTATTCCAACATATATATAGTTGCAGGGGAACCGGATTATCAGGAAAAACTGCAGGTATAAACTGCGATATTATGTTATAAGACTATAATGCAGATATGTGACCTGAAAATAGAAAATCAATATTTGGCAGAAGACTATTTTCAAGGCACAGATGTAATACTTGAACGACCCGCCAAAAATGGGGCATCGTTCAACAAGCAGCCAATCGAAGAGGGGTATCCAGAGAGAAAATTATTGAGGAAGCAAATAGAAGTGCAAGACATAGAATGCCAGGCGAGAATTTAAAAGAAACTCAAATGGGATTTGCTAGTTCAGGAGGCAGAAGAAACAGGCCTCAGTAAGACTACCTGCTTTGCAATGAGACATAAACTTTATGATGCAGTCAAAGAAGATGATGTGCAGCTGAGCGGGCTGATTCAGCTCGATCCTGCATATCTGAAGATCCTTCCGAAAGGGACAAAGCCATCAAAAATGCCAAGAGAAAGCAGAAAAAGAGGAACTGTCAGGATTGAGTAAACACAAGGTCTGTATCATCGGAGCATTGGATGATACAGATCATTTTCTTTCTGAAATTTACACAGTAAACCATTAAAACCATTTTTTCTGTGAATTTTGTTCGAAGAAAGCAATAATGCTTATCCTGATCAGAAAAAAGACGATATGATGTTGTCAGATAAAGGAGAACACTTATGAGAGATCAGAAACTTGTAGTTGGCTATATCGGAAACGGGAAAAGCACGAACCGTTATCATCTGCCGTTTGTTATGCAGCGTCCGGACACCTTTGAAGTCAAATATATTTACAATCCGCGCATTCATCATGATGTATGGGCAAAAGTAGATGGCATTCAGTACACAACAGTGCTGGATGATATCCTGAATGATGAAGAGGTTGATCTGGTTGTTGTATGTACCAGACATGACATGCATTACTCCTATGTAAAGCAGGTGCTTGAAGCAGGCAAGAACTGTCTTTGCGAAAAGCCTTTTATGGAAACTTCTGCTGAAGCAAAGGAACTCTTTGCAATGGCAGAAGAGAAAGGTTTATTCCTTTCTGCTTATCAGAACAGAAGATATGACAGTGATTTTCTGACCGTACAGAAGGTGATTGAGTCCGGAGTGCTGGGTGATCTTCTTGAACTGGAAATGCATTATGACTATTACAGACCGGAAATTCCGGAAAAGACGGATTACTTCAATCCTGCTTTCTCTTATTTATACGGTCATGGATGCCATACACTGGATCAGGTAATCTCTTACTTCGGAAAACCGGATTCCGTGCATTATGATGTAAGACAGCTTCTCGGGGAAGGAAGAATGAATGATTACTTTGATATTGATATGTATTACGGTACATTGAAAGTCTCTGTAAAATCATCCTATTTCCGTCTGAAGGCAAGACCTTCCTTTGTGGTATACGGCAAGAAAGGTGTCTTTGTAAAAGAAACAAAAGACAGACAGGAAGAGCATCTGAAACTGTTCCATATGCCTTTCGGTAATCCTGATTTCGGCAAGGACCTTCCGGAACACTATGGTACATTGACTTATATCGATGATCAGGGTGAATATCATGAAGAGAAGGTGAAGACTGTAGATGGTGACTATGCGAGAGTATATGACGGTATCTACAACTGCATCGTCAAAGGTGAAGAGCAGGTAATCAAACCCGAAGAAACAATACTGCAGCTGGAAATGCTGGAAACCGGTATTTCTTCATTGAAGTAATCAATGACCCGTGAAATGTGAACTGCTCCCCAAAAGTTGGACAACAACTAGAGGGGAGCTTTTTAAATGAAA